>Ga0302140_10003429_pt1 | contig 20390 bp, 18 predicted proteins | sample I_Bog_E1_1_FD_202095 | JGI IMG/M metagenome (GOLD analysis project Ga0302140, IMG submission 202095) | Peat permafrost microbial communities from Stordalen Mire near Abisko, Sweden - I_Bog_E1_1 | ecosystem: Environmental > Terrestrial > Soil > Wetlands > Peat | place: Sweden: Abisko, Stordalen... | reverse complement strand
AGTAGGAGGTTACGGTTGGCGAGGACTGGCTGTGTATGGCGGACCCCGATATCGTTGACGGGGCAGCAGTTGGAGTGGGATGCATGATTGTCATTGGTGGTGTCGTGAATGAGAGTTGAGAGGAGCTAGGCCACAAAGTCGTTGACGAGACTGGTGAAGACAAAAACATTTTGCTTGTCTGTGCTCTTACAAAAAGGTGTATTGAGGAACATACAAACACCAGAGTCTGTTCCCTACCCTTTTTTTAAAAAAAAAAATTCACAAATTCAAATGATAGAGAAAAGACTCACTTGGAATAGTCTCATAAATATACTCTCGTTATACAAAGTTTCGTGAGTCGTGACCATGCGCCGCAGTCAGGATCGTGGCTAAAATGCTGCATATTGCATGTGCTTTGGATAAATAGAGAAAGGCGACGGGTTGGTCACTAGTAACGCGTCCGGAATATATATTTGTGGCGCAGTGCATAATTAGAAATAGTTCATAGTACCCAGAGGCCGAAAAGATGAATTCGTGATCTAGACAATGGTCATCTGGAGCTTCTAGGCAGAGTTGCTTCTAAACTTGCGTAGCTGTGCATCGATGTGGACGTCGATATCCCAGTTCTTCGAATGAATGAATGATAGGGATCAGGCCTCCCAAAAAGGCCCTAGCATAAGGAAAAATTAACGATTTTTCATGCTACAGAACGCAATCAATAAACAGAGAGTCTGTCGGAGAGATTCGCGTGTGATCGAGTAGCTTATGTTTACCATCAACTACAGGTTCGCAGAAATGGTGCAAGTAACACGAGACTAGACTAGATGGTACTGGCAGATGGAGTTGTCAGAGATTACCATTAAAGTGCAAAATTGCAGTATATTGGTATCTCGTGTTGTTCAAGTTGGTTGGAAAGCAAAGATTATTAAGTGCGAGATGCCGCTGTTCCAATATCTTGGTCGGTGAACATTGTACTGAAGCCTTAGGCTCCTGCTCCAAAATACTTGGAACAATGGACACTTTTCGAGGCATTGAGATCTAGGAACAGCAAAGGCATTATGTCAAGCGATAGTGATTTTCCAAACTAGACGAGGCACATATTCAAGAGGGAGAATCCGCAACTTAGTGAGCAAGAGTAGTTCGAGGCAGAATGTCGGTCGTTCAGAGAACATGGGCCTTGGCTTATTACCCCTCAGCTCCAAATGGTCGGTATTGAAAAGTCATCTTCGTTCTGTTTTATTGCCAGATTTGGTACCTAACGCGGTTACCCTCTGACTTTTGTCTTCTCTGGCCATTGAATTTGTCAGTGCTCAATGCCCTGCATTGAGCATCTCGTGTGGGGCTGACGCGACATCTATTCTCATGCTTTCAGTCCATGTCAGGTAGACTTCTTTACCAAGGAATATTGGACACCAAGATGAAAGATATTGTGTCTCTGCTGTCACGGAGAGAGTTTCATCCACTCGTCGTGCTTTCAGGTATCGTCAAACATTCTATATCAATCCATTACCAACCCTTATGCGGTCTTTCATGTAAGGGAAACAAGATTCAGAACAGATGCATTGTCATTCATAGACAAACAAGCATCTCATACCTCATTGTCTATCTGGAAAAGCCCAGACTTCCCTCATGCACCCGTAGGGTAAAGTCATGTGAAATTAAGACACAAGGAAAAGGACGTGCTGTACTCTTCCACCAGGCAGCGATCAAGATCCTTGTATTCTTTATCCGTACCTGGAAGAGGTCGGATTCGGACTGTGAATGCTCTCGGGATGTACCAAAAAGGGGGTCAGACTTTTCTCAGCGTGCAACTGAGATTTCTGCTCGGAATTAGATCTTTGAAAGACGGAACGGTTCAAGTTTTGCAGCTCAAATGACACCCACTCCTAGCCATCAGCAGGTAATTCCATTGGAGGAATGGGCTTTTGAACAGGAATACCCCCAATTTCCACAGCATGTGACCCCTCAGTTGCCTTTTCATCGACAGCACCATAATATTCCTGATGGCCACCACCTATTTCACCAGGGCTAGGATGGTGAAGAGTAGGAACTGGGTCACTGTTCTGCTTCGATTTTCCGGCCTTACTTCTCCAGAGAAAGAATCCCATTCCAATAGCAAGAACCACGCCAATGATGGCTGCGCCTACTGCAATCCCAGCTATCGCGCCTGTGGACAGGGAATGCGAACTTGACCCTGAAAGAGAGGATTGGATAGTACCACTCGAGGAGGTCGGAGAAGAGGGCTGATAGATGTCAGAAAGGTCAGTCGATATGAACAGAGGGTGAAATTTACGTATGAAGTAGTGCTCGGAGCTTTCGAGGGTTGCACAATTGAGACTCCGGAACCGGCCGTAGAATCAGCTGTTGGGGCTGCAGTGTTGGTCACTGCTGCTGTTGCTGACATCTGCTCTTCATCAGAACTGATTTGTAACGAGGAAAACTTGAAGATCTCTCACTCCTGCAACAGTAGAAAACGCGACATCGTTGATATTTCCCACTGAACTGAAGCTCCACATCTGTCCCGAGTGGCCTGCCACCTCGAAGAACGGCTGAAGCGTATCGCTATATGTATCAAGCTGTACCCCACTCGCTCCCTCACTCTCCGCATTCCAGAATTCGATGTCATTATAGACATCAGATATAAAATTCCATTTTTGCCCTGATGCTGAACTGTCTGCTGACTGCAAGGAGGGCATATAGGCCTGGTCTTGTGTCGAGAAAATGACATCGAGTTGAAGAGAGGCACCGGTCGCCTTATTTCGAATGTAGTATATGTTGTTGAATGGAAATATCTGCCAGTAAGCGGAGGGCGACACGTTGGAGGTCATCTGGAGGAGGCCGCCCGCAGAATTTATCACGGAAAGAACCAGACCGGATCCAGTGTAGTTGTTATACATGAAGGCCCAATCATTGGGGGCGGGGAAGTATGATGCTGCGACTGGAGGCATGGTTGGTATCGTCAGCTGTAACACATCGTCTAGGAAGATGAGCTTAGAGATACAAAAGACCGCACATTTCAGTTCATAAAAAATTGGGAGAGGTCGTCCTTTTTGAGGTTCATGCGCGCAAGTGGAGCAATTGATAGGGATAATCAAGCAATGAACCAGTAATAACAGAGGGCTTAAGCCATATCAATAGTGCGTTCAGCTGGATGTGGTGGCGTAACGAGAGTGGCTTGGCAGCCGATTCAGCCACCAAATGTCTCCATGGAGTCCATCTTTGCAACATTGACAAAAGAATGAGAGGCGTTGGATAAGGTATCAGTGAAGCTGCGTTTCAGAGCAAAATGCAGACGAGGTTTTGGCAGTATAAGGATGTGTTTGGAGAAGGATCCTATGCTACCTCGCCATAAGAAAACTAATAGAAGTCTATGCACATATGGTAAAACAAGCTTTCTTCTGAATCTAGGGTCGATGTTGGAGCTAGGTTAAGAGATTTTACACTCAGGCAAGTGAGGATAAAGTTTGCGAGTTTTATGATGTTTCAATGTTTGTTGTCTTGCTGATTACGACGTCTAATTGCAGCGTACCTAAGGTCTCAAGCCACCCGGGGCCATCCCTGAGTCCCCGCGTATTCTTGTCATACGGGCCTTTAATGGCCCGAAGATACAACAACATCAAGGACTTGGATTGGGTGGTAGCGTAGTTACACAGTAATTGCAGTGGATCAACTAACTCCTCCAACTACGGTCTTCAATCTCTCCTTCATCTCGGAAGAGGCGCATCGTATGACGTATCGGCGTCTCTCCGTCTCACCACAAAACCTCAAGGTCTTGGCACGTGGGGTAACGTGCAAGGAATCAACAGTGTACTTGAAGCTGAGCGACAATAATTTATACAATGCCCAAGCCCAAGGAGAGCTCATCGGGCTCTTCTAAAGCGTGCCAATTACCAGGTATCCATTCTCAATTTTCAACTACTTTTCGAGCACCATATTTTGGCGGGAGTACTTTGTCTTGTCGTCATGGCAGTACTTCATTATCGGATCTGCATGTTCTCCATCCTTCTTCTCTTTATGGTGACCAACGTTGCCGCTGCAAACGCGACGAATACCACCCTCAGCCCTATCCTACTTCCCTCTCCTCCGGGGCCTTACGTGACGGAATTCAAAATCCAGGTGATGGTCGACAAATCTCGACCTGACCCGTTTAACAGTAGTGAGAAATATCGCCGGCTGTTGACGAGCGTCTTCACACCAGTGCTCAAATCGGATTGTTCCAAGTTATGCCATGTACCATATATGACACCAGCTGTGGCAGCGGCATACGACGAAGCTTATAGTCCATTTAACCAAATCTTTGCACGAGCCCAACTGAGTGGGATCTGCTGCGACGCTTCCTTTCCTGTGAGGCACGAGCTGCCTCTCCTCATCGTTTCCCCAGGATTCGGAGAGTCTCGACTCCAGTATTCTATAACGGCACAACAACTCGCAAGTTATGGGTACGAAGTCATCCTTGTAGACCACCCTGGCGACTCATCTATCGTCGAGTTTCCAGACGGGGAAGTCGTGACGGGCTTTTCATCCACTAAAGGGACTGTACCACAGAGAGTGATAGTGCTCAATATCGAAACACAGGACGTGCTTTTTGTCATTGATTCGTATAGCAAGGGCACATGCGGTGCGAGTAGAGCATACGGCTCTGACCGGAAACTCGGCGTTGCTGCGCATGAGGCCATAGCTGCGCAGGCAATGCTTAATGACTCTCTGAACGGACATCCCGGACGCATTGCTGGAGGAGTAAATTTTGACGGCAGGTTCTACGGGCCCGTGCTGACCGAAGGACTTGGCCCTGGAGAAAAGTCGTTCTTGCTATGGGAGCCAGGTACTGGTCCACCTAATGACACGAGTTGGGCTCAATGGTGGAACATTACAACGGAGTTGGATCCGAAAGATTGGCAGAAGGAGTTTAGGCTCGCGGGTAGCACCCAAGCGACGCTGACTGAACTTGCTGTGGTGGTGGAGGTCAGTGGACTTTCCGCGAATAATGCCACGAGATACCAGAATATTTCGACTATTTACACCGCGGCTTTCTTTGATATGGCTCTGAAAGGGAAAAAGGAGCCACTACTGAGTGGTCCTAGTCTGGCTTACCCGGAGGTGATCTTTGTGAGGTCGTCGACTTGAGGCTTGAGGTAGCTTTCCTAGGCTTCATGCAACCTCTCCGATCAGAGGCATTATATATAAGACGCAAATTGATTAAATAATGAATCGGCCTTCTGAGATGAAATGCAAAGGTTGGGTTGAGAGTCTTTGCAGGGTTGAGAGTACAACAACTTGGGGAAGAGACTAACAATATTGTACCACGATTGGAAGAACGTACGGCCCTGCGCCTATGCCAGCAGAAAGACTTCTGTGTCCGAGTCTGATATAGACGAGCAAGCCTTGCCATCCATCAAGCCGTCGAAATAGCATTCTCCAACGAAGTAGTACTCATTCGAAGTTGCATTCTCCTGGCTTGTCCCTTGCCCAGTCCGAGCCTTAGGTCGGAGCAGATAAGGAACCCTCCCACCAAATAGTACAACAATCAAATCACCCACTCGACTCCCCGAAGGACAGAGGCCGATTCCTCCATCTCTCGTGGTGTACATGCAATTCTCGAAGCATGGAATCCAGCTGGGATCTCGAGGTGTCCCGCCCCAGTGACAAGTGTAATGAGCCCTCCATTCGGTCGGCTTGTTGTTATGGTCCGCCATATCTATAGTGTCTCCGACCTCTCTTCTGATGTGGAAAGAGTTCCACGTACCAATTGTACCGCTTGGGTCAAAAAGCCGCTTGAAAGCCTGGTGCATAGCTTCTGAAGGTGGTTTGCGGAAGAACGGATATGGGGAGATAGAGGTGATTTTGCTCACTCTGATACCTCGCAGGGTGATCTTGGTAGGGTGCGTAAGAGTCATGGAGACCAGGAGCTCGCGGTCAATGCTGTTATCTGCTGAAGCTCTATAATCGCATTGGTCGAGAAGTGCAAGTGTGCCGTGCATCCATTCACTAACACCATCATGCCATAACATCCACGATGGTCGCTGGGAGATATCGAAGCTAGAATCCGACCCGTGTGGATCCAACATATTGACCCAGGACCGGCCGGTGAGTGTGTGTACAGCCGAAAGAATTCGCAACGAGTTATGGTGGAGAATCCACCAACGAGTGAAATCAGCATAGACCTGGATGACATTCTTCTCATAGTTTGGCCTCACTTCATCTGGCAAGTTTCCAATGTGATGTGTTTCTTCGCCGAAAACCAACATAGCAAATACCTTGTCCCGTGGATCTGTTGCCTGCATACTATGTGCAGCAATGAGAACAGTCAAGATGTCCAATCGTGGAGCCCGAGTGCAAGTTATTTCTTTTTCGTCCCTTTTAACAGTGAAGAGAGCAATCCATAGCCAAGACAATATATTCCGGCTCAGTATTCCATATTTCTTCCAGCATTTGTTGGCTTGGAGAATTGCCTCCCATCCAATTTCATCGGAGCCGGAGAAGACTCGGACGTGGGCAGCATTCCACACCTCCTGAAGGACCCATATGCGTTGAAACCATGGTCGTCGAATGAAGTTGTTGTTATCCCGCTTGTAAGCCCAGCATTCTGGGCCAGTACGAATAACCCCATGTGTGAGACGTGCTTCAGGAAGTTTCTTCCCATGATTGGGTTCCTCAACATGCGTTTCCTCGCCATTTCCAGCCAGTGCGTGTTGGTACTGATCCGATATATATTGGATGACTTGGCAATCTTGATGTACAATGTCGTCACTTTCCCCAAGCCAGACGCAAACACTGTCAGCAGAAGCGAAGATGTCCCCCATCAAAGCCACCTGGAGCGTACGTTCCTGTACATCCGTCTGGTTGATGCAAAGGAGGTCAATCCAAAATATTCTGGCCGCAGTGGATGATCTAAATTGTCGTAGGGCAGAGAAAAGATTGCTGTTTAGAAACATCTCTCTAGACAGCGAGCTGTCTGCATCCGTCAACAGTACTGGCTGCAAATCTTTCGTATCTCCCCAGCAATAGGAAAGGGCTTCATATCTCAGCCGATTATCACCAAGTTGCGTGTACCAGAGTTTCAAGTGGATTGATTCTTCACGACTCCCCGGCTGGATCTCGACGAGGCGAATCTCCCTCATATCCGCTCGCAACGGACGGTGCGCGCTGTAATCATTCTTTTCAATCAGCGACATCGCAAACCCGGGGCCTTCCACAACAGGAGCCGCCCACAGCTGGATCTTTGCGCTTCGCACAAAGTTGATCCATCCAGGGTAATGAGCCATGGGGATAATCTGGATCGTGTCTCCGACCTGAATAGCAGCGAGCCATGCCCGTAGTTCAGCATCGCCATCTTCGGAATCCCAGGTGTTTACGTGAGTTTTGAAGTTGAGACTCGCGTGGACATTGTATTGAATCCGGCGGCGAGATACACGATCATGGCCTGATGGCATTATGATACGAGCGTCAAACCAGGTGTTTGACTGCTCATACGTGCCATAACAGTGTTTCCAAGCGCTGTAGCCTTGATCGTGCGAGTTAGTCGTCCAAATAATACGTCGCGCATTCAGCTGCCGGCTGGAGGCCCCTGGAGAGCCGCACTGCAAGGCGATGTAGGGCCGTTCGGGGCAGTGCTGCGATGTGGTAATGAGGACATCGTTCTCGGCCGAGAAATACGCCCAACTTGGGTCGAGAGAAAAATCGGACCCGGTTGCCATTGAAAGTTAGCTGCTTCACCAGAGAAGAATATAATGGAGGTGAAGGAAGACAAAATAGGAAGAAGGTTATTCCTCATGCAGAGATGTGGCCCAGGCTCATTCTTGCTGTCAGCGCTCCAGGGCCCCTGTAACTCCACTACGGGCCGTAGGTACTTACTCGTTACCTCGTTAACCGCGAGGAGACAAGTCGGAATAGCATCACCCATTACAAGTGCAAAACACATCGAAGACAAACTTTGGATCTTATCGCGAGTAGTGTACAGTCTATATGAGAATTGCTGCTGTGGTGGATATCCGACGTCCTCTGAACGTCCTGCTTTAGGGTCTCACGGGCGACACCTCGCTAAATGTGAGTGCTGTGGCTCGCTTCTTCAGGGGTCCGCCGCCACAATAAAGTACTCTTCAAACCTTTCTTTCAACGAATTACACGGAAGCAGAAGAAGAAAACACTGACAGATTCAAGGCAATTTCAGATCACTACAATGTCTTTTGGAACTAATAGAAGATACCATGAGCTGATAGTTTCAGGTTCTTCGCAACGAAACAGGGAGGTGAGTTGATTTGGGACTAAATCGATACTATAAATACACAAGCACAAGCTGTCCTCAAGCTACGCTAAACAGGTTCTTTCTTCTCTATGACCTTCAAAGATTTGTTAGCGCCACCTTCCTGCTCTTTTGCAATAACTTTCAAGCTGCGCCATTCTACCAGCACACTGCCGAACATGGTGACGGCAGATATTGCAGCTACCATGTAAAATACATGTACGATAGCAGTGTTGTAGTCCGCAAGAAGAGTGTCCAGATCAGACCCCGAAGCTAGATTTCTGAGATCCGTGGCGCCGCCACCAGTGATGGCACTAGGACTGATACCTGGTAGATTGGTGAGCTTCGAGACCAGGCCGTTGATGAAGATGTTTTGGGCGACCGGGAGAAAGATAGCAGAGCCAAGGAAGCGCATGAACATGACGAGTGCGGACCCAGTTGCAATATCGGACCTTGATAGAACTGTTTGAACTACGGTCAATGGCTGCTGGGCTCCGAGACCAAGGCCAATACCATAGAGGACCTGATAGCCAATCCACTTGGCAGGAACTGTGCTTGGAGTCAGGGCTGCCAGGAGGCCGGCTCCGATGGGGGTAATGATTGAGCTGAGTATGAAGAACGGAGTGTAATAGCCGACTTTAGAGACAACGAATCCAGAAGCAAGAGAAATGACGACTGTTGCGAGGATCATTGGAAGCAGCATGATTCCAGACCTCACCGCACTGACTCCTTTGATGGATTGGAAGTAAATCGGCAAATAGTACATCATAGCCATCATGCCAGCTCCATTGAAAAAAGCGCACCAGACGCTTGCAGCGACGCTACGTTGCTTCACGACACGTGGTGGTAGGGTCCCCTTCTCCTGCTTCCAAATTTGAACTGCGATGAAAGCGAGGCAGAGAACAATGCAAAGCACCAGAAGGACGATGATGCGAGCATTCCGCCAGGAATACTCGGTTCCGCCCCGTTGAAGAGCCAGTACCAGACATATAATACCAGGGAAGAACACGAGATTGCCGATTGGATCCAGTTGCTTCAATTTTGCCTTCCAGTCAGTCCCGCGGGCATCCAGCTTCTGGTTGGGAAGATGGAGGATCAAGGACGTAACAGTCAGAGATACCGCACCAACAGGAAGGTTGATGTAGAAGCACCATCTCCACGTCACCTTATCCGTGAATGTGCCTCCAACCAATGGGCCAACGACAGAAGCCACGGCAAAGATGGCACCAAAAGCTCCTTGGTAGATAGGTCGGAGTTGTAGGGGAATTGTGTGGAACATGATTACCATCAACCCTGAGAACATGCCTGAAGCTCCCAATCCTGAAATAGCACGACCGACAATGAAAGCTTTGGAGCTTGGAGCAGAACCGCAAACTGCAGAGCCAATTTCGAAGAGTGTGGTCCCGATGAGGAAGACGGGCTTGGCCGGGTAGAATTTGTAGACTGTTCCCATGAGGAGCTGGAAGCTGCACATCGTGAGCAGATAGGCAGTTCCGTACCAGCCAATGTCATCCAGTGAATTAAATTCGTCTGTGATTCGTGGTATGGCTGTTGAGATGATGTTTTGATCCTTTTGGTCTTTTAGTAAGAGGAATTGAGGCTTGTAAAGGGGTGAATCGTACCAGAGTTACCAGAAAAAGAGCCAAGTAAAGAGCCCCCATGATTAAAATTTGCTTCTGCTGGCTAGGATAGCTAGCCTGATGCATATCAGTCCCCCTTTCCACCTCTTTCATCGTCGTCTTTTCCTTTTCTGTCTCCATCTTGGCGATACTCGAGGTCTCCGGGGAAGGCGTGTCGTCACGTGATAAAGGACTTGACATTTCTGCGGTGAAGAGGCTTTGACTGGTTTGAAATGCAGATTGAAGAAGATAAGCTGAGCGATTTCAGGATTGAGCAGTCTTTAAATTATCTGGAAACGGTGCTCGGAAGCCACACTCGGTGGAGCCGCTGCTCCACTCGGGGTTGTCGGAATTCGTTGCACAACCCCCGAGTTTAAATATACCACAATCACAACGTGCGGGACACTCAACGCTCGAAAGCTAATTTGTTTTATCGAATATCCTATGTTTAAGGAACCAATCCTATAAGGCTTCCTCCCCTTCTTTTTCAATACTCCCGGACATTAGGTACATTAGAAACTAGCACTGCGTCACGAATACGGTGCTCGGGCGCAATTTTGTGTCTTTCCCTGCGAGCCCCGCGCGGAATCCAAGGAAGTGTTCATTCATACAACTTCTCTCCATCTCAATTTCCGAGGACCGACGGAAGTTCTTCTCGGCCATGCCTCAAACTTCTACAGAGCAGCAACTTGATTCGGACGCTGGCATGAAGACGCACTCTTGTCTGCCATGCCGGCAGCGCAAGGTCAAATGCGATCGGCACACTCCCTGCTCCAACTGCGTGAGGGCAGGTAAGCAGTGTAGCTTTGTTCCCCCTGTTCGTGGAAAGCGAAAGAGAACGAAACCTCCCAGAGAAGGACTTCATGCCAAGTTGCGACGATATGAAGAGCTGTTGAGATCATATGGCGCCCCCATTGAACCGTCGGAAGCCGGAGCAGACGATTCAGACTTAGATGCCGGCTCACAGCTTGACGTGGAGATGACTGAGGGCACCAGATCTAAAAGCAGAGGACCGACGGCTGCTGCTGCACCAGAGGAAAGGTTCGTGAGTAAAGATGGGTCATCAAGATATTTCGACAGGTAGGTTAGCTTTCCCTCCCACTAGTGGTTGTAAGAATTCGTGGCGCAATACTAGCTTTCAATGTCCTACAGCTGGAGGGACATCAGAGCTTGACTGACATTTTGCTTTCTCGATTGTCCCCTGGTCTAAGGAGCAATCCGAAAGTTATGAGCTCGTCAGTTTGCGAATGTTCCATGAGTTTGGGTACATCGAAATCCAGCTTTGCACCACGAATTCTGACCGCCCCTACCTACTACTGCTCCCTTTCTGGTAGTGACTAATTAAGCGCTGCAGTGCTCCTTGGTCTAACTTAGGAGACGAGGTGTGTTTCCTTGCTCATTCCTGCTGGTCCCTCTTTTTAACTATCACTAGTCTCATCATCCAGAAGAAGGGGGTATTTCAGACTCGGCAGATGGATCAAGTGTTTCCGAGTCTGACTTGTTTATTGGTTCTCCTGAGCCAACCGCTCCCGGAGTGAACGTCTGCTCCCAGATGGAAGATATTTCAACTCTTCATCCCTCGATGCAGATATTGTTGAAATTGTGGGAAATCTACATCGATCGAGCAGATCCTCTAATGAAGATTTTGCATCTTCCAACATTCTGGACCTCTCTAACGAATACTCTTCACAATCCCCATCACGTTTCGAAAAGTCTCCAAGCACTCATCTTTGCTTTCTATCTTATTGTAATCAGTTCTTTGGAAGAAGGAGAATGCTTAAGTTTACTCGGAGAATCAAAACCTGATATCTTTTGCAGGTACAAACATGCAGCTCGGAAGGCTTTGATGAATGCTGGGTTTCTACATACTTCAAGTCCGACAACTCTTCGAGCATATATATTATTCATTGTGAGTTACCAAACTCGAATTTCTTAGTATACTGCTTACAAGGAGGGTGCAGATGGCTGTGAGAAGCAGTCACCGAAGTGACACTATGTTCGCCTTATCAGGGGTCGCGGTGCGACTTGCGCGCAAAATGGGACTTCACCGAGATGGAACTTCTCTTGGCCTCTCACCCTTCGAGACGGAAATGCGAAGACGACTTTGGTGGCATATATTTCTCGTGGACGTCCGCTTGTCTGATGTCTTGGGCACCAAGCCGTCCTCGGATCTTTTTTCTGGCGATGTAAAGAGGCCCTTGAATGTTGCAGACGAAGATCTCAGTCCCGATATGGTGGATTTCCCACCAGAGATGAACGGAATTTCTTCCATTGTTATCTGCCTAATGCGGTGCGACATTATTGAGTCTGTACGCACACTTTCATCGCCGTTCACAGACGACGTTCGGTTAGAAATACTCAGCAGCTCTGAAATCACTCTGACGCAAAAAGACAGAATGATAAACGAGCTCGAGGATCTGCTGGAAAGGAAGTACCTGCGATATTGTGACCCAACAAACTCTCTTCATCACTTCGCATCGATCATAGCAAGATCATCAATATGCCAGATGAAGCTATTTGCTCACAACCCTCGACGCTTCGCCAACCTTGGCATCAAAATTCCACAGAGCGAACGAGACCTGATTTTTACAAATGCAACGAAGCAGTTGGAGTACGTCAATTTGATGAGAGGAAATCCAATTTTCGACAAATTTAAGTGGCAGATCGGCACGAGTAAGCTCTGGAACTCCATTCTCTACGTTCTCCTCGAAGCTCGAAAACGCAGAACTGGACCGGAGGTGGAGCGATTCTGGCGTCTGATTGGGGAAGTGCTATCCAAATTTCCTCAAATCTTTGAAAAGAGGACCGCACCTGTGTACGCGACAATTGGCAAATGGACGCTTGAAGTTTGGGACGATTACCTTGCTGCCACGAAAACCGAGAGGCTTCCCGAACCTTCAACACCTGAATTTATTGACGCGATTCGTCGCTGTCGAGGTCCGGCAGGCTCTTCATCCAAAGCAGAAGCTCCAGCGGAATCAGGACTCCTTGCAACGGACCCGATCAGCTACAGCAATACTCAATTTCTTGGACAAGATGGGGATCTCCCTGGATTCGCCGCTCTTGCCACTTATGATTTTTCTGACTTGTTATCCTTCGAAACGGACCCAAATGAATGGGAGCGATGGGACTCTGCTCAGTTGCTGCTCTGACATTATGTATACTTCAAGTAATGAGAGTCAAAAGTTCAAAGGCATTTCTGATCCAGAAATTCGTCTGTTCTTAATTCGCAAAATACACATACGATATTTCCTATAGCTCCCTAGGCGTCAAACGCACCTTCAAACCCCCTCTTTCCCAAACCATGAATGCCTTCAAGCGTCCATACCAGTCGTCGTCAGGATTCTCGAGCTCAAGATCAAAATGCCACAGCATCTTCGCCAGTACCAGACGCATCTCAGCAGTTGCAAGACTATTCCTCATTAGCATGAACACGAAGTCATCACCGAAGAGTTCCTGCAACGTACCCTTTACCCAAACACCCCCGTGGACCGACCATGAAAGGCTGCACCACTTCGCGCTTGTCATCTTTGAACTCAGCCGGCGCATCTGGGAGCCATCGCTCAGGGACAAATTCTTCTGGCCTGGTGAAATTCTCCTCATAGCGGTATGCTGCGTGATGCCAGATGCTGCACCGGGTCTGCAACAGACTTGTCAGCGCACATTGAAACTTCATGGAATGGATGAGACGAACATTCTCCGGAACCCAGCAGCCTGCAATAGACTGTCCTCCTTTGCTCGCAATCAAACGTGGTATTCCGAAGCTTGTGGGAGGATAGATACGCATCGACTCTGACAATACGGCGATCATGTAGCTCAACTCGTTAATAGATTTTGGCGTGATCTCTCTGTCTTCTTTGAACATGGTCCTCACTTCTTGCTGTACTTTTCGCAGCTTGTCCGGGTTCTTGCACAGAAAATAAGTTGTACCTGTCAGTACAGTGGCGGTGGTCTCACTGCCAGCCACGACGAGCGTGATGCCGTTTTCGTATAGCTCCGGCGGAGTGAGCTGATCCTCTTCATTTTTGTTGAGGAGCAAATAGTTGAATACATCCATTTTCCCCGTCTCGTAGCCGCGGTCAAGGCGCCGGTCGACGAGTTCTTTGGTATATTGGTCCATGTCCTCTTTCGGCTTCATGAAAGACTTTGGTATGAAAGGCTTGAGCAGGGAAAGGAAGCCGTAATGTTCCAGCTGCTGCATTTGCAGTCCAAGCGTGACACCTTCAAAAACAGTCTTGATGAAAAAGTGATACTCGCCACCGCGGTCGAGGCAGTGGAAAGCTTCGCCAAACGCAAAATCTCCCGTGAGGTCGAAGGTCGTGAAGTTGTACCACGCCGACATATCCTGGGCGGGTTGTTTCTGCACTGCCATCTTGAGCTGAGTGATCAGGAGGTCGGCGTACTTGAGGAGCATGTCTGTTTGCTCTTCCAAAGCTTTCGGCGTGAATGCTGGGCCATAGATCCTACGCAGACGAGCGTGTGTGGTATCATCTGCATGAATAATTCCCTTCTCGAAACCAGGCTGAAGTGGCGTATAGGCGTCTACACATTTTCGATTTTGCACCCGCCCATTTTGCATGCCGTAAATATCATTCCAAGCTTGCGGGTTCGTGAAAGACAGCTCGTTCGGGGCTATTCGCACCACTGGGCCATACTTTCGATGCAGTTCTAGGACTTTGAATGGCAGCTGCCCTCGAATGTTGTTAATTGCAAATGGAAGGCGATAAGCAGCCCATAGCTTTGGCCCGGGATAGCGACTTAATGGGTGGAAGTAGGCGTGATAGATGCCCCACGATAGTATTCCAATGAGGCACTTGAACAATTAGCTTTGTGGATAAGCAGACACGTGCGATGTAAGCTTACGCCGAGTGCCAACGACGTGATGCCAGTCAACGGGCCAGGAATATATGAGAATTCCAACATTGAGAAGTTGTTACTCGTTGGCAAGAATTCATGGAGAGAAGCGTTATCGCAAAGATGGACGATCGAAATCTGAAAAGAAGATAACCTTTTGGTATTCGGGTGATCATCATCAGCTCACATGACATCAGTTTCTGACAGTGAGGGGCTTACGAGTTAGTGTCATGCATCCTGCGCAATGCCTGGTGCTGACTGTCTATTTATCCGGGTGTCGTACAAATCCAGCCACTTACAAGCGAGCTTTGCTTGAAATCCGCCCAAGTCAACTCAAGCACCTTACTTCGACAGAGCGGTGACAGAAACTAAAGAAACAGCCCCGCTAACCTACTTTCGCTTTCAGCCGCCCATATTTTTGACAATCTAACCTGGATACTACGTTCCGAAGAGGTGAGGGACTCAGGTTGTGAAGGTGTAACTTACCAATGATGTTGTAGAACAAGCTGTGGAACGAGAAGACCCTCTGACACTTTTACCGCTATGAAGAAACTTGACCCCACCAAAGCACGTTACCACCCCTGCCTCGAGCTGCTCACCCTTGAGCCGAGACGTGAGCACGCTAATCCACTACTACAAAAGGCAAGAGGCAGGTCTGGCACGTCGGCATGCAACTATTAGTCGCTTGGTGGCTAGACTTGAGACGAGATCTTGGGGAAAGGCAACAATGTTTCAACGAGATCCAGAGACCACAGTGGCATAGTATGCTACTAAAATTCGTCTCTAAATGAATCATAATTGCTCTATCTCAGACCGCATAACAAAGTAAACCCCAACAGTTCGTTCAAGCCTGAAAGAACTCTGCTCAGTCTGACGCTTCGGAAGCAGCTGCAGCCAAGCCCGGCAAAGCTGACACTTCCCCGCTCTTGCTTGAATTTACTGGAAAGTCCCGAGCTCGTACGCCGTGCCCCCTTTCATAAACTCGCGAGCGTGTTGAAGTATGAATGCCAGATCAATTTTAGAGCATTGCTCGCATAATTGAGTGATGTCGCTTTTGAATTGCGGAAGGTCATCTGCTTCGGATTCAACGCCTATGTCGGCGCTGACTGGGCTGTCGATCATACTCTCGCCGTGCTGGACGGAGGACGTCCAGACGGGATTATTCTCCAGGTGCTTGCGTTCGAGAGAGCTGAGGACTCTGTCGGGAGGCATCGAGATGGTGGATATCTCTTGATGTGGAGCGAATGAACTAGGTAATTGACGAGTATTTCAGAGCGAGGCATGGCGAGTTACGATGATCCAAGAGATGGAGTGTGATGAAACAAGAACATTTTGCACTGATCGCAAGAAAAGCTTTAGGCACCTACGCCATCCCATTGATGACCTTACTCTGTCACGTGGCGGGTTAGTTCTTGAAAGTACCTGCACCCAGCCTCGAATGCTATCTGTATATTCCTTTTCGCCCATTTACGCTCCCCAAGCCTATCATCGCTCCTCGATCTCGGCTAATTCCTTATTTTTAGCAAGTCCAACTCTTCCTATCAACAAGTCCCAACACAATCAAAACTAGGATCTACAAGCGCCGAGTCAAAATCTGTATCGGGAACAAGAGAAGAAACACCACCAGGATCCGACACAGTATTGACATACAGATTACATGATAAAGGTACGCTAAACCCCCGACAAAAGAAGTGGCGATACAACCTGGCGTATCATCACAACGCATAATGCAGGCGATCAGACTAGTACCACCGACCGTCTCCTCACTGACGCCGCTGCTCTCCACAGTCATGTTGCAGGAGGTTTGGTAACTGCAGCCGCATAGGCCACCTCCTTGTAGAGAGCCTCCGCAAGCGAGAAAACATGGTGGTTGGGGTGTGCTGGTTGCCGTAACCTGCCATTGTGTTACTCAGTGTCTGATCTTTAGATGGAGCAGAAGTGATCGACAGTATTTTATGACAGATGGGGGGATCAGGCAACGGAACAAAAGGTTCATTACGTACAGTGTCTGTCACAGTTGATGGAGGACTACTGACATTGTCTGTGATCGTTACCGTACTATCATCCGTGACGGTAATCGTAGTGGTAGAGACAGAAACAATTGTGGCGTAAGATGTGTACGTAGAGGGTGGAGCACAAGTTGATGGAGTGAGTGTTAGTTATAGTTGGTGGAGGGTATGAGGAAAGAGAGGAGGTGCTCTCGGATGAACTCGTAGGGGCTAGCTGGGTTGAGCTCGAAGTGATGCCGGCAAAGCAGGTACAAGCACTACTGATGCGCGAGCTTGATGTTGAGCACGCAGATAGAAAGGATGGGAGAGAAGAACTGGCAGTTGCTACACTTGTCGTATAGATAGCACAAAATGCTGATGCAGAAGCTGGACATTCACTTCTAGCTCGGAAAGCTCTAATGTAAATTGCAAAGTCTTATGTGGCCCACACTGGATTGCGGGCCTGAAGCGGACTGGAAATTACAATAGCTAGTATTCGCTAATAGTCACGTTCCATCAGCCAATCTGATACATTTGTATAACGTAGCAGGTCTGAGCGAAGGCCCAAGTACGGAGGTTGGCTCTCGCGATTCTCCTTTACTCGCTAGTAAATGAGAAAACGGTTTCGAACTCGAAACTTGAATAGGAGATACAGCATCAATACTGTATGCCATAGATTGCAACAACTTGTCCACTAAGCCTGCTCCAAGAAACCCTTTTCCAACTGCACTCCTGGCCAAATCTCGACGTAAGGACCATACTAATCACAATCATCCAAACGCTAACCGCTAACCGCTTCAAATAAAGTCCATGTATATGACCAGCTCATTCGAATGTCATCTTTTAGCTTCAGAATTGCAAATCAATTCCAACATCCGTATCAATGTTAGAAGATAACAATTTCTCGCCTCTCAACTTCCTTAAAAACACCGTTATCATCCATAGATGCTTTTTTGGAGCTGATGTAGTGTGAGATGACGCTCAGCCCTACTCGGCGGAAGTGCTTTGCGTTGCCTTTGTCGTCGACCACGTTCTTGTCCTCGTCCTCGATTTGTTGTAGAAGGAGTCCAACTAGTCCACCTGAGGAGTTCTTGGATGCTGGCACTAGCCACATATTTGAATCGTTGAACGTTTCAAAGTCGTCCCCTGGGCTATCAAGGTACACATTTGGGTTTACCCGTTTGCCGTGAGCTATGTTCGGGTCTGTCAAGGTCCAGGTAAACACATCTTCCTTGTCTCCTCGCAGCGCTCTAGTAATTTTGATTGATATTGCCTGGCAGTTGAGCTTGATGAATGCGCCCTCCTTTACAAGACCAAAGTTTGAGTCGTAGTTGACGTTGACATCTGTGACCGCAATGAAAAGTCTCTCGACTTGTATCTCGCCGCATCGAATACCTTGGGGCGCGTCAATTGCCGCCCATGAAAAGCTCGGGGCTCGAAACTCTCTCGGCCGCGTGGACGGGTATAAGAACTTGGTATTCTTCCATTGAGGATCAACGCGCCACAGAAGCTGACTGGCCAAGTACCTATTATTCCACATACCAGCGACATAAGGAGCTCGATCTCCAATCTGAGTTGACATCTGTTCTGCGATTCCGGCAAGTGCAATGAGTTTGTCTTTGGGTTCAGTCAGATCCGTCAGGGAGTACCTTTCCACAATCTTCTTCCACCTCTCATCCGGAGTCCGTCTGTTATCGAAATCCGCTACCAAGCTTTTGAGTCGGATGCTCTCCTGTATAACGCCAAACTTGATCTCCAGATTATCGATACCAGCATGAGCACTCTCTGAAGCATCAAGCGTGCCGCATTCCCAAGCAATCTGGTCTTTGCAGAAATGAAGCACTCTGGGTGCAAGTAGCCTTTCTTGCAGCACCCATGCTCTCTTGTTGACAGGTGCAGCATCAACCTTCCGATGCCACATCGAAGGATCCACAATTTTACAACGTCTGATGAGTGCTTCGAGGTTTGGCGAGTCTCCCATAAGGTCAACGCCTTCTGTATTAAAATCCACATTATCTCCCCAAAGTTGTCGTGGGTCTCTCTTGAGATAAAGGCCCTTTGAGCTGTCGGCTGCCGCAGTTGCTGATATGTTACAGTAGGAATTCCCATATACTTGGTACATCTTGGTCGATTCGTGGAGCCAATCATCTCTATCTCCTTGTATAATACACAGAGAATCAATCCAGATATATTTCACAATAGTACTTAGTCGCCGGGCGAAATGGATAGCATCAAAAAAAGTTCTGGGAAGCTTGTTCAGCGGTATGCCTTCGCCTAGGTAGGTATCGAGATTGCTAGATTTGAGACAGAAGAATTTGTTCGTCTCAGTTCTCTTGCCCCAACAGTGACTTAGGGTAACATAATGCCCTTCTGGCTTGGTCGAAGCCGTGTCAATCAATTTGACGGTGGGGATATTGGGCTCCCCAAGCACAAGAAGACGTGTAGGATAAAACGGAGGATCGGGGACAGTGTTTGTGTCGGCTCGACGGAGCTTAAACGCACTACTCGAATCACTAACACTGCTGGCAGTGCCATCGACTTCTTGCATTGGTTTGTGATTTGCTGCCACGCGGGGATCGAGACCAGGGCAGTTTGGATGATCTGGCCCGGTGCATTTCCGAATCCAGAATCTGGCCAGATTGAGGACTTCTTTAGAGTCAAGTTGCCAATCTCGAGGGGTATACACCCGGGGCGAGGATTCGTTTTCTTATAGTCGCATGAGTAAAGAAAACAAATACTCAGTCGAAAGTGGCTCACCTGTCGGTCTGAGTAGTTGTATCCCAATTGAATTCTTGGCGAAGGCGTCTCCATTCAGTGTGAAATCAAGACGATAAATTTCATTCTTCTTCTCGGAGTGCTTTGCGAGTTGATCAGGAGGCGTATCAGGCTTCTTTACCAAGTGCTTTGCGAGTCGATCAATGTGGGCGTTAACAAAACCCTGATTATCGCGCTGACCGTGTTCCCACAATTCAGCATCTTCCCAAGATTCCCATTCCTTGGGTCTATCATCCCATATGCGACGACATATGGAGCATGGCATGTCGACCGATCGCCTGAGACTGCTTATAGTTGGGTGGTGATCGAAAGTGAGGTCAAACGATCCTGGGAATTTTCGGCCGTATTGTCCCCGCAACATATTAAAGCAGATATCACAGATCATTTTGTCATGTAGAGCCAGAAACCAAGTGAAGTCTGCTGCGAAGAAGCTCGAGTTCGGAAAAGATCCTAGTGCGGAGAAAATTAAGGGAGAACTTTGAGGTTACTCGAGGACTGCCATATTTATTAGCTGCGCTGGCATCCTTGCCTTCGCGGCAAGCAGTACCGTTGAAGAACTCGCATCCCCTTGTATTCGACCGAGACACAAGCAGAAGAGCGCACATACAGGCGCCTCAATCTACCAATCTTTTGATTACATGACAACGCCACCGACACATTTCGCACGTACTACCGTAAGCTGAACAATACTATCCTAGCCCGTGCTTGCGGCATGACTGCCTGAACCACTCATGGTTAATCGCGCATAATAAGGGCCACAAAAGGTTTTAATGCAGGTATCCATCCAGATAGCCAATGTGAACAAGTCCCCGCACACCAAGACGCGATCTTCCCAGGCTAGTGATGCTGCCAACGATTCTAGGTCACCGAGAGGGAAGTCAGGCTGCTGCGCCTCCACCGCATGGGTGCCTTGCGCTATATGAATAAATCTCATCC
>Ga0302140_10003422_pt1 | contig 20400 bp, 21 predicted proteins | sample I_Bog_E1_1_FD_202095 | JGI IMG/M metagenome (GOLD analysis project Ga0302140, IMG submission 202095) | Peat permafrost microbial communities from Stordalen Mire near Abisko, Sweden - I_Bog_E1_1 | ecosystem: Environmental > Terrestrial > Soil > Wetlands > Peat | place: Sweden: Abisko, Stordalen... | reverse complement strand
GCCTATAACTTGCATAAACTCTAGGCAACGATCTAGAAAACAAGATTTAATAGTGGCCAAGGAGCTTAAATATAGGTATTGATCGACAGAGTGTGGGAAATGGCGCATATAACACTTTATTTAGAGTCCACTGCTATAGGAGGGTAAAGTAAGGAGAACAATATTTTGTTTCAGACGAAAGCCTTAGGAATGATGATTTAGTCGACACGCTTTAAACTATTTTCTTTGTTGCTGAATAAGAATGAGAGAAACAATCGAATGTTTGCTTTATTGTTTATTCATTTTATTTTCCCTTCCTATTGTTCGCATAGTAGCCTATGAGGATGTGTCCTTCGTACTTTGTTTTCACGTAAATATAACTTGTACCACACAGAACGGATATGATACTGGAAGTTTTAGAACCATATAGAGAGAACAGCCTGTCATAAACTGCATAAATATTGTGCATATACCATCTAAAGGATTATTCTCAGATCGTTTAGATTTAATACCTCCATTCAATTCCTCTCACCAAGTTCATTTCAAACGAGCTTTCTCAGCTCCTCTTGCTACAACCACAAACGCTACACAACAGATCAAATCAAATCAGAAACTATGGCTAGATACACATTTTCAAACAAGATGAGAACTGAAGAGGAGACCAGGCCCGATTAGCTGGTTCTAATTGGCGCCAGCCTACCTGCGAGAGTGATCCTGAAGACAAGGTGCCAGGTGCCGAGAGCCCAATGGAAGGTAGCGAGACAGGTGAAACATCACTTGATCCTCGAAGTGAAGAAGGAACTGGAGGAGCTGCAATCCCATCAGCCCCACCTCTCTTCGGTCTTCCCCAACGTGACCGTCGGCCTTACTCTCATCCACATGCAAATTCTGGATCCAACTGGGGACCGTCTTACACTTTGCGACCTCGACCTCAACGTGGATTTGAGGGTAGATCTACCCCGTTGTCTGGCACTCCAAGCCCAGGAGCGTCCTCTGAATTCTCGCTTCGTCCTCGTGAAGGATTCAACGGCAGTTCTTCCTCACTGTTTGGAACCCCGCTTCCTGCAAATACTGGTCGAACTCCCCGACCCTACCCTCAGGCTAGCCCTCAAACCTACCATGCAATTAGAAGGCCGACTGTCCCAGGCGAATTCAACCCCGGACACTCTTGGGAAGGACTAGAAGACAGTACCTAGCCACTCAACGCACGCAGTGCGCCAACAGGACATGGGCGAGTTCCACCCTCGAACACGGGCTTCAATTTCCACGAGATCCTGAGTTCACTCTTTGACTTACCTCGCCAGGATTCTACGCTGACTTCCGAGTGCTTCTTGGATCCCTCAGTTATGGGTAAGTCGAACACTATACCGATCATGATCCCAACGCCACCAGGGAGCAAGTCCATCTTCATGTCTGTCACATCTGCTAATCATGAATTCTCCAGCTCTAAGTTAAGTTCGATAAGCGGTGATCGTGTAAAATGTTTCGACTTCACCCGACCAGTCGGTTCAAAAGATGATGTCTTAGTTGACAATCAGTATGGCCTTCCCATCGGTGTCATCACCCACGAAATTCCATGCACAATACGGTTCACGGTGCCAACGCCCAGGGACGGATGGGATGATATGCCAGGATTCATCACGGGACCAGTTACCACTCGGGTTGGACCTGGTGGCAGTGCAACGATGGTTCAGGTAAAGTTTCGACGTCCATTCTCGAACGACAACGTTCCTAGAGGGTGGACAACAGTGACTCTTCTATACCACCCCACATCTGGGGGGTATTCTTAAGTCACTCGCTCTTCATGTCCCAAACTCCTGTGGCCCATACATGCAAGTGGTTCCCATGAGGAAGTCACAACATGATATTGTGCATCTTCAGATGCATCAACTTTAGCTTGGGAAAATCGAATCGATCAATGATCCAAAATCCCGAATGAAAATCTTCACCTGAATAACAGATTAAGAACTTTCTTCCCCTTGTATGTGTCACAATGTACCCCTGAGCATTTCAGCTTACACACTCTCTTATATACCCTCGCGTCATAGGCTATAGAGAGGCGTTTAAAGTCTACCATTCAGTATTCACGATGTTGACCTAATTTAATATAGTATTGAGGGTGACTCGAGTATAGGCATCCTTTTCTTTGCGCAGGTTGTTCGAGAATAATGCAATTGATTGAGGAATTCCTCATGAGACAAACATATCTTCAAAAATGACGTTTCTTATAGTTATGCTTGGCTACCTATGCTGCAACAGTAATGATATCCCGATACTTTGATACTTAAATGTGCCTACGGCTTCCGTGGACGCTAGGAGTTTTCCCTGTTGCGGACGGAGTCGCCGGACCTGGTGTCGATTTCTCGGCGCCCACGCAAACATCTCCAGCAGACTTGGTTGAGCCTCCTGCATAGACTGTTGGGCCTGGCACAACATACGCAGTAACGGCAGCGTGAATGTTGATGTGGATTCCTGGGTCCGATGCTTTGTATGCACCCGGAAACATGACCAGAGCTGGGCTCGCTGCGCCGCCTCCAGTGACTGTAATTTGATCTAAAGGAAGCGAGATTAGCAAAAAAGGTTATTGCCTGGAGAGATTATAACATACAGCACGTCATGTAAAACTGAGCACCATTCAGCTGCGCAGCAGTATGTAAAGCAAGAGCTTCCGCACGGAGAAGGTAGTCTCCTGCTGGGATATCTGAAGGGATCTTCACATTCATCTTTCCACAGCATGTATTCAAATCTTTGGTGCCCCAATTATCATCGTCTCCAACTTTGCCTCCAGTTTTCTATATTACAAGTTAGCACTATGACTTGTAGGCAGAGTTTTGGGCTACTATACGGATGACCATCCATCTTGAAAGATCTTGAACCACCCAGCGGACCCATCCGCTGTTGATGCATCAGCAACCTTGGATAGATAAACAGTCACAGGACCATAATGAGCCCCGCCAATTGCTTCGTTTTTGCAAGAGCGATCGCCAGGTTGTTGATGCATTTCAACGGTAACTGTCTGCCCAGCCGCCACAGTGCATTTGCTCGCAATGCCGGGTCTTCCATTGCATCTGAATGCAGTACTTCCAACATCTGTTACCGGACTGTTTGAAGTAGGGACACGAGCACAGGTTGAGCCGTAAAAGGAAAGTCAGTAACGAAGCAGTTTTGTATGAGCAAGTCACTTATCTGATCCACCCCATCGATCCAGAACTCCTGAAATATTGCATGGCCAACAACCTGTCGTGCTCCAAAAATTAAGGCAACAGATAGTAATGAGGGTCTCATTGTGGTCTGGTAAGAAGAAGCACAGAAATAATTTTGACGGTGGTACTCATCGTGGAGTGCACATGGCTAATATATAGATGAAATGCTTAGTCCAGCCACATCTTGAACACCACTGCCGTGTCTCCGCATTCCAGAAGTCGTTTAATATAGGTGTAATTATTTCTATCTCGTGGGGTCAAATCTTGGTCTTGCAGAGCATGTTTGATTTGGATAAGTTCGAAAGAGGTCATGAGGCTGCTGCAAAATGCCAACCAAGATCCATGTCAGTCCAGGGATGTATCCTTGTTGCGGTAAACGTTCTTTCTTTAAAACGCGGGGACGAATGGGTAAAATGGCTGGTATTTAACCTGCGACGGGGTGCGCATGCGTGAGCCGAAAGGGCCGAAATCAAGTAGAGCCTGGTTATCTAGGACTCTCAGTAGTACGATCTAGTCTTCCCCCCTCCCCACACCAGCCCAAAAAAAGGCACATGATGCGTGCAGCCTTGTCAGGAAGTCTGATACTCTAGAATTTTGTAGATCCTGATAGAGATTCTACAACCTTCGTTTCCAAAATGTTATAATTTTATCGTTTGGGAATGTCGTACGTCGAAGCTGTTGAGATTGGAAATATTATCCTGTTTTCGAGAAAACATATATCAAGGTGGGTGTGAGCCACCTAAAAGTCTTCACTATCCTCAACCTGCAAAATTTTAGAGCTCTAAAGACCGCTTGTCTTCTCTATTGATGCTCTAATTAAAGTAAACAGTAAGCTTACCTATCAAATTTAATGATTGAGATTAATATGTATACTAAGAGGGCTCGAGCATGAAACTGCATCTTGAAAAAGAAACGTCTTTAAGTGACCACATATCAAGAGCTGTAAATCCGCAAAAGGCCAATGGCTAAGGCCATGGTCACTGTCACTTTCAAATTAGACAGCATCTCGAAACTCCATATAATCAACTATATCATCCCCTCGCGTACCCACAAATGGACCTCTCTTCAACAATAGTCTTCCGGGGTAGGAAAGGGGAGTAACAGTCTTCATCCTTGTCATACAGCATGTCTTCCGGATTGCAGTACTCTGCTTCCTCATCTTCATTATCTTGCGCTTCTATCAATCTCAGATAGTCGAAACGCTCCGATACACTTAACACTTCCAATTCTCGCCGTCTCTCCAGCGCATTTGCAATCGCATTGTCGCAATTTGCCTTTTCCAGTTCTAAGAGCTCTTTTTAGTGTTTTCCCAGAACCACCTTGAGCGAAATCGTAGGAACCTTCCAAGGATATGCGTTCTTATTACTAGCGGCTCGATCCCGAAGTCCTTTATGCGCCGTTCGATTCAGACGAACATAATCCACGGTTTCCAATATGATGGGTGAGGGGACTTGGTTCATCACGCTATCGAAACCACCACGGCTTGGGCTGAAATGTTCGTAAATCGACTGCGTCTTTCCATAATCGATTGGTTCCACAAGAAGAAGCTCGTCCCTAGCCAATGGCTTCATGGATCAAAAATAGGAGCGAGCAAGTCGTCTAGAGGGTTCGCGAGCAACGTAACCATCGTCGAATACCAGCGACAACTTTTCGATGTTCCCAAAGGCTTGAAGCACGACAGGCATAGTTTCTTCGCTGTCGGGTGTCCAACGATATGTATAATTTATTGCAAGCTATCTGACCCGACGAAGATTCTCCAAATTCAGCATTCGATGGCCACCTTCCAGTTCATCTGTGAGAGCACAAATACTTCCTCTTTCAATATACCGGCCGAGTGTGCGCCGATTGACCGAAAACGTCTCGTGGTCAAGATATACAGTATCCGTCTCGAAATTGAACCAGGTTGAAGACACAGAGCCAGACGGCCGAATTGATCTGGTGTCTTGAGGAAAATGCAGAATTGTTGAGCATACGGTAGTGTTTGGGCCGGACCTTGTCCGGCGGTCAGACATGCAAAGGGGACTTGGAAATTGTTAGTGCTATAATACTAGAGAAAGTAATCGCTATCTTCGACGCGACGGAAGCTTAGCTGCGCAGTGTAAGCTAGCCTATATCGGTGCGGAAAGGGGCTGGCAAACACGCGCTACCCAGTTTTGTAACTCGGAGAATGCTAAACCTATCTGTCTGCTTCCTTGAGGAGTGTAAGTTACTGTATAATTCCAGCCGCTTCTTTGCCGAATTCGAAAAGAAGTGTTAATGCAATTCCAGACAGGGCTGCTATGCTTGGTAGAGCCGTAGAGGGGGATTTAATGCTCTTGGAATCTTATTTCGACACCTGTTCACTATGTACTTGTTCTTACGAACAATTACTACAGTCTGGATCTGGATTATTCTTCCAAGAACGCTTTGAAAGACCACTCGCAGAGCGTTCCGCAGTTCCAGGCTCCAATTCCAATACAAAAACATCGTTCAGATCGCCAGTCCTCAGATAACAGCCCGGCACAAACAATTCTTGCTGAGGCCCAATCGTCCAGTAACGACCCAAATTGTATCCATTAACAAATACTACCCCCTTTACACCTCCCGGTAAGGACAGAAATGTATCAGCAGCCATGCCGCTTTGAGTAGTGTTAAAGGTCCCATGATACCAGACTGGCGGCCCATTCACAGCGACCGTCTTGTTGCCGTTCAACAGAGGCACTGTGCCGTCGGTCAGGGGGAAGTTATAGTGATTCCATGCTGTGATCTTGGTGCCGCCGACGGTCACATCACCCACAATACCTTTGACCTGGTCGTTGACGCCGTTGTCTATCCTGCCTAGGTTTTCTACCAACAACCAAAGCTTATCGCCCACGGCGAGTGCAATGTTGACTGCAGGCGGTGACTTGTAGATCGCATCGATGACTCCCTTTTTCTGGCCGTTCACATAGATAATAACGCGATCACGTGGAGCCCCAGATCCCGGCTGCAGCTTACCTGAAGCGCTCGCTGTCACAATAGACTCGTAAAGGATGTAGCCAAAGACCTGTCCAGTGGCTTCCATAGACAAGGGCGAAGAGGAACTTCGTGGTGTAGGAAGCTGGTCGAAGAGTCCCTGAAGTGGTACGAGTCTAAAAGAAGGTACAGCGGCAAGAGGTGGTGTCGAAGGGACTGCAGGTGTGTTCGATGAATACTTGACAATGGTGTTGCGAAAGGCTGTGTAGATACCCGCTGGTCGTCCCGTCTCATCAAGGGGCGCACCGTAGTCGTAACTCGTGGTGAAGGCTTGGACCGGATTTGGACCTCCGCTGCCAGCACCAAAGGCAAAGCTTGTCCCGCCATGGAACATGTAAATGCTGAAGTGGTGGCCGTTGGAAAGAATCCAGTCAATCTCGCTGGCACGACCCGATTGGCCATTTGTATCTCCATCATAGGTCGAGTGACTGTTATGAGAGCCCCAGGCGTCAAACCAACGGATCCAGTACTCCCCATTCATGAGGGGACCAAGACTGCTCTGATCGGTGACAGTCTGATCACGCAGCGTGAACCCACTTTTTGTGTCAGTACCATCAATGACAGATAACGCACCGGGTACCTGGCCATTTTTGATGGCACTCGAACTGCTGCCGTCATTGGTGTACAACTTTGTGCCAGGGAAGCTAGTCTTGAGAAGATTTGCTAAAGCATTGGTATAGGCATGATCGCTGCCATGATAGCCGTATTCGTTTTCGATCTGGATCATGAGAATAGGTCCGCCCTCGCTGATAAGCGCTCCTTGCAGTTGTTCACCAACTTTAGCGAGATATTTACCGGTGGCCGTGAGAAATGGAGAATTGTTTCCGCGGATCGTCAGACCAGAGATTTGGCTGAGCCAACCTGGAAGCCCTCCCCAATCGCGCTCGCCGCAGATATACGGCCCCGGTCGAAGCACTGCCATCATTCCCGCCGCAGTGATCTCCTGATACCACGCTGCGATATCGTTTTTGTCTGTGAAGTTGAATTGGCCCTGATGTGGCTCAAGTTCATGCCAGTATAGGTAGGAAAAGATGGTATTGAGACCCATTGCTTTGGCCATTTGAATCCTCTGAGCCCAGTAAGGGCGGGGCACGCGCTGTGGATCGATCTGACCACCTATGATTTGGTACGCTTTACCGTTAACATAGAAGGTTTTGCTGTCCCATGTGAAAGTGCCATTACTGTATGCAATGGTTGATGTGCTTGTTCTTGCACTGCGTACGTCAAGGTGTCTCGGTGGGGCTGCTTTAGTTAACACCTTGCTGAAAGTTCTTAGTTATTGCAGGAGTATTACCTTGAAGACACCACGGGTCCCCAGCATTGTGACATCCTACGCCGGAACTCCCCCGGGTTAAGCAAATGCATGCAGCAAGCAGCAAGACCAAGTGCAGATACATTCTACTTCCAAAAGAAGATAATACTGACTTCCAAGATTGCCGTCCGTGAGGAAGGGAGAAGCAGCGAACTCACGAGTATCTATAGGAAGCAGGAACCTCGCCTGGTCTTCACCCGAGCCAGTTCGGCTAGCGCAAATAAGATAATAAACAGCGGTTCGAGATCAGTAATATAGATTAAGGACCAACACGATTGCTTATTCAAGTAATACAGTAACGAGGGCTTATTCTCCCTGACTTCGAAGCACTATATTACGACAGTCGCTCAGACCGGGCACTCGACCACGTAATTCTCAGTAAAAACTAGTGTTAGCAATGGAAATCTACCTTTATTCGGAATTGACTCTATAGGAGTAGGAAAAGTTTCTAGAGGTTAATCAACCGAAGACCACTTCATAGGCGCGCTAGAAGGCAATTAATCTTTTCAACACGGAACGTCGAATCCCTCGCGCCGTACCCCGCACAATGCCCCCGAAAAAGGTTGGGAATTAGACTGGGTCTAAATAGGGAAGTCAGGTGTCACAGCTTTTTTATGGACCGGCGAGGAATGCCCGGACGAGATTCCTGGTCCGAGTGAGGAATCTGTCACGGGTTTATCAACGTCTTAAGAGCCGCCTTATCTGTGTGTTCTGACTTAGACCCAATACCTCCTGAGCTCCGCGATGTTCGCACGTGTCCTGCCGGTAAATCCAAGTGCCCGTGTAGTTGATCCATTTATAACGGAGAACTTGCAGGCACACGATCTAATACACTTAAGGTTCGTAGGAATGATTTTTATGAAAGTGTAAGGGGAGTTGCCCCTTGAAACAGGGGCGACGATTAGTACTCAGCTCCGCGATGCACTGGAATTTCGTAAGATTATTATAACGCAAAAAGAGAGGTATGATAGAAAAGGCTTCCTCGGTAGAAGACCTCTGGCGTTACATATCAAGGGGCGTCCTTTTAAGACAAAAACAAACGATTCTGACGGTAATGGCAAGGTAAGCTGGAAAGAGTCCTAAGCATACACTTCAAGTACTGGCGTTCCTAATGGTATTAAAAATTGGAATACTTCTTTAGGACTCCCGGATAAGCAAGATTCTCACACAACTAACTTCATCCCAACTGCGAAAGTCTGTCAGAAACGCACTTCTTGCCTCACAGCCTCATTCTATATCTCTACAAGCGTGTGCAATTTTCATGCCGCGATCTACCCAATGCAGTAATCGCACTTATTTTATTTTAAGAAAGACGGGTAGGAGTAGTATAAACTTAGTTTAATACTTATTATAATTATATTCGTGAACATTTTCATTTACCAAGTCTAGAAAACCCTTCTCCACTTTTAGCCGTGTGTAGTTGACCGTCTTTTAACGTTTAGTTTACACGAACTTCGGATTGGCTGTAGAGGGGATACTCTCAGTGGCGGAAATTTGCTGCGTAGACCCAAGGTATCTCCAACGTTGGAAGTATGCATTACCTCCTGCAGGGCAATCCAAGCTTCCAGCTGCTCCCTCCCCATTGCAAGTGGCGTAAACTCCCAGTAAACTTCCAACAAATGAACCAGAGCCACCGCTTACAAGTGCTGCAGACGCGGTGCCGATAATTATCTGTGCCGTGCTGTTGGAAGCTGGCATGGCGGCAAGATTATAGTGTGTTCCATTGTTATTCTGAATCTGCAGCCGAATGGGGCCATCGGCCCATGTGCTTGGCACGGGAATTATATTGGGTGTAGGCGTAGCTACCGTGCCTATAGCTCTGAAGCGAAACGACAGCTGAGGCTTGCTACTCGAGTTACTGCTGAGAAGAACCAATCCGAGATCAATGTGGTTGAGTTGCGTTAGGAATACTGTTACACCTGCTTCCTGGTTGACTGCTTGAGGACTAAACGCTAGATCAATGCTGAATATAAAAGTTGAATCTGTCTGACGACGACCGACGAAGGAGAGACCTTGTTGTCCAGTGAGCTCGGGAGAAGTGGTTGATAAAGGGATGCCTGTCAGATTGTTACGACTAGGGACAATATGGAGGCCCTTTTCTGTTGTGTTGAATATACCTGCACGTGGTACGCGCCAGTACATAAAGTTCGCTGGGATGGCAGAGCCAGAGCTGAAGTCATAAGAGTCCGGATCTCCATTAAACGGACCATCTCCTGGAAGGGTACGATTTTCAGGAGGGAGTTGCCATCCGGACATCTTTCCTTGAACAGGTTCAAGAATCGGCCATTCTCCTTTGTTCCATGTTACGGGGAAGAGCGAAGCCTCTCGCCCCATTGGGTAGATTTCCCACTCTGGACCTGAACGAGTTGATAGACATATTCCCCACCAGTTTCCTTGTGCGTCCTGGAACAGATCGGCGTGTCCCACGGTCTGGAAATACTCGTTCGTACCGCGATTGCTCAAGATTGGATTATGAGTATAACCTTCATATGGACCAGTGATATTTGTGGCGCGTGAAATCATAACAGCATGGTCTAGAGCCGTACCCCCCTCTGCGATCATGAGGTAATAGTATCCGTCCTTCTTATAAATATGAGGCCCTTCTGGCCACACTCCTCCTGTGCCGTTCCAGAGACTGACAGGTGGCTGGCTGAGTGTACCATTATTTGCGTCGAGCTCCTGCAGAATCACACTCTGTGTTGCCGAATATACCTTTCCATCGTCCCAAAAGATATCGGGGTCGATCTTCTTGGGGTGGAAGATGACGGGATCACTCCAAGCTTTGTCGTTGAAGAGGTCTTGACTCTTAAATAGAACTCCGACGATTCCATATGACATCCCCAGATACTCACAGATGGCGTAAAAAGTTTCATTGTGGTAGCGTAGCGTTGCTGCGTACATCCCATCTTGCTGACCAGTCGTGTTCTGGCTAATCCCGGGTAGCTGACTCTCGCGATTCCAGACGTGGCTAGCAAGCTTCCAATTAATCAGATCTTTTGAGGCGTATATAGGGAGGCCCGGGAATGAAATGAATGTTGATGTCACACAGAAAAATGTCTCGTTGACTTGGGTACATGATGGGTCGGAGTGCCATCCTGGAAGTACCGGATTGTAGTAAGTTGAGTTGGTTCCGGCTCGCTGAGAGAGTGAAAGTGCTTCAGAGCACCAGAGAAATGCCAAGGAAACAGCAATAGAGAAATTCATTGTGTTTGTGTCGGTGTTGAGATAAAACGACCACCGAAGAGAATGCGCATGCTTTTGTTCTGTCAAATTTACAAGTACGTTCGGATAAAAAGAAACCCCGCTCGCATCTTGATACAAAGTTTCTCCGAAGTGGGTCTAAAGCCCTTTACTTTGATTGTTTCATAAATTATATATTTAGCCTGTTCTTGTTAGCAGATCTGCGGTTGTTTACTATTCGAGCGCCTCCTTAGCTGTTTACATTAGCAGAAATTTGGCTTAGCTGCGTAATTAGGCATCGGCAACTTTCTGCAATGCCTTTTTTTGTGTTTTCTTTAGCATTTGAATAGACAGAGAGAAATTTACCGACGATTCTGATTCGGGGTAGCAAGCTATTAATTGCGTCACTTCAAGACTAAACGCAACCCCTTCCTGGAATCAGCTGCACTCGACTTCAGCAGTCATCCAAAGGTCCCAACATCATTGAAGCAGCTGAAGTAGCTCGGCAATATTCAAAATGAGTGTTCATTTTTCGAAATGCCTGACGTCCATGGCATTCGGTCGCCGCCAGAGCTTACAGATACAACTCACGTGCAACAATGCCGATCTAGAAACGACATGGACAGTCTTCCAATCTGCTATTGCTCATCTGTGGATGTCACAGTCCTCGTGGACGAATGTTCTCGCTCCCTTCACATCGACAAGGTTCCAGATGAATGGGTCGTTGAAAGTGCTCCTAGCGAAAGGTTGTTGAGTACACTGAGGTACAAATGGGCGTTACTGGGACAAGGCAACAGAAAACAACAGAAATGGAGAGTATTTGGCAATCTGAGCCAGAAAGAATAATGTTGCAGATGGAAATTGTGGAAATTGATGGCCAACTGTGCCGGGGCTTTCTAAGGGTCTGAAGCATGATTGAGCAGATTGATGGAAAGATTTTGGGTGGGAAAGAAAACATTGGAGACTTGGATATTCAAGAAATTTGTGAATATTGGAAGGTTGTCAGGATTCGATGAGCTTGTTGTAACCCAAGCAGCTGGAAGATCTTGAAAAGACGAAAGCGCCAGATGACAAGGTTTGTGAACGCGAATACATTTTTCTCGGAAACTCTCTTCCATGTGACGATTAGAAGATTTTCTGCAGGTGCTCTGGACCCTTTGCTTTCAAGAATAAGCACGGCAATCACACGGAAAGGGTGTCTAGAGGAAAGGCAAAGAAGGAATTTGTCTAGCCAACTAAAACTGAACCTCGAACAATGAACACTGGCGCCAATGGGCTCACCTCTGTAGTGCTTCAAAGCACAATGAAACATCCCTCAAAATGCAGCGCACAGAAATTGATCTCGGTTCCGCCCCTTGCATGGTATCCATTTCCAATCCACCGTGACGCCCTCCTTCTTTGCACACTCGTTTAAGTCCACACCCTCTCGCATGCAATTCAAGCAGTTCTTGATCTTCTTGTCCCCTATACCTGCACTCTTAAAGGCCGTAATTCCATCTTTCACCATTCCCTCCTCGATGAATACTTCGATTTCACGTTTCGATGCTATCTTCTTCTGCCGATACAACCTGTAATACCATATAGCTAGGCCCGACCATGTGTATATGTTCCATAGCGCGAGTGCTCGATAGGGATAAAACGCGTGACGAAATCCCCATCTGATAGTTTGGAAGCTTGGAAAGGAGAATGGTCTCATGACGATGGCAAGGAGTTTCGATGCTCGTTGATAGATTTTGGTCTCGGTCGTTCGGTTGTCCGTTCCTGGACTTTGAATGAGCTGAGCTTGTACCGATGCTCTGAGTTGTGGAGGTCGTGTTGTGGTGAAGCAAGAAAAAGAAGATAACGTTTGCAAAACAAAATGTGCGTTAGCTACGCAGCTACTAGGGTAGTGTACCAAACCAGCTCGAAGATTGCCGCCATGCTCCGAAAACTGCTTAAAGGAGGAAGGTGAAATCGTGGTTGGTTTGCTATTAACCTGTTCCGGGACAGCCTACGAATCGCACCATTCTATCGCTATCTGCGAAAACCCTCTCCTAATACTCTTGAGTAGTTCTCATACAAATCTACTTTCCCATAAATCTCTCAAAGCCTGTTTTCCCCTGGGTTTCAAGAGTATATTAGCGCCCTTTTGGTCGCGTACTTCCAAGCATTTTGTAAAACATCTGTATTACTGAACGGTATTCAGAGAGCATGCTGTAATTGGGCTTGTTTTTCTGATAACTTCTAATTTAAGAACGAGGCCAGTTTTCTCGGCAGGATATGATAAGGAGAAACGACGTGGAATCCATTGCTTAAGACCACGACGAAGATGAATTCTCGTCAAAGCTCCAGTCTAAGGTATTAAAGAAGTCAAAGTCCTCCAGCTGCGACATTATGAGGGGCTGATACGAGAAGGTACTTGTATCCTGTTCGATGACGGAAGGATCTAAATCAATTGCGGTGGTTGACGACATCGAGCTGGGATTATCTGCTTTGACAAAGGACTCGTCAATTGAAATCAAAAATCAGCTTAAGCTATACACTCACATGTTTGCGAAGCGTTCATCTGTCTTCTCCACCTCCAGACGTAATCATATACATGACTAACACACATGCGGCTCCGAACCACCAAAGTTAGCGGATCGGCGAAAGCTACCGTGCTCTGTTGGGCATCAAATCTACCGCCTGCAGCACGCCACATTCTAGTGTGTGCTTCTGCCACTCGATCAGGGAAGTCGTCCTTTTTCACGCTGCTAGAACGCACGGCGAGGATACATGCGTTGAACATAGCCTTCCCTTGCATTCTATCTAGATTGACCGCAATGCTGCTGTTGAGAACCTTCAGAAGGATACAAGAAGCTGAGATTGAGGTTCTTAGAATGTAGTTTGTGCAGTGTTGCAGTATGGAGGAAGACGAATATCTGGGTCGAGAACCCCGTGTATGAACGCGATAGCTGAGTTGTAAGCGGCCGAGATTGCGTCAATATGGACAGATAAGGTCGCAGGAATGAAAAAGGCAAATGCATTGAAGTGAACTTTGGCGGCGAGCAATGACAGCTTGTTGAATGCTTTGGAAGTTAGTAACACATCCCAGATATTGTAATTCTATATGGCACCGAGAGTTTAAGAGTTGTCGATAACTCACGGGAAAGATCTTCTGCAAATGTTTCCAGTTCATCGAGATCGTTATGAAGTTGGCTCCAAATGGGAGAAACTTGATCTTCTATAAACCCTTCAGTGGGATCAACCGAACTTCTGTAAAGACTTGTAGCCATCTTGTCATAAAAGTTCATAATCTTTAGTCGATAATTGATCTCCGTGCCTAGAGGTGCTGAAGACCGAGTCCAGCCGGAGGCATATATCGATCTCGATGGCCTTCCATACGTGATCGCGACGCTAAAGATATTGTTAGGAGAGACTCTCCACGTCGAATTGTTCGAATTTAGGAATACCTTTGAGACACAATATTGCAAGCAGCCCAGGTCAATTGCCTATCTTCAATCTCCGCTTTTCCAGAATTTCGTTGCTGGGTAGTATCCTGCATCTGAGAAGTTATATAGAGTCCAGTCTGCGTAGCGATTTGCATCATGATGCCGCTCAGCATGAAAGTTGGATCAAGTTCGCTCAAGCCGAGCCTAGAGAGGCCGGGCCCGGGCTTCTCGGTGCCGACATTGTTTCCCATTTCTGCGGTCGAGGGTATTGGCCACGTGCACAACAGTGCCAGTGCCTTTACAGTATGATATTTTTGGGGCATCTCTGATATGGTGCTCCATAGGAGCTTGCGGTAAGGATGTATCAGTGCAATTAACAAATGCTCCTGTTGAGTGTATCGGCGAGCAGCGACTAGAACTACAGTCCACCCAAGGATTGGAGATGTATTAAAATAAAAGTCACTTCCCACGTCGGGGACTAGTATTGGACAATACTCATGATAGCAGCTGAAGAATCTAGTGTACAATTAGTCTCTGTGCCATTTCCTTTCTCACCTGATAGGCATACATATCAAATAGTTTGGCAATGTCTTGACCAGATAACGAAACATCTTCAAGCGTTTGATCTCGTGGACTTGAAGTAATGATTGGCGCGAAGTCATCTTGTGGTGTGCCTGGCAATGTTGCCGATGACCGTTTTGCAATTTCAAGCTCCTGTCTCAAATCGCGAATCTGTTGGTTCAAATGCTCAAGTTGACTGCTTGATATATCAGCATACATTTCAACAGTTTGAAGGTGGCAGGGGAATGTAATACTCCCGCTTAGCAATTCTTTTGTATTCGAGATCGATTTTGCACTCTTTCTTCAGCCTCTTGCAATGCGAGCACGCCTCGAATGGTTCTCTGACCACGTCGCATTTTATCTTCCAGATTAACTGAACGATTCATAATTCAGGTAAAGATCCCATACCTTCTGCTGCCTACAAGCAACGCACGATTTGACTTTAGGAATATACTGCGGCACCTGATCCTCCGAGGTCGGACAGCTTCAAGGTCTCTTATGACCGGTCAAGCGAGCTTGAGGTGATGCATCTTCGTCACTTCCAGCTTCTGGGTTGCGTCTCGTTGTTGGTGGCATGCTTAATATGAACTTTCGTAGTTGATGAGGTGAGATTGCGATGCTCAAGCGGAAATCGGAGCATGATGTTCAACTCGGCGCTTATGTCAATCTCGCTCCGGTTTTCGCTGCATAGTACAGTACAAAATCAACTCCGACGCTCGGCGTTCAATGGCTTACTTTGAATGCAACTCTCAGTTATCATCTTCAGAACTGGCAGCGTCTTTATTCATAGGGCGTTTGAGTCTATCGAGGTTTCCCTAGTCGTGTTTAGAGAGACAATCACATCTCAATTCTCCTCACCCTGCTGCCCTTCCCCACCGGTGACGGTCAAATTGCGAGCCTACGCTGCGATATCTTACCTTAGAACAAATTACTAGAACTCAATTGAAGACGAGTGAAATTATTGAGTTCGCTTTTGGTTGTGTGACTGCGTCTTTGAATAGCAATTAGGATAGGAGCCTAGATGGAAAGTTTTTCTTACATTGTGTACATGGTTCAGTTCCACACATTCTCTTTAACATTTCCTTTACATCAGTGTGCAACGTCTCCTTTCTTGCCCAATACCGTTCGAAGAGTCCGAAGAGTCTCTGGTGGCCCAAAAATGTATTTTGTAAGGTGAAGATAAGTCAACAGGCACTATCAATGCTCACTTATTAGTAGGGTCCAGAGCCTGGTAAAGTAGGGGCATACGCAGCAACTGCTATAGCTGTCCCAAGTCTCTTCTTGTAATTTCTTTCCGCGATTTCTGGCCCGTACTTCTCCAAGTCTTCTTGATAGCGTTTTCCCTGCCTACCCCGCCGAACGTCTCTGTTTGCCGTCAAATGCGGCTCAGGTCCGTAATTGTCAGACTTTTCTGCCCGCCTGCGTCTGAGAATTGGTGCTAACAGAAAGAGACACATGGTGACGAATCACTTTCCTACAGACTCTGTATGGCGGAGAAAATCCGAAGAATTCAAGTAAAGTCAAGTCTAATTTAGACCTGTATCGTCGAGTGCAGAAGCAGAGCCATCGTTTATATATGTAGAAACATACATATATATCTGATGAGTGTGAAAAAACAACTTAGTGATTGGAAGGTCTTATCAAATGTATTTCTTCCCAGAATGGACTTTTTGCGAGCTAGTAATTGATGCCGAGGAGTCTGCAGCTTTGCTGACAGGATCTACCGCGCATCGGCGCTTTTCTATGTGCGAGTGATCTACATCAAATCCTTGAATAAGTCCGCGAAAGCTCCGTAGTCGTCCTTTTCCGGTCTGAATAAGCTGACTTTGCCAACTTTGGCAGCCTTGCGAGCCTGACCCATTTTCAACTGTTTCGCGATCCTAAGATACCATTAAACAATCCATTCACCCAAGGTCTGGGGAATATTGAAAGAGCAATTCTGCAAAGGTCTGGTTGATCTCATGTATTCGAAACTGGGGATGGTGCATAAAGAAAGGCAGTTTGATGCCCAGTTGTTCAGGAATTTGGCTTGATAGTACGATATGCTAGTCAAAAATCTCGGACAACCACTGAAATTCTTCATGATTTTTTCTTACTGGTTCGAAGCATATCTGGGCCCGTCCGAAATTTCTTCAAGTTAAAATCGTTTAAATAAGAAAAGTGGTAGTCAGACACCTCGGAGCAAGTTATTTGATGTGAACACCCGAGTTCGTTTGGGGATATTACTTTAACAAAGGTTGAAAAAGAGAGTTTCCCGTTTGGCCAAAATTCAAACTCAATGCCCAGAAACTAAAATTCAGTCCAACTCAAAGATCTGCTCCTTCTCTGTCAATATTTCATCGAGTGTTTCATATCCCTTCCCAGCTCTGTTCCGCCAGCCCATGTACAAAGCCTCAATATGGCTCTCATAAGTTCTTTCAACCTCTTTTCTCATGATCGTACCTTTCATCGTTCGCTTGAAAGGTAAAGAAGGATCAGACAGCATAACCATCTCTCGTGGAATCCGTATCTCTTTGCTGGTCTTGTCATTGACACCATAGATCACGGTATTGTATATCTCGTCGAGAATCTTGGTTGGATCAGCTCCAATTGCTTTTGCTTTCGGCTCGATGATAATGTAGGGAACTTCGCGCCCCTCGCCACCTACAATAAGCGCAGCTACCAGTGAGTGTTGAGCAATCGCGTCTTCAATGTGTGTGGCATGAAACTTTGCAAGCCAAGATAATTTGACTAGGTCGTCCTTACGCCCTCGAGAAATCCATCTTTTGTCGCCATTCTTGTCCACGGTGGGCGAGTAAAGCTCTTTCGCATCGATAGAATTGAGGTCGGGGAAGGTGTAGAACCCACACTGAAACAGATCCCATTCTGACGTCCGATCAACGTGTAGCTCGTAAAGGTCGTCACTCACCCTCTCCATCCGACATCCCATCTCTGGCACAAATTCATAGCTCTTCCACATCTCGACATCATCGGACTCAAATGATAGGCATGTCCCACGCTCAGTTGCTCCGATCACAGGAAACAAATTAGTGTGCGGTGCAAGAGCGTCGCCGACTTTGTGATCGAGCCCGGCTCCTAGCCAGCAAACATATTTCAGGCTTTTGAGGAAGTCGAAAGCAGCCCTATCGGTATAAAAGTCTTCAATCAGGGAAGGGGGCGTGATGATGCTTTCTGCTCCAGTGGTTTGGCAGATGCTCATAATCGCTTGTCGATCCGGAGGCGATGTCAAGTACATTTCAGGAGGTAGCATGACTGTGGTCATCCCGATGAATACCGCGGCATTCAAGCTGAATGAAAGTCCTGCTACCCACTGTGGAGCGCAGGTGCTCAAGGTTCGTGCATTTACCATATGTTGATAGGTGATCTTTCGTGGTTGATGTGTCGAGAAAATTGTATTCCAGCTGTCCCAGACGGACATGTACCCATTACGAAGGTAGATCGGCTTGGGATCTCCTAGATTGAAATATTAGCAAGATTATGTTGAGACGTTCAAAGAAACAGATTTTAGGTACACACCTGTTGTTCCAGAGGTATGGATGATACATGTGATTTCGTCCTTGGCACGCTGCCAAGTCTCGTTATATGGGTACGAAGGGGTCAAATTGCCATCTTCTGCGCTCATATCTTCCAGTGAGGGAAGTAACAGCGACTGTTGTCCTGGTACTGAACTGGGTAGATCTAGTGTTGAGATCCAGGCAATGCAACCAATCTCTTCGAGAATGTTGGCCAAACCTGCCGAGGTGATTCGACCGTCAGGAATGAAGAACTAGAAAAATAAATCTTTTAAAGGTTTACTGTTAGGGTAAGACATGTGGACAACTTACCCTGCGCTTTGTTTTGGCAGCTGCAACAATGAGGATATAATATCTTGCATCACTGGGACCCAGATAGGCGAATGTCTGAGGGCCATTCTGCGTTCGCGGCAGGTTCTCATCAAGCCAGAAAGCAACGCGATTCACTGCATTGGCGAATTGCTTCCACGTAATCGTGCAGTATCCTTCTTCCTGCTCCCACGATGATGATTTGGCATACAGAAGCCAGGGGCTGTCGGGGACTAGTCTAGCCTTGGCGTCGACGACGTTGACCAGCAATCTAGGCAGAGGCGTCATTTTCAGAATTAATTTGTTCAAAAAAGCCATTAGAGAATGGATGGAAATTGTCATACCTTTATGACCGTTATGGTTGGTTATATAGTGGCTGTGGAATCCACTCTAAACAGGTTACTGTTTTAGCTCAGATTTTGCAATTACTTTAACGACGTTTATTACGCCTAAGTTTTCATGGCCTTCGAGAGTTGTAAGCTTACGCCATCGAAGCTCAAAGATGCCGAAGTTGGGGTAAGACCTACGTCGGTCGGCCGCTCGGTGAGACTGGTTTTGCAATAGCACAATATCCCTCGCAATCTGTCATATTCATGTATGGTTGCTGACAGATTTCGATCAACTCATGCATTGCCGTGTGCACAACTCTCATGCGCCGTGTATTGTATTTGGAGCATCCTCGCACTTCGACAAATAGAACCAAATTGTCCAGCTGACCTGAGCGTGTTGTGTAATATGCACAATGCAACGTGCTTATGGTGGTACAAGCCTTTCCCTCAAATGCGAATGCACCTCTTCTAATCTGCCTTACTTTATGCAAGCTGTCTTACCTCACTTTGAGCATTCACCAGAGATGCTTAGTCTTGATGCATGAAACATTACCCGTGCCAATGATCTTAACCATATTAGAGGAGGCTCGATGACATATTATTGCCGATAGTGATCAATCCACTGACGATCACTGTTCCCATTGCTCCTTTCTCTTCCGCTTCTTGACGCTTGACAGGACTCTTCATGGATAATAAGACAAGAAAACCCTTCTGCGTATCCCGCGTCTTCCCCTGCCTGATATGCAATTTACAGCTCTTCGAAATCTGGCGGTAGTCACTAATGCTATCCCAAACAGCAATTCTAAACCGTATATTTCTATATGAGAACTTACTAGACTCAAGGAAAGGGTGCATCCAAATCGAGCAATCGGAGTTAAATTTTGCACGTGACAAGTTTCTATTCTGACGACACACTTGCCTCAATCGCAAGCGTGGAAAAACTGATAGTATCTTGGCAAGTTGCTATTTTTTTGAGTCTCAAACAGTGTCTGCTCGGAGAAGTATTCTATCTCCGCACAAAATAGGGGTAAATCTACAAGATTAAGCGAGTGTGAGCAGAAAGCGAGAAAAAGGGGTCAGCAGATTATGGCTTTATCTACTGGCTCCCAAGCTGTTACATTCAAAATATATACAGCATAAACAAAATCTTCCGGCTTGTGGTTACACCACAGGTGGCTTCCCTAAATGCAGAGGGTTCAGATCTAGGTTTGGATTCTCTTTTATGGCACCGTCATTGCTTACAGGTGTTCTCCCAGGCAAATTCCCGACGATGTCAGACGCAATCTTCAAGTTTGCCTTGTGAGAAGCTTCTAGGTCTTGTACACAATCTACGTGATAAAATTTTTGAACTGGTAGTTGGATGAAAGACTTTGGTCGTTATCCTAAAAGATCGTTATACTAAGAACGTCAAGTTTGTTTTATGTTTGGAAGTAATGAGCAGTCTGGATCAAACATTGCAACAATTCATGAAATTGCAAGACTGTACCCCAGTATCATTACAACCAACCCCAAGCTTTCACTTGACGCATTGCTTGCTCGAGGTGTTCCATCAGCTCACACAGACTTCTCACGTTCATCTTCTCCCTTGACAGCTTGAGTCTCGTTCTCACT
>Ga0302140_10003419_pt1 | contig 20404 bp, 16 predicted proteins | sample I_Bog_E1_1_FD_202095 | JGI IMG/M metagenome (GOLD analysis project Ga0302140, IMG submission 202095) | Peat permafrost microbial communities from Stordalen Mire near Abisko, Sweden - I_Bog_E1_1 | ecosystem: Environmental > Terrestrial > Soil > Wetlands > Peat | place: Sweden: Abisko, Stordalen... | reverse complement strand
AGCCCAGTTGGGGCTGAAGCCTAAAGACGTAACCTTGAAGCCCTGGGAGCTGTTGTAATCGAAATTCGGGAAGCGGTTGAAACCGTAGCGCACGGCCACTACGGTGGTGGGATTGATGGTAAATAAGTTGTTGAATTGGGTGGTATCGACACGGCGCAACAGACGCCAGCCGCTTTGCGTGGCGGGCGAATTGAACCAAGTGTCGCCGGGTTCGAGCGAATAGTAGCGCAAGTAGCTCAAACTAGCCGTCCACCAACTGGTGAAATATTCGTCTAGCTTGCCGGTATACTGGACCGCGCGCGCCTTGATGGAGGAGGCTAACGTCAAATCGTTGCCACCGAAACTGCCGGGCGCTGAACTGGCTGTGGGGTAGAGGTTGGCAATGGCCAAGCCCACTGGGTTCAGCATGCTGGCCGGAATCTGCGAATTGGCGAACGCCTGGCCGTTGCTTGGATTGATAATCGTTGTGCCGGCAAAGTTTCCGGTACGTTCCTGGGCAGTAGGCAAAGCAAAATTCGAAGAATCGGAAGATGCGTCGTCGTAGTGCTCGACACCGAGGTAGAAGAACGTCTTGTTCTTGCCATCGTAGAGCTTAGGAATCCAAACTTTGCCGCCGAAGCTAGCGCCCCAGGTGGTGTTGGGCTGATTGGTAATCGGAATGCCGGCGGCGTTGCTGAAGAAGTTGTTGGCGTCCCAATCGGTGCGGCGCAGGTGGCCATAGAGGCTGCCGTGATAATCGTTGGTGCCGGACTTCATGAGGGTGTTGAACATGCCGCCACCGGTGCGCGCCATTTCAGCGTCGTAGGTGTTCGATTGAATCTTGACTTCCTGAACGGCTTCAATGGCGGGGATAATGATGGCGCGATTGTTGGCATCGGTGATGGGGATGCCATCGAGAAGATAGTTGTTGCCGCGGACGGGGCCGCCGGCAATGGAAATCATGGAGGAACCGCTCTGGTCTTCCATTCGGTTATAGGCGGGCGGACCAACCGGCATGGCGTTCTGCGCCAATTTCGACATCATGAACGGATTGCGCCCAAGGTTGGGCAGGTCCGACAGCTTCTGGTTGTCCAGCACTTGGCCCTGAGACGCATTGGAAGATTCGACCAGCGGCATCTGCTCCGTGACGAGAACGCTTTCGGTGACGTTGCCGACTTCGAGCCGGACATCGACCGAAACGTATTCCTGGGTGCCAACGATGATGTTTTTGCGCTCAAACTTTTTAAAGCTGGGACTCTCGGCCACGACTGAATAAGTGGCCGGAACTACGTTGGAAAAATCGTAAAAGCCGTCGGAATTGGTGACGGCGGAGCGGGCTTCATTAGTGCCCTGGTTGGTGAGAGTCACCTTGACGTTTGGTACTGCGGCGCCGGATGCGTCCGTGACCGCGCCATGAAGGCCGCCTTGTGTAGACTGCGACCAAGCGGCCAAGCTCGACAGCGCGAGCAAAGCCATAAGAGGTACAACCCGGCCTTGCAAGATAGAACTAAATTTCTGAAGCATAAATCTCCCTTAGAATCGATCGCTTTGGTTAAGCTGGTTTGTTGGCTAACGCGCCAAGTTATTCCGCAGAACTGGGCGGGGTGCTGCTACTACGGAGAGCAAACCGTTCTGAAACAATTACGGGTAGGTTACCACTAATTACGGTTGGGTTACCACTTTTTTGCTAGCCATAGATAAGTTTTATGACGGGAAGAAAGCGGAACAAGAGGCGAAAGCCATTTAATTTGTGGTCGGTACCGCTATAACATTCGCTGTCTCTTTGCTGCTTCCGACAAAGCGCTGATAGACATAACGCGCGGCATACATGGAGCAGCCGATTCCTACCGCTAAGACGGCGTTGACAACCAGAACGGCGGCTGCCGTGGTGAGAAAAGCCGCCGCGTCCACTCTGCCCATTTTGTGCAAACGGCGCCAGGTACTCCATTCGAGCAGACAGATGCCGATGTAGGCGGTTACGCCGGCGAGAGCGGGAATGGGAATGTGGGAAATATAATCGTTGCCCAAGACAACGAACCCCAGAATAAAAAGGCCGTGAAAAATATTGGACATGCGGGTTACGCCGCCGCAGCGCACGCTGGCCAAACTGCGCGCGGGGATGCCAACGCTCATGGGCGCGGCAAAGACGCCGGCGACCATGTTGGCGATGCCATAAGCGCCGATTTCGCCATCGGCGTCGGCGACCTTTAGATGCGTATGGCGTCCGCGAAAGTGTTCGACCACGCGCGAGGTGAGCAGGATGTTCACGCTGGCCACAAAAGCCAGACCCAAACCGGCTGGGATGACCTTGAGGACGTCGGTAGGCGTCCAGGAGAAACCGACAAAGGGCGGTATCGTCAGGGGGAGCTTGCCCACTTCCCTTTGGTGCAGGCCAAAAGTGAGCGCGACCGCCACTGAAAACAGCACGCCAATAATGGGCGCGGGCGCGCGCGGCGCGAAACGAGCGGAAGCTAAAGCGGCCAGGATTACCGCGCCGCTAATGATGAGCGCGCTCGATTGTGTCTCTAAAACGTGCGAGAGGACCTGCCAGCTCTGGTAGATCATGTTGTTGGAGGTGCGATCGACGACGGCCTTGACGCCGAGCATGACGCCGAGCTGCGAGAGAAACATCATGGCACCGATGCCGCAGGAAAATCCGGTAACCACGGGTTGAGGGACTTTGTGGATGTAGCGCGCCAGACGGAGGAACGAGAACACCAGCATGAAGACAGACGCAACAATGCAGACCTTGGCAGCACCGCCGATGCCTTGGGAATGCACGGCTTGGGAAATGAAAGGGACGGTAGCGCTGGCGGTGCCGCCGATCAATACGGGATTGCGGCCGAGGAGTGCGGTAATGGGCGCGGTTGAAATGGAAGTGACTAAGCCGAGTACTGGCGGCAGGCCCATCATGTTCGCCATGGCCAGACCGTAAGGCAAGGCGATGAGAGCCGCAATGGCTCCGCCGGCCAGGTCGCCGGCAAGAAACTTCAAGCTATATCGGAAACGAAGCTTTTTCAAATGAGCCTTCGATTGAGTGGAGCGCGCGGCCGGTAAGAAATCGCGCGCCCCAGTTAGCAGGTGATGTTAGGCGTATACTTTGTCGAATGCTTCTTTGAACTTGCCCATTTCTTCCTTGGTGCCAATGGTGACGCGGACCCAGTTCGGCCACACGGGCCAGGTACGACCGATGTAAACCTTCTCTTCGGTCATGGCCTTCCAGAATTCGCGGCCGGGGCGTTTGGCGTTGAGCATGAAGCAATTGCTCTCCGAAGGGATAAACTCGACGTTCTTTTTGGTGAGGAAATCGAAAGTGTCGTTACGGACATCGCCCATGATTTTGCGGCGGTAGTCGACCAGCGTCTTGACTTTCAGGCTGGCGGTTGCGCCGACCATGGCGGTGATGGGCATTTGCCCGGCGCTGTATTGGCGAACTTTTTCCAAAATGTCGGGGCGGGCGATGGCCGCGCCGGCGCGCAAACCCGCCATGCCGTAGAGCTTGGAGAAGGTGCGCAGGACGAGGACATCTTTATCCTGAGCGACCAAGTCGGTGCACTTGATGGCGTTGGGTGAGATGTGAATGTACGCCTCGTCGACCAGGACAATCGAGCCGGCCGGCTTGTTGGCGACGAGCCATTCGATATCGGCGCGGCTGGTCAAGGTGCCAGTTGGGTTGTTGGGATTGCAGATATAGAAGAGACCGCCATTGGGGGCGGCGGCGAGCATCGCTTTGACATCGTGATCCCAAGTGCCCTTGCGCAGCGGTACGCCAACGACTTTCGCGCCGATAAATCTGGCGGCGCGGCCGCCGGCTTCATATCCGGGATCGGCGGCTACAAAAGGACGATCTTTTGAACAGAAGGCCAGAACGGCCTGGTGCAGCGGAGCGCTGGAGCCGGCAAACACTTCGACGTAGCTTTGCCCGTAGTCTTTACCGACCTTGACACCTTCCTGCTCAGCGAGTGTCGAGGCGAGCGCATCCGTTAGGTCATACATATAACGGCCGCCGCTCTTGACGATGTTATGGATCGCATCGGCGGCCTCCGGACATGGTCCTAACGGGTTTTCGTTGGCATCGATCTTGACGGCATCGGGCGGGATATTGCGGACCCGCGATAACTGAGCCAGTGCCGGCTCAGTATAAAACGGCAGGGCGGCCCCAGCCGTAATCAGGCTAGCAATCCGTCCGAAATTCCTGCGTGTAAAACCCCGGCGGACCAATTCCAATTCTTGATCTGCGTTGAGAACTGCTGGCATATATCTCCTTTTTAACTTTGGCTACGCGAAAGTTTCGATTATTATTTCACAAAACTTTGTTCCCGGCTGTAGGTGATGCTGCGACGGGGAGCAATCAACGTTCGTGAACGAAACCCAGGAGCCAGAAATTTAGCGGAGAAACGCTAAACGCTCCCGAGCAAAACTTGCTTACTAGGGAGTGTAACACCTTTGTCTCAAGCGGTGTGTAGGGGGAACTACTGGCGGTATGTCAGGCCACGGCGGAGGGCTTCGAGCACCATGCGAGGCAGGGACAACTTACTATCGAGCAGTTCTTCGGCGGAGAGGCTCTCTTTGGTCAGGCCGATTTTGGTATGAGCCTTGGCGCCAGCGATCATATGATAGAGCTCGTGGACGATGACAATTCCCAGCGCTTTACCGTAAGCCACTTGATGTTTCTCAGGCTCGGTGCGGCCGGTAACGCGTTGTAGGCACTGGCGTACACGGTCGCATTCGACTTCGCCGAAATGGAGAATCTGGCCGTCGCTCGAGTAAGACATAGCTAAGGGGCCGCGTTCGTCGGGAAGATCTCCGTAACGCGCTGGGTAGCGGGCAGGGACGTTGTCCATGGAGCACGACCCTTTCATTTCGAAGACGGCCAGTTCGGAAAACTCGGGGTTCTTCGGGATATCGCTTTTCAGCATTAAATCGACAGTGACGCCGACTGGTTCGAGCAACTCGGTCAATTCATGCTGCAGCGCCTTAACCGAAACATCGGAATGAGGCTTCTCAAAATTTACCAGTACCGTTACCCGGCGCGTAGCCGCCTGGGTTAAGGCAACAGACAACGACATGAACAACGCCACGGAGCGCATATTTCTCTCTCACCTGGAGAACTATCGGTCAATTCCAGCAGTTCTTTAGCCCCGACCTGGGGGACTACCGCCGAACAGTTCCATCATATATAAGGTGCGGCGAGGGGGAAAAAATAACATAAAATTTCGGTTACGAATTAGGAAATTAGCGCGTTTGGTTTAATAGCACTGTACCTATGGCATCGAATCTCGTTCCCATCACTGTGGCGCACGGCGACGGCATCGGCCCGGAAATCATGGCCGCGTCGCTTCACATCATGAAGGCGGCCGGCGCGCGCATTCAGGAAGAAACCATCGAAATTGGCGAAAAGGTGTACCTGCGCGGCATTAATGCAGGTATTGAACCCAGTTCCTGGGAATCTCTACGCCGGACCAAGGTTTTCTTTAAGGCGCCTATCACCACGCCGCAAGGCGGCGGCTTCAAGTCGCTGAACGTGACCACCCGGAAGACGCTGGGGCTCTATGCCAATATCCGGCCATGCGTTTCTTATCATCCTTATGTTTCGACCAAGCATCCAGGGATGGATCTGGTGATTGTGCGGGAAAACGAAGAAGATCTTTATGCGGGCATCGAACACCGGCAGACGGAGGAGGTGTATCAATGCCTCAAGCTGATCTCGCGCCCCGGCAGCGAGAAAATTGTCCGCTACGCCTTCGAATACGCGCGCCAGAACAATCGCAAGAAGGTGACGTGTTTCGCCAAAGACAACATCATGAAGTTCACCGATGGCCTGTTTCACAAGGTTTTCGATGAAATCGGCGCGGAGTATCCGGAATTCGAGAAAGAGTTCTGGATTGTGGACATTGGCGCAGCCAAGATGGCCGATACGCCGGAAGCTTTTGACGTGATCGTGATGCCGAACTTGTACGGCGATATTCTTTCCGATGTGGCCGCGCAAATTGCCGGCTCGGTAGGTTTGGCAGGCTCGGCTAACATCGGCGACAAGTGCGCGATGTTCGAAGCGATTCACGGTTCAGCGCCGCGGCGCGCCGGGCAGAATCTGGCGAATCCTTCGGGCTTGCTGCTGGGCGGGGTGCTGATGCTGGTGCACATCGGCCAGCCCGATGTGGCGGAACTGGTGCACAACGCGTGGCTGCGGACGCTGGAAGAAGGCGTTCACACTTACGATATTTATAAGGAAGGCACGAGCAAGCAGAAAGTGGGCACCAAGGAATTTGCCGAAGCCGTGGTGGCGCGCATGGGTCAGAAGCCGGAGCAATTCAAACCCGTTAGCTATTCGCGCGAGCCCAACAAAGCGCTGCACCAAGCGCTGAAGAGTCACACGCCGCAAAAGAAGGAATTGATCGGCGTGGATGTGTTCTTCGACTCGAAGGACAAGAATCCGGTGGAGTTCGGCAAGAAACTGGAGACCTTCAATGGCGGCGGACTGAGGATGTTCGCCCTTTCGAACCGCGGCACGAAGGTGTACCCGAACGGCTTTGAAGAGACCTTTTGCACCGATCACTGGCGCGCGCGCTTCATGAGCGAAACGCGCGGCGCGCCGATTTCGCATGCGCAGATCGTCAATTTGCTCGACCGCACGGGCAGCGCCCAGCTCGATTTCATCAAGATTGAGAACCTCTATACCTTCGACGGCCAAAAAGGCTTCGTTTCCGAAGGCGAGTAAGCTGATTGCATGAGTAGTCATGCTTTGCCCTCGTCGGACAACCCGTTGGTTGGCGTGATCATGGGCAGCAAGTCGGATTGGGAGACGATTGCGCGCACCAGCGACACGTTAGAAGCACTGGTGATTCCGCATGAATGCTGCATTGTCTCGGCGCACCGCACACCGGATTGGATGGCAGATTATGCGAAGACGGCGGCTTCACGCGGGCTGGAAGTGATTATTGCGGCGGCGGGCGGGGCGGCGCATCTGCCGGGCATGGTGGCGGCGCACACGATTTTGCCGGTGTTGGGCGTGCCCATCCGCAGCAGCATGTTGAATGGCATCGATTCGCTGCTCTCGATTGTGCAGATGCCGGCCGGGGTGCCAGTGGGAACGCTGGCGATTGGACCGCCGGGCGCGGCGAACGCGGCGTTGCTAGCGGCGGCGATTTTAGGACTCAAATATCCGGCGATCCGCACGCGGCTCGAAGCTTGGCGCAAACAGCAAACGGAAACCGTACTTGGAGACCGCAATCTTTGAAGCCGATCTTGCCCGGTAGCGCCATCGGTATACTTGGCAGCGGACAGTTGGGCCGCATGTTTGCTATTGCGGCGCGCCGTATGGGGTATCGCGTGCATACGCTTTCGCCCGATGAAGATACGCCGACCGGCCAAGTGGCCGATCTGGAAATCAACGCGGCGTATGAAGACCTGGAGGCTGTTGCCAAGTTTGCCGCCGGCGTTTCCGTAGTGACGTTTGAATTCGAAAATGTTCCAGCGACGACGGCTGAGGCGGCGGAGCGCTGCGCGCCGGTTCGTCCGGCAGGACACATTTTGCATACCACGCAACACCGGCTGCGGGAGAAGACGTTTCTAGCAGGCGCGGGATTGCCGCATACCCCATTCCGCCGGGTAACGAGCTTAGCCGAACTCACGCAAGCGGCGCGAGAGATTGGCCTGCCGGCGATTCTTAAGACGGCGGACTTCGGCTATGACGGCAAAGGGCAGCACCGCATTGCAAGCCCAGCGGATTTCAGCGCCGCGTGGACGACGGTGGGCGAACGGGAGTCGGTGCTTGAAGCCTTTGTGGATTTTGAACGCGAGATCTCGGTTGTGGCGGCGCGCGGGGAAAACGGCGAATTCGTTCACTATGGTGCGATTGAGAATGAGCACCGCAACGGCATTCTGAACGTGTCCCTTGCGCCGGCGCGGGTGGCCGATTCCGTGGTTAAAGAAGCGGTAGACATTGCGCGCACGGTGCTTGAAACGCTTGATGTCGTGGGCGTGTTGTGCGTGGAATTCTTTGTCGCGAAAGACGGCCGTTTACTGATCAACGAACTGGCGCCAAGGCCGCATAACTCCGGCCACTTTACCTTCGATGCCAACGTCACGAGCCAGTTCGAACAGCAATTGCGGGCGGTCTGCGGGCTGCCTCTTGGTTCACCGGCACAACTGTGCCCGGCGGCGATGATTAATCTGCTAGGCGATATTTGGAGCGAAGGAGAACCGGACTGGGCGGCAGCGGCGGCGGTTCGGAATGTGAAGCTGCATTTGTATGGGAAACTTGCGCCGAGACAGGGAAGAAAGATGGGGCATTTGACGGCGCTGGCTGAGACGGTAGATCAAGCGCACCAGGATGCCGTGCGTTCCTTTGGATCGCTATAATCATGTCAGGAGCCCAAATGACACTGACGGCAGTATATATGAAAGTGCCCGAAGGCTACATCGGGTTTGTAGAAGAGTTGCCTGGCGCGAACACGCAAGGAGGCACTCTTGAAGAGGCGCGCGCAAATCTGGAAGAGGCGGTAACGATGGTCCTCGAGGCGAACCGGGAGATCTCGGAACAATCGCTGGCGGGATCGGAAGTGATTCGCGAGCGCTTCGTCTTACCCGCCGCTTGAAACGCACTGACCTCGTCCGGCACCTGGAGCGGAATGGCTGCGAGTTTCAGCGTGAGGGTAGCAATCACAGCATCTACATCAACCGGCAGACACGTCGGTCATCTGCAATTCCCCGGCATCGCGAAGTGAATGACTTTCTTGCGCGCAAGATCTGCGATGATCTTCGGATTTCGCGGCCGTAATCAGCGACATTCGCGAGCCCATTAAAAGGTCTCGGGTGTTTCTTAGAGCAAAATTGCAAGGCCAAAGCGACTATGATATGAAATCACACGTACTGCCAAGAAACTTAAATTACAATCTGATCCTTGGATTCTTCTGGAAATTCTCTCTCTTCGAGTGCGCCTTAAAGCGGAAGGGCTACCTTAAGAGTTTTTATCGGTGGGAGGACGACAAAGAGCCCGGCGCTATCGTCGACTGGGGAAAATTCGAAGAAGACATCAAAGGCAGGTTCGGCACTGTGAGCGTACCTGATTTCAAAGAAGCTGTCGACAAACTCCGGCAACTGTCTCCGGGGCGCCAGGTGGTAACAAAGCATGGCACGCTCGGCTTCAAGAAGTTCAGTCGGCGACGCAGCCAGTCTGATGAGGCGTATATCTTGGAGCTTCTTAAGACCGCACGAAACAATTTATTTCACGGCGGCAAGGCCCCCAATGCCGAACGGATCGACGAGATCGCGGAGAATAACAATATTCTTCAGGCAGGCATAACCATCATTCAAGGCTACAGTGAGATGCTCGCCGTTATCCACGATGAGGAGATGTCCACTCAGCCGGTTCCCATTGCCGCTGTCAAGGCAAAGCCCGGCACGACCAAGCCTTCCCCCTCGCTACACTAGTATTTCCAATGACCCTTTGCTATTTCGACGCCTTCTCCGGCATCAGTGGCGACATGACTGTCGGCGCGCTGGTCGATGCCGGTGCGGATTGGGCGGCACTCGAGGCGGCGTTGCAGAGCCTGCAACTTGACGCCAGCTTCCGTCTTTACAAAACCAAACGCCGCGGCATTGGCGCTTCTAAATTCTGCGTCGATTTCGCCGAACAGAAGAAGCACCGCCATCTCCCACACATTGAAAAAATCATTCAGGCCGGCCATCTTTCGAGCAGAGCCAAAACCAACGCACTAGCCGTTTTTCAGCGCCTCGGCGAAGCCGAATCGCAAACGCACGACGTTCCGATCGAAAAAGTGCACTTCCATGAAGTGGGCGCGGTGGATTCCATTTGCGATATCGTGGGCGCTTGCGTGGCGCTCGACTTGCTCAACGTCGCCGAAATACACTGCTCGCGCGTCAACGTGGGCAGCGGCACGGTCGAAACCGAGCACGGTACGCTGCCCGTCCCCGCGCCCGCCACCGCGCTGCTCCTCAAAGACAAACCAATCTTCAGCGCCGGGCCGCAAACCGAACTGACAACGCCCACCGGCGCGGCCCTGGTGACCACTCTAGCCACTCATTTCGGGACGCTGCCCGCTATCCAACTCAAGTCGCAAGGCTTTGGCGCGGGCGACAAAGACTTTCCCGGCCAAGCCAACGTACTGCGAGTTTTAATCGGCGAACGAAGCGGCGCGGTGGAAGCCACTAGCGTCTCTATTCTCGAGGCCAATATTGACGACTCTACACCGCAAGTTCTCGCCTTCGCGATGGAACGCTTGCTTGAAGCAGGTGCGTTGGATGTGACGCTCACGCCCGTCTATATGAAGAAGGGCCGCGCCGCCACCATGATCTCCGTCATCGCCGCTCCCGAGTTGAGCGAAAAGCTGGCCGCCGTGCTGTTCGCCGAGACCAGCACGCTGGGCCTGCGCATTTTGCAAGCCGAACGGCGGGTGCTGGCGCGCCACGTGACCGAGGTTGAAACATCTTTCGGCAGAGTGCGGGTGAAATATAACGAACAAGGCAATTTCGCACCCGAATATGAAGACTGCCGCCAAGCCGCCACGGCCAAAGGGGTGCCGCTGCGCACCGTCATCGGCGAGGCCAATCAGATCTTCTTAAGCCACTGGAAATCGAATCATTCGCAATGAGTAAAGGCAAGTATTACCTCACCACTCCCATCTATTACGTAAACGCGGCGCCGCATATCGGGCACGCCTATACCAGCATCGCCGCCGAAGTGATCGCGCGTTTCAAACGCATGCAAGGCTACGACGTCGTGCTCACTACCGGCACCGACGAACACGGCACCAAGGTTGAACGCGCCGCCCGCGCGCAGGGCAAATCGCCGGAAGAGTTCGTCGATCTGATCTCCGCCGAGTTCCGCAGGACTTGGCAGAAGCTCGATCTGCAGATGGACCGCTTCCAACGCACCACCAACGAGAATCACGGCAAAATCGTCAACTCGCTCTTCGAGGCCTGCCAGAAGAACGGCTACATCTATAAAGGCCAATACACGGGGCTCTACGCCGTGGTGAGTGAAGCTTTCGTCAACGACGCCAAACCTGGCGACATCGATCCCGAAACCGGTAAGCCCTACGAGGAACTCACCGAAGAAAATTACTTTTTCAAGCTTTCGGCATTTACTGATCGGCTGCTGGAGTTTTACGAGAAGAATCCGGATTTCATGCTGCCCGAGATCCGCCGCAATGAAATCCTGGCGTTCGTTAAGCAAGGCCTAGCCGATCTTTCTATCACCCGCACCAGCATTAAATGGGGCATTCCGGTTGAGTCTGATCCGGCGCACGTGTTCTACGTCTGGTTCGACGCCCTTACGACGTATGTCAGCGCAGTCGACGGCGAAAATCGCTGGCCGGCCGATCTTCACTTAATCGGCAAAGAGATTCTGCGCTTCCATACGGTCTTCTGGCCGGCCTTTCTCATGGCCGCCGGCTGGGAATTGCCCAAGCACGTTTTCGCCCACGGCTGGCTTTTGTTCGAAAACGACAAGATGAGCAAATCGCGCGGCAATATCGTGCGCCCCACGCCCATTGCCGACACCATGGGGGTCGACGCGCTGCGCTATTTCCTGCTCCGCGAGATCGTGTTCGGACAGGACGGTAGCTTCAGCTTTGATGCGCTGGTGCAGCGTTACAATTCCGATCTGGCCAATGGTCTGGGCAATCTCGCCAGCCGTAGCCTGAACATGGTGCAGCAATACCGCGCCGGCGCAGCGCCCGCCGCTTTCGAAGATGGCGAAATCTCAAACTTCGTCAGCGCGCTCTACGGCGATGTCGCCGCCCACTACGAAGCTTTCGATTTCTCGAAGGCGCTCGAGCGAATCTGGACGCTCATCGATAAAATCGACAAGCACATTGTCAAAGTCGCACCCTGGAAGCTGGCGAAAGACGAAAGCGCCGATTCGCAGCAGAATCTCGACCGCCTCCTTTATACGGCGCTTGAAAGCCTCCGCGTCGTCAGCGGGCTAGTGGCCCCCATTCTCCCCCATTCCGCGCAGCGCATTTGGGAACAACTCGGCTACGCCGATCAAGTGGCCCAACACTCCATTGAAGACTTCCGGTGGAATGCCGCCAAGCTCCCTTCGAAGATCGGCGAAATCGCGGGGGTATTTCCGCGCTTCGATGTAGCCGCCACAGTTCTAAAGATGCAGGAGCTCGAAGAGCTCGAAAAGAAACGCCAGGCTGCGCTGCTTGGTCACGCGCCTAAGGCCGAACCAGCCGTTCCCACCGCTCCAGTCGCGCCTACCATCACCATCGACGATTTCAGCAAAGTCGATCTACGCGTCGGTGAAATCAAGACGGCCGAGAAAGTAAAAGGCGCCGACAAACTCCTCCATCTCACCATTGATATCGGCGAGGCTGCGCCGCGCACTATCGTGGCCGGCATCGCGCTTGCTTACCAGCCTGAACAACTCATCGGCCGCAAGGTGGTGATCGTCGCCAATCTCGAACCGCGCAAACTTCGCGGTCTCACTTCCCAAGGCATGATCGTTGCCGCCAGCCTGGAAGGCGGCACACCGGTGCTCGCGGGCTTCCTCGAAAACGTGCCTGTGGGCGCGCGGTTGAAATAAGTGGAGCTGGTCGATTCCCACTGCCATCTGGACGACGCGCAGTTCAACGACGACCGTCCAAGAGTGATATTGCGCGCCCGTGAAGCAGGACTGAAATTTCTCCTCTCCATCGGCACGGGCGACGGTCCACCCGACCTTAGCGCCGCTATTCGCCAAGCCGAAGTACACGATTTCGTCTTCGCGACAGCGGGTGTTCACCCCAACGATGCGCCCAAGCTCACTCGCGATACTTTCAAAAATCTAGAGCACTTGCTCCCGCATCCAAAAGTTATAGCGGTTGGCGAGATTGGCCTGGATTATCACTGGGGCGTGCCCAAAGACGTGCAGTTTCCGGTGTTCATCAAGCAGCTCGAAATCGCAGCGGCAGCGCGCATGCCGGTAATCATTCATACTCGCGACGCTTGGGCTGACACGCTCGAAGTCCTCCGCACTCACTGGTCCCCGCGCGGCTTGCCTGGCATCATGCACTGCTTCACCGGTGATTCCGAGCAGGCGTGCGAATGCCTCGATCTCGGTTTCTATCTCGCTTTCGGCGGCGTCGCCACGTTCCCGAAAGCCAGCGACGTGCGAGAAGCCGCGCGCATATGCCCCGCTGATCGAATCCTTCTTGAAACCGACTCGCCTTACTTAGCGCCCATACCTAATCGCGGCAAACGCAACGAACCTTCCTACGTGGCGCATACCGCACGCGCCATAGCCAAAGTCCGCGGCGAAGATCCAGAACAACTCGCCGCCACCAGCACCGCTAACTTCACTCGCCTTTTCGGCCTTACCAGCTACACTGAGGATTCCGCAAAATAGCCCCTATGTTCTCCAAGATCCGGCAAAACATTACCGCCCGCGACGCTTTTGAGCTTGTGCAGGCGGACCTGCAGGAAGTCGAACGCGAAATCAGTGTTGAATCCGTCGCCTGCGTTGACGCTATCACCACCATCAATCAATACCTGCAAGCCGGCGGCGGCAAACGGCTGCGTCCGGCGCTGCTCTTGTTATGCTGCCGGCTGTTTGGCCAGCCCACTGCCTGCGCCCGCCGGTTAGCGGCCGTTGTGGAAATGATTCACACTGCCACGCTGGTGCATGACGACGTGATTGATCTAGCGCGCAGCCGGCGGGGACGCCCTTCGAGCAATGTGATCTGGGGGAACCACATGGCAGTGCTTGCCGGGGACTGGCTCTACATGCAGGCCTTCCAGGTCGCCTTGCGAGAACGCAACTTTCACCTGCTCGATGTGCTGATTTCGCTGACTCAGATGATGGTTGAAGGCGAGCTTTTACAGCTTGAACGGCTGCATAAAATCGATATCAGTGAAGCGGACTACATGGAACTGGTAGACCGCAAAACCGCCAGCCTGTTCTCCGCCTGCGCGCGGTTAGGCGCTATCGCCGCCGGCGCCGAGGAAGCGCAGGAAAACCAATTGGCCGATTTCGCCTGGAACCTCGGCATGGCTTTCCAACTCGTCGACGACATCCTCGATTTCACGTCGACCGAAAAGGTGCTGGGCAAACCTTCCGGGAATGATCTCCGAGAAGGCAAGGTCACGCTCCCTTTGATCTACGCGCTCGAAGCCGCTTCGGCTAACGAACGTCAAACTGTCGAGACCATCCTTAACGACGGCAGCTACGAAAATGTTCCTTTCATGCAAGTGATAAAGATCCTGGAGCACCACAAAACTATCCAACGCGCCTATGAGCGGGCCCGCGGCTTTACCGATAAAGCACATACGCTGATCGGCGCGTTTCCGGAGAGCCCGGCGCAGCAGGCGCTGCGCGACATTGTCGGATTAGTGACGGAACGCGACTCTTGAACCGCTAACGCGCTCTGACCGTTGCCAGACCGCCGTCGATGCCCAGCGTCTGGCCGGTGATCCAGTTGTTGGCAGGATCGAGCAAGAAAGCGATAGCAGATGCTACATCGGCAGGCTTGCCGATTCGGCCTAGGGCGTGCATGGCGGTGGAGATTTTCAGAGCGGCTTCGTTGGAAGTGATGCGGGCGGCGAGCGGAGTGTCGACCAAGCCGGGTGCGACGCAATTGACGCGAATGTTCTTGGGCGCATAGGTGGCGGCGGCTGAGAGCGTGAGTCCGATGACGCCGGCTTTGGCGGCGGCGATGGCTTCATGATTGGCCATTCCGGTGCGTGCGGCGGCGGTGGCGCAAAGGACGATAGAGCCACCTTGCGCACTGAGCGCCTTAGCGCCGGCACGCACCGTGGCGAAGGCAGTGGTGAGGTTGGTGTCGATGGTTTGACGCCATTCTGTTTCGGTGATGAGATGGGCGGGCTTGAGAAGGATGCTGCCGGCGCAGTTGACGATTCCCTGGATCGCACCGAGTGATAAAACTGCTTGTTCGAGTTCGTCAATTTTAATGGCGTCGACGACGAGCGATGGAGCGTTGAGTTCTTCGGCTAATGACGCCAATTTTTCGGCAGAGCGGCCCATCAATATGGGCTGGCCAGCGTGTTGTTTGATAAGGCGGGCCAGCGCGGAGCCGATGCCGCCCGCCGCGCCGATAATGACATAACGGCCGTCCTGAAAGTTCAAGCTGTTTTTTCCTTAATGGGCGCGCCGGCAATTTGCAGGGCTTCGCGGCGAATGCCGTTGAGCATACCTTTAAAAACAACGGCGTGAAAAGGGACCACGGCGTACCAGTAGAGCAGGCCGAATAAACCGCGTGGGATGAAACGGGCGTCCTGCTTCAAAACGCAATGGCCGTCATCTTCATGGGTGATACGGAATTCCAAGAGCGCTTCACCGGGCAGTTTCATTTCCGCGCGCAGCGATAAGCGGCGGTCATGCTCGATGCCGACAACGCGCCAGAAATCGAGCGCCTCACCGAATTCCACGGTGTCGGGATTACGCCTGCCGCGGCGCAAACCAGGGCCGCCGACGATAAGATCCATCCAACCGCGAACTTTCCAGAGCCAATCGGCGGCATACCAGCCATGACCGCCGCCAACGCGGCAAACAGCTTGGAATACGGCCCAATCGGGAGCGTCGATTGGCATCTCGCGTTCATCGCGATACACCGCGCCGCCGGCCCAGTCAGGATCGCCGGGAATGGGGCCGGCCATGGACCAACTGGTTTCAATCTCGTGGCCGGCGACTTTCACAAGCGCCGCGCGTATAGCTTGCTGCACGCTGAGCAGGCGCTGCGGAATGAGTGTCTGAATGCGGTTTTCGCGGCAGACCACGGGATTGCGCAAGCCTTCGGCGAGCGGCCGGCCGATTTTGTGGCTCAGCGGTGTGACGAAATGGATCCAGTAGGAACTGAGGGTGGGAGTCAAAACCGGGACCGCGACAATCCAGCGGCGGGGCAGCTTTAATTCTTCGGCCATGATTTGCATGATGTCGCGGTAACACATGACGTCGGGTCCGCCGATATCAAAGACGCCGCCGGTGGTTTCGGGGACCGCCAAGGCTTCGACCAAGTAAGTGATCACATTGCGCACGCCGATCGGCTGGCAGAGCGTACTGACCCACTTTGGCGTCACCATCACAGGCAAGCGCTCGACTAAATAGCGCAGGATTTCGAAGGATGCCGAGCCTGAACCGATGATCATGGCGGCGCGCAGGACCGTGACTGGAACACCGGTGGAAGCGAGCATGGTTTCGACTTCGCGGCGCGAAGAAAGATGCTTGCTGAGATGAGCGCCGGTTTCGCCGAGGCCGCCCAGGTAAATGATGCGCTTCACGCCAGCCTTGCTAGCCGCTTCGGCGAACTTCCGAGCGAGCTCGCGGTCGGCGTTCGAGTAATCGTCGCCAGCCGCGATCATGGAGTGCACCAGGTAGTAAGCGGCGTCACAGCCGGTGAGATGCGCGGCGAGGGATGCAACGTCGTTGAGATCCGTGACACTTACTTCCACTTGTTCGTGAAAGGCCCACTCACGGTCCCGCACTTTTTGCGAAGAACGAACCAGGCAGCGGATAGCGTAACCGGCCTCGAGGAGGCGCGGCGCGAGCCGGCCGCCGATGTAGCCTGTCACTCCGGCAATCGCGATACGCTGTTTCATGTGGTTCAACGGGATATACATGTAGATGCGCGTATGGCGCGGCGTATGCAAAAAGAAGGTACGCGGCCGAATGAAGCGCGCGATGCGGCCTTTCGGCGGGTGATTTTATCGATTCCAAAGGGTAAGGTGGCGACTTATGGTGCGGTCGCGGCAACGGCCGGTTATCCGCTTTATCATCGGGCGGTGGCGCGGTTATTACGGACGGAGCCGTCAGGTCGTTTGCCTTGGCAGCGGGTGGTGGGAGCCGGCGGTGAAATCAAGTTACCTTACGAGGCGGGCGCCGAGCAGAGGTTGAGATTGAAGATGGAGGGCGTGGCGTTTCGGGGGAAGCGCGTAGACCTGTCCTTGCACGAGCACGAATTCCGTATGTGGGAAGAGGATTAAGAAGCTAGATGGCCAAGCCGTCGGCCTTACTAATGCGGTCAGCGCCGACGTAGGGTTGGAGAGCTTTGGGCACCAGGACGGAGCCGTCGGCCTGCTGATAGTTTTCGACGATGGCGACCCACGTTCGCCCGATTGCCAGTCCGCTGCCGTTGAGGGTGTGCAGAAAATCGGCTTTGGTTTTGCCGCTTTTGGCGCGAATCTGGGCACGGCGCGCTTGAAATGCTTCGAAGTTAGAACAGGACGAGATCTCTTTAAAGGCGTTGAGGCCCGGTAGCCACACCTCGAGGTCGTAGGTTTTGGCGGAGCTGAAGCCGGTATCGGCGGTGCAAAGAACGACGGTTCGATAAGGCAGTTCTAAGCGCTGGAGGACATCTTCGGCATCGCGCGTCAGCTTTTCGTGTTCTTCGTAGCTCTGCTCGGGGCGCGCGAACTTGACCAGTTCTACCTTCTGAAATTGATGCTGGCGAATGATGCCCAACACATCGCGCCCGTAGGAGCCGGCTTCACTGCGGAAACAGGGAGTGTAGGCGCAAAGCGAGATGGGCAGCGTGTCGCTGTTCAGCGTTTCGTCGCGAAATAAGTTTGTAACGGGCACTTCGGCGGTGGGCGCGAGCCAGAAATCGGTGCCTTCGCAATGAAACAGATCTTCGGCGAACTTGGGTAACTGGCCGGTGCCGTAAAGGCTGGCCGAGTTGACCATGAAGGGCGGCAGGACTTCCTTATAGCCATGCTCGTTGGTGTGCAAGTCGAGCATGAAGTTGACCAAGGCGCGCTCGAGGCGAGCACCCAGGCCCCAATAAACGGCGAAGCGCGCACCGGTGACTTTAGCCGCGCGATCCATATCGAGAATGCCGAGTTGGGGTCCGATATCCCAATGCGGCTTCGGTTCAAATGTAAATTCGCGCGGCGCGCCCCAACGGCGCACTTCCACGTTGTCATGCTCGCTCTTGCCAACCGGCACGGATTCATGTGGGAGATTGGGCACGCGAGATAGAACGTCGCGAAATTCCTCGTCCAGCTTAACGGCTTGCTGATCCAGCTGCGCCATGCGGTCGCCCATGGCGCGCACGGCCTGCTGTTTGTCAGTGGTATCGACGCCTTCCTTGCGCAGCTTGCCGATCTCAACGGTGGCTTGGTTGCGCTCTGCCTTGAGTTGTTCGCTTTCCGTTAGGCACTGGCGGCGGCGTCTATCCAGATCCTGAAATGCTTCGACGTCAAGAGTAAACCCGCGCGTAGCGAGCCGCCGGCGCATTTCGTCCAGGTGGCTGCGGAAGAAGTTAAGATCGTGCATCCTCTACTAGCTGCGTTTCTCAATGGGCACCCACGGTTGACCATCCGGGAGGCCGGTGTAATCGGCGCGCGGGCGAATCAAGCGGTTGTTGCGGTATTGCTCCAAAATGTGCGCCGTCCAGCCGGACATACGGCTCACCGCAAAGATGGGCGTGAAGAGATCAATGGGAATGCCGAGCGAGTAGTAGCAGGAAGCCGAGTAGAAATCCACGTTGGCGTTCAGGCCCTTGGCGTCCCTGACGGCCTGTTCCACACGGCTGGATTTCTCGTATAAGTCGGCATGGCCTGTGCTCTTGCCCAGCTCCTGGCTGAGTTTCTTTAAGTGAATGGCGCGCGGGTCGAGAACATGATAGACACGATGGCCGAAGCCGGGGATCTTCACTTTGTTAGCGAGATCGTTTTTCACCTTGGTGACGGCTTCGTCGGGCGAGCCGGTTTTCAGGAGCATTTGAATGACTGCCTCGTTGGCGCCGCCATGCAGCGGGCCTTTGAGTGCGCCGATGGCGGAGGTGGCGGCCGAATAAATGTCGGAAAGAGTGGCGGCGGTGACGCGCGCGGCGAACGTGGAGGCGTTTAATTCGTGATCGGCGTGCAGGATCAAGGCCACGTCGAAAACCTTCTCCATGACGTCGTCAGGCTTCTTGCCGGTCAAGGTATAAATGAAGTTGGCTGCGTAGCCGAGCGAAGGGTCGCCGGAAATTACCGCTCGGCCGTTGCGCAACTGATCGAACGAAGTGACCAACGTGGAAACGCGCGCCATAAGTTTGATTGCCTTGGCCACATTGGCATCGGTCGAACTATCGCCGGCGATCGGGTCGTAGAGACTGAGCAGGGAAACAGCCGTCCGCAAAACGTCCATGGCGCCGGCACTGTTGGGAACGCCTTTTAGGAAGGCAGTCACCTCAGCGGGCAGATCGCGTTCGGCGATCAGCTTGTTTTTTAGAGCCGCCAGCTCGGCCTTATTGGGCAACTTGCCATTCCACAACAGGAAGATCACTTCTTCAAACGAAGCATGGCTTGCCAACTCATTGATGTTGTAACCGCAATAACTGAGGATGCCTTGATCGCCGTCGATGTAACAGATAGAGGACGATGTGGCGACCACGCCTTCGAGGCCAGCTCCGGAACTAACCATGAATGTTTGTTTGGATCTCCCGTTTTTGATTCTATATAATCTCGTTTCTGAAGAACGCGCAAGACGGCAGGGTGGAGGCCTTTGCGCTTTTCATGAAATTCGTGTTACGCAAGAGCGATAATGCGAAATGGTGCCTACGCCGCTTACTTCAGCCGCGCCAGCTCCCCAAGGCGCACTCGACCGGGAAACGCTCATCCGCGCTTTCCGCTTGATGTATCTATCGCGTTGTTTGGACGATCGCGAAGTGATGCTCAAGCGGCAAAACAAGATCTTCTTTCAGGTGAGTTGCGCCGGGCATGAAGCGATTCAAGTGGCGGCGGGAATGGCGTTGCGGGCGGGCAGCGATTGGGCTGTTCCCTATTATCGCGACCGGGCGCTGGCGCTGACTCTCGGAATGACAGCCGAGGATATGCTGTTGCAGGCGGTGGGCGCGGCGCGCGATCCCAGCTCCGGCGGACGCCAGATGCCGTCTCATTGGTCGTCGCCGCAACTGCGCATTTTAACTGGCTCATCGCCCACCGGCAGCCAGTATCTGCATGCGCTGGGATGCGCTTTGGCGAATCGCCACCTGGAACCGGATGCCCGCGAAATTGCCTTGGTCACTTCCGGCGAAGGCGCAACGAGCGAAGGTGAATTCTGGGAGTGCATGAATATCGCCTGCCTGGAGCGGGCGCCTTTGCTGGTGCTCATTGAAGACAACGGCTATGCCATCTCGGTGCCGGTAGAGAAGCAGACGGCCGGCGGCAACATTGCAAATTTATTGGCCGGTTTCCCTGGCCTTTTGCGGCTGGAAGTAGATGGCACGGATTTTATCGAATCGCTCGCCGCGATGAAGCATGCGGTAGAACACTGCCGCGCCGGTTGGGGACCGGCATTGGTCAGGGCAAACGTGATTCGTCCGTATTCGCATTCGTTATCGGATGACGAACGGGCCTATAAGCCGCAAGTAGAAAGAGATAACGAAGCAGCGCGCGATCCGCTGAAAACGTTCCCTGAGTTTCTGATTCAGGAGGGCATACTCACGCAGCGCTCCATTGAGGACATGATTCGGGCGAC
>Ga0302140_10003418_pt1 | contig 20408 bp, 17 predicted proteins | sample I_Bog_E1_1_FD_202095 | JGI IMG/M metagenome (GOLD analysis project Ga0302140, IMG submission 202095) | Peat permafrost microbial communities from Stordalen Mire near Abisko, Sweden - I_Bog_E1_1 | ecosystem: Environmental > Terrestrial > Soil > Wetlands > Peat | place: Sweden: Abisko, Stordalen... | reverse complement strand
GGCTGCTGTCCTTGACATAGTTTTGAATGCTGTTGTCCTTGCGCTCCTGGTCGATCACGGCGCGCTGGACATCGCTGTTGAGAAAGTAAAGCGAATTCGTTTGGTCTCGCTCGATGGTGAAGCGATTGCGGCTGAAATACAGTTCCGCCCAGCGGGTGAGGTAATACTTGTTCTCCGCTTCCTGCGGACGGTACTGAAAGTTTCGGTAGTCGATTGCTTCTGCGTGCCCAACGTCGTTGATCCGCACGATCATCGGGTGCATGTTGGCGAGCGCCTGCTGGCTCTTGAAGGTGAGAATCGTCAGCACGAGACAGACCAAAGCGAGCACAAGGATACTCACTTTGAGATAGGTATTCATGACCAATGGATCGCCGTATTGCTCAAGGTAGCGTTCCGCGGCGCGAGTGATTTGCGGACTGGGTTTCGTTTCGATAGTCATCGGCTTTGTGTTCATCGTTTCAGTGTTCACTCTTAGCCTCGTCTCCTGTGCCTTCCGGCGCCACTACATCGCGGCGCGTATCATCATCATGGCCGCGCCCAAGCCACCGCCGTGCCCGCCTGTGCCGCCAGTGAATAGGCTGTGTGTCATGGTCGGAATTTTGAAAAGAATGTAGATGTTCACCAGCACCAGAAGCACGAGCAACGGCAATGTCTGCACCATCAATGAGGGGTCTGAGAGGCTCTGGCCGAGTTGAAGATAATAGTTGGTCAGAACGTGCGAAAGAACGTTCATCGTGGCTGCGGCGACGACCTTGTAAAAACTGAATCCGAGATAAGCCTTGAGCCAGCTCCAGAACAGCCAATCGAGTTTGTCAAAGACGAGAAATGGGATGAAGATCGGCCCGAGCAATCCGATGATCGTCGCCGCAATTGCGCCATACGCCAGGATGGCGGAAACGATGGCCGCAAGAAGGGCCAACATGAATTGCACGGCGAAGAACACGAGGGAATAATAAGGAGACATCATGCTGGTCAGCATTGATGGCCCGGTCTTTGACGATGCGGTGTGGATCTCGTTCAGCATCGTGGTAGAACCATCCGCCCCGATCAGGGCAACGAGATTTGTCGTGCCGCCGTCTATGAAGCTCTTGATGGAGAAGCCGAGTCCGGGAATCGAACTGTCGTAGTAATTCACCATCGCATAGGCGAAGGTCATCAGCATGAAGAGATTGAGGAACTTCGCCATGCTGAACCCCGGTCCACCATGCGCCGATGCCAGTGCTTCCTGGACCCCGAACCAAACCAGCATGATCGTTGCCAGTGCGATGACAATGTGAATGCCCATCGCCGTAATTGAGGGTGCTGCCGTTGCGGCAAGCGACTGGCAGGCTTGAGCGATGTAGTTGAAGAAACCGGTTCCCATTTGCGTGGCCTCTTGTGTTCTTTCTTACGTCGTAGTCAGAACGATTGAGTGAGCAAGGTCGAGGCTCCCCCGCTGGTGGAAGCGATGTTGGCGTTATAGAAGCTTTCGTATCCGGCGGAGTCGCGGAATGCCGACTTCATTGCATCCTGTTGCTGCTTCTGAAAGACGATCTGTTGCAGGGCAAGATTGGCACTAATCTGGTTTGCATCCTGCTGGGTACGCAGCTCTAAAAGCAGGGCTTGATTGATGCGTTGTAGTTCGGCCATGACCGTTTGTTGCGACGTGTCCTGGCTTTGTGTTGCGGCCTCAAGGTTGGTGATGTCGGTTTGCCTTGCCGTCTGATTGGCGCGGATGGTGCCAAGCACTTGCAGGTTGTTGCTCATTACCGAATCGCCGATGTCAACCGTGGCTCCCTGCGCGGCAATCTGTTGCTGCCCGGCGAAGCTTGCGGTTGCGTAACCGGGAACTACACTCGCAGTATGGGGCACACTCACCTGCTGGTAGGCGGCTGTGGCACCCTTTCCGGTATTCGCCGAATTGAGCCATCCCATCGAATTGCCATAAGTGTTCGAGATTTGCTGCAGCATCATCAGGTCTGAGGTTGGAGACAAAAACCGCGCATAGAGCATCCTCGGGGCGAGGATCATCTGGTGTGCTAGCTCGTATTGCTGCTTGGCGACGTTGTAGGCTTGCAGGGCCGTCGTCGCGATTTTGACGGTGTTGGTGAATATTTGAGTTCCGTTCTCGATCTGTTTTGCTTGATTCTCAATCGATTTGCTTTCATTGAGAATCTGCGTGTAGGCATGGGCGGACTGAGTAGGGTCGTAGACGATACCGGAACCGAATTGGGCGTGCGCCGCTGGCTGTAATGCGATGGCAAGTCCGAGGGCGAGGGCGGCAACAATTAATTTCTTCACGGAATCCTCCTTTAGAAACTCTGTGGAATGGTGTGGTTGGAATAAGCGGGAAGAAGCATGTCCTGCGTGAAATACACTTTCACGCGGTGGCCCTCCCGAATCGTGATGGTGGGCGGAATCTGGATGAAGCGGTCAAGGATAGTCGCGGCAGACTGCGACACACTGCTCGATGCCCCGTTGGTGAACGTCTGGGAGCCGCTCGTTGTAATGGTTCCGCCGCCCTGCGTGATCTGACTGGCTCCGGCGACCACACCCAAAGCGATCGAGGTGCCGAAGATCTGAAGGTAGTGGTTATTGACTTTGTCCTTCAGCCCTTCCTCTCCGATCTGGTCGAGCCCGTGAAACTGGTCGAGATCGACGGAGTAGCCGTCCGGCATGATGAGCCGATGAAAGAGCACGGCCATCCGGCGCTGCTGGCCGAAACCTGCGGCTCCAATCTTCTTTGCTTCACCCAAGACAACGGTTCCTTCAGGAATGATGACGTGCTGATGATCGTGCGAATACATCGGGTTTGAAACAAGGACTTTGACCGGCCCCACAGCATCTCCATCCAGGCGATTCATAAGAACCGTGTCGAGAACCGATCCTTCGTAGAGAAGGTAGGGCTGTCCAGCGGCAGAGTCGATATTGGCCTCTACCGGGCGCTTATAGCCTCCAGGCGATTCCTCCAGTTTTCGTTCGGCTTCGGGCGCGACGAGATTACTGTTTGCCTGCCGGTCGGCAGGAGCAAACTGCGCGGGTGTCATCTGTCCCGGTTGCTGCGCCTGATCAGGAGGGCGGGCGAACACGAGGTTGGAGGCGAAGCGCGAGTTGTCTAGTCGTTCGCGTTCTTTTGCGACAATCATCTGTGCCTGCTGTTGGTCAGGCGTGAGTTGCATCTGCATATTTCCTTGCTGCATTTGTGGGCAGGGCCTGCCCGGAACGCAAGGAACGTTCGGGGCGGCAACGCCACTTGTGCCATAAGCCGCGGCGGTTGCCTGCTGTGCGGTCGTTGCAGACGTAAGCGCGGGATCTCCCATCGCAGCTGCGGCCGCTGTCACTTGCTGCTCCTTCTGACGTTCCGCCTGAAGTTGGTTCTTCAATTCCTGCACGTTGTTGTCCGTGTTGTCCTGCAAGGATGGTTGTGGTGGTTGCCCTTTGGTGGCAGCCTGTTGCGCGGGCGTCTTCTTGCCGGACCCACTGAACAGCGCGGCCACAATGACCAGCGACACCGCGCCGAGATAAACGAGCGTCTTGAGGTTTTTCTGCAAGACGCCTTGAGGCAACGTCAGATTGCGCCGCAACGTTGGTTCGGCTTGCGGTTCGGATTGCGCGGCAGTGTTCGAAGCAAAGACGTTTTCGGTCATGGCAGTTATCCCTTCCGTGCGAATTCCATTTTCTTCTTGCCCAGTTCCACGTATCCGTTGTCCATGACTTTCGGAATGATGTACGTTCCTTCGCGGAGGTCGTAAGTGATGAGGTTGGGCTTGCCGTCTTTCATCTCATACACGCTGAATTTCTCGGGCGCATTCGTCTTGATATACGTGAACTTGTCGTCGTGGTAGATCGACTGGATATTGAACGGAGCTTCGTTCGCCTTGTAGACATAATCAAACTTGAGCTGCGTTGGATAAGAGCTCTTGTATTCATCCACCGCTTGCTCAACGTGCGACTGAAGCGCGGCAATCTGCTGGCGTGATTGTTCGAGCTGGGCGGCGGGCACAAACTGTGCGGGGCCGTTGGCAGAGACAATCGCAGAGCGGTCGGCGGGCTGGACGATCACCTTCAAATCAGGTGTCTTCGATGAGCTAGAAACATCCTCCAGCGTGAAGGTGTAGATATTTCCTTTGTCGGTAATGAGATTCAAGTTCGAGGCAATGCCTTGCTTTGCTGGGTGCACGAAGCAGAAGTTGCCGACGACATCCACGATCCAGAACTCCTTGTCGCCGGTGGCCGCCTCGATGATCTTCTCGGTCGTCGGCAGTTCGATGAGGGTCGTGTATTTCACTTTGGCGCGAATTGGGATGATGTCCTGCGAGTGATACTGCACCGTGCGCGCGGACTCTTGCGCTGAAGAGCCAACGACAGAAGAGGCAAGCAAAAGGCAGTGGATGACGGATTTCAGATAGCGCATAGCATTTTCTCCTTATCGATTCGTAGTGGACGTGGATACGGCCAGCGCACGCGGCTGGAATGGATGATCTTCCGCCAGACGGCGAAGCCCGTCGGCAATACCGAAGCGGTCGAAATAGTCGCGCTTCTTCAAGTTGTCGCGGGCGTTGTTGGTCGCCATCCAGTGCGAGACCGAATCCACATTCAATTGCACTTTCTTGGAGCTCTGCGCCTTGCGAATGAGCATCTGGCCGGGTGGAACGAGACCGGCGATGAGGTCTAGTTCCGTGTCGTTCAGATGGAATGCCTCGCGGTAAACGTCCCGGTTCATCTCTGGGTTAGCCAGAAAGATCTTGGTCGGGCAGCTTTCGGCCACAATCGCCAGCATCCCGGATTCTTCAAGCTCCTTGATGGACTGCGTCGCCAGGATCATTGCGGCGTTGTGCTTGCGCCATGTCTTCTGGGCCTGACCCACGTAATTGCGGATCGTCTCGTTCTTGATGAAGAGCCATGCCTCATCGAGCAGGAAGGTTTTGAAAGTGGCAAGTCTTCGCGGGTCGGTGATCTCGTTCGATGCACGATGCAGAACGTAAAACAGCAGTGGCTCCAGAACCTCGGGAGCATCATTCCACCCTTGGAAGTTGAAGGTCTGAAAGCGGGAGAATGAAAGCGTGTCCTCAGCGTTATCGAACAGGAAGCCGTATTGACCGCCACGGGTCCAGCGGTGCAAGCGTTCTTTCAGTTCGCCGATGATGTTGCCAAAATTCGAGATGGTCCGCTGGTTGGGCTCCAGCACATAAACGCGTTCAATCGCGTCCCACAGCCGGCGTTCTTCTTTGAAGTCGATTCGGTAGCGCTGCTCGTTGCCTTCGATGAGCACGCGGAAAAGGCTGAAAAGGAATTGCATGTTCTCTTTGGTCCGAGGCAGCGAGAAGGGATTGATTGTGAAATCGCGTGCTTCCTGGCCGACATTGAGGTACGATCCGCCGAAGATCGTCGTAAGCGACTGGAAGCTGCCGCCGATGTCAAAGATGAACGTTAACGGCGCGTACTTCTGGGCATTCTGCAGCACAAAGTTACAAAAATAGGATTTCCCACTGCCCGTCATCCCGAGAATCAGTGTGTGGGCTACTTCGCCGTTATGCAGGTTGAGGAAGTAGGGCGTCTGGTTGTCGGTTTCGAGCGCTGCCAAGTATTCCGTCCCAAGATGGGCGTTCGTCTTTTCACCGGGGAGGATTGTAAACAGGAAAGATAGGTCCGCGCAGTTCGTGTTCAGTAGATACAGCTTGCGGAGGTTCAGTGCATAGTTGCCCGGAACAGTGGCGAAATATGCGTTCAGCTGGTTGTAGGTTTCGGCAAACAGATTACCGTCCGCGTTGGTGAAGACGCCCGTGAACTCGGCAACGAGCGGGTCGAGTTCCGGTTGCGACTGCCCATACAGCACGATTGTCAGTGAAAAGTCACCCAGCCATTGACCGTCACCGAGGGCGCGCAGGCAGTCGCCCAGATTCTCAATGTCGGCCTGCTTCGATTCGTCTACCAACACGTCGCGTGGGTTTGTGTTTGCGGGGTCGTTGCCCATCTGAGAAACGAATCCCGTTTTCGACATATTGAAATGGCGGCGGCGCTTGTTCACCTCTTTGCGGGCTTTATCCGTCGGGAGTGGCGTCCACTCCGTGACGACATAGAAGTTGGCGGGAATCTTTAGCAGCGCGTCGAGCACAAGCGGTCGCGTCTCTGTGATCGCCTCCTTCATGGTCAGCACACGCACGAAGTGGTCCCCGACGCGGAGATGGTCGCGCTCAGCTTCGATATCGGAGTTGACCACCTGATAGTCGAGAAACTGCGTGGACTGCGGTTTGCCCGCCACGCGCCAGTTGTCGTAATTTAGCAAGCGGCGGAAAAACCTGAACTGCCCCTGCTGATTCAAGATTTCGATCTGCACGAAGTCTGCGAACTGCCGAGCAAACGCCTGTACCTGTTGTTCGAGCCGCCGAAGATCGTGCTCGATATGCGAGCGTAATAGCGTCTTCATGCTGTTGCTGGTGAACTGTGTTCTGAGTTCTTCCATCGCTCCAGCGGGGTCGCGAAAGAGACGAGTGAGCGCCGCACCGACGCCTGTCTTTGACCGGCTGCCTTCGAGCACAATGCAATAGAAGATTTCGACCTGATAGAGGCACTCACGCTTCGCTTCAAAGAACTGCTTCCGTTGATCGACTGCCGCTGCCACAACAGGATCGTCGTACTCGGCAAATGGAATGTCGGGGCAGTTGGATTTGAAGAGGTATTGATAGACATGGAAGCCGGGGCCAAAAGCTTTCAGCGCGGCTTCCAATCGCTTCACTGCGTATTCCTGCTCCGAGCGATCGAGACTCTCATAATCCACGCCGGGAACACTGAGAACCATGCCTACATCGCCGCTCTTAGTCAGGAACGTCGTCTCGTTCCAAAACCCGTAGAGATTGATGTGGTCGTTGAGAGCTGCGCTCTCCTTCCACGGCTTGATAACTTTGTCGAGTCGCAACATCAGACAACCTCCACCCGAGGCACTTGCTGTTTCGCAGCGTCGTAGCGCAGCTTGTAGCGTTCGGACTTGGCGAGGATGTGAAGGAACGCCTGGTCGCTCGTCGTCACCCAATGACCAAAAGCGAATCCCCCGACGAAGACAGCAATGCCAGCCAAGATGGAATTGAAGAGATTGAAAGCTCCCACCGCTCCGACGCACACGAAGTAGAAAAGCGTCCGCTCGACGCCCATGTACGTGAGCGGCTTATGCAGGCTCTTGAACACTCGATTCGTGCGCTGCTTCTGCTGCGGTTTGTCGGACATAAATTCCTCGTCGAAAGGCTGGTGCGGTCGTGTGTTGAACGTGCTTCATAACGCGCGTTAGACGCCCCACAGCCAACTCAGGACATTCGCCGCCATGACGGCAATGCCGGTTCCCGCGGCGACTCCCGCGAGCGCCTTCTTTGCGCCGGGTTCACCGTGCGCGAATCCGTAGCCGCCGATCACGATGGCGATCAGGCTCGCGACCTTGGCCACAGTGCCAGTGAAGAGTGTTTGTAGGGAGGTGAAGCCGGTGTCGAAGGGACTCCCTTGAGCGTGCGCTGCAAGGGGCACGATCAGGAGAAATGCGAGAATTGAGAGCTTCGGGAATGGGAAGCGAATTGATCGATCAGTGCGTTTGGGAGACCGAACCGAACGGGGAGTGATATGCGACATTAGAACCTCCGAGAGCGACCCGCAAAAGTTGGTTAATGTGTTGGTCACCCTAGAGCGTTTTCATGGCTGCCGTCCAATCATTTTGTGTGACAACAATATTCCTGGAGGTTATGTGATTGGGACTTTACTCAAGACCTCCATCTGCCTCCTTGAAGCGGAGAAATTGGGAGTTGAAAACTGCGCGAGAGTGGGAAAGCGGGAGGACTCTTTGCCTCTGCGGCGAGGGTTCGATAAGGGTTCAATAAGCGTTCCCAGAGGCACTTTCTGGGCTAAACAGTAGCGATCCGTGCCTTAGATTTCAATTACTTACGAACTAGCAAATCCCTTTCACGGCGGTAACACGGGTTCAAATCCCGTCGGGGACGCCATAAAATCAGAGACTTAACGGCATCCGGACTATTCTTCCCACAACATTACACAACAATCATGCGTGACCAACTGTTCCCGTGCGCATGATCAGATCTGCAAGTTGTTCTTGCGCTTGCCGTTTCGGCTGTTCGAGGGCCTGTGTGTATCCATCCATCGTGGTCTTGAACGATGCGTGTCGCAGGAGCTCCTGCACCACTTTTGCGTCCACACCCAACGACTTGATAAGAGTCGAAAATGTGTGCCGAAACGTGTGCCAGCCGACATTTTTCTGAATACCAGCCCGTCTTGCGGCAGGCTGAATGTAGTACCGCATGATTGTTGAGAGCCACAACGGCTGTCTACCTTTGCGATGCGGAGACGCCCAAATCCAATCCTGCGGTCCTGTGTACGGGCTCTCCTGTCGCCATGCGATGAGCGCTTGCGCAATGTGTTCATCCATGACGACGGGCTTTCGGGACATTTCTGTCTTACAGTTGCCAACGATCTGATCGACCATTGATCGTCTGATCTCGATGCGACTTCCGATAAAATCCACGTCGCACCACTGAAGCCCCATGAGTTCACTTCTTCGGATGCCGGTCAATGCGTCGACGATAATCATGGCGCGTTCCCGAATCCCCAACTCACCAAAGAGCCTATGCAGTTCAGGTGGGTCGAGAATTACCGGAACCGTCGTGCGTTTCGCGGACTGACGAACCGGAGTTATGGGGTTTTTGTCTGCTATTTCAAACCGGATTGCGTGAGAAAACACAGCCGACATGATGTTTCTGATCTTCGCCTTGCTCCCGTCTCTCAGCCCTTCGAGAGAGCGAAGCCATTGTTCAACCGATACAGGCTTGATCAGATGCAGGTATGCGGGTCCCCATTTCGGAAGAATCCACCTCCGAAGGTAGATCCGGTATGTTTTCCGCGTTTTTTCGGTTTTGTTCTCCGCCAGAAGTTCGGTCCGGCAGTAATGCTCTACCAACGCCTGGAGTGTCACCACCGATGCGTTCTGGATTTCCCGGTTGATGTTCATTCTCAGCATGTGGATTTCGTTCATAGCCTCTCTGCGAGTGGGAAGCTTTTGCACGTTCCCAACGGTGAGGGTCCTTTGCCGTTGCTTGCCGTCGGGTCCTCGCTCGCGCCAAAGGAACTCCCAAACGTCGGGACCGCACTTGCGCTTCGCCATCCTGAGATGCCCACTTTGATACCTTTGCGCCATTTCTCTATTCTCCTTTCGTTCGGCGCACGGGCGGGTGGGCAATATCTATACCATGTTGCATGTGCTTGTCTAGTTCGGAGAGTTTGAATCGCCATTGTCTCCTCTTGCCCGATCCGAGAGGATGTGCCGGCAACGCCCCTGAGCGCGCCATGCGGATTATCTTTATGCGATTTGTCCTCAGAAAGCCTGCAGCTTCCTCTGGACTGACATACGGCTCAAGTGGATTATCGTTCATGTTCCTCCCCCTGCAACCGCGGAAATGTCCTTGACGTTGGTTTCAGGAAACGACATGACCTCCCTAAGGGCGAACCTGCGAGTTCTGACTGATCCCTTATCATGTAGTTTGATCCGTTTGCCAAACCTCGGAAGCCCTCTTCTCGTGAGGGGATTCTGCGGTCTCCTCCTACTTACTGTAAAGCTGAGGATTGTCCGAATTTTGTCCGCAGGACAAATTACTGGTGGGAAAATGCGAAATGAAGAGAGGATTGTGTAAACGCTAGATACCTGTCCGAGGAGTTCCCGCGGACACGGCAAAAATGGACCGATCTGTTTTCCTGTACTTCTCTTCAGCTCTCGAAAAGCGCTTTCGCACAGCACGTCGGAACTTGGGATGACTTAATGCAGTTCGCCAACTCTTTATCGCAGCCTTGGGATGTTGCTTGTTGTATTCCGCCATGGTTTGGGCGGCTTCACGTTCCAAATTACTTCGGACTGGCACGTTTTCGTCGTCCAGCAAAGCAGCAATTTTCATGATTTCAGTCGCAGGCAGGTATTTTGATGGGCACGCCCGCCGCGCCTCCACCATCAATTTGCCGACCGTAGCCTCGAATGTTGAGAGAGGAGCTGAATAGATGGTCTGCAAAACAGGTTTAGGCTCTGGGCCCTGATCTCTGCGTCCATCTGTCAGTTTTGGTGTAGGGATCACCACTTCAACCCGGTCTATCCGCCCAGGGTGCGGACGGTCTACTCGCAAATCCTGCACGCTGCCAATGAGGATCAAACTATCATCGGCCAAGACCCGCTCCTTTGTTTGATACACGGCGTATTGCTCGCCGTCCCAGGCCACATATTCGGTGCTGTCTGGGCACACTCCATAAATAGTTGCGCCCGGAAGGAGCTTTCGTCCTTGAGCTTTTTGGGTTAGTGGCTCGATTTTTTCTGGTGTTACATCTTGAGTCCTTGATGACGGTTTTCCTGGCATCTCTCCCTTGGGAGCGGTGAGGGGTGCTTTCGCGCTGGCCCGGCCTGCTTCCCCGATCCGCGAAGTGAAAGATGTTTGATTGCTGGACTTTTCTGAGCGCGCACGGGCCTCGAGTTCCAATGCCTCGATTTCTATCTTTTCCGCCCAATCTCTACTCAATTGATCTGCGGACCGCTTGAAGGATTCGATCCGCAGCCTGGCGGTACTATCTAACCGCCCTCCAGCGCGAACCGAGCGCTGCGCTTCGTGAGCGACCGACGACTTTCTCACCGCAATGAGCTTCCTCAGTAGATGTGTGTAGATTGTTCGCACCAAAGCGGCAGATTTCTTATTTCCTTGCAGCTCCCACACCTCACAACAGATTGAGTAATACTGGGTGGCCCAGTCGTTGATCTTACGCAACTCCATTGCAAGAATCTCAGTCGGGAGCATGCCCGAATTTGGGTTTCCCCGGTTTCTGAAACGAATCTGCCCTGTTTCAGCCTTGATTTCTTTGCGAAGCTGTTTAGCTGCCACCTGGGTTTTCAGCTTAACCAACCGATTGCGTGCGGGGTCGAGCTGCCGCCAGACCTCTATCACCTCCATTGCGGTGCTCGTGAATTTGTTCAAGGACCGTCCCGCGCAAACCAATAAAATAGCTAACGTCGCTTTGCCCAACGAGCCTCAGCAGCCTTCTTGGCGCTTGCTCTGCGCTCTTCAACTGTGAGCTTCTTGGCTCGCGCCTTACCGCCCTTGCGCGCGAATTCCACCGCGTAAGAATCCTTTGCTTTTTTCATTTCGTTCCCTGCGCAAAGAGTCTTTCACGAAGACTTGCGTGCAAGCAAGCAGTCCAACTTGACAATGCGTGCTTGTACGCATAGCATCTCCCTTTGACTGAAAACGAGCTGGACGGTGTTCTAGCACTCATCCAGCCCTAACCAAGAGTCGCCTACAAAGGAGGCAACAATGGCTAGACAGGAAAGTAACAACAATTCCGTTTTCTCTCAAGGACCCGATCACCCGATTATCCGGGTAGCTCTCTACGCTCGGGTCAGCACCCTCAACAATCAAGATCCAGAAATGCAGCTCTCGGAACTGCGCGAATATGCAGGGCGCCGCGGGTGGCAGATCGTGGAAGAATTCGTAGACGAAGGAGTGTCGGGCTGCAAGGAATCGCGGCCGGCGCTGAATAGGCTGATGGCAGATGCTTGCCGTAGGCGGTTTGACGCCATCCTGGTCTGGAAGATTGACCGCTTTGGCCGGTCTCTGAAGCACCTGGTTAACGCCTTGGCCGAACTCGCAGCGTTGGGTGTGGCTTTCGTCAGCCTCAGAGACAACCTTGACCTTAGCACTCCTTCTGGCCGGCGGGAAAGTTTCGTCATAAAGATCACCGCTTCGAATGGACTCGGGAACAATTCCAGCAGTGGTCAGGCCAAATCTCCAAACGGTTTGGGTACGCTGTGAGGTTTCTGCCCGTAGGAGAAGAGGATCCCCAAGTCGGTGCGCCCACGCAAATGGGGGTCTTCAGCTCGTGACTATAACGATTCCTGAACTTTCCCTGGTCGTTCTCATTGGTCCTTCCGGCTGCGGCAAATCGAGTTTCGCTCGGGAGCACTTCAAATCTACAGAGGTTCTCTCTTCAGACTTCTGTCGCGGCCTTGTGTCAGACGACGAGAATTCCCAGGAGGCGACGAATGATGCATTCGATGTCTTGCACTACGTCGCTCGCAAGAGGCTCGCTGCTGGCCGGCTGACCGTAGTTGACGCGACTAACGTCCAGCCTGAGGCGCGCAAGCCGCTAGTGGCGCTCGCTCGCGAGTTTCATGTTTTGCCGGTGGCGATCGTTCTGAACTTGCCAGAGAAGGTCTGCCACGAACGTAATCAGAGTCGGCCCGACCGTCAGTTCGGCCCTCACGTCATCAGAAACCAATCCCAGCAACTGCGGCGTTCGCTTCGGGGGCTTGAACGCGAAGGCTTCCGTCATGTCTTCGTGCTGTCGAGTCCAGAGGAGGCCTCATCGGTCACGATCGTGCGACAGCCGCTTTGGAATAATTTGAAACACGAGCATGGGCCGTTCGACATCATCGGGGACGTACATGGTTGCTACGAAGAGTTGACCGCTTTGCTTGTTCAGCTCGGCTACAAGATCAACGAAGGACCGACAGCAACAAGTGTCACTCCGCCGAATGGGCGCAGAGCGATTTTCGTTGGTGATCTGGTTGACCGCGGACCCAAGATTCCAGCTGTGCTGCGCCTGGTCATGAAAATGGTTGAAGACGGCACGGCGTTCTGCGTTCCCGGAAACCACGACATGAAGCTGATGCGGAAACTAAAGGGACGCGACGTGCAGTTGACGCACGGATTGGCCGACTCCGTTGAACAGCTCGATAAGGAGACTCCTGAATTCAAGCAGACGGTCATCAAGTTTCTCGACGATCTGGTCAGCCACTATGTGTTCGACGAGGGGAAGCTCGTGGTGGCACACGCCGGCATGAGAGAGGAGATGCAGGGACGCGGCTCTGGCAAAGTGCGCGATTTTGCGCTCTATGGAGAGACTACCGGGGAGACGGACGAATACGGACTCCCAGTGCGCTACAACTGGGCGGCTGAGTATCGTGGCAAGGCGATGGTGGTTTATGGGCATACGCCAGTTGCTGAACCGGAATGGCTGAACCGCACGATCAATATAGATACGGGATGCGTGTTCGGCGGAAAATTGACTGCCCTGCGTTATCCCGAACGTGAATTGATGTCGGTTTCTGCTCTCCGAACTTATTACGCATCAGCCAAGCCGTTCTTGTCCCAGGAGGAAATGGCACCCGCGCTGACTACGCAACAGCAACTGGATGACCTGCTCGACATCGAGGATGTCATCGGCAAGCGGATCATTAACACGCGGTTGCACCGCAACATCACGATTCGAGAAGAGAATGCGATCACAGCCCTGGAGGTGATGAGCCGATTTGCAGTAAATCCAAAGTGGCTCATTTATCTGCCGCCTACGATGTCGCCATGTGAGACCAGTAAACGCGACGGACTGCTTGAACATCCTGAAGAAGCCTTTGCCTACTACCTGCACGAGGGCGTGCACAAGGTGGCCTGCCAACAGAAGCACATGGGATCGCGAGCGGTAGTCGTTGTTTGTCGTGACGCCGATGCTGCGCGCAAACGGTTCGGCATTATGGAAGGCGATGCCGGAGTCTGCTACACGCGGACAGGCCGCCGGTTCTTCAATGACGCGCCTCTAGAGTTGGAGTTTCTGGAAAAAGTCCGCAAGGCTGTAGAAGTGGCAGGCATTTGGGAAGAGCTGAAAACTGACTGGGTCTGCCTGGACTGCGAATTGATGCCGTGGTCAGCTAAGGCACAAGAATTGTTGCGCCAGCAATATGCTCCAACCGGGGCAGCAGCGCGAGCGGCCTTGCCGGTGGCCATTGCGGCGTTGAGAGCGGCCGCGGAGAATCCGAAGGTCGCGGAGCTGGCAGAACAACACCAGCAGCGCAAGGAGGCCGCCGATCTCTATGTCGAGGCTTACCGACGGTACTGCTGGATAGTGCATTCTCTCGCCGAACTGAAACTGGCCCCCTTCCACCTACTTGCCAGCGAGGGTGCCGTTCACTCCGCGAAAGACCACCTGTGGCACATGGAAACGCTCGCTCGAATCTGTCAGGAAGATACTGAGCTACTGCTCGCAACGCCATTTCAAGTCGTGAATCTCACCGAAAGGGCCGACCAGGATAAAGGAATCAAATGGTGGGAGGAACTGACGGCAAGTGGCGGCGAAGGCATGGTTGTAAAGCCGTTGGAGTTTGTGGCAAAGGGTCGGAAGGGATTGGTACAACCTGCCGTGAAAGTCCGTGGACGAGAATACTTGCGGATCATTTATGGCCCGGAATACACGCTTCCCGAGAACCTGCTGCGGCTAAAGATTAGAGGTCTGGGTGCAAAGCGGTCGCTCGCTCTTCGGGAGTTTGCTTTGGGATTAGAAGCGTTGGAGCGGTTCATTCATCAAGAACCTCTCCGCCGAGTTCATGAGTGTGTTTTCGGGGTGCTTGCGCTGGAGAGCGAACCCGTTGATCCGAGACTGTAGCTTGCGCGGGAATGGCTAGCGGTCACGCATATGTCTTGGGCTCTTGGGCGCATGCCACGGAGGTTTATGGCGCGGTAGTAGCGTAGGACAATACGAGAGGCCCATAACCTCTAGACGCGGGTGCAAATCCTGCCCGCGCAATTTCCAAACTGCTCCAGAGTGGACCGTGATTCAGAAGGAAACCTAATCGCGGTGCAGTTTTAGGCGGTGGTTCCATTCGTCGGCACGTTGCACGTAAGTTGCCGACTCAGCTTCCTTTCCGAGGCTACGGCAAGCGACGGCGAGAAGATCGAACGCGTCGCGCTGAGCCCACGCGTATTCACAAAACTCACCTAAGTGGAGAGCGGCCTCGGCATCATCGTAGGCTTTCGAAGGTTCTGGTTTAGAGCCGCGGAGTAAAATCCGAGCGCGGAGGCATAACGCGTCGGCTTGGATAAGCCGATAGCTGCGTGGAGCGGCAAGCTGGATCGCCCGCTCACAAGACGCGAGTGCAGGCTGCCACTGCGCCTGGCCTAGGAGACAACCGGCCTGTGTAATGAAAACCCGACCCAACTCGTGAATCATGTGACCAGACGTGAAAGTGAGCTTGGCGCGTTCTAAGTGGTCGCGGCTATCGGACCAATTTTCGGCCAAGGCGTCGAGCCAAGCAAGGATCCACTCGCAGTAGGCGAGGTCATCTTCAGAGCCATCACGGCTACAGCGTGCACGATTCTCTTCAATGAGTTCTCGTGCGCGAACTGTTGACCCCGTGCGGAGCAAGTGTTCAGCCCAACGAATGGTGAGTCGGGTATGGAACTTGGTCTTCCCAGAACGAACAGCACTCACTAGCCTATCAGCCTGCAAAAAATCAGCTTCAGCGTGAGGCAGGTCGCCTCGCAGGCACGACACGTAAGCAGCCCAGGAAAGTGTATCCGGGTGTTCCTGCTCGAGACCGCTCATAGCCAAACGCCAAAGCGCCTCTAGGAAATGCTCAGATGCCAAACTAAGTTGCCCGAGCGTAACCTCGGCTGCACCGAGGTTCCGATAAGTGAGCTCGGCATCGGTCCACCGTGGATCTGTGGCGATACTCTCGGCGTAATACTTGAGCGCGGTTTCCGGCTCCCCCGCACCACTCGCACATTGGCCCGCGCAACTTAGATAGAACGCCAGGCTCCTTAATCCGAGTCGCTGTGCAACAGCGTGTTGGCGAACCGTATCGTGAATAAATCCGCGAACCACCTCAAGTCCGAGGTGGGGCGCCGGAAACTTTGTGAAGGCGTAGCCGTCTTCCAGGCGTGACCGAAAAATATCGTCTGCCGCGCTTAACTCGCCCGCATTCAGCAGCATCTCCACCGCGGTAGCGAGAAGTTGGAGGGTTTGGAGTGATAAGGCTTGTCGGGTGTCTGGTGTGGCCAAGAGATTGGCTGCTTGGCGGGCAAACCCGGTCTCTCGGAGCACTAAAGAGCGAAAATGGTCGCGGAGAATCGGATGACAGCTGTAGCAAGTATGGCCTTCCTTGGTGAGGTCGGCAGCCAATAGGTGCTGGCCGGTGAGGTCGTTTAATGCCCGCTGCAACGATCGACCTGTATCCTCGTCGGATTGTTTCAGAAGCTTTTCCCACAATGGTAGGAGCGCAGCCTCTGTCACGGGAGCCCGGAAGAGCGCAACGAGACTGAGGGCCTGACGGTGCGTCTCAGGAAGACACGTTTCATAGAACGCGAGCAATCGGTTCATCTTGGCTTGCAGTGAACCGTGCGCAGCGACTTTCGGATCGTCGAATATCATGTCCCAAAGGCGTGTTGGATCCGAGCGTAACGTCGGAGGCATCGATCGCGAAAAGATGCGTAGCGCCAAGGGATGGCCGAAGAGCCGTCGCGAGATCTCTTTGCGGTCAGCTGGTTGACCGCGCAGCCCGAGAGCAACAAGGAGAGCATCCCCGTCTTCAGGTTCAAGGCCGGTAAGCGGCAAGGACCGAAGTGCGCTCCCGAGATACGGAGTCAGATCAGGGAATGGAAAGCGGCTGGTGAGAATAATAAGACTACCCGATTCGCTAAGAGAGTTGTTGTGCAAAAGCTCCGCGAGGTGGACGTCGAGTAGTTTGCCGTATGCCACCGTGCCAGGCATCTCCTGGAGGACCTCTAGCCCGTCCAGGACAATCAATAGTTTGCGCGACTGAACGAGGTCGGAAGCGAGCTTGTACGGTGGCCTCTTCCGCCGTCGCTCTTCGTCAGGGTCGGCGTCCCAGCCGAACCGCTCCCAGTTGCGCTGGTCGTCCCAGCCAAGCTGGGTTCTGGCGAAATTGAGCAGCTGCTCAAAAAAGACGCTCAAGTCGCGCTCGCGATAGAAACTCCAAAAGAAGACGCCTTCACATTCTGCAATCCTGGCAGCGTCTTGGCGCAACCAGCGACTTACAATCGCCGTCTTGCCGACGCCGCCCAAAGCCGTAATTGCGATAAGACGTACCGCGGGTTCAGCAGCCCAGCGATTAAGACGTTCTAGGGCATCCTTGCGACCAGTGAACTTTTCGTCTTCTGTGGTCTCATGGGCAAACAGGATCGGAACGGCACGCTGGCGAACTATATGGGAGGTCCGTCGAGTCGCGGAGGCAGGTACCTCAGGTGGGATCAAATTAGAAATCGCGTCTAGCAGGCGTTGTAGAGCCGAGTGATCTTGTTGTCCTCCACTAGTGCTACCTACAGGATAGAAAAGCGAGTACGCATTGTAGGCGTCTAGAAGTTCCTTTCGCATCTCTTCCGTGTAGGGGCCTTCTTTAGGTACGCCCAGAATTGCTATGTGCCGAGGCTCTCCACCGTCTTGCCGCGCTGTTTGCCACAGCACTTCGTCGGAGATTTGCGACAAAACGACGTCATTGAAACTGAAGCCGACAAAAACCAAGTGAGCCTGGTGCCATAGATCTTCAAAAAGGCGGCGGTACGGCGTGTTGTGGTAGGCATGACGATAACTGGCGTGGTCCAGAACAATGTGTTCGGGATCGGAAAAGTGGCCGTGAGCGAACAGTATTGGGCATGAAGGCTCGGATTGAAAAACGTCTCCACTCGCCCATCGATTGATCATGAAATTTTGGTTCCATACCGTGAATCCTGTATTGGGAATCTCGGGGCGCGTGAGACGGCGGGCCTCAAGCAACCCTGGATCGTAGTTGGTGGTTAAGTACGCTTTGAAGTTAGCCCTTAGGAGGGCAGCATGAATCGGGGTGTATGAACGACCACCCTCGCCATTACGATCCTTGAACGTTTCGAACAGAAAAGTTCGGTAGAGAGAATCACCCAGCCTGTCGCGGATTCGGGAGACAGCGTGCACTGGCTTAGATGCAGAGAGGCGAATCCAGTACTGCTCGTCAGTTGACGTTGCCAGGCCGTGCTGCACTGGCTCTTGTGCGAGTATCTCAATGAGTTGATTCCAAAGCGGGTACAACGGCCACGAAGCCCCTGCCCCTACGAACGCAATTGCCGAGCCCTGCTGCAGCAGCCGAAGCAGTCGATCAAAGACGATCCGATTCCCCGGTATGCCTAAGATGTCTTGCATAGTAGGGTTCATGCCATCCCATCTTGGCCAGTGCAAAGTCTCTGGCCGCCCTGCAAATGTCTAGCTGCAGTTCTAGCCAATGACGAACTCCCGTCACTCTTACCTACACACAACAAATTACTGGCAAAGTCCACCAACTCCAACAAGGTGCGTGCTTGGGTGAGCGCTGGCTGTCGGTGACTGGGAAGGTGCGAAAGCCGCCTCTTAGTATAGTCGGCATCCACACAATTCCGCCCACCATTAAGTTGGGTATTGCAGACGCGTGCCAACCCTATCGACGCAAGAAAACTGGTGCCAGCGGAGAGATTCGAACTCTCAAACACCTGTTTCTAAGACAGGCCGCTATTCCAATTCGCGCACGCTGGCACTGGTGCACAGGGGAGGATTTGAACCTCCGCGTCCCACTAGGGGAGACCGGGTTACAGCCGGTCCGTTTCGGCCGGGCTCACGCACCTGTGCAGACTTGGCGGAAGGTAGACGAATCGAACGCCCATCGCTCATCACGATGCCCTGGTTTTCAGGACCAGTTGCCGGCCATTCAGCAGTACCTTCCGCATGGCGGAGAGTACGGGAGTTGAACCCGTTAGCCTCTTGCGAGCGCCCTTGTTTAGCAGACAAGTGCCTTACCGTCCGGCCCACTCTCCGTCGAAATTGTCAAAGAACAAAGAAAGTCTGGTAGGCCCGGTGGGAGTTGAACCCACGAAAGGCTGCTCTTGAGGCAGCTACGTATGCCAGTTCCGTCACGGGCCTGAAGCTAGAAATTGTGCAGGAGTTAATAACTCAGTCGGGATGGACTGAGTCGTAATGACGATCGAAATTGAAGCAGGCGCTTCATAAAGTCAATTTAGCATAAAATCGCGAAACCGCGCGAGTTTTTCTGGAATGCTTCTATATCGCGTACGGCTGGTCTCATTCTCGATGTATATTACTTCCGGCGCACACCCTGGCGTGTTGTCTGCGGTTGTTGGACCAGGGAACTCGTGGCGTACTGTTAATTCAGAAACGCCTGCGGTTGTCGTAGTGGGGTCACAGTTGCTCCAGAACGGATCCTCGATCATGGTCTCCTGCTCTTCCTCGCTGACCTAATTCCGGCAGGTAAGCTTCGGTCGAGGTTCGGGAAACTCGTAATGCAAGCTTCCAAGGTTCGATTGGTCCTCATCCACGGTGTCGGCCTGCCAAGCCTAAATCTCTTCGGTGGTCTCATCGACCGGTTGCGTGACTTGAATAAAGCACAGCAGCTGGATCTCGTCACCATTTCAGTCGATTGGCATTCTCAGGTCGGGTCACCGCGAGGTGAAGAGTGGCCTTACAATCGTCGCTATTTGGCGGAGTTGATGAGGGGCCTGACGGGTGCAGCGCAGCGGGGACATTCATCGCATTTGCCTTTGCGAGTGCTAAGCCTGTGGTTGATGCTATCGCCGGCGCCAACGGACGCCAGCGGCCGTAAGAGCGAACCTGAGATGGACCGCTTGAGCAACATCCTCAAGACTTTCAATGATCACTTCGGCACGCTGTTTACCGATTCCGACCGGGTCGTCAAGCGCATCCGCGACGACATCGCACCACAGGTCGCCGCCGACGTGGCCTACATGAATGCGAAGGAGAATACGCCGCACACCGCACGCATGGCCCACGACGAGGCGCTGGCGAAAGTGATGCAGCACCTATTGAAGGACGACACGCAGGTTTATAAGCAGTTCGTGGAGAACGAGTCGTTCAAGCGCTTCGTCGGCGACATGGTGTACGCGCTCACGAGCCAATGATGAGGAGGGAAGGCCTGCAAGGATTCCGCTGGGACTGTTTCTCTTGAACACTCCAAATACATCAGTTTTCGGGCAGCGGAGTCATAGACCACGCGATCTCGTCGATTCAGACACTTGCAACGTGGTCGGCAGAGGGGATTTTGGGCAGCTGCGCGGACCTCCGGAGCCAATCTCTCGCTTTGCATGGGGTTCATTGCTAGGTCTTTCTCTGTACCCCTCCCAGGTTCAACTGGGAACAAGGGCGAAATACGTGGACAATCTCGATTCTCAGCCTATAGCTGGCGTTAATTTGCTGATTCTGATTGTTGCCGTTGTGATTGACCTCGGCGGCGTTGGTGGCGGCGCATATCATCGACGGAGACGGTGGCAAGATTAGCTGTTTAAGAAGACGCTGAGACGACCCATAACTTTTTTAGAAGTGCGGGAGAGGACAGCCCCGAAACCATTAAAGATGGTCGTGATCCGGGCAAGTCTAGCTCTCGACTCAGGCCGGCAACAAACGCCAAAATGCTGCCACAATCGAAACCACGGGCTATTGGCCAGCATTTCGTCATGCCTTCGATTCGCCGCAGAGATGTCGCTTGCGCTGAGTGGCCTAATATCGGGCGCTTCAAACATTTCCCGTAGCTGCTCAATCTCGTTAATCGTGCGTTCAACGTCCATGCCAACTCAATATCCAACATAAGC
>Ga0302140_10003416_pt1 | contig 20413 bp, 14 predicted proteins | sample I_Bog_E1_1_FD_202095 | JGI IMG/M metagenome (GOLD analysis project Ga0302140, IMG submission 202095) | Peat permafrost microbial communities from Stordalen Mire near Abisko, Sweden - I_Bog_E1_1 | ecosystem: Environmental > Terrestrial > Soil > Wetlands > Peat | place: Sweden: Abisko, Stordalen... | reverse complement strand
TCAGCCAGCAGCTCCACCATATGCTGCGTGGACCCGGTGTCAAGATTAGAAAACGGTTCGTCCAAGAGCAGAAGCTCAGGATCGGTCTGAAGGACGCGAGCGAGGGAGGTGCGCTGCCGCATGCCCTGGGAGTATTGGCCGACCGGGCGAGCGAGATGCGGGTCGAGGCCAACAGCGCGAAGCGCCATCTCGGGGCTGCCGACACAGGCGCAGCCGTCGCCGCGGTACAGCGAGGCGAAGTAAGTGAGGTTCTCCATCGCGGTCAGTTCGTCGTAGAGCATTGGAGCATGGCTCATGTAGGCCATGCGGTGGCGTTGCTGGTGCGGCGAGGATTGGCCAAAGACGTTGACGGTTCCGCGGGTGGGTGTGATGAGGCCCGCGACCAGGCGCAGAAGAGTGGACTTGCCTGCTCCGTTTTCCCCCAGGATCATGGTGCAGCTACCGGCCTGAAATGTGGTCGAGACATTGCGTATGGCGGCGAAGCTGCCGTAGATCTTCGAGACCGAATCGAGCGAGGCACAGACCAAGGGCACAGAAGGCAGACTGGATGCAACCGAATGCTTCAAAGGCACGGCGTTGGCCGAGTTCGTCAGGCTGCAGGCTGCGACGGGTTGCGCTGAGATCGGCATGGTTGGCCTACCGGGGCGAAGGAAGGGCAACGGCGGTGGCGGATGGGGTAGCGCCGGGTGTGGCGGGAGCGTACTTGGAGGCGCACTTGGCCTGGAGCTGGGTCGCGTGGAAGACACCGTCCTTGCCGTAGGTTCCAACGGCAAGCGCCTGAGAATCGTCCTTGAAGGTGTCCGGCGGCGGCTCCGTTCCCTTATAGCTGACGTTCAGCTTGCGATCCTGCTCGAGGAGGGAGAAGTCCACGTAGGTCCCAACGCGGTGAATGCTTCCGGGGGCTACATTACCGGCCACGCGCAGGTGGCGCACGTAAGCCTTGTTCCCCATCCCCTGAAGCTCGCTGATAGTGACGTAATAGCTCTTGTTATCGCGCACGCCGGTGAGAGCGAGATAGCCGACGGTGGCGAGGATGACGACCGTGGCGACGATAATCTTGATGGGACTCTTTCGATCGGTCACTTGCGTGGCTTTTTGCATGGCGTTCCGCTTTCAGACTACGGCTTTACACGGTTACGGAGTTTGAGCTGGGTCGCAGCGCCTGCCTCTGCGGCTCCCCCATCCCCCTCATATTACCGCAAAGTATTCATAAATAAAGTTTTAGTTTCGTACCTCAGTTGCAAGCTCCATCTCGGTCTGGGCAATATCCCGCTCATGATTTCCGACCTGTCTCTATTTTAGACCTTCGCATGGGGTAGATGCGCAACTCGAACGATGCCGTCTGGAGAGGGGATGAGAGGATCAGGGGCTTGACAGCTTTTCGAGACTGTCCTGATATTTTGCGGTTTGAGGCGTAAGGAAGATTTTGCGCTTTGGCGGACAGGCCGCGCTGTCCTAATGCCCCTTTTGGGCGAGCCTGTCGGCATATAGGCCACCGTCCCTTGTCTCTGCCGGACGGGCGCCCTGCGCGGGCGGCGGTCACTTCGTGACGGGTGTACCCCTTCGGCTGGCCCTCCCGTTGGTCGGAAACGAGATTCCGGCTTGCGAGCGTGGGTGAAGAAGAGCGAGGTCCCCGATGAGGCTCTGGGACCTCGCTCTTCAGTATCGGACGGGTTTCAAGGGTCTTAATCTACTGGAACGGGTGGCCTCACCAGGAGAGGAAGAATGACGGAGAGCGTCATGATGAGGGCGATCACGTGCAGTCCGCCAGCGTAGGAGCCGCTGGACTGACGTAGATGGGCGATCAGCAACGGCCCAAAGGCGCTGGCGAACCCCCATGCCGTCAGCATCAGGCCGTAGATCGAGCCGACGTTGGTAGGACCGAAGTAGTCCGCAGCGAAGGCCGGCATGGTGCCGAAGCCGCCACCGTAGCACATGAGGATGACAAAGGCCACGACGGTGATGCCGGTGACCGAGTGGAGGCTAGGCAGCAGCCAGAAGAGGGCGATCTGCAGGAGGAACATGACCGCGAAGGTCACACGACGGCTGAGCGCATCGGAGGCCCATGCCCAGAAGACACGGCCCAGGGCGTTTCCGATGCTGACGATTCCGACCATACCTGCCGCGACGATGGCGGTGATCTTCGCAAGCTCCTGGAACATGGGAGCCTCCTGCGAGATGATCGAGATGCCGGCAGAGGTGTTGAGGAACAGCAGCATCCACAAAGCCCACCACTGCCAGGTCTTGAGTGCCTGACCGAGGGTAAGATCTTTGACGGATTTCTGCGCCTGGGTCTTTACCTTCGGCGTCCATCCCGCGGGCTGCCAGCCGTCGGGTGGATTCTGCATGAAGTAGCCGGAGGCCACGGAGACGATCAGGAAGGCAATGCCGAGGTAAGAGAAGGTGTGGAGTACGCCGATGCTCTGGATGAGGCGGGTTGCCACGGGCGCGGTGACCAGGGCTCCGGCACCAAAACCTCCCACGGCAATACCGGTCATGAGGCCGCGTTTATCGGGAAACCACTTGAGCAGAACGGCAACAGGAACGATGTAGGCGAAGCCTAAGCCGATTCCACCGATCAGACCGTAGGTAAGGTACAGCCACCAGAGGCCGTGATACGAGAAGCTGGCGAGGAAGACGCCGAGTCCGTAGAGCGCGCCGCCTGTGAGCGCGACGACACGCGGTCCGACGCGCTTCAGCCACAGGCCTCCGAAGAAGGAGGCAAAGCCGAGGACCATGATGGCGATGGTAAAGGTCAGGGTAACCTGAGAGATCGTCCAATGAAACTGCTTGGCCAAAGGAACCCGAAAGACGCTCCACGCATAAACCGCACCAAGTGCCATTTGCAACAGGATGCCGGCAAAGGCAATTCCCCAACGCTTCAGATTGTTCATCTGGTCTCCACTTTTCTTTTTCTTCTTTCAGCCATTCGATAGCAGCAAAGGTATTTATCAAGCAAAATCTGAATTCTACTTGGCGCCGTGATTTCCTTGAGTCGAGAAGACCTCAAGGGAAGACAACTGATTTCAAATGCATATGAACCGGAGGCAATTCTCTGGGTTCCTGCCGTAGATAACGAGAGGAGGGAGAATCGCAATCGACTCCTCCAGTTTACAGACTTACGACAGCCCAGCGGGATGTCCTGTCCGAGAGCGCCGCCGCGGGGAGGTAAACTCCACATACTATGACCATCTATCTGCCCGCCGCGATTGGGTTTTTTTTCGGCTTCGTCTTTGGCGTCGGCTGTGCCCTCGCCGTCATGTATTCGATCTACATGGGCGGGTACCGGGCGGCTGTTCGCGACTCGCAGCTGATTACACCACCTGAGCGTTATGTCAGGATGCTGAGAAAGAACGCGTCTTCGTCCTCCATTTAGAACTTCGAGTGGAGAACAGAGAGTTTTTCAGGGGGCTCCTTCAGCGCGTTGCCAACTCGGCTCGCATCTCCTTTACCTCCCGGCTCAGCGCCTCGATCAGGGCCTTTAGCTCTGCTCTCTGCGCGTCGTCGCTCCTGGCCTTAATTCCTTCGATATAGAAGTTTCCGTTGGGTTCAAGAACGCATCGTTCTACCTGGCTAAAGTCATCGTATCCTTGACGATGCAGCACGGAACGCAGCTCAAGCTCCGTCAAGGCCTCCTGCCTGGTGGCGGCCCAGTCGACTACCCCCTGGCGGATCAGGATGCTTTCCGTTCCTTCCAGCGCTTCGTTCACTCGGGGCAGTCGAAAGAGCACACGCGTCAACAGCCAGTTGATGGTCAGGAGGGAGAGGGCTCCGATCAAGCCGCCGGATACAGAGGTATCGTCTCCGATCATCGCGTTTTGCACTGTGTTGGAAAGACTGAGCAGAACGACGAGATCGAATGGATTCAACTGCGCCAGTTCGCGCTTGCCAAACAGGCGCAGGAATCCAACGAGGAACAGGTAGACAACGACCGGTCGCAGGATCTTCTCGATGACCGACAAATGAAGATGAAACATACTTTCGATCAAGCGGTACTCCTCTTAAACCAGCAACTCACGCCATTACCGACCGATGGACACTTCCAGTCGGCATACGATCCCGGCCTCAGGCATACCGCTTCTGATGCCATTCCCATGCACTGAGGACAATTGCGTCCAACTCCGCGAACTTCGGCTTCCAGCCCAACTCCGCCTTGATCTTCTCCGAGCTCGCGACAAGGACGGCCGGATCACCCGGACGGCGCGGGCATTCTTCTACTGCTATCACCCTTCCGGTAACGCGCCGCACCGATTCGATTACCTGAAGCACGGAAAAGCCCTGGCCATTGCCTATATTGTAGATAACCTTACTTCTCTCCTGGAGCGAGGCCAGCGCCAACAGATGAGCTTCGGCAAGATCCTGCACATGGATGTAATCGCGGACGCAGGTTCCGTCCGCGGTTGGATAGTCGCGTCCGAAGATTTTGATGTTTTCGCGTCGGCCCATTGCTACGTCGAGAATCAATGGGATGAGATGCGATTCAGGCTCATGAGCCTCGCCGTAGCCCTCAATCGCACCAGCTACATTGAAATAACGCAGACTGGCGTAGTGGAAGCCATGGGCTAGATTCATCCATCGGAGCATGTGCTCGACCAGCAACTTGCTCTCCCCATATGGGTTGGTGGGCATCAACTTGGCGTCTTCCAGTATCGGAGTCGTCTCGGGTTCGCCGTAGCAGGCAGCCGTGGAACTGAAGACGAGCCGGTGATGTCCGGTGGCATGCATGGCCTCCAAGAGCGTCAAGGTGGCAACGGTATTGTTGCGGAAATAGATCTCCGGAACCTTCATGCTCTCGCCCGCCTCAATGAGGGCGGCAAAGTGCATGACCCCATCGTACCTTCCTTCTCTCAACGTTTTTTCGATCAGAGAGCGGTCCGCCACATCGCCAAGGATAAATTCAGCTCCTTCTGCAACTGCGGATCGCTTGCTGTGGCATAAGTTGTCGTACACCGTTACAGCGTGTCCCTGAGCAAGGAGCAGCCTGCTCACTGTGCCACCGATATAGCCTGCTCCGCCTGTTACCAATACCTTCATCCAGAATCTCCTAAGGTGCACTACTTGGATACCACAAAAGTGCAAGTGTCAACGACTTACGGATACGGCACTATACTTGCAGTAACTGAAGAGCAGAGTCCGGGCATATAAAACAAAGGATTTCCTTCGAATGCACGGTGCCTGCTACAACCTTTTCCTTTTTCGGTTGCGTCTGTCACTGTATAGGTCAGATTCTTACAGGCCAAGGTAAAGACCGTAGCCTCTTTTTCCCGATGCAAGCAAGATCTGTTTTGTTGAGTCAAATTACCGACCTGATTTCAAAGGCGCTCCGACACAGTACACGGAGCAATCCTCTTTCTGCACTGGTTCTGACTCGCTTGTCAGAATTGGTCACATTCACCGCCTCCTTCGAGAGAGGCTGTCAAGGATTTTATGGCCAAGCCGCTTCGCAGTGAAGATCCCGCTCCGCAGAATATGCAGTTCGCGCACTTCGGCGTTCTCAACGACGGCAGCCAGAGCAAAGCCTCGCTCTTCACCTCAATCTCGCTCAACATTCTGCTTGCGCTGTGCGCGGTGATCATCGGTGCCGCTGCAAAGAAGACGATCGACAACCGGCACAAGCTAACCGAGCTGACTGAGCCGATTCCGATCAAGAAGCCGGAACCACCTCCGATCAAGCTGAAGCCGATCCCCAAGCTTCCGACGCCGCCGGTGGTCAAGGTCGAGCCGCCTAAGATCAAGATGCCAGATGTGAAACTTCCTGATATTCCGAAGCCGCCTGAGATTAAGATGGTGCAGCAGGTACCAATTATCACACCGGCACCGCCGAAGTTGGTTCAACCGCCTCCAGCGCCGCGTATCGTCAACCTTGCACAGGCTCAGCCTGCCGCGATGATCAATAACGCTCCACATCCCACGGCGGTCGCGCTCGGCTCGCAGACGAATCCTATTGCACCCTCCAATCGTCCATCGGCAACCTCGATCAATCTGGGCAATAAGGGCATGGCAGGTATGCCGGCGTCGAATAACGGAATGGGAGCAGCCTCCAAGGTTGTCAATCTTGGCTCAGGGTCGCCCGGCAGCAGGAATATGAACGGCCGCGATAATGCTGGCGCCGTCGTCGGGGTCAAACTTGGAGTTACCGGCGGCACCGGTCCCATGAACTCTCAAGGCCGAACCCCGGGAGTCGTAAATCTCGGACAGAATACGCCCCCACCGATGCCAAAGCCCGCCGGGCCAACGGCCGCGCCTGTCAAGACCGGCCCGAAGGTGATCTTCAAACCTCGGCCCGAGTACACTGCGGAGGCAATTCGACTTCACATCGAAGGAACGGTTTCCGTTCGCCTTCGTGTCTCCGCCTCAGGGGTCGTCCAGGTTCTCGGCGTCACCAGCGATCTCGGTCATGGACTTGGAGAGTCTGCTATTCGCGCGGTTCAAGCCACCCGTTTCCAGCCGGCAACGGACGCCTCGGGCAATCCGGTCGATTGGGAGGGTGTCGTCAATATTGCCTTCCAGCTTGCCGGCTGAGCAAAGACTTTTGTTCTATCGGCACCTTATGAACTAGCATCAAGTCCAATATCAGGCTGACCTAAGGTCACCGCAGGAGCCGCAAATCATGATTTTCAGGAAACAATCTACCGCCGGTCTACTGCTGGCACTCTTTGTTGCAGCGACTCTTCCCGCCCATGCAGGCGGAGGCTTTCCCTTAGGGAAAAAGAAGAAGACCAACGATGAAGACATGTCCACCTCTCGCAAGCCGACGGCGGCACAGAATGCGCTCATCGATAAGTCGATCGTCCGTGAAAAGGAGGTCATCAAGACCGTCAAAGAACGCGCGCCTCTGGTCGAGACCTATATTCAGAACATGAAGCCGGATCCTGTCCTCGGACAGGTGCCTGAGTCCGACCAACACTTCCTGGGCCGAGTCGACTTCAAGAGTGTCATCGACGACAACAGTTATGCAGTCAATAAGCAAACCTCGGAGGGAACTTCCAAAGGCGGTAAGCTCGGATTTTTCAAACAATCCGTTTCTTTTGTAGGAGGGCTGGGCGGAAGTCTTCACCTGACCTTCCATGAAGCCGGCTTTGTCCAAATGCTCCTGATGGACTCCAACGGATACGACCGCCAGCACTACAACTTTGGCTATGTCAGAAACGACTTCCTCGGCACCACTCCTACCGCAGTCTTCGATGTCACGCCCATCGCCGGCAAGAAAGATAGAGGCCGCTTCTTCGGACGGATCTGGATTGAGACAAAGAATGGGAACGTCGTACGCTTCAACGGAGACTTTGCTGGCGGCGAAAAAGACTACAGCGAGTTTTATCACTTCGATAGCTGGCGCACCAATGTCCAACCGGACCTCTGGCTTCCAACCTCGTTCTATGTAGAAGAGAGCGACCCGAGAAGCGTCACACGCACTCTCAAGTTCAAAGCAATTAACCACATCTGGGGCTATGTGCTGAAGGTGCCGCCACCTGAGTCTGAGAACACCTCCATGGACGTGGTGGGTGCCACAGATGTGAGCAACGAAGCTCCCGATGTCAGCCCACTGGGTGCTCAACGCGCCTGGGTTCAGCAGGCCGAGGATAATGTAGTCGAGCGTCTCTTCCAAGCGGGTCTGCTGGACGCACCGAGTGAGTTCGACAAGACGCTGGAAGCACTTGCCGGCAACATTCTTGCTTATAACAACATCACGCTGTCCAGGCCAATTCGTTGCCGCACGCTTTTGACGGAGCCGCTCGAGTCTCTCGCAATCGGCAATACGATTGTCATCTCCAAAAGCTTGCTGGACACCACGGGTGTGGTCACGCAGGATGGCGCGCAGCAGATGGGTAACCTCAATGCCATTCTTGCCTTCCAGATCGCACACATCATCCTTGCTCATCGGCTCGATACCAAGTACGCCTTCAACGATCGTCTATTGTTTCCATCTACCTCAGTTTTCAACCGAATTCCGATGCACCATACGGACGCAGACAATACTGCGGCCGCGAAGAAAGCGATCGAATTGCTGAGCGTTAAAGAGCTCGAGGGCGGGCAACAATACTTCGGGCTTTATCTCCAGCAGCTACAACAACGCGTGAAGAGTCTGAAGGCGCTGAACGAGCCAATGATCGGCGACAGCCTCGTCAAGAGCGATACAGATCCGAGCTTCTGGATGGAAGCTCTGATGACCAAGGGTGCGAAGCTCGATGTGAAGGATCTTAAGCAAGAGGCCGCTATGCCACTTTCCAGCTTCCTCCGGTTTGACCCCTGGACCGATCAGGTCTTCGTCTTGCACCCTGCCTTTGAGCCGCTTCTAAGCGCCTCAGACAAGATGCCGTTTGAAGTCGAACCTGTTTATCTGAAACTAAGCTACTTCAAACCACCTGTTGACCCGGCAGCCGCGGCACCAGCGGCAACTCCTACCGATAGCGCAGCTGCTCCCGCTGGAGTTCCACCGACTGGTGCAAATACCACACCGCCAGCGCCACCAAATTAGCATCAAGCGCACGGGGCTAGAGGGCGATGGAGTCCCGTGCGCCGCACAGAAACAACCAGATTTCTTATCGACCGCAGAGTCGTACTAAACAAAATTTGCTTTTCCTTCCTCCGGAGGCAACCTGTGCTGAAATCTCCTCCACTCCACGGCTCGTATCACCCATTCAAAACGAGCCGTCTGATCCAATCGAGTTCGCTGCCTGTCATCAATGATTTATTCGATCTTCCAGGAGGACGTGCGTGTTAGCAAAGACTCTCATCTTCATCGGCTTACTGAGTGGGACGTCCATGCTGTTCGCACAGGCCTCGTCCACGGCATCTCGCAAAGGCGATCTTCAGATAGGAGGAGGTTTTTCGGATGCAAACTCCGATTATCTCCCCGTACGATATAAGGGCGAGAGCGCCTACATTGACTATAACTTTAGATCTCATTGGGGAGTTGAAGGCGAATTCAATTTTGTGAAGGATTCGGTAAGCGGGTCGTATGAAAAAAGTTACGAGATAGGACCTCGCTATTTTCGAACCTACAACCGCTTCACTCCATACGCCAAGGTTCTAGTAGGTCGTGGGGTCTACAACGATTCCGAGCCCCTGGTTACGTTTCCTGCAACGACCCCAACCACTTATTTCGTTGCCTTCAATCTTGCATATAACATGGCAGCTGGAGGTGTGGGTGTTGACTACCAGGTGAATCGACACATCAATGCGCGAGCCGGTTGGGAGTACCAGAAATGGTTGAATTTCGCCATCTCGAGTCTCACTCCGAATATCATTTCCGTTGGCGGGGCTTATCACTTCTAGTTGTTTCGAGCGGATTGGCTGATGGGATACAGGTTGATTCTTTGCAGGCCGGTTGCGGTAGTAGAAGCTTGAAGGATGGCTCGCCCGTATAGTGATGATCTTCGCCAGAAGTTGCTGGAGGCCCATGATCCTGGAAAGGGTCCTCTGGCCGAGTTGTCGAATCGTTTGGGGTGAGCCTTTCGTGGGCTTGGAAGATTTCAAGTAAGCGAAAGCAAACCGGCTCGACCGAGCGCAAGCGTATCGACCAGGACAGAAGGTGCCAGTCTGTTCCCGCCTTGGATGCAAAGACCAGCAAGATCATTGGCCAAGACTCACCGCCGACACCGCTCCACCGAGTTCCGCGCCTTCTTCGACACCATCGAAAAGAACGTGCCGATGGAGTTGGAGGTGCGTTGATTGGGGACAACTACGGAACCTACAAGACCGGACTGATTCGCAACTAGCTGGCTAAGCCGCCAGCTTCCATTTACACTTCACGCCTACCTCGGCCAACTGGATCAACCTGGTCGAAAGCTGGTTCGCCACACTCACTGAAAAGCAACTGCGACGCGGCGTCCATCGATCGACCCGGGAGTTGGAGCAAGCCATCCACAACTACATCGACCAAAAACAACCAGATACCAGGTCGCTCATCTGGCACAAAACCGCAGACCAAATACTCGACTCGGTCGCAAGATTTTGTACGCGAACTTTAGAGACCGGACACGAGATCAAGAAAGACAATTAACAGGCATTAGATTTGTCTGTATCGGCCGACTGCGCAGACTCAAAACACGGATCTGTTTTTGACCGCTGGCATAATCGGCAGAACGGATTTCGCGCTGCAAAAGCAACATCGAAGGTTTGCCAATCAGGCCAAGTCAGGAGTAATGCGACAGCGGTTGGTTTGTGTGGAAATATTTCTTGTAGACTGCGATCCAGTTTTCGGCGATCTCTTGCTGCGCCGTACTCAAATCGAGTTCATGGGTACAGACCAACTGATGAAGATGCTCCTCCAGCGCGTCCTTGACTGAGGCATTCCAGGTGCGAGATTTGTAAGGTTCCGGCCACAGATTACGGATATCGTCCGTTCCCCCCAACCCGGGAGCAATCAAATAGTCGATCTCATAATCCCCTGGGTGCGCGTTCGCGATTCCATATTCCCTGAGAACCCTTTCCCGCATAGAGGGAGATACCTCTCGCGTGACCTCTTCATGAGGCATCGAGCAAACATCGCCAATTCCAACGCTGCGGGTAGCGCCGGGGGTGAGGCGAGGGTTCGGAACCGTTCCGCGTTCGATGGCGGTACTCCTAGCATCCGTTTCCCACACGGTCGAGCGTTGCAGGATGTGTGTGCCGACCATCGCAGCGGCCAAAAACACGGTACAAATTGCTGCAACGGCCGTAGCCAAAGGGAACGAAAACCAACTCCTGGAGTGCGCTGCCGGTTCCGACGCGAGTTGTGCCAATTGCGCCCGCAAGAGCGCGCGTGGACCGGCAATGGGCGGCAATTGGGAATCAAACATCTCTCCGCGACCACGCACAAAATCGGCAAGCGTTGCCTCAATTTCTGCCATTCGTATATGACATTCGCGGCAGGTCGCCAGGTGCTCGCGAATATGAGTGGTGCGAAGAGCCGGCATCTCGCCATCCGCGACAAGAAGCAGTTCCTGGTTCGAGATGTGCGAATCTTTGCTCGCCATTCTTTATCTCCCATCCGAGCGGATCAGCCGTTCGATTGATCGGGTCAGCGATATGGATACGGACCCGAGAGAGATCCCGAGGACGGCGGCAATCTCTCGGTATCTGAGGCCCTCCGCACGCAACCGAAGACAATTTTGATCCGTTTCAGGAAGGACATGAACGACAGTGAGTAATCGCCGCCGCCTTTGAGCAAACGACAACTGCTCTTCAGGATTAGGCGAGGGATCATGCTGCTGTTCCATGTTCTCGTCGGGTTCGGTTCTAGCATGGAACTGTTGATTGGCGTAGCGTTGCTTTAGAGCAAGGTTATGCGCGACACGGTAGATCCAGCCCCGAAGGTTTTTCTGCGATCGTCCGAGCTGGAGATGTCGAAAAAGGGCCAGAAACACCTCCTGAGCGACCTCTTCCGCGTCGTGAACGGAGATGCCGAACGAGATGCTATACCGCAAGATCGGATCGCGATACTGCTCAAAATAAGACATGACCTCGAGCTCGATCTCAGACGGTCGCGGAAGACGCAAAACGTCAGTGGTCGATGGAAGGGCGAGTTCAATGGTTGAATCTTTCGTGAGCATACAGCTGGAATCCTTGCAGCTATAGGATTCCATTTTCTGCGGGTTTGTTCAACCGCACTGAAAACAACGTTTCATTCTGTGCAGTCCAAAAAAGACTGAACAAATCAGTTAAAAAAAGAATATTACGATTGACGGGCTCATACAGCCCCGCTCGCACAACCTGAGGCAAACCCGACATAACAGTTCTTTCAAACGTGGCGACTGATTAGAACAGCGCAACCAAAGAGGCGTGTTTTTTAATGAAACAATTTTCAATTCTTTCTCTCTTCATTTTCTCCATCCCTCTGCTTTGCCAAACTAATCAAGGCGAATTACATCTTAAAGTGACTGATCCCGCCGGGCTAGGATTGAAAACGACGGTTAAGATCGTCAGTAGCGCGAATCAATATCGCAATGCTCTCTCGACTGACGATCAGGGATATCTCGACGTGCAGCGTCTTCCGTTTGGCATCTACCAGCTCGAAATTATGCAACCGAGCTTCTCGAAAAGATCTGAGTCGGTCGAGATCCTCTCCTCGTTGCCCGTTACGGTAAAGATTCAACTCGATATTGAAGTGAACGAGTCGATCATCGTTCGGGGAACAAACACACTCAACGATCCTGATGAGGCAGGTTCGGTCAATCAGATCGGTTCAGACTTCATCCAAAACCGGGTCGGTTCAGTTCCTGGCCGCGACCTTCAGGATTTGGTGAACTCTCAACCTGGCTGGCTCTATGAAGGCAATGCCGTGCTTCATCCACGCGGCTCGGAGTACCAGACGCAGTTTGTTATTGATGGCATACCGCTGACAGACAATCGCTCACCCAGCTTCGGGCCGGAGATCGAGGCTGACGATGTCGAATCCATGAGTATCTATACCGCTGGGATTCCCGCAGAGTACGGCCGGAAGATGGGGGGGGTAGTCGAGGTCAACACGCTGCAAGATTCTCAGCAGGGGTTTCATGGCCAGGTCATCCTGTCCGGTGGCAGCTTCGATTCGGCTGGAGCCTTCGGGAAGGGCCAGTACGTCTGGGGGAAAAACACGCTCGGCGGCAGCGCAAGCGGAAGCATGACGGACCACTATTTGAATCCTGTAGTTCCTCAAAATTTTGCGAATACGGGTACGGTGGGGGACTTTTCAGTCGATTACGCGCGGGACCAGACACCAAGTGACCGGCTTCGATTCATTGTGCGCCATGAACTCGCGCGCTATGACATTCCTAATGAGATGGTGCAGCAGTCGGCGGGACAGCGCCAAAATGCGGACAATTTCGAAACCATAGGAACGGCCTCTTATGAACACACCTTTTCTCCCGCCGCCGCAGGCGAGTTGCGCGGCATGGTGCGTGACAACGCGAATGATTTTTATTCCAATCCGGAATCGACACCGATCAATGTGCTTCAGCACAACTGGTTTCGCGAGGGGTACTTCAAAGCCAGCGTAACCATCGATCACGGCTGGAACGAATGGAAGGCAGGCGTTGAGTCTGACAACCTCTTTCTGAATGAGATGTTGAACTACAACATCTCAGACCCGACACAATTCGACCCTGGTTCCCCGCTCACCTTTGCATACCGGGCGAATCGACCAGATTTGGAGCAGGCAGTCTTTGTGCAGGATACGATTCGGTTGCACAACTGGACGCTCGATGCCGGGCTACGCTGGGATCACTATCAATTGCTGGTTACCCAGCAGTCTCTACAGCCTCGCCTCGCCGTCTCCCATTACTTTCGAAAGACAGACGCCGTCTTACACTTCTCCTATGATCGGATCTTCCAGACGCCGTCGTTTGAGAACATTCTGCTGTCGAGTTCACCCTCCGTTGCCAGCATCGATCCCACAGGATTTCTGAATCTACCGGTTAAGCCCTCGCACGGAGATTACTACGAGGCCGGACTGAACAAGGTTCTGTTCGGGCATATCAAAGTGGGGAGCAACTACTTCAGAAGATTCGTGGATAACTACGCGGATGACAGTCAGATATTCAACACCACGATCAGCTTCCCTATTTCTTTTCGTAAAGCCATCCTTTACGGCGCCGAAGGGAAGATTGAGATTCCCGACTGGCATCATTTCTCCGGCTATGGAAGCTACTCTTATATCGTCGGCAACGCCTGGTTTCCAGTGACTGGCGGGCTCTTCTTCGGTTCCGATGCGAGTCAAGCCGCATCGCAGTTGACGGGCCACACGCCGGATTCCCAGGACCAGCGGAATACCGTGCGGGGGCGCGTCCGTTATCAGGTCACGCCGCGCATCTGGGCGGCTTTTGGCGCGCAATACGATACGGGGCTGCCCTTCGACTTTGACGGCGATCCGGCCACAGTACTTGCCCAGTATGGCCAGCAGGTGCTGAATCGCATCAACTTCGACCGCGGCCGAATCTTTCCGGCCTTTCAGGCGAGCGCCTCCGCAGGCGCTGATATTTACAGGTCAGATCGCATCAGCGCGCGCTTCCAGGTAGACGGAGAAAACCTGACTAATGTACTGAACGTGATCGATTTTGGAGGGCTATTTTCTGGAAATGCGATTGGTCCATCCAGAAGCTTCAACCTGCGCATGACGACCGCTTTCTAATCCTGTTATAGCCTAGCGCTCTCACCTGCCGCCAAGTAACGGTGGTTCACAAATCGATATGGGTGGTGGCCCAGGCTGCGAATCCTTGCTCGGCACTTCGGAGAGTTCTGGCGTCCTTAGAAAACGCATTCTGGAGCATCTATCTTTCGGTTGAGGTAGATGGGGAGATTTTGGTTTATTGCACTGGGTTCTGCAAGCTATCTACAAGGAATGGACTTGCATCGGCACCATACCCAAGATATAGTAGTCTCTCCATGGTTTCTCCGAGAGGAGAATCAAAAGGGAATCCGGTGAGAATCCGGAGCTGCCCCGCAGCGGTAAGCAGGTACGAAAGCCCAAGATGACACTGGAGCCGCAAAGCTCTGGGAAGTCCGGCGAGTAGGGTTGAACCTGCGAAGTCCGAAGACCTGCCACGGAAACATACGCTAACGCCTCCGAGGGGAGACGAGGTGGCAGTGGTTTGTTCCTCCCCCTTAGAAGGGGATACCTGCTGTTTCTTCGCACCACTCTCCGAGGCCAAGGATACGCTCCATGGCCACTTCCCCGACACACCGTTTGAGCGGCGCTCCGGCCGTTCCGCCTCCCTCCTACCCGGCTGATCGCGGTTCATCGTCCCCTGCCGATCGGGGATTTCAGGTCATTCGCCGGAACGGCTCGTTCTCCCCTTTCGATGCCAGCAAGATCTCCGTCGCCATCACGAAGGCGTTCGTGGCCGTGGAAGGTACAGGCGCTACCTCATCCCGACGCATTCATGAAGCAGTTGATGCTCTGACGCACCACATCGTTGAGACGCTGAGTCGGCGCGCCGATCCTTCGCGAGCCATCCACATCGAAGACATTCAGGATCAGGTCGAACTCGCATTGATGAGAAGCGGCGAACAGAAAGTGGCGCGTGCGTATGTGCTCTACCGTGAGGAACGCGCCCAGGAACGCCGCAAACGGGAAGACCAAGACATCCCTGCGACTCAATCCAAGCTGCATGTTCGGTTGCAAAATGGGACCTTGGAACCACTTAGCGAGCTGCGACTGGAGCAGGAGATCGCAACGGCATGCGAAGGGCTCCATGGGGTATCCATCGAAGCTGTCATGACAGAGGTGCGCCGCAATCTTTACGACGGCATTCAGTTACATGAGGTGGGTCTAGCGCAGACAATGGCCGCGCGTGCGCTCGTCGAACAGGAGCCGAACTACGCTTACGTCAGTGCGCGTTTGCTGCTGAACAATCTGCGTGATGAAGCCCTTGGCTTCGTTCTACCCGGAGCGGTCGCGACCTCACAGAAACAGATCGATCTGCGATATGAGGAGTATTTCCCTGAGTTTGTGCGGAAGGCGATCGCTCTGGAGATTCTGGACAAGGAGCTTGGAAACTTCGATCTGCCTCGTCTCGCGGCCGCTCTGAAACCGGAGCGTGATCGGAACTTCCAATTCCTCGGCCTCCAGACGCTCTACGATCGCTATTTCCTCCACAAGAGCGGTGTCCGCTTCGAACTCCCACAGGCGTTCTTCATGCGCGTGGCTATGGGCTTAGCTGTGCGGGAGATTGATCGGGATGCACGGGCGATCGAGTTCTACGAGCTTCTCTCTTCGTTCGACTTCATGTGCTCGACGCCGACATTGTTCAACTCCGGTACGCTTCGGCCGCAGCTTTCGTCGTGCTTTCTCACGACGATCTCCGATGATCTCGATGGCATCTTCAAGGCCATCAAGGACAATGCGTTGCTCTCCAAATACGCAGGTGGCCTCGGCAATGACTGGAGCAGTGTTCGCGGCCTGGGGTCGCACATCCGCGGAACAAACGGTGAGTCGCAAGGTGTCGTACCGTTCCTGAAGGTAGCCAACGATACGGCCATTGCGGTGAACCAGGGTGGCAAACGCAAGGGCGCTGTATGTGGGTACCTGGAGACCTGGCACATCGATATCGAGGAGTTTCTCGATCTTCGCAAGAACACAGGCGACGACCGCCGCCGTACCCATGACATGAACACAGCGAACTGGGTGCCTGATCTCTTCATGGAGCGAGTTGAAGAGAACGGGAGTTGGACCCTGTTCTCGCCCGATGAAGCGCCGGACCTCCACGACCTCTACGGGAATGCCTTCGCCGAGCGCTATGCGTTCTATGAAACCAAAGCTCAACGTGGCGAGATGCAGATCACCCGCACGCTGAAGGCCCAGGAGCTATGGCGGAAGATGCTGACCATGCTTTTCGAGACCGGGCATCCCTGGATCACCTTCAAAGACCCGTGCAATCTGCGCTCCCCGCAGCAGCACACAGGCATCGTCCACTCATCGAACCTGTGCACCGAGATCACGCTGAACACCAACAGCCGGGAGATCGCGGTCTGCAACCTCGGTTCAGTGAATCTGGCGAATCACACAACCTCTGGGGGTCTCGATGAGGCAAGGTTGAAGAAGACTGTGACGACGGCGATGCGGATGCTCGACAACGTCATCGACATCAACTTCTATACGGTCCCAGAGGCCCGGCATTCGAACCTGCGTCATCGTCCTGTTGGGCTCGGGATCATGGGCCACCAGGATGCGCTCTATACCTTACGCATTCCGTTCTCGTCGAAGGAAGCGGTCCGCTTCGCCGACGAAAGTATGGAACTCGTCAGTTTCTATGCGATCTCGGCCTCAGTTGATCTGGCGGCGGAGCGCGGACGCTATGCGACGTTTGAAGGTTCGCTCTGGAGTCAGGGCATTCTGCCGCTGGACTCGATCGAGTTGTTACAGAATAACCGCAAGCATGAACTGCAGGTGGATCGCTCGGCGAAGCTGGATTGGCCCACGTTGCGAGAGAGGGTGAAGTCGGTCGGCATGCGTAACTCAAACGTGCTGGCGATTGCGCCGACCGCGACAATTTCTAATATCTGCGGGGTCACCCAGTCCATCGAGCCGACCTATCAGAACCTCTTCGTGAAGTCGAACATGTCCGGCGACTTTACGGTTGTCAACGCGGCGCTTGTGCACGACTTGAAAGAGCGCGGACTTTGGGATGAGGTGATGGTCAGCGATCTGAAGTACTTCGACGGCGCACTTGGTCCGATCGACCGGGTCCCGGAGGACCTGAAACGCCTATACGCCACCTCCTTTGAGGTCGACGTCACATGGCTGATTCAGGCCGCGGCGTGCCGCCAGAAGTGGATCGATCAGGCGCAGTCTCTCAATCTCTACATCTCGCAGGCAAGCGGCACGAAGCTTGACGCGCTCTATCGCGAGGCGTGGCACGCCGGTCTCAAGACCACCTACTACTTGCGCTCGCGCAGCGCTACTCATGTCGAGAAATCTACAATGAACCGGACCGACGGCAAGCTTAATGGTGTACTCCGCGATGCCGTGGCGCCATCGGTTTGCGCGATCAACGATCCCACCTGCGAAGCCTGCCAGTAGTTGGAAGCATGCAGAGAAAGAGAGAAAAGTCCCATGCTTGATTGGAGTGTCGCGGTAGAAGAAGTCCCTTCCGTTGTGTCGGTGTCCGTGCCGATAGAGCCCTCTGTTGTCGCCGACGGCAAGGGGATAGGTAAGATTACCTCCGGTGCGGGCCGCGTTCACGTTGACGACAAGGCCATGATCAACTGCAGGGCCGACGTCAATCAACTGCTGCCGCTGAAGTATCGCTGGGCCTGGGAAAAGTACCTCTCGGGCTGCAATAACCACTGGATGCCCACCGAGGTCTCCATGCAGGCGGACATCGCGCTATGGAAGAGCCCGAATGGGCTCACGGCCGACGAGCGTCGCTCGATCAAGCGCAACCTTGGCTTCTTCGCCGCGTCCGAGTCCTTGGTAGCGAATAACATCGTACTGGCGATCTATCGACACCTGACCAACCCGGAATGCCGTCAGTACCTCTTGCGGCAGGCCTTTGAAGAGGCCGTTCACACGCACACGTTCCAATACATCGTCGAGAGTCTCGGCCTGGACGAAGGCGAGCTATTCAACATGTATCGCGAAGTTCCATCGATCACCGACAAAGCCGCATGGGCAATCAAATACACAGAGCATCTGAGCGACCCATTGTTCGAAACGGGATCGATGGAGACCGACCAGGCGTTCCTGCGCGACCTGATCGCGTTCTATGTTGTCTTTGAGGGAATGTGGTTCTACACCGGCTTTGCGCAGATTCTTTCGCTTGGCCGCCGCAACAAGATGGTAGGTATTGCAGAACAGTATCAATACATCCTTCGCGACGAATCGATCCACCTGAACTTCGGTATCGACGTCATCAACCAGATCAAGAACGAAAATCCACGTCTGTGGAATCCATCATTTCGAGAAGAGGTCCAGGGAATGGTGAGGTCCGCCGCTGAGTTGGAAACAGCCTACGGACGCGACACCATGCCGAACGGCTTTCTTGGTCTCAGCGCAGGGCTGTGTGAGCAGTATATGCACTTCATCGCCAACCGGCGGTGCGGTCAGATCGGTCTTGAACCGGTCTTCCCAGAGACCGAAAATCCATTCCCCTGGATGTCGGAGGCTATGGATTTGAAGAAGGAAAAGAACTTCTTTGAGACCCGAGTGATCGAGTATCAGAACGGTGGCTCGCTGACATGGGAGTAGAGCTTTGCCCACTCGTCTCTCACATTTAGGAGAGTTTCTCAATAGAACGGCGAAGCCGCCTCATTCTAAGAGCAGCTTCTGGCAGGTACGATCAAACTATTTTACGCTGCCCGATCGCGAGATCGGGCTTAAACCGGAATCCGATGAGAATACGGAACTGCCCAGCAGCGGTAAGCGGGAACGAACGCTCCGACATTAGCACTGGTTCAGCCATGAACTGGGAAGCTGGAACAATTAGGTGGCCTGCAAGTCCTAAGACCTGGCGAGAAGTGTGCTCGACAGTCAGCATAACTTTCCGATGCACGCGTCGAGGAAAACGCCGCCTACTCAATGGGTTTTGGTGGAAGAAGAACGGGTGCGCGGATGTGACATGTCTGTAGCATTCCTCCTCAACGCCATCGCATCGAGCGATTCTTCTCCGGACAAGCATTTCCGCCGATTCGTCACACGCTATGCAAAACTTCAAAGCGCTTGTCGCTCTCGCGTGCTCCTTGGTTAGACCTACAGCTATATGTCGATACCGCCTTGCGGTTGAATAAGTACGGCGCAACAATCGACAAAATCATTCAAAGAGTTTGGGTTAGCCAATGTATTGATTGCCGATGCAACTAGGCGAGGTCAGCGATACCGTTTTCGCAATTTGTACACAACGCTGTAGACACCTGACTCATCGCGTGTCACGACAAGAGCATTATCGTGGTTGAAGTCATATTGGACCTGGATTAACTGTTGCGCCGAGGTATTCACATTAGTCGCAAAAGTAGCTGTAATCTGCTTGGAAATCTGTTGCTGAACGGTAATCCGGGCCGAGGAGCTTCCCAGCGTTCCAACAAATGCCGGATCGATCTTAACACTCCCTACACCGAAGAGCTTCTCCACCCGGTTGCTAACCGTCGCGTTCAACGCTCCTCCTAACAAGGCACTTGTCGTGGGATCAGTTCCCTGCTGTACCTGCCGCTCCTGGTAGAGTTGCGCCTCCTCCTGCGTTCTGCCCAACGCAAGCAGAGCGAACACGTCGGCCTCGCTGAGCGGTGGCTCTGACCGGAAGGTTGGCTTCAGATTCGTCGCTGTTCCGTGCAGACCTACTGTAATGTCATAGTTTTCTACTTGAGCAGTGGCGTCCAGATCAATCGTCGGATCGATCCGCACCGGATTCGCAAAATAAATATCGCCCCGTTGGAGCTGATATTTTGTTCCAGCATAGGTCGCACTGCCGTCGTTGATTTCGATGCGCCCCAGCACCGATGGTACAGCAGCCGTCCCACGAATCGTCAGGTCCACAGTTCCCGCTAGCTTTGCATATGAGTTTTGAAAATCTAGCTGTGGGGCACTCGTCACGTGCACATCCATCCGGATCTTGTTCGCTGCCGAGTTCGGATCGGGAGTCGGACTGACTCCTCCGGATCCTCCGAAGGCTGCAAAGTCGACATCCGGTCCAATCCCAAACCTGGTCATCAGGATTGTTCCGCTCAACAGCGCCCCCTGGGTACCCCCTTGCAGTTTCAGGTTTGCATTCGAGGTTGCACTCAAGCCATAGAGCCGCACCCTTACCACATCCCCGGTTGCCGTCAGGTCGGCGTACACACCGTTCCGGTAACGGATATAGCCGCCAATCTTAAGGTCGCCACCACCAGTCTTCGCGGTCAAACGCTGCACCTGTAACCGGTCGTCGTTGAACACGAACGTACCGTTCATCTTGCTCAGTCCGTTCGGCACCCCGTCCATGGCCACATTCACATCATCGAGCTGTATCTTGCCCGTAAGTGC
>Ga0302140_10003412_pt1 | contig 20421 bp, 17 predicted proteins | sample I_Bog_E1_1_FD_202095 | JGI IMG/M metagenome (GOLD analysis project Ga0302140, IMG submission 202095) | Peat permafrost microbial communities from Stordalen Mire near Abisko, Sweden - I_Bog_E1_1 | ecosystem: Environmental > Terrestrial > Soil > Wetlands > Peat | place: Sweden: Abisko, Stordalen... | reverse complement strand
ATCAGCAGATGATCGAAGATATAATAGATGTAGAGCTTACCTTGAAGCCGTGAATGAAGACGAGCAACAAGACTTTACGCATCGTTTCGCATTCTGGGGGAATAGCTTGAGCTCGAGTCTCTCGAAGATTAGATGCGGAAGAGAACAGTGCTTACTTGTGCTCAGCCCTGTGATTGCCCCACAGTCACAAGGCTCGACCCGAGTTGCTCCCACAGCACAAGCATCTTGGCCTCCATACAAGACCCCTGAAACGGCACAGCACAGCTTCGTAGTTCGTATCAGGCCAAGCCGTTTAAATAACGCAGAGTAGCAACGGCGCATATAAAGTCTTGGGGCCCCCATACTCCACGCTCTTGGCAGCAGCCACAATCAGTTCATTGTCAGGAGGCATGATTCACAAACATATCACCTTCACACTTTCTGAGCCTTTCCCTCCACAACGCACCACTATTTGAACAATCGTCAAGATGGCAATGCAACGAACGGATCGCGACCGTGGTACCAAGGGCATTACTAGCATCGTTACCCTCAAGGTTCTCGGCGCCCTGACTGGCCATGGCCGTGAAATCCCAACTTTTGATTCCTATGCCATCGCCCGCAACGCCAACCTCGTCCGACGAGAAACTGTGGGCTACCTACCTGCGCAGGAACCTGTATCTCGTCGGAGGGAGCGTCCTCTTACTCCTCCTCCCTTTGGCAAGGCCGTATTACACCCAAGCCAATTGAATATGCAAGCGCAGTCTCCATTGTTCAAGCTTCCTGAGGACATACTGCTCTTAATCTATGAAGAGGTCCTAGGCCACAACTTGTTCCACATTGTCAGGAGAACTACCAGATTTTCACTTGGACATATCCTATGCAAGAGCAATACTCCAAGAAGACAAGAAGAATGCCATGAACATGACTGCCGAGGCTTGAAGGTGCCGTCCGGGGTCCATGCCAAGACCGGGCCCGGTGATGGTGGCTTCATTCAGCTACTTCAGTCATGTCGAAAAATGTATGTCATATGCTCCTATGTACTTCAATTTATTTACGGAGTACTAACAACATCTTCAGATACATCGACGCAATCAGAGTGCTTTACTCGTCTAACATTTTCGACTTCGACTGCATGGAAACTCTGATTGGCTTCTCCACCGCCCTCGTCCCAGCTCGCTTCGACAGCATCATCTCTCTCCAACTTGACTTCCGTTTTCCGCTCTCCATCCACTTTCGCGAAGCTACTCCTCAGAATGATTTAGATCGCTGGGAGAGGACCTGGAGAATTGTCGGCAGTATGAAATCACTGCAATTCCTCTGGGTTCGTATCGCATGGCCAAAGCCAGAGATGAGCGTGCGTGAAGAGAGAAGGTTCATGGAGCCATTGTGCCAGGTTAGGGAGCTCAAGTGTTTTGAAGTAAGTCTACAGCCTGTGATTGGGACTGAGTTCGAACGAAGTAAAGAGCAACACTGGGTTGTTTTCAGAAGAACACGGTGAGAGCAATGCAGGGAAATATGTAAAGGCTACTGGATATACCATTGCTGAAATTGAGCACTTGTCCTTGATACCACTTGGTGCTGATTCTTCGTCTCGAGAAAGACAAGCCAAGGTCTGCTGCAGTTTGGCAAGTGCTTTCTTATTCTACAACATAAGTAGGCTAGCTTGAGTAGTGCGCCAACTGGAGTTGTTGACTACGAAATACGACCTCTGATATCTCAGCAGTATTCCTTCAGCTTACTCTTTTCTTGCATTGATATTCGTCGATGCATGGGTTCTTAAAATCATCTTCTGATTCTCCGTTACCTCAGTCAACCACCTTGTCGGCATACTCTTCAATTGGTGTCGAGAATAAGCAGACTCATCGTCTCCTATCTTGGCAACACGCGCGGGGGAATGTATTCTCTATAGAAGAATGAGTCTAAGATGATAACCAAAACATCAACAGGGAAGCCTTACTCACAATTCGAGTTTCGCCCACGCCGTCTTCGGATTCCGATCGATAATGTTTTGCACAAAGTCCTTCGCTCCATGTGTGAAGCCGAAGTAGATATGCGCCTTGGGATCATTGTTCCACATGCGCGTGACTTTGACCAGGCGCTGTTCGTAGGAGAATTCCAGCTTCCCGGTGCTGTTGGGGTTAATCATCCATGCACCGTACTCGCTACCACCTAGTTGACCGTCCACAAAAGCCGTGTACATTCCGTTTTTGCCCAAAACAAGTTTGTACTGCTTTCCGTCCTCGCCTTTCCGCCAGGAGAACCATTTGTTTCCTGTGCTAGGATAACTGACTCGGTCCAGCTCAAAGTGTTTCTCAATGGACTGGCGACCAGGTTGAGGAGGTGGTACCTTGCGAGATGACACGGGTTTGCTCGCTACAACTGTCTTTGGCGGTGTTAAGGAGTGTTGCTTGATCTGCCCGTGATGGATCGTGTTTGGTTGTGGTACTCCTGTCGACCTCTTGCTCGGGGTTAGCGCTGATGGCGTTGGCATGATCTCATGGGATGTGGCATTTTGGTCCTTTCCTATCGTCCCCTGAGCCGGTATTCCTCGTGGTCCAGCAAAAGCTTTCCCTAGCGGTGATCCCTCCCCGGTACGAGACGATAATGCCTTCTCAATCGCCTTGAGAAGGAATCCAGCCTTGTTGCCTTCAGAATAGGGAGAAGCCCGTTTTGGAATTGAGCTGCTTGAAATCTTCGGACGTTTGGCGGAACGGTCTTTGGCAGAGTTGGACGCATCATCACTATCCGCAGGGTGATCATTGTAAACATCGGGGCGTAATGTCTGAGAAGATCCTTTATGCGAGGAGCTCATCTTCCGCTTCTCTCTGAGAATTAGAGAGGGTGATTCGGAGTCCGCCACATACGAATGCTGTCTCGGAGCGTCCGCGAGCTTGGTTGCACTGGAAGCTTCATTTTCGTACATAGTTGAGTTTCGAGGTACTGCAACAAACGTCGGTGTTTCTAGGGACAAGCGTGTATTAGCTCCTTGTGGATGTCCATCAGAGAATGAGACTGTACGTTGTGCCCTGATTGGAGTATCCTGACACTCAGTGGGAGAAGTGCTCGGCAGAGCATTTTGGGGCTTTTCCGGTGCAGGCGTAGGAGTGTTTGCTGTTGGTGTTGTAGGTTGATATCGACCAGCTGTTTTACTCGGAGTAACGGGAACTGTGTCCTGGGGAGTTCCCGATTTACTGGCATTTGACTTGCCGTCAGTTTTTGTTTTTGAAAGGAATTGAGCAGGCTCGCTGCGAGAGTTCCCATGACCTGGGCTGCTAAGAACTTCCAATGGAAGCCTTGTGGTGCTGGTTGCATGCGTCTTAGGTCCAGCCGATCCTCGGATGGGAGTCACTGGAGCAACATACCGAGGGGTATTTGGTGGGTTGGCATTTGAAGGACCACCATGTTGTGTTTCCGAAGTAGCTTGAGCCAGCTCTTTGCGAGGCGTATTAGGACCTGAACTGCTTAGAGCTCCAAATGGAGGCTTTGGAGTGCTGGTTGCAGGTGTGCTCGGACGAGCTCGCGGTGTTTCCTTGTTAGGAGTGCTAGGAATTGAGCTGTTGGGGCCATTCGATGCATTCTGCGGAGCTGGCGCTCGATTGGAACTTTCGTAGGATGGCGGAGTGCCAATGACAGCATGGGATGGAGCATCTGCTGCATCTCCATTGCTACTAGCTGATATTGTCGGTGTTGCTCGAGGCTGCTCTCTCAGAAGAGTGCGGTTTGGTGGGGCCTCAGATGTACCTGAAGGCGTCTGGGATTCTGTCAAGGCACTTTGAGGACCCAAAGACGCACGCGCAGAGCTCCCATTCCGTGGGGTGATCGGACTGAAATCTGGTGGGTTCAAAGGGGCATTGGCACCTGGTCGCGAAGGAGTTTCTTCCAAGGAACGCGAAAGACTCGAGTGTACTTGTGGTGCGTTGAGCGAAGGTGAAGCCGTTACCCTCTTATCCATCTGATGGAACCATAGATTTTTCAACTCCTCGCTTTCTCGATTTTCCTTCTCCTCCAATTGCTTCAACCGCTCGTTGAACTTGACTTTGATTGCAGCCTCGTCTTCCTTGTCTCTTGCCAATCTATCTTTGTGGACCTTCACGGCCTCTTCTTCAGCCTTTCGAAGCTTTTCTTCGGTCGCCGCATTGTGATCGGATATTTCCTGCTTGTGTCGAGCTAGAATAGCCCTGAGTTGGATCTCCTGGTCTTTCCGAATGCGATCCTGATGTGCTGTGGATTCCGCGTCCAAAGCGTTGCGATTGATCTTTGCTTCCTCATTCAAGGCATCTCGTTTCTTACTGAATTCCGCCTGGAGCACTTCCCTTTCGGTTTGGTGTTGACCCTGACGAGAGTTAGCTTCAGTGCTCACTTGACAGAACAACTTTAGCGGCACGTCTTGCCAGTTGCAAGGCAATATTGACGACCTTGGGACGTTCAGAGTGACTTCATGATAACACTAGATATCAGGGCAAGCCGAAATGTGACGTGGGTTCTTGCAGTTCATAAGACCTAGAAGGACGCGAGATGATTGAGGGGAAAGTAAACAAAGACGTACCTTGAAGGCTGCCCATCGCAGCTCAAAAGGTCGGTATGGAGAAGATGTTGAATTATCCATCTGTACCACTATTCCATAGCGACTAAAATGCGAAACTACGGCGCTTGGAAGCCATGAGCAAGGTGTTGTTGTGGTGTGGATACGAAACAGCAATAGCGAGGCTGAGGTTAAGTATTTAAGGTCGGTGACAAGAGCACCCCTTGGGCTGGATTGCTTCTCAAGAACAACCATTGCGTTTCACCTCTAAGGAAAGCTACAAGGTGAAATTTGGCGTCATGGCCAGAAGATTCCTCATGCATGCTGAAGGCATCAACACCCAAGTGTAAGAGCTCAATGATTCTCGGTACGGTACTATACCTTCTTCAAGTTTCCCTCTAGAGTATTCTGAGAATCTTGGAACAATCAGAGCCTCAATTTCTGCTCTTTTTGCAAGCCGATTGACCCAGAACCTTCCAAACATTACAGAGAGTATACTGTTCAGAGTAGAGCTACTTTATGCAGAGCAGTGGCTCGAAGCTCGGTTTTCTCTCCACAATCAACATGTCCATTAACCATCCCATTAAGCTCTCAACCGGAACACCTGTGCACATATGATAGTCTCCATACACGGTTGACAGGTTCAGGGCCTACAATGTAGACCTCCGTACTCAACACAAAGCAGGTTCACAGCCCAGTATTGGAACAATCCAGCATAAAGTGGAGTCTCTTACGACCCAGAATATTCGATTAGACTTGATGGTGCTACTGCTTGACTCCATCAGCTTGATAGTGGCGAAAATAGTAGCATATTACAAAGGATGTGAGAACATGACAAAAAAGGAGAACGCTAGAAAGCTAGACCTACCGTGATATCTCACACCTCAAGCGATAAAAGGGAGCCTAGAACGTAATTGCAACCTCATACGTATGCTAATTCGTTCATACATTATTTGAGACAGGGGAACCCAAATGGTATCTAGCGACGTGGTCCTCCGAATCAAAGCAAACCGCAACGCCATTATCAGCGAGAGCAAGCCATGTTCCATCCCATATTGCCCGTACTCCATGCTGAACCATGCTATGTAAATGCTGCGTGAAAACCCTCAACCGGCTATGCTTCAACTTATGTACTCTGGGGAAGGTCGGCGCCCATGTCATCAGAAGCCTATCACAAGAAAACGCCAACCCATTTGTCTTTACTCTTGACATCGGACTCGCAGTCATCAACTGAACAAACGATCTTCGTGCTTTTGCTCTTGCCGTTGGCCGCTGCTTTTGAGCTTTCACGGAAGGAAACTGAGCCGTGTTTTCCTGATTGGCTTCGATTTTGGAAGCAGTTGTTGCAGTAGACCTGCAAATAGTCAGGACAGATATAATTGTGTGGAGAAGGATAAACTTACGTGACCACATTCCTTCAATACCCAGAACGGATGTTCCTCTCTATCCCTCTTGCTAGGAGCTTTACCACCCTTTTTCACAATAGGTTGCTCCTCATCCTTCTTATGTATCAGTTCCTCTTCGCAGCTAGGGCAAATAATCATTTGACTCTCTTCAGGAGAACGGGTGAAACCTTCTTTCGCGGGCGGAGGTGCGACATGCTGCGGCTTGCGGTCCACAAATGCGTGGTGGTTATAGTTCATGATCCCTGGCATATCCTGCTCAACATTGTGCAATGCTTGTATGTGGTCCATAATCTCTCGCCCCACCTGTTCCGCCATGTGGATCTGGGCCTCTGCAACGCGAACGCGAGCTGGTCGATCTACTCGTCCACCGACCCCAAATACAAGCCTGTGAGGATGAGCGGGAAAGACTCTATTGATCGGCTGAGGTGGCGCGGGCAAAAACAACGAGGGTGAATCGGCTCGTAATGAAGGTAGAACTGGCCGAGCAGCGCTCGGGCGAGGAGGAGGAAGTTGACGTCCTCCTGTAATTATGAGGTCAGGTTCACCATTGTCGTCCGTCAGATCGATGAAGTCCCCAAGACTGATCGCATCACTTCTTCCGAGTTGGGGGGGTCTTTGAGATCGGCTCCGGTCCCTATCATTCCGACTCGATACCGGCAACTCCTCGGGCTCGTCAGTTAGATCAATAATGGTCTGCGAGGCACGGTGCTCAAGCCGTGGCCGCTGCTGGGACTGAGAACGATCTGACATCTCTTCTGAGGCTCTTTGTAAAGGTTGGTTGTGGGGATGGGAGGTGCGGCGTCTATCGAAGAATGAGGCGAAGTTGTCGTTGGCAGGTACGGAGGGGAACCGGAAGAAGTTCGATGCTGCGGAATCTCCAAAATTTATAGGAGAAGGTGAGAGTGTTGTTGGATGTGACATCTCGGTGAAGGATCTCTGTGGGCAGGTATTGATGTCAGAGCAACCCAAGAAGATCAGAGCCGTCGGTGGGGTCCTACCTTGTGGCGCTGAGGCTCTGGAGACCATATATCCATAACATTCGTTTGTTGAGTTCGTGATCTCTCGCAGGTATCGGGGTGCTGCTGAAGAGACGTATGGCTGCTGGCGGTTCAGCTCGTGGTGCCACCACAATGGCGGAAGGTATCACTGGAGTTGGGTTGACGTTGGAATGGATGTGGTTCGCAGCGTGTGAGATCAAAGTCCTAGCGGCACTTCGCTAGGATGCCGCCGCTCAGCTTAAATCCGAACGACCAGTTTGGAAAGTCTTGCACTGACTGCTACCTGTTTGCCTCTTTGGTAGGACGGAATGATTTCTAGGTTAGTGATCTGGTGAGCGCACGAGGCGGCAAGAAGTTAAAGGCCCAAAACACAATCTCGCGAGGCCCGCGGACAAATAGGCGCGAAGGTCAACAACCCCTGCAGTGGCGATCAAGAATAAGAACAGGGAGGCCGCAGCAACGCGAACCATTATTGTTGACCCCAAAATCCAAAATCCACCGAGAGATGTTTCCAACGCAATAGGCAGCACGAGGCATTGCCGCCTTCCACAGAGCCGCTCCGCCGCAAGCTGAGTCAATCCCCCATTCACTCACCCCTCACTGCCTGTTCAGGATCCGAGAATTCACGTGCCACAATTTCATTCATTTTCCCGATGCAGAGCAGTCAGTCCTGCCTGCCTTGCTTTCTAGAATTACATGCAAGAAAGACTGTCCAGATTTGCTTTTTTCAGAAGCCAGCATTCAACGTCCAAACTCCAGAGGATCCCCAATTCTTCATCCAAGCACTGTTATAACACCATCGCTGTTGACCGTGATAAGAGTCTTCGCTTCCGGTCCCCAAGCAACAGCTGTGGCGGGAACAGCGGTACTAATAACATCGGACCATGACTTCGATGTCTTTGTGTATTGGGAGATGGTAAGGCCTCGGGGTCCCGATGCTGCCAAATACTGGCCAGTGTAGTCCCATCGGATGCTGTCGACTTGTCCCCCAATCTCGAGAACCTTGGCCTCAGCAGCCTTCCCCTCCTTTCGCAAATCGAAGATAACAACACTGTTAGAGCCTTTGGCAACAGCTGCAAACCATATGCCATTTTCGGAGAAGGCGATATCCTGTACGGGGCCTCCAAGATCGAAATTTGCAGCATTTTCTCCTGTCTTGACATGGAAGAGCTTGATTTGGCCGTCAATACCTCCAGCTGCGAAAAGATGCCCATCTGGATGGAATGCAGCAGTGGTGAGCTCTGTAAAATTGTTGTTAGCTCTGCGTTGTATAATATCACAGTGTCTCTTACCTGAGTCTGTATAAACCTGAGTTACAGCCTTGCCTACTGCTAAGTCGTAGAAAACGAAGCTCTTGTCGACACCAACTGAAGCCAGGATATCACCACTTGGATGCAGTGCTAAGCCATTGGCACTTCCTGCATGAGATGTAAATGACCTCGCGCTGTCTCCAAAGACTTTTACTGCCCCCGAAGCAGTAGAAACGACCGGACTGCTACCATACCAGACTGCATCTGTGACAGCACCTCCAGCTTTGAATGATTGCACGACTTTGTTCTCGGAAATAGAGAAGATTCCAGCAACACCATCATCTCCACCAAAAACAACTAATTGTCCAGCCTCGTCGACAGCAAGCGATTGTGCTCCAGGGTAGAGGGCCTTTGAAGTAGTCGCAACGCCAAATTTCTCAATAAGCTCGGAATCAGCCCATTCTTTGGGTACTGGCCGCTTTCGACGGCTCTTGGAAAGTCTAAGAAAAGAGTTAGCAATTTGATTCTTGAGGCTCGGAATGAGATTCGTACTTTTCTTGAGTAGCATCCACCTTCTCTGCCAGCTCTTCTGGAAGACCTTGACTGTCGATTTGCATGGCATCTCCGTTGCTTGCGCCACCAGCACCAATCGTGACCTTCGATAACGCATCTCTAGCCTCGTCGCGTTCTCTCGTCAGGCGGGCAATGACTCTGACTGCGGCATCATGCTGATACAACGCCGTAGCCAATTCCTGCCGAGTCTGCTGCAACTGTTGCCGCAGGTTGAATGATTCGAGAGCTAATGCATCCCATTCGTTTTGGAAAGTCGAGAGGAGAGAGGGAATGGATGTAAGTGTCGGGGGTCGAGGAGCGACTATTCTCGAGGACTTGAGATCGATGAGGTCTGTAATCTCCAACTCTTCTCCATTCACAGGGTCCTTATGATTCTCCGCGATATAAGCCTCGATCAAGCGTTTCTCATAGACATTGCCTAGCACAAGTCAGCCTTGCATCGAGTTGTGAGCGCTGATGCCTTTCTTACCACTCTTCGAGGAAGCAACTGGTTGCTGTGGAGCTTCGCCGGATACTGTACGCGGTCAGAATTCGACTTCAACATTGTAGAGATTGAATAGGAATACTTACTTGCGCACAACATCTCGAATCACGTCGAATATCGAGTTCTAAGCTTTGGCGCATCGATCGTTAAACAAAACTGCAACTTTGAAGGCTTGGAAAATTATTGCGCTAGTGCCTAATATGGCTTAGACTACTTTTAGCTATCTTCTTAAGCAAGTTTATCTTCAACTTCATCCTTCTCTTGAATTATCATATCTCAATTCATTTTCTCAAGAAATTTCAATGATGGCTGGATTTCAACTTCCCCCTATTTCTGAGGTCCCTGCTCTTTCCACAATTGAGCGAGCAGCTGTCCTGGATGCACTGTTCGAGCCTTGCACTGCTTTGCACACTTTATCTCTCGATCTTCTCCATACCGAGACCTTCGAGTCTTACAATGATCTCATTGCAAGTGTTGGCGTCCAGTTGACAGATTTGTCTGAGAGCCCGTCCACGAGTGATACGGAGTGGCTGGACAAAATCCTTGGTGCTCACCCAAGGCTTGGCGAGAAGAAAGTCGATAGTGCACAGTCACAAGCAGAACAAGCCCAACTCAATACCGGTGGCGAGGAAGAGGCCACTAAGTTGAGAGACCTGAATGCTGAATACGAGAAGGCTTTTCCTGGCCTGAAATATGTGTATGGGCACTACCTGAATTTTGGAGAAGCAGTCTAATATGAGTCCAGCGTTTTCGTTAACGGAAGATCAAGGCCAGTCATCATGGAGAACATGCGTTCGAGGATAGACAGAGGAGATATTAAACTGGAGAGAGCAGAGGGTATCAAGGTGAGTTGTCTTGAAAAGGTAAATAGATTATTCAAACTGATTCACATCACTCCAAGGCAATGTGTGATATCGCAGCAGACCGCGCTGTCAAACTCCAACATTAGATATGCATGCACCTGTTCCGTTCCATGTCCAACCTTGACCATGCCCTGACCCAAAACCAATTTTGTGGGCGCCGTATGATGCATGCTAAACGCAAGGAAATAAATGATCATTATCATCATTCCATGACGGTCACAAAGTAACCATCCCCTTGACGCTCTTTCTCCCTCAGCAAGTCGACGATACTGTCCTCCGGCGGAGCTGGAGGTGTGTCTGGCAAATCCTGTGGTTGGATGCCATCCAAGGCATCCAGGAACCCCCAGTCGTCTCCATCATTTCCATCGGTGGAGACAGGGTTCATGATATTAAAATCGCTATAGATTGCCGAGATTCTGTCCATACCGTCTGACCTGTCGATCCCGAAGTCCTCGTCGTAGGGATCAGATATGTCGTCTTCTAAGTCCAAGGCGTCATAGGCGGACAGTCCAAGTGGCGATGGCGGAAGTGGCATCTCGTTGCAGCGAGGTTTCTGAATGACAATTTGACGCAACGACATCCGTCCTCTGCTTTTCTCCTGCTCCTGACGCATGAAGTCCTTCGCCGCGTCCATACTCATGCGTACTCGATTCATGATGGCAGCCTTTCTTAGGACCGGCTTGTTGGCCGATTTGTTTCGTGCTCCCCAGATGGCCACTCTGGAGATGCCGTGGTTGACGATGTTGGAGGCCGGCTGGGAGAATGGCCGACTGAGACGTGACGTGATGAGGTGTAACCGTAGGCGTCTCTTCTTCCTCCCCTCGTTGCCATCGCCGTCAACATCAGACAACGCCCGTCGACGCTTGAAGGGCCGGTTTGACGGGACGGGGCCTGATACTGAGCGGTCGAAGGAGAACTTGAGAGACGGGCCGGCAGTGAAGGTAAAGGTAAAGGAGTCTATAGGTGACTTGGGGTCGCAGTATATCGCTACCATGCTCACGTGTATGTCGTGTGCTCGAAATTGGGTTGTCCGGTGTTCCAAATAGGCCCGTTAGATGGGGCTCTTCATCTCCTCCACGAAGATGAGCACTTGGAGACACTCGCTCATTTGGTTTGCTGACGAGTGGAAGACGCAGCTCTGGCAGTTGATAGTCTCTAACCCAGCACCAGAATATAGAAGGAAGGAAGGAAAGAAGGCAAGAAGGAGGAGAGAAGAGGCGTAGCGTAACGGAGACAGGCAGGTGAGGAGGAGAAGGCAGGCGACTAGAACGAAAAGGACCCGCAGAGCTGGCCTTGGGCTCATCTCATCCCGCACTTTCCACCACCATGGACATTTGCGGGGAAACACTTTTTACAGGGGGCCCCCGGGGGTCACTTAGGCAAGCGGTAGCGAATCCGAACCCTGCACCTGCGCAGAGAATGACAGTCACGAGCGCCGCGAAAGCAGTTCGCTGTGTGCGCTGTCATTGGCACGATGGCCCCTGCCGCCCCGCTGATTCGCCCAGGCCTGGCTCTGGGTCGCATCCACCATCCTGCTTTCAGGCATTTGCTGGACCAAATTGCTTCTTTGATGAAAATTTTACGTTTCCTGGGGCTGACTACTGGTCCTCCCCTTTGCTGCCAGCGACTCGTTTCGCTCCTCAGCGCAGGGCTGCACAGGGGGATGCGCGAGAGCCCACTGATCTCCGAGACCTGATGCGCATCAATCTGCGAAATCTGCTGTCCAGCGGCTCCAGCCTCTCCTTCGAAGCCTGGCCCTGGATCCGGGGAGACATACCATCCCCGGTGAGGGGAAATGACCCCCCTGTTGCTTTTTCTCGCTTCAGGACTTCTTGACCTCTTTCGGCATGGAGGCAGGCCTCGAAACCCAACGCCGCCATGGAAGCTTGGGAAGAAGACTTCGATCTGTTTCACCGCTGTTCTCGCTCCCGGGGGCGTTGCGGTATTTTGTGGGCGACTTCCCAGGAATCGGGGTGGAAGTGGAAATGGGCGTTCTTGGAGGAAGTCCGTCTCCAGCTCCTCGTGGCCGGGCGGAGGTTTCCACCTCGATGGCGTTCCTCCTTTCCCAGCAATAATGAGCCCTCTCTGGACCGTGACTGGCCACGTTATAAAGGCGAAGAGATACTCCATCTGACTTTCCTTCAGCCTCAGTATCAGGCCACATCACTTGCTGACGTTCTTGTCAGCAGCAACGCTTGAGACCTGAATCCATATCACGTGAGTGTACACTTTCACTTTGTTATTCTGAAAAGGAGTCACAGAACTTGCCGATGTTATCAGTGTATCGTATTTACACACTAATGGTCTTAAACACATTGAAGGCCTCGCCAGTACCAACCAGGCAGCCGGGTATTTGTGGGTGGAAATGCAGCTCCTTGGCCTTCTCCATGTAGTGGACGAATAGCAACTGCGGCGGTACCTCTGTCACTCCACCTGTGTCTTTACTCTCCTCGTCATCTAGTTCGACCGCCAGATCCCACAAGGTCAAGGTGTCATCACCGGCTGCAACGGCTACAATACTGTCGTCTGTGGGGTGCCATTCCACGCTCGTGATCTGCTCTTTGTGGAAGGTGAAGCTCGCCACTGGCGTAGGTTTCGATGGTGCTGAAGAAGGAGTATTTGGCTTCCACTGACGCAGATCCCAAACAGCCCAGACACCATCGTCCGCCCCCGAGGCGAGGAGATGAGTTGTTTGGTGAGACCAAGACATGACATTCACATCTGTATTGCTGACTTGAACGCTGAGGGCTGCTTTTCTGCTCTTACTCCGCACATCCCACACCTTGATAGTGCCATCGCTGGATGCAGATGCAAAGACATTTCGCTCAGAAGGGCTCCATTGCAGTTCTTCGACACTGCCTTCATGACCAGTAAAGGGCCTCGAGTCGGTTGCCCAGCCTTCTCCACCGGTACGCGTAGTGACATATATGTCTCCGTTGTTGTCGCCGGTCAGAAGCTTGCCGGTTGATACGAGAGGCGACCAATCTACAGCGTAGCCCTCGGTCTTGTGCATTCGAAGTGTAGATATGGCTTTGTTTTGTTGAGGGGTGATGACAGTGCCCGGGGTATCAAAGGAGGCGAGATGAGGTGTAACATCGTGAATGAGGACTTGACCTGACTCCAACATTGAAGCCGTCAAGGTTGTAGGAGGCCGTGAGGAGTCTGAAGCTGGAGTTTGGTGAGCGCGGATTCGATTGGTGGTAGATGTGAGCGGTATTGACGTGGACTCGAGTATTGGATCTGCGTCCTCGTCCTCGTCGTCAGATGAATCCTCGTCATCCTGCTCTCGCTCCATTCGACTGAGACCGCTGAACTTCATAACCATCAATTGATTCTCTTTTTCTCGTTTCCGGTCTGCTTGGGTTCCTGCAACTGCGTACATCGTGGCGGGGTACGTCTTCCGGTTGTCACCCAGACTATCCTTGACAATATCGAAGGAAAGGCACGGCCAAGGTGTACTCAGAGCATGTAGCATTTCATATGTTGAAAGATCCGGTGATAACGTTTGGCCAGGTTCTAGCTTATTTCTGCCCACGATGAATGTCTGCTGGTCCACGTCCATCGCTTCTAAATAATGTTAGTAAAATCCATAACTATGCGCCTAGAGTGGTATCAAGTCCAATAATTGCTCACCAGCTTTCTCTTCAGCTTCTCTCTCAGCATCAGGTCTGCCATCCACACCCGCTTCAAGAATCTCGTCCTCGCTCTCATATTCATCCTCGAACTCGTCCTCGAATTCCCCCACCTCATCTTCCAGCTCGTCCTTTCCTGGGCGCTCTCCACCCTTCAACGACACGCCACCGTTCTCGTAATCTTCTGCTGGGCGTTTCGACATTCTGGCGACTAGTCTGCGAGTTTGAGTGTGTTGTGGAAAATCAACAGATTTTGTGGTCAATTTTCTTATCGAGCCCGCAATCGTGGGGCTCCCAAACCTTTTTTCCTGGCCGGGAAAAACGTTGATCCGAGGCCGCTTGACTTCAACATCAAATCATCAACGGGAGCAGAAGATAGCATCAACGCAAAGCCAAGCTGCTTCGGGATGTTGTACGAACTCATTGCTGTTGTACGTACCCTTTCAAAACATTATGAAGGAAATTCTAACTCTCCAGGTCCGGCCCGGCAAGCTGCTGGAAGTCAAAGAGTACCATCATCCTCCTGCTGCTCTCCTACTCCAAACTAACCATGGCCTTCAGAATCGTGCGCACTACCGGCTCTCTGATCCTCAAGTCCGGCGGAACGATCCGCGGTATCAGGAATTGGGGCGTGTTCTCGCTGCCAAAACGAACACGGAAGCATCAAGCGCAATACGACAACGGACACTACTTCATTATGCGGTACGATGCCTCGAGCCGGATACAAGACGATGTCAGGAAGACGTTGGGCCTGGACCCGAGAATGATCAAGTTCAGTAGCGTGAAGCTTGGCGATGGAACATTGGAGAAATCAAGCAAGATCGGGGGATCTATTCCTTGGGAAACGAGGGAGGAGTTTTGAGGTCGCGTGTGATCGCATCCTTTTCTAAGGACTGTATACTAGGGCATTGCACGGCGAATGGGGAATGGACTAGACTGGTGCTCAAGTTGTGTTAATTCAGACACGCTCCGCATGTAGGAAAGCTTAAGATGAAATGGCAGTTTTGCCATAGTCGTGATGAGTCCATTCGGATTCTAATGAAGCAAAGAATGAACGCCGCTGTGCAATGCCCGCTCAACGATTGAAAGAAGAGCCAAATCAACTCCTGATAGGGGAATCCATCAAACTCTCTCTAATCGGTCTCCATGGTGTCAGGCAGATCACCCCTCTTTTCCTTTACGTATGCAACAAAGTCATCAATAACCCCAGGCCAGGCACCGTCTTCACTCCAGAAACTCAAGGTCTCATCTTGCATGGTCTTCAGGAAGAACTCAAAAAGTTGGTTCCACATATCCTTGTTGACTGTTTTCGTCCAATTTGCCTTCAAGAATTCAACCCACAAGCCAAGCCAGTTTGTTGTTGCTGAGCCAGTCCCAGTAACCCACTGCTTTCCAGGAGGATTGAAAATCAACTCCCAATAGATTATAGCCGCGTCAAGTTGTAGCGCCTTCATGCCCGAGTCTCTAGAGCAAACGAATGCGTGCCGATACACTTTCTTAAATAGTGCCATGTCAACAGACAATTGCTTGACTTGACCAGCGACGTAGGCTCTCTGCTTTGCAATCGTATCGGCACTGGAAATGTGAATCAGTCGAGGTTCGACCATGCATGATAAGAGACGTACTCAAGTTTCTTCCATCCATCAACGAACCCGTCTTTTGGTAGGTCTGACAATGACGGCGCCTGTATGATTTCTAGAGGCACGAAGATCTCGGCAGTCTCGATATTCAGTCCCAGGTCCTGGAGGTATTTCAATGTACCATTAACGTCGAGTTTGTCGTCCTCACCCTTTGGATCTGGAAAGATAGTCAGTCTTGCGAAGCGCCCAACAGCACCTTTCGAATGCTAACCTCTATATTTTTCGAAGAGCTTAGCGAGACTATCCTTGTCCTTTGCAAGTGGTGCAGATCCGTTTGACGCAAAGTAACTATTATCCTTCGGGTTAGCATTCGTTTCAGGTCTCGAAGCAATGTCACGTCCGAGGTTCGTTGTCACTTGTGGCCGGATAATGCTCCAATCCACTTGTGCAAGGACACCGGCAGGAAGGTATTGAAGGCGAGGCCGCGATCCGGATCCTGGATTAAGTGAGGCTTTGAGGTCTCCTCTGACGCCTTTCTTGGTCTTGCCCTTTTTCCCCACAAGACTACTTTCACTAAGGCTTGGCCACTGTGCAGCATCAGAATGTAGAGGCATTGGGGCTTGGATCATAGCATAATTGTCCTTAGCATCCTCTTTCTCGTCCTCAGCAAGCTCAGCCTTGGCTAGCTTCATGGCGAAGCGTTCAGCGTTCGTCAAAGGGCGCTCCACTGGTGGCTTCGATGGATCTTGATCGGCCCAATTAGATTTGGCCGCAAGAGCAGTCGAGGCTCTGGCTGAGATCTCTTGACTAGCTTGGCGAGATTCCGTCTGAGAGTCGACCCCATTGCCCATGGCAGTCTCACGTGTTTCATCGCTGTTGTCCAAATCCCCTGGACTGGACGTCGCTGTTTGCGTTGCCACGGTCGGAGTCGCTGAAATCTCATTCGAGCTTGGTGGTTGCAAAAGAGGCACGTAGCTTTTATCATTGGGTCCTAAAACGTCAGTCAGATTGTAACAAGAACATAATTTGAATCGGTTCATACCTTCAACAAAGTTCCCAGATTCTTCCTCGTTGCTCCGGTTCACACCTGCGGGATATGTGTGTTGGTGTAGATGCTCTGGTACCTTCGGCTGTACATCTCGTGATACTTTTTGTCCTTCATTCCCGCCAGAAATCCCCGGTTGTGTCCGAGACGTAGCATGAATGACACTCCCCTGGAGATTAGGCTTGGCTTGCGGAAACCCCAGAATATCATTCGACGGCGGTGCACGTGGTTGAGGATACGACTGAGGCTTGATAGTCGCGGAAGGGAAATTTAGGGCAGCGGGTGTTGTGGCCGGAGTTGGGGCAAGTCTAGGGTTTGGGTTCGGAGCTGATCGGGCTATCTCATGTCCACTTGAAGAAGCAGATGCAGCAAAAGAGGAAGTCGAAGATGAGGCTGTTGTATGTTGTGCAACACTTACTGGAAGTGATTGTTGACCATTTGGAGCAAGGTGTACAGAACCAGGAGTCTGTGTGCTATTTACAGCAGGCTGATGATTCTTTACTGCGGGACTGTTTTCTTTAGAGTCCGGCGGAGAAGTTTGATGCAAAGTTGTACTGGTAGAAGGTGCAATCTGCGGCACTCCGAAAGGTGGGAGAGAACTTGGCCGATATCCATTTTGTGGTATATGTGTACCAGTAGCAAAATGAGTTTGGTCGCTCTGTTGATGGATCGGTACCGAGTAAGGGTAAGGGTAAAGGACGTCTCCAGGATAAGGATTCATGAAGGGCCCATACTGATGATCAACATAAGGCAAATTCCAAGGTGGGGCGCCTGAAGGAAGCTGAGGCATCATATGGTGTGTTCCTGATGTCGGAGGTCCGAGAAGCCCGTTGGGCTGCATGAACAATGTTAGAGCTCCCGGAATCGTAGGGATCCCAGAAGGATATGCAGTTTGTGTGGCGGTATTGATATCCTGCAGGTTTGGATGTGGCATGCCTGGCGGGGGATTGGCAACCGTTGTTGAGGAGCTGGTGGGGTCACCATATTGCAAGGCCCCAAAATTCCCTTCCCTTCGGTGACCATCGACGAGGGCTCGCGATCCACCTGACGCAGGATCAAATACAGTGACTTCGGAGCTCGAGTTACCCCACGCACTGGACTGGATTTTTGGTGGTGATGATGAATGTGGAGGGGAAGGCGAGTCAGAAAACGATAGTTGGCGTTCATGCTCCTTGACATATCGGTCGAGGCGTGCTTGGAAGCTTCTGCTCCGCTGTATAGGAGCACCCACCTCGGGATGCTGCTCAGATCCAGACGACGATTCGCCTAAATCATCAACCCCAATTCCCGATCCTGTACGATTGTGCTGGTCTCCACGCCATGTCTCATTGCCACTGGCCAGTTGTCCGAAGGTGAGGTTCGCATGCTCTCCCGTCTTGGAAATAGCGATATTAGGCTTGGTAAGAAATGCAGCTTTGCCCTGGTTGTTCATATTGTATACTCCTGTGCAGTCGATGAAAATAATAGTTGTCTTACCTATCACAAGCTTGCTCCAGCTTCCAGTTAGATCCCTTCAGCAACTGCGGAGGAAGGCAAGGTCAGCCATTGTTCTTTCCGTCTAGCAGATACCAGACACCAGGCAGGAACGTTACCCGTTGTGCTGTCTTCTCGTTGACGCTAGTGATTGACATGAACTGGGCGATCAGATTCTTCTGCAAAGATTTCGAAGACATGATGGCGATGCGCTGCCACAGCAGACTAGAGGACCGCAGGTGTGGTGGTAGAAAAGAAGGTGAACTTGGATGGTGGTCGCGTTTCGGTCAAGAGTCGCGGAGAACGATAACCTTCTGTTATCAGAAGCGAGGCTGGTGTGACAGGGGTAGGTGGAGGGGTAAGTTTATGTATGACCTAATACACACAAGTCTAAGCACCAAGTAGGTACTTCTTGTCCAAGACTGCTGGTACGGTCGTCAAATTTAGATTCGAGATTGACCACAAATATTTTCTCTATGCGTTACTTGCGTCACATCACAAATTTGCTTCTCGATGCTAAAGAAATCGACTGACGCGCCTTATTACTATTGGTAATGAGCTTTCCAACTTCCAAGGATTTGTTCTCCCCAAGTGTTACATACCAAGCACAACTCAGGTTCCACGAAGACTACCGGTACCCTGAATCAATGTCGCTCAACCACGGACTTTAGTACAGCTGAAATATACAAATAGGAAGGAGTGTGTCTAGCCCTTCAGACCCCACTCAGTCGCCTAATGGCATACTCTCAAGTTCTTCCTGCAACTGCTTCCAATTATCTGCTTGCAGTTCTGAATATTTGACTCTTTCCTGAGCCCAATCCTGATTCCACCGGCTCACATGATATTGGGTCGACTGAAAATAAATGAGTTCGTCTCGTATGCACTCTTTGATGAAGACACCTCGAGCATGCTGGGCGACTATTGCCTGCTTATCCTGGAGGTACATTAGCATTGCATTCTGAGCTTTTGATGTTGTAGGTACCTTGATTATAGCCTCTGTGACTTTCTCAATCTCCCCTGGCTTGACCAGACCCTCCGGCTTCGCCCGAATCGCAACAAGCTTGGTCTCATTGCTCTGTATCCTTCGCTCTAGCTGGGGAATATTATCTTTATCATATCGATCACGACGATCGAACATTTCTCTCATGCTGACTAAAGCATCCCGTTGCCTCTTCAAATCTTCCAAAACGCCTTGGTCCCAGGCTCGGGCCTCATCTTCCAAAAGACTCTGGCTATTGGAAAGGTGCTTGGCCGTAGCATGGAGGCCTTCGTTCAGGAGTGGGACGTCATTCGTATCCGTTGCATATGTATCTTGCGATGCATCCGTAAGTGCTTCCAATGAGAGCGATAGGCGCAGTTGATCAGCAGCGAGGCCTTCATGGCGTTTTGCAAGCCGATCCATCAAGTTACACAAGTTGATATAAATCTCAACGGAACGCCGGATTCCGGTTCGACTCGTCTCGAATAGGTCGTTCAGCGTCGGAGAGAGAGAATCCTCCAGTCCTGGAGGCAGTGGCTTCCCAACGAACTCTTCTTGGACAGAAATAGTGGCTTGCTTACGCCACACAGCGAGCTCCTGGTACTAATTAGCTTGAGCTTAGCCAGAGTGCATCTAACTCGGGCTCAGAATTAAGGCTTACTGTCGGAACGGTGAGGAACATGATAACAAGCTGTTCTTGGCCCAGTACTGGATGTCTGACAAGCGAGTTAGAGAATCGTGCCAGTCCTCGTCTCCGTTTCTCAATGAAAGTGCTGTCCGCAGCAAGGTGATTACCATTAACTGTCCACCGTCAGCAAAATTCAAACTCCACTTTGGGCAGGTGTCCATACCGCCTACCCTTTTTGGTGGTAGAAGGGGCAATTGTCGAAAGGGGTATCGCTTTTGTAAGCAATCCAGGAGCCACACGAAGTCACTGTACCTCCTCACAACCTTGCTTCCTCTTCGAGGACTTGACACTTGGTAGTTATGATGTTGGAACATAAACATTCCCTCCTTTTCTGGCAGCAAAGTAACCGTCACAACTTCTTCCATCCCGCCAACAGTCACTTGTCCTCCACCGAAAGACCTAACGGGCGGATTTGCCGTTGGTCGATCTCTTCCACCACCACCACCACCAAAGCCTCCGCCTCCAATTGCTGATTCGCCCGCATTTGGGAATGGCGCGCTTGAGTCTCCGTCGTATGAGCCCCAAATACCTGCTGCTGGAGGAGAAGCTACATTGTCGGGAGGTTGACTGGAAGCTCCAATGGACCCTTCTGTTGACGTGGTAGTAAAAGTACTTGTAGTTCTGACAGGCTCACGCATGCCATTCGTAGGTTCCCTTGACGCACCATTCGTCTTCGGTGGGCTTGAATCATGATTGTGCCCTCTGTGCATAGCAGGGCTTCCCCAGGGGTCCGCCTCCGGAAATTCAAGTGAATCTTTCCTCATCGTACGCGCTTTGGGCGGTGAAACGGACGACGGGGCTGCAGGAGGGGTTATAGGTCGCTGCGGAGGCTTCGCAGCAAGTTCGGATACTCCAGCAAACATTGCAGATGCTGTTGACGGGATGGAAAGCTTTGGTATTGGTAGATCTGCACTGCTGTTAGCCTTAGTCCTGCAGGTCTCACTCGAAG
>Ga0302140_10003409_pt1 | contig 20427 bp, 14 predicted proteins | sample I_Bog_E1_1_FD_202095 | JGI IMG/M metagenome (GOLD analysis project Ga0302140, IMG submission 202095) | Peat permafrost microbial communities from Stordalen Mire near Abisko, Sweden - I_Bog_E1_1 | ecosystem: Environmental > Terrestrial > Soil > Wetlands > Peat | place: Sweden: Abisko, Stordalen... | reverse complement strand
CCCGCGGACGATCCGGCAAAACCACCCGATACAGGCCCACCAGACTGAGCAGGACAAACAAATCATAACCCAGTTGGGCCGCCTTGAAGGTGGCCGCATGGATCAGCAAATCACCCAGCGGACCATACGTGAAGATAAAATCCCGCCCAAAGACCATTTTATTGATGGACGCCAACTGCAGGGCCATTTTCCACGAAGGATCGAGCCCCATGCCGGGACTGACCATGAACTGGGCGGGCAACGACAGCACCGCTGCCAATACGAGCAGCAGCACCCGAAAAACGGGATGCTTCAGAACTCCCCGGCGGTCTTTAGCGGCACCAGGCATCATCAGCGTGGGAAAAACGTGGGGATGCACCGCCCAGCGACCTGACCAAAGTGGGACCAGCGGGATTCAAAGCCATGCTTGATTAAAACATAGCCGGTCTTGTCCTGTCGAGCCTGCGGAAGCCGGTAATTGGCTTTCCAGGGGCACTCTAAAGCATTATCGCGTGTTTACAACAGGGGTGGCACGGGCCACTGGCCCGTACCGTCCGGCGACGCGCCGGACGGAACGGGTGAGGCGCTCTTTTTGCCAGCGGAGACCAATTCCCCCAGTCCAACCCTCTCCGCTCAGCCGGGTTGGTGGCCCGGCAGGACGGGCCACTGGCCCGTTCCCCCCCAGCCTGGTCCAGTGCGGTCCAACCCATCAATCGCGTTAGGGCCGGTTTTTTGGAAATTTAGGTTTGTGCATAAATGAACGGATGGGGTACTATAGGGTCAAATTCAGACCAATCGCATGGCACGAAACATAATTGCGGCACTGAGCGACTCGACCGTGTTTTTGCGCGAGTGGATCGTTAATCCCCAACGCACGGGTGCCGTGGCTCCGAGTTCGCCCCAGTTGGGTGCCGCCATGGCACGCTGGCTGCCCGCCAATCCCGAGAGCTATGTGTTGGAACTGGGGCCGGGCACCGGGGCGGTCACGGATGCCCTGTTCAAGGACGGTCTCCGCGAAGACCGCTTGGTAGCCATTGAAAAAAGCCCCACGCTGGCCAAGCTGCTCTGCAAACGCTTTCATCGGTCGCAAATCCTCACCGGCGACGCCTGGGACCTGGATACGCTGCTGGCGGAATTGCCGCAGCCGGTGAAATCCGTCGGGGCCGTCATTTCCAGCCTGCCGCTCCTGAATTTCCCCAAAGAGCAGGCCGATGCGCTCGCCCAAAAGATCCGCACCATCCTGGAACCCGGCGGGCGCTGGGTGCAATACAGCTATCACATCGTCAAAGACCGCAGCCGCGGCGGCGAACAATTCAACCTGGTTTCCTCCAAAATCGTGTGGCTTAACCTCCCGCCCGCCCGGGTCAGCGTGTATCAGAAGTAACGGGAAAGTTCATTTTTGCGGCCTGACTGGCGCGGTGAATACCCGCCTAATCACCGCATTAAATGCGGTGATTAGGCTTGTCTGATGCGGTGAATGAGTGGCATAATCCCCTTACATTGTGCGGAGAATGTATATCCACGAACTCAAAGAATGGCCCGAATTCCAGTGGAATCAGACGGCACTGACCGGTCTGCTGGCCGGAGTGCGTCATCAGCAGGGCCGGTTGCTGGGCCGCATGGAAGCCCTGGGGTTTCAACTCCGCGAAGAAGCCACCCTGCAATCGCTCACGCAGGATGTGCTCAAGACCTGCGAGATCGAAGGCGAAAAGCTGGATGCCCGACTGGTGCGTTCCTCCTTGGCCCGTCGCATGGGGTTGGACATCGGAGCCTTGCCCCCCATTGACCGCAACGTGGAAGGGATCGTGGAAGTCATGCTTGATGCCACCCGGCACTATGACCAGCCATTAACAGTGGAGCGGCTTTTTGGCTGGCACGCCGCGCTGTTTCCAACCGGCCGGAGTGGCATGCACCGCATTACGGTGGGTGCCTGGCGGACGGAACAAAGCGGGGCAATGCAAGTGGTCTCCGGCCCCATTGGCCTGGAAACGGTTCATTACGAGGCTCCCGAATCCGGCCGGCTACAAACGGAAATGTCCCAATTCATCCACTGGTGCAATACCGCATCGGGTCTGGACCCCGTCATCAAGGCGGCGCTGGCGCATTTCTGGTTTGTCACCATCCATCCGTTTGAAGATGGCAACGGTCGCATCGCCCGCGCCATTGCCGACTTGCTGCTGGCGCGTTCGGAACAAACGAGCCAGCGGTTTTACAGCCTGTCGGCGCAAATCCAACACGAGCGCAACGACTATTACGATGTGCTGGAACGCTGCCAGAAAGGTCCCCTTGACATCAGCGAATGGATGCAATGGTTTCTGAACTGTCTGCGCCGGGCCATCGCCGCCTCGGAGCAACTCTTGGAGGTCGTTCTCCTCAAGGCCGGTTTCTGGAACGCCCACACGGGAGAATCATTCAATGAACGCCAGCGCAACGTGATCAACCGGTTGCTGGATGGCTTTGCAGGAAAGTTGACCAGTTCCAAATGGGCGAAGCTGACGAAATGTTCGCAAGACACCGCCTTGCGTGACATTAGCGATTTGGTGACCCGGAGTATCCTGGCGAAGGATGAAGCTGGAGGACGCAGCACCAGTTACACCCTGCGCCTGCCAGAAAGAAATCTTTAATGCGCGGCGAATTTCACGAGCATTTGATGGTTCGGCGCAATTATCCCGAAATCCCGCGCCGCCCCTTCTGGGGCCCTCACCGGGCGTTTTTTCAACCGGCCGTTATTGACCCGGTTTGAGGTTAGCCGATTTCTTCATGTCCTACAGGAAGCGATCCGCCAACCCCTCGCGGAAGTCCTGCCGATGAAGCAACTTCGCGACCTTGGCCAGTACGTGGACCTGCTTCTGGAACCCGCCCGCTGGCACCAAAAACAAGAACACCAAATGGACCGGCTGGCCGTCAAGGGCATCAAATTGAATCCCCTTTCGGGAACGGCCGACCACCGCCACCACTTCAGATACCAAGGTCGTGGAGGCATGGGGAATGCCGATGCCAAACCCGATGCCTGTGCTCATGGACAACTCGCGCTTGCGGATGCTCTCGGCGATGGAATCCCGGTGCGGAGTCTGGATCTTATGTGTGTCCGCGAGGTGATTCGTGAGCTCCTCAATGGCCTGCCAGCGGTCGCGCGCCAGCAGGTCAACCACCTTCACCTTGGGTCCGAAGAAGTCATCCGGAAACTCGTCGCCAAGTCCGCGCGCGGTCTTCTTGGGCGGTAGCGGCGGACCGCCGGCAGAAGCAGGCTGCGGCTTCGGAGTCTGGTCTGATGGAGAATCACGCATCGCATGGGTAAGGTTCCTCATTGATCCTTATAAATCAAGGACCGGGTTCAGATGCACGTGACGCACCGACAATCTTCCTCATGAACCTGGGTTAGAGCGGCCCGCCACCATGCCCGCCACGCCATCCTGGTCGAGACCCTGCCTTGCTTTTTTACCCATTTGGCTTTATCTACTTCGCATTATGAAAAGTGAATCCGTGGCTCATCTGTTCTCCCCCCTTAAGGTCCGTTCCGTGATGTTGCGCAACCGCATCGGCGTGTCGCCGATGTGCCAGTATTCGGCCACGGACGGCGTGGCCAATGACTGGCATGGGGTTCACTATGGGGCGCGCGCGGTGGGCGGCGCGGGCCTGGTCATCGTGGAAGCCACGGCGGTGGCACCCGAAGGCCGCATCACCCCCGGCTGCCTGGGGCTGTGGAGCGAGGCGCAGGCGGAGCCGCTGGCGCGGATTGCCGCGTTCATGAAACAGCAGGGCGCGGTGCCGGCCATCCAGATCGCGCACGCGGGCCGCAAGGCTTCTGCCGCCTTGCCATGGTTCGGCGGCGCGCATCTGGCGGATGACCAGGGCGGCTGGCCCACCATTGCGCCCAGCGAACTGGCCTTTGGCGGGGAGCTGCCCAAGGTGCCGCGCGCCATGACCGAGGCCGACATTGTCCGGGTGCGGACCGAGTTTGTGGCGACCGCCCGGCGGGCGTTGGCGGCCGGCTTTGAATGGCTGGAATTGCACGCGGCGCACGGCTATTTGTTCAGCGAATTCCTTTCGCCGCTGGTCAACCACCGCACGGACCGGTACGGCGGCATTTTTGACAATCGCATCCGCTTCTTGCTCGAAACCACGCAGGCGGTGCGCGAGGTCTGGCCGGACCACCTGCCGCTGGCAGTGCGCATTTCGGCCACCGACTGGATGGAGGGCGGCTGGAATATCGAGCAAAGCATTGCGCTGGCAAAACGCTTGCAGGCCGAAGGGGTGGACCTCATGGATTGCAGCTCCGGCGGCGTGGTGGCGGGGGCTAAAATCAAGGTGGAGCCGGGTTACCAGGTGCCGTTTGCCGCCCAAGTGCGGGCGGGCGCGGGGATCGCCACGGCGGCGGTGGGCTTCATCACCGAGCCGCACCAGGCGGATGACATCATCCGTAGCGGCAAGGCGGATGTGGTGTTGCTCGCGCGGCAAATGCTGGCGGATCCCTATTGGCCGGCGCACGCGGCCAAGACGCTGGGAGTCAAACTGACGCCGCCCAATCAATACGCGCGGGCGTGGTAGGCGATGGCTGATTTGCGATCTGCTATTCAGACGTTCCGAACCAGCGGACGCGCGTGGGGGAGGCGATTACCAGACGATTGGCGAATTGCGCCGCTTCACGGCCAGTGAGGAGCGGAGCCAACACCTGCATCACCCTGGCGTTGGTGGCGGGATGGCCTTTCACGCGGATTACACCGGGATATTCACGCAAGGGCAGGACGGCCCAGCCATCAAAATGTCCATCGAGGGTGATCAAGATTCGGCGGTCGGTGACGGCCTGGGCAAGAATGACATCGTCGTCAGCCCGGCTCAATCCGGGTGGAGCTCGCCGGGTTGCTGGGCGCACTTGGCCACGATGTTGTTCGGGCGGAACAAGCGGAGGGTCCGAGTCGGTCCGAGTGGGTCACCTTTCAAATCACTAACCGCTCCCACCATGGCCGGCGAGGGGGAAAATGGTCGGCGACGGAGCCAGCCTCCTCCCCGAGACCCAGATCCCAGAGATCCCGGACCGCATGCCACTGTAAAGGCTTGATAATAAATAATTAAAGTGTTTTATTGGGATCGACCGTATCGGATGCGCTTGGTAGGATGGGCCGGTTGGGAAAAAAAAAGTTGAAATTTTTAGTGGCAAATGGTTCGCGCTTTGGTACATTCCGGCCCCTTTAAATGATATAATTACTGGTCAGGTGGTTTTTCTGGCCGAAACCAAATTTAAGTTGTGATCGCAAAGAAAAAAGACATAAAGAAGCCCGTGGTTCCGCGTGCGAAGTCGGTCATGGCTACGTCGTCATCCATTTTGGGCCGTCCGGTCTCCCGGATGAGCACGGGGCCGGACCTCAAAAAGGTCAAGCCGGAGTGGCACAAGTTTTATTTGCACCTGTTGGAGTTGCGGGAACAGTTGGTGCGCCAGATGAACGGACTGGCCAAGGAATCGGCCCAGGAACTGGCGGGTTACAGCCTGCATATGGCGGATTCGGGCACGGACAATTTTGACCGGGATTTTGCCTTGAGCTTGTTGTCGTCCGATCAGGATGCGGTTTACGAGATTGAGGAGGCACTGAAGCGGATTGAGCGCAAGACCTACGGGGTCTGCGAACTGACGGGCAAACCGATTCCGCGCGCCCGGCTGGAAGCCATTCCGTGGACCCGGTTCACGGTGGAGGCGCAGGCGCAATTGGAACGCGAGGGCGCTTTGAAGTCGCGCCGGCTCGGCCAGTTGGGAAGTATTGATTCCGTGGGCACCGTGGACGGAGAAGTCGAAGAAAACGAGGAGGGCGAAGAGCCCAAACCCAAGGACAAGGAATAATTTATGCCGCGAGAAGTCATCACTATCGAATGCACGGAGGCGCGCAAAGAAGGCAAATCGCCGTCGCGCTACAACACCACCCGTAACAAGAAGCTGCAGACGGAGAAGCTGGAAGTTAAAAAGTACAATCCCGCCCTTCGCCGCCATACCTTGCACAAGGAGATCAAGTAATTATGCCTCGCAAGACCCACGAGAAATCCGACAAGCGCGGAAACCGGACCCGCGAGAACCGCACGCCGCGTCCGAAGCCCAAGATTGACTTCACCATTGACGCGCTTGATTTCAAGAACACGAATCTGCTCAAGCAGTTTGTGACGGATCAAGGCCGCATTCTGCCGCGCAAATACACCGGCCTGCCTGCCCATTATCAACGGGCGATGACCACGGCCATCAAGCGCGCCCGGCAGATGCTGTTGATGAAGTAGTTTTTCCCAACCCGGCCAGGTGCCAGGCACTTTGGCCGGGTTGCTTTTTTAGCCAAGGTGCCGAATGCCTTGCAGCATCCGGCTCAGACGGGTGTTTGTAGTCTTCCAAGGGGTTCGCGGCGAAACCATTCACTGCCAGTTCGCCCAAGTCTTTTCGACCTGCAAAAAAAAGATGGGACGCGGAAACATGGAAAACGCCCTGATCGGCAATGGGTTGAGCCCGAACTCCGCCGTCGGGAAGGGAAACTCGAGAAAGGTCTGGATCGGCAGCGGCTCGCGAATGCGACGCCGGGGAAATGTTGCACCCGCTGGTTGCAGGCGCGGCGTAAACGGAGTGACGCGCCCTACCCCCTTGGCCTCGCGGCAAGATCTTTCGATCTCATGGTCCGCTTCGGAGTCGGGGCTCAGTGGACGACGGGCTTCTTTTCGGCCGCCAGCCTATGGCGGGGCCAGAATGGCTTCTGAAATGCGTCGGTGAAGTCGTAGCCCAGCTGGAAATCCTTGCGGGAGTCCTGGTCGGTTTTTTGCAACAGGCCGCTTTCCACCATGTTGAAAACGATTTCGCCGAAGTCACGGCAGTGTTTGATGCCCCATTCCTCCAGCACGGTCATGGTCATGGGGCCGTATTGCTGGAGCGCGAATTGGCGGATGCCTTCGAGTAATTCCTGCCCGGAAACATGCCGGACGGCCCCCCGGTTTTCGCGGCTGATGAGCTTTTGGGTGTAGTCCAGGGCCTCGCGGGTAAACAGGTAGGCATCGCGTTCGAAACGGGGATCTTGGATCACCAGTTTCTCCACGACTTCATCAAAGTTGACTTCTTGCATATCAAGGTTTGGCCGACTGCCGGGCGGCGGAGCCGGGCGCGCTTGGGCCAGGCTGGGGCGCATGGGCAAGGCGATACCACTTGGTGGTACCGCCGATGATCAGCAGTAGGACCACTGCCAATAGCACGCGCCGTTCCTGTTTGGTCAGGCCACCCACGGCAACAATGTAGCCGTCCTCTTTGATTTCGGCAAGTTATGGTGCGAGGACAAGGGAATTTCAATTTACAATTTACGCGCGGTTGGGTGGCACAATCGAAGCGGGGCTGGTTGAAGCTGAGAACCGGGGCTGATTAACCACGAAATCCACAAACCACACGAAAATCGAAGATGAATTGTGAAATGGAAGCCGCACACAAAATCGCACCACACAAGCGTGGCGGAGCGGGTGGCCGTTTCGCCGGGCCAGTGGCCCGACGAGACGGGCGGGTCGCCCGTGCCACCCCGTTTCGGAGTTCGGGTTGAACTCTGATTGTGACAAAAAAGCCGTCTGCCAGGGGAGGCAGACGGCTGGGTGACAAGCTGTCTTAACGGTTTTGGATGATGCCCACTGTGGGGTTGCCGGAGGTGCCGGTCTTGGTCAGGCCGGGTTCAGCCGTTTTTTTTTCCGCTGCCGGCGTGGTGGCCGGGGTGGACTTGGCCGGCGTGTCGCTGTTCAAATCTTCTTCGGGGATGCGCATGGCATAGAACGAGCGATAGATGAAGACCAGGGCCACGATCAGGAAGAAGCCGCCAATGAGTGTCTTGATGCTTTGCTGCTGGATCGTCACGGCGATTTCCACCGCGAGCAGGCCGAACAGGGTGGTGAATTTGATCACAGGGTTCAACGCCACGGAGGACGTGTCTTTGAAGGGGTCGCCCACGGTGTCGCCCACGACGGTGGCGGCATGGAGGGGCGTGCCTTTCTGCCGGAGATCCACTTCGACGATCTTCTTGGCATTGTCCCAGGCCCCGCCCGCGTTGGCCATGAAGATGGCTTGGAAGAGGCCGAAGAAGGCAATGGCGATCAGGTAACCAATGAAGAAGTAAGGATTGAAGAAGGACAGCGAGAGGGCCAGGCAGAAGATCACAATGAAGATGTTCCACATGCCTTTCTGCGCGTAAACGGTGCAGATGCGCACCACTTCGTTGCTGTCTTCCTCGGAGGCCGTGGTGGCATCGAGTTTCATGTGCTCCTCAATGTAAACCACCGCCCGGTAGGCTCCCGTGACGACGGCCTGGCAGGAGGCACCGGTGAACCAATACACCACGGCACCGCCCATGAGCAGGCCCAGAATAACTTCCGGTTGGACAATGCTCAAGGCCTCCATGACCGGTTTGAAGGGACCGGCGACGCCCGACGCGACCTGGGCGTCGTACAGGTTCTGGAGCAGCATGATGATGCCGAAGACCATGGTGGTGGCCCCCACGACGGCGGTGCCGATCAGCACGGGCTTGGCGGTGGCCTTGAAGGTGTTGCCGGCGCCGTCATTCTTTTCCAGCAGATGCTTGGCGTTTTCGAAGTCCGGCTTGAAGCCGAAATTGTGTTCAATCTCCTTCGCGATGTTGGGTTGCGCCTCGATGCGGCTCAATTCGTAGACGGACTGGGCGTTGTCGGTCACCGGTCCGTAGCTGTCCACGGCGATGGTCACGGGGCCCATGCCGAGGAAGCCGAAGGCCACGAGGCCAAAGGCGAAGATGGGCGCGGCAAACTGGAACTGTTTGGGCATGAGCGCCACGATGGGGGAGTTGGTGTAGGTGGCCAGCATGCTGGCGCAGAACATCAGGCCGAGGATGACGAAGCCCATCCAGAACGCGGAGAAATTGCCGGCCACGAAGCCGGACAGGATGTTCAGCGAAGCGCCGCCGTGTTTGGAGCAGGTGGTGACTTCGCGGACGTGCTGCGAGTTGGTGCTGGTGAAGACCTTGGTGAATTCGGGAATCACCGCGCCGGCGATGGTGCCGCAGGAGATGATGGCGGAGAGCACCCACCAGAGACTGGGATCAAGGCCGGGCTGCCGGGCCAGCAGGAGCCAACTGGCACCAATGGTCACCACCATGGAGACGAGCGACGTGATCCAGACGAGGTGGGTCAGCGGTTCCTCAAAATCGAAATCTTTCTTTCCGGTGTACTTCACGCGGGTGATGGCTTCATTCAAGAAATACGAAGCCAGCGAGGTCACGATCATGAGGGCCCGCATGGTGAAGAGCCAGATGATCAGGGTGGCGCACACGGAAGGACTCGCCTTCAGGGCGAGCGCGAGGAAGGTGATCAGCGCCACGCCGGTCACGCCGTAGGTTTCAAAGCCGTCGGCCGTCGGGCCCACGGAGTCGCCGGCGTTGTCGCCGGTGCAGTCGGCGATCACGCCGGGATTCTTGGGGTCATCCTCGGGCAGCTTGAAAACGATCTTCATCAGGTCGGAACCGATGTCGGCGATCTTGGTGAAAATACCGCCGCAAATGCGCAGGGCGCTGGCCCCGAGCGATTCCCCGATGGCAAAGCCGATGAAGCACGGGCCGACGAGTTCCTTGCGGAGGAACACCAGGATGCAGATCATGAAAAACAATTCCACGCAGACCAGCAGCATGCCGACGCTCATGCCGGAGCGGAGGGGAATGCTGACCGTGGCGATCGGGTTGCCCCGGAGCGCGGCAAACGCGGTGCGGCTGTTGGCGGTGGTGTTGATGCGGATGCCGAACCAGGCCACGCCATAGCTGCCGAGGATGCCCAGGATGGAGGCGACGAGGATGACCATGACATCGCCCAGATCCTTCTGCTGCAGGATTTTGAAATACGCAAAAATACAGCCGGCGATGAGCACCCAGAGGATGGCGAGGAATTTGCCCTGCTGGAAGAGGTAGGTTTTGCAGGTGCCCCAGATGGTGTGGGAGACATCGGCCATGGTTTTGTGCACCGGCAACGCCTTGGTCTGCAAGTATTGCGCCACCCCGAAAATCGCGCCGATCGCGCAGATGACGATGCCCAGGTACATCAACTGCATGCCGGTGACGCCCAGGTTATCAAACCTCACTGCATCCAGCGGGGGGATCTGGAGGTCCGCATCACCGGCGCGCGCGGCAAACGCGGACAGGCCTAACAACAGCGTGGTGAGTCTGGCGGGGGGGATTTTTCTCGCATGCATAATGGTGTCTGGTCGGTATCAATAATTGTTTTCTTTGCAACCCTGTGGATTATAAATGGTTTTCAACTTTACCACAAAGTCCGCAATGTAAATCTGATCCATCCGGATGTAATCTTCTGCACGAAAATTGACAATAGTCTCACATTTTTTGACAATTGTGGGATGGTAGCGATTCAGGAAAACAGAATTTCAACCACAGATGGACACAGATGAACACAGATAAAAAACTGCTCATTCAGCGCACTTTTTTGTTGTGACCGGCGGAAAACCGGGCGGGAACGTAGAACCTTTTTAAAAGCCTGATTCCGACAGGATAGCGAGCCATTCAGCTTGCCGATTCCGGTTGAAGCTTCGTCGGTGACGTGACCGGCTGTTGGATTGACTCGTTTCGTCGAACGGGACCCCTGCAAGCAAAAAGCGGAGTGGAAATTGCTTTCCACTCCGCTCGTGAATGACGTTCAGCCGGATCAGCCCAGGCGCTTGCGCAGGCCGTCGAGCTGCTCGCTCAACGCGGCCGGGAGATGCGCGCCGAACTTGCTGTAGTTGGCGGCGATGTCATTGATTTCATTGAGCCAGCCGGCTTTGTCCACGGTGGTCAATTCTTTGAGTTGCGCCGGCGAGATGTCCAAGCCCTTCAAATCCAGGCCGTCGGGCGTGGGCAGATTGCCGATGGGCGTCTTTTCGGCCCTGGCGGTGCCTTCCACGCGTTCGCAGATCCACTTGAGCACGCGGGAGTTGTCGCCGTAACCGGGCCAGAGGAACTTGCCTTCGGCGCTCTTGCGGAACCAGTTGACGAAGTAAACCTTCGGGAGCTTGGCGCGGTCGGTGCGCTGGGCGAACGAGAGCCAGTGGGCAAAATAATCGCCCATGTTGTAACCGCAGAACGGCAGCATGGCGAACGGATCGCGGCGGAGGATACCGGCCTGGCCGAGCGCGGCGGCGGTGGTTTCGGAACCGCAAGCGGAGCCCATGAACACGCCGTGTTCCCAGTCAAAGGCTTCGTTGATGAGCGGAATGGTGCTGGGCCGGCGGCCGCCGAACAGGATGGCCGAGAGGGGCACGCCTTCGGGATTCTGCCATTCGGGATCAATGACGGGGCATTGGGCGGCGGGAGCGGTGAAGCGGGAGTTGGCATGCGCGCCCTTCTTGCCGCTTTCGGGGGTCCACGGATTGCCTTCCCAGTCAATGCCATGGGCCGGCGCGGGCACGCCCATGTCTTCCCACCAGATGTCGTTGTCGGGGGTGAGCACGACGTTGGTGAAGATGGTGTTCCTGGCGCAGGACGTGAGCGCGTGCGGATTGGACTTGGCGGAGGTGCCCGGCGCGACGCCGAAGAAGCCCGTTTCCGGGTTCATGGCATACAGATGGCCGTCCTTGCCGACGCGGATCCAGGCGATGTCGTCGCCGAGGGTCGTGACTTTCCAGCCGGGCAGGGTGGGCTGCATCATGGCCAGGTTGGTCTTGCCGCAGGCGCTCGGGAAGGCGGCGGCGATGTAATACTTTTTGCCGGCGGGCGAGGTCAGGCACAGGATGAGCATGTGCTCGGCCATCCAGCCTTCGCGTTTGGCCACGCAGGAAGCGATGCGCAGGGCGAGACATTTCTTGCCCAGGAGCGCGTTGCCGCCGTAACCGGAGCCGTAGGACCAGATGGAAGGCTCGTCGGGGAAATGGACGATGTATTTCTTCTTGGGGTCGGGCTCGCACGGCCAGGAGACGTCTTTTTGGCCGGGTTTGAGGGGGGCGCCCACGGAGTGCATGCAGGGGATGAAGGCTCCGTTGGCCCCGAGCTTGTCCAGCACGAGCTTGCCCATGCGGGTCATGATGCGCATGTTGACCACGACGTAGGGTGAATCGGTGATTTCGATGCCCACCTTGCAGATGGGGGAATCCAGCGGGCCCATCGCGAAGGGGATCACATACATCGTTCGTCCCTGCATGCAGCCGCTGAAGCGCTCCAGCATGGTTTTCTTCATCTCGGCGGGATCCGCCCAATTGTTGGTGGGGCCGACCTCATCTTTGCTCTTGGAGCAGATGTAGGTGCGGTCTTCCACGCGGGCCACGTCACTGGGATGCGACCGGGCGAGGTAGGATCCCGGGCGTTTCTTGGGATCAAGCTTGATGAAGGTTCCGTGTTCGACCATCAAGTCGCAGAGGGCTTGGTTTTCGGCCTCGGAGCCGTCGCACCAGTGGATTTTGTCAGGCTGGCACAACGCCGCCATTTCCTTGACCCAGGAAAGAAGTTTTTGGTTGGTGGTAACAGTTTGGTTTGCTTGTGTCATATAATACTTTGTTCGCGGTTCGAATCGCTGTATGGCGAATGCTTAAATATCAAGCGCGAAATTGCATCAATTAGGCGGGAGAGACAATAACAAAATTGAAATTAAGCATACTTTTTTTGCTGAATGACTAATTGCGATTGGAAAATGACAAGAAAGGGCTATCCCTCTCCGGGCTTGATGCTTTATAAAGAAAGGTTAGACTGAGGTAATTCTTTTTAAAGCGGCTGCGAGGTTGCTTTTTGCCTCCGGTCGTTTCAACATGCACGGAACACTGTCACACTCATGCAACCGAAGCATTATTGGCAACCGGTGGCTCCCGGTTGGTGGACGAAATTCTCATGGCTGGTGCTGGTGCTAGGCCTGGCCGGTTTTATGCCGGCTCGGGGTGACGATGCCGGCGCGGCGCCGCCGTGGGGCCACTGGCCGCAGTGGGGCGATCAGGGCAATGGGAGGTATGGCAATCCGGTGCTGCCGGCGGATTACAGCGATCTGGATTGCATCCGGGTGGGCGCGGATTATTACGCCATTTCCTCGACGCTGCAATATTCGCCGGGGATGGTGATATTGCATTCCAAGGACCTGGTCAACTGGAGCATCCTGGGGCATGTGGTGGCGGACCTCACCCAGATCGGGCCAAATCTGAATTGGGACCATCTGAACCGCTACGGCCGGGGCGTCTGGGCGGGGGCCATCCGTTATCACGACGGCCGGTTCTGGGTTTATTTTGGCACGCCGGACGAGGGATATTTCATGAGCACGGCCAGGGATGCCGCCGGGCCATGGGAACCGTTGCATGGGGTGCTGAATGAGGCGGGTTGGGACGATTGCTGTCCGTTTTGGGATGATGACGGCCAGGGCTATCTGGTGGGCACCAATTTTAAAGACGGCTACAAGACCTGGCTGTTCAAGCTGGCGGCGGATGGCCGGGAGTTGGTGAGCGACTCGCGCGTGCTGCTGAACGAAGGGGCGGGGCGCGAGGCGAACAAACTCTATAAGATCAACGGCACCTATTACCACCTGTTCAGCGAACACCATGGCGCGGGCCGTTATGTGATGATGCAGCGCGCCAGTCAGATTACCGGGCCCTACGTGGAGAAACAGCAATTGAGCCAGATTCAACCCGAAGCGCACGAACCCAATCAAGGTGGCCTGGTGCAAACGGAGCAGGGGGACTGGTTTTTCTTCACCCACCATGGCATCGGCGATTGGGAGGGGCGCTGTGCCAGTCTGTTGCCGGTGACGTGGGTGGGGGGCTGGCCCATCCTGGGCCAGGTGGGCGAGGATGGCCTGGGCAAGATGGTGTGGTCCGGGCGCAAGCCGGTGGCCGACGGGCCGGTCGTGGTGCCGCAAACCGACGACACCTTTGACGGGCCGCAGTTGGGGGTGCAATGGGAATGGAACCACCAGCCACGGGCGGATCAATGGTCGCTCACCGAGCGGCCAGGGTTTCTCCGCCTGCACGCGTTCAAGCCGCTCCGGCCTGACGATCTCAAAGCGGCGGGCAACACGCTGACGCAACGCGCCCTGCGCACGGTGGATAATCGCGTGGCGCTGGTGCTGGAGGTGGGCGGCATGGCGGAGGGGCAGGTGGCGGGGCTTTGCCATTATTCCCGGGATTACAGCACCCTGGGCGTCCGCTGCCAGGACGGAGTGATCCGGCTGGAATCCGCCAGCAACCAAACCATCACGCAAGGTCCCGTTTTGCGGACACCCCGGATCTGGTTGCGGTCGGCGTGGGGGGCGGAGGGCAAAAGCCATTATGACTACAGCACCAACGGCACGGATTTTGTGCCGTTGGGGGCGACGTATCAGCTGGGCTGGGGCAATTACCGGGGCGATCGGATCGGGATTTTCACGTATAACAATAATGGCGAGGCGGGGTATGTGGACTGCGATTCCTTCACCTATCGCTTTGACTCGCCGGCGACGCGGGAGCCGCTGACGGAAGGGTCCGCCCCGGCAATTTCCGCCACCACCAACGCCGCCAACGCGGTCAGCGATGCCGCCACCAACGCCACCAACGCCGTCAGCGATGCCACCAACAACGCCACGAATGCCGTCAGCGAGGCCGCCACCAATGCCACGAATGCCGTCAGCGAGGCCGCCACCAATGTCGTCCCGGTGGCCCCGGCCAAACCGGCGGTGGAACCCAACGGCGTGTTGCTGGGTTCCTGGAATACGCAGGTGGAGTACGCCGACCTGAAGCTCGTCAGCGGCGGGGTGGTGGTTTTGAAAGATGCGTTTGAGGAGGAACGGCCGGAATGGCATCCCGTCAGCGGCGATTGGCAGGTGGTCGATGGCACGTATCGCCAGACTTCGAGTCAAATGCCGGCGTTGACGCGCCGCGCCTGCCGCAGTGGCGGGGATTACCAGCTTTCGGTCCGGGCGCGGCAGGATGGCGGGGCGGAAGGCTTCCTGGTGGGTTTCGGGGCGCGGGATGACGAGAATTTTTACTGGCTGAATCTGGGGGGGTGGGGCAACACCTTGTATCGTTTGCAGAAAACCATGGGGGGCAACCGCCGGCCGATTGGCCCGGCGGTGGCCGGCCAGATTGAACCCGGCCGCTGGTACGACGTTCAAATCCGCGTGACGGGGCACCGCATCCAATGCTTTCTGGACGGCGCGCCCATCATTGACCTGACAGATGAGGGGTTTGCCGGCGAAACGACCGGGTTGCCGGCCGACAACGAGAAGGCCAACTTCGGCCAAGCCTTGATTCCCGATCTGGTGGCGGATCCAAGCATTGTGGATTTGGATGGGACGTTTTATTGCTATGCCACCACCGATGGCTGGGGGGAGGGGTTGGACAGTTCGGGCACGCCGGTGGTCTGGCAGTCCAAGGACTTCTTGAACTGGAGCTTTGAAGGCTCCAGTTTTCCGGCGGATTTCGATCTGAAATATTGGGCTCCCAGCAGCCTGGTGCATCGCAATGGGCGTTATTATTCGTTTCCGACCCTGGACGGCGAAATCGCGGTCGTGGTGGCGGAGACCCCGGTTGGCCCCTTTGTGGCCCCCGACGGCCAGCACGTTACCCGCGCCAATCACCAGGTCTTTCCGATTGATCCGAACACGATTGACGCGGAGGTGTTCGTGGATGACGACAACCAGGCGTACATGGTCTGGCAAATGCGCCACCTGGTGAAGCTCACCCCCGATCTATTGTCGCCGGACGGGGCCACCATCACCCTGCCCACCAAACGCGAAGGCTATTCCGAAGGGCCCTATCTCACCAAGCGCAAAGGCATTTATTATTATTTTTACACGCTGGGCGGGGACGAGGCGTATCAATACGCCTATATGATGAGCCACACCTCGCCACTGGGGCCATGGGAGGCGCCGCCGCAGGATATCATTGCCACCACGGATTCCGCGGAGAAGGTATTCGGTCCGGGGCACGGATGCTTCTTTCATCCGCAGGGCAGCGAGCAATGGTATTTCGTCTATCTCGAATACGGGCGGGGCGGCACGACGCGGCAGATTTACGCCGACCGGATGAATTTCAACGAGGATGGCACCATCCAGCCCATCAAACTGACCAAGGCGGGCGTGGGGGCATTGCGACCGGTGGCGGATCCCGCCCCCAATCTGGCGCTGGGAGCCAGCGCCACGGCCTCTTCGACGCAGGCGAATTACCGGGTGCGCCCGCGGAGGAATTCCAGTCTGGACCGGGTGGAAACGTATGTTCCCAGCAACGCGGTGGACGGGGCCAATGGCTCCCGCTGGCTGGCGGCTCCCGGGGACTCGGCCGCGTGGTTTCAAGTGGATCTCGGCGCGGCGCGCGAAATTCATCGCACCGAGGCTTATTTCGTCAAACCTGCAGCCGGGCATGCCTACCGGCTGGAATGGTCGCTGGATGGCGCCACCTGGCAGCCTTATGGCGGACATGACGAGTTGATCCGGCGGTCGCCGCATCGCGATGAAAAGACGGTTCAGGCCCGCTATTTGAAGCTGACCATCCTGCAGGGCGAACCTGGATTGTGGGAATTCCGGGTGTATTGATTCAGGGGTGGAGAAGATTGCCGATTTTCAATTTTCGATTGCCGATTGAAGTCCCCGATCAGGGCTGTTCTAAAGCCACTTTTATGGCGTGTGGCCGCTGACACCGGGTCGTCCCGGAGGAACGACGGATATTAGACGGAACCATGCAGTTAAAGATTAATTTAACCACGGATGGACACAGTTGAACACGGATGAAGAAATTTCAGCAGGGCACTCCGGCCTGGTGTTCCGCCGGTCCCTGACGGTGCGCTTTCTGGCCGGCGTTAAATCCCGTTTTTATCCGTGTTCATCTGTGTCCATCCGTGGTTTTAAATCTATTTTACTGAATCGTTCCGGCTTGGAGCGGCCCTGTCCCCCATAGCGGACTGGCAAAATGACTGGCCAAGCTATGGAGCATGGTTCCGGTTGCGGTATGCTTACGGCTGAATCACGCCGATTTCCGCCGCCGAGGTCCAGGCCCCGTCGTTGACCTCGGAAAGCGCCTTGAGTTTGATGAATCGGCAGGTCTGCGTCGCAAAGTTCACCCGCTTCAGTTCCTTCGAGTTTTCAAACGTGCCTTTCGCCACCGGCTGGCCGAAATTTTCGCCGTCGTTGCTCACATAGAATTCGTAGTCCTTGATCGTGCCGTTTTCGCTCTCGTCCTGGCGCGGCAAATACGTGAAACCCGAAATCGCCCCCGCCGGCGTCAACTCGATGGTGATCTCATGCGGACAGCCCGGGGCGGCGTCCTGCCATTGGGTGTGCCAGAACGTTCCCTTGTCGCCGTCCACGGCATTGGAGGCCTGATCATGCTCCGCAACAGTTTCTTCGCTGTCCGCCTTGACCACTTTCAGTTTCACGCCCCCCGCGGGGGCTGCCTGCGCGTCGGGGGCCGGCACAGCGGGGGTGGTGGGCGCAACTGCCGCCATGTCCGTATCCGCCGACCCGGGATAGGTCGCCGTGCGCACCAGGGTGTTGTTGATGTAACCGCGGATGGTGAGCCCTTCGATTTCCACGCGCAAATCATACCATTCGCCGGGCTTGACCTCGTAGGGAACGCGCTCGCCGAGGGAGGTTTTCTCACCGTTCACACAATTCTCGACGGCTTCCAGGGTGTTGCCCCAGCCGCCAATGTTCCACCACGTCCAGTTGTCCTTGTCCTGCACGTTGAACATGATCAGGAAACCCTCGTCGCCTTCCGTTTTGCGGGCGCGAACGGAGATGGTGTAATTGCTCCAATCCGCTTTGCCCGCCGTGACCCGGCAATCAGTATCCGAGGAAGTCTGGCTGAGCAGGCCGTTGCTGACGGACCAACTGCCATTGCCGGTCTGCCAGTCGCCGAAGTGCTGGTCAAAATCGCTCTGGAACAAGACCTGGCCGTGTTTGGTCACCACGAGATTGGTGTACTGCACCTGGGTGGCCCAGGTGCCCAAGCCGATGCCGCCATGCTTGGAATTTTTGGGTTCGCTCACCGCCGCCACGGCCGCTTCCGTTCCGGCCACCAAATCGGGTCCCACCGCATATTGTGCGGCGATGGCATCCGCGCTCTGGGCGTCGTTGTAGATGCGGAATTCATCAATGGAACCGCTGGTCGCGTTATCATCGGGTATGGGCGAGCGCCCCAGGTACGCCTGGGCGAATTGATAGTCGCTCAGCGGGATGGCCGCGACCGACTGCTGGAGCTTGCCATTCAAATAATAGCTCAGCGTGCCCGCCTTGGCATCAATCACCACCGCGAGCATGTAGGTCTGGCCGTCATCCAGGTAGCCGCCGCCATTCAAGCCCAGGCCGGGGGTGGTTTCGTAGGCATCGGTTTCGCCGCCGTCGAAGCCGGCCAGCGTCTCCGCAATGTGCGATCCGCCCTGGCCGGGAACCGGCCCGCCCTGCGGACCGGAAATGGTCGCCATCAGATATTGTCCGGTATTGGGGCCGGGCTCGATGGCACCGGCGAAGGCAAACGCTTCCGTGTGGCGGCCCGAGGGGGTGAACGTAAACCATTCTTCAATGGTGGCGCTGCCGTTGGTGGGCAGGATGCTGGGCGGGAGGTTGAGGTAATTGCCGCCCCCCGGGGAATTGTTCGGATTATTCAACTGCAGCTGCCCCCCCGCAATGGTGGGGCCGCCCCCCGCGCCGCCCACCAGCATACCCTTGAACTTTTCGCCGCCAACAGAGTCGCTGGCATCGGTGGTGAAGCTGTAGCGGTGGATCAAATCCGCGGATGCCAGCTGACAAAGGCCCAATGCCAGTCCGACGGTGGATAGTAATTTAGTGAGATTCATAACAATTTGTTTATTCGTTGGGCGCTCGATTGACGATAGTTTAATTGGCAAAAATCGCAGCAAAATAGCGACCGCTTTCCGCCTCAATTGAGGGGGAACGCCACAAGGAAAGCCCGCTCCGCAACAAACCGCAAGAAAAAACTGGGGCTCAGGTGCCAGTTCCCGCCAGTTCCAGACCCACTCCAAGGCGTAACGATTCAAAAAAAGAATTTCAACCACAGATGGACACAGATGAACACAGATAAAAAACGTGGCTTTTAAGCGGCTCAGCGTTTTTTACCCCGGGCCGCCGGAAGTTTGATTTTCCTTGCGTCCGCAGCGTTGCCGGAGCAATTTCACCCCATGAACCGCATCCTTGCGATCTCTTGGACCGGCAGGGAAATCATCCTCCATCCTCGGAGTTAAGATGAAAAACGACGGCAAAAACCATGACCGCCCGGCTGCCCCCAAATGCATGCGGATTGGGCGGGGCGGTTTTGGTGTGATTTTTGCCGCCAGACTGGCGCGCGTCGCCTGCCTCCTTATTTTCGTGATCGCCACGGGTTTGCTGGGTTGCTCGGCCTTGATGCCCGCCGAAATCAAAACCATGGAAAAAGAATCTGCCGCCGGTGCCGCGCGCCTTTCCGCGGAAAGACCGGAAGCATTCCGCGACTTCAAAGTTGGTCAACAGCCTGTTCACTATGTCGAAATCACCGACCGCGAGGCCAAGCCGCTCATCATTTTCGTGCATGGCTCGCCCGGGGATTGGAGCGCCTGGGTGCGATTTTTGAATGATCCGCAATTGCGGCGGAAGGCCCACATGATCGCCGTGGACCGGCCGGGTTTCGGGGGCTCCGGCAAAGGCCAGGTCGAACGATCCCTCGTCCGGCAATGCCAGGATATTTCACCGCTCCTCGGGCACGCCTCGCCGGGGCAGCGGGTGATCATCGTCGGTCATTCCTACGGCGGTCCGGTCGCCGCCCGGCTGGCGATGGATTACAGCCCCCAAATCAGCGACCTGATCATCCTCGCCGGGGCCATCGACCCCGCACAAGAGCAAACCAAATGGTATCAATATGTGGCCGATTGGCCGGTGATTGATTGGATTATCCCGGGCAACCTGGTCGTCGCGAACCGGGAGATCCGCGCCTTGAAACCGGAATTGATCGCCATGCTTCCGCTCTGGCCCAAAATCACCCAACGAGTTTCCTTCATCCAAGGCGAGAACGATGATCTCGTCCCGCCTGAAAACGCCGATTTCGCGGAAAAAATGCTCACCAAGGCGTCCTTGGTGAACATCATCCGCATTCCGGACATGAATCATTTTCTCCCCTGGACCAAATACGAAGTGGTGAAAGCCGAAATCCTAAAACACTTGGACTGAAAAAGGGAACCGGCCGGCCTTTTCGCGCGTTTACAACCAAGGGTGGCACGGGCTGGCCCGTCCGGCGACCCGCCGGACGGAACGGCTGAGGTGCCTTATTTGCCAGCGAACACCTTGCTTGCTCGGGGAGCACACGCGCCCCGCGTGTGATTTTCCGCGCCTCGCGGAACACATCGAACGCACCAAAAAAGTCCAGGTGATTTTCCGGCGTCCGCGCGCAAAGGGTGTGAGACAAAATTCTGAAAGACCCGAAAAAGCCCACCAAACGAGGCATGCGTAGCCACGATTGCATAGATTCGCCGGGGTTGAACTTTTTTGCATAAAAAAAACACCTTGGACAGCCTATGT
>Ga0302140_10003408_pt1 | contig 20430 bp, 16 predicted proteins | sample I_Bog_E1_1_FD_202095 | JGI IMG/M metagenome (GOLD analysis project Ga0302140, IMG submission 202095) | Peat permafrost microbial communities from Stordalen Mire near Abisko, Sweden - I_Bog_E1_1 | ecosystem: Environmental > Terrestrial > Soil > Wetlands > Peat | place: Sweden: Abisko, Stordalen... | reverse complement strand
GGTTCTTTACAGTTGCTAGCTAAACTCTACGTCAATCATAACTCGAGAAATCTCTAGCAAAAGCGAGATGTAAAGGAATTACAGTACCGCACTCAAAGGCGTGGAATGGAGAATAACATACCACCTTCACCTCTATCTCCTTGCTTCGTTCTTGCAAACTCGTAGGCAGTACGCTCAAGACCATGCCCCCTCTATGTTCTTGCATAAGATTCATGATAGACTTCAAGAACACACTGCCAACATTCGTTTCGCCAAGCACATCAATCAAGAAATCAACGTTGTCTCGCAGATAAACCTTCTTTGCATACTCAATCAATTCTTCCCCTTGTAGCACAGAGTCGTTATCGTACTGGAAGAATTGGAAATGTGACCCCTTGCTGAAAGATGTTGTCTTATGAGCCGGAATGTTGTCGACACCGAGCACGTTCGCATTGCTGTTTAGCAGCTCCCGACATATTGCTGCTCCAGTTGGTGAAGCTGCCGAGGTAACGATAGCAACTGCAACCTATGTCAACAACCATTGAAAGTAGTCCTTGGAGAGCTAGCACATACCTTTGCCAATTAGATTAAGTGGGTGATCTCCAATATAGTTCATATCGGTCGCGTTTTCAGAACTCGGCGAGTTTTCGCGGATATATCTTCTTTGAATGAGATAAGAAAGAAGTCTTCGACCACTCTTTCGGATCCCGTCAACGAGAATTTTATACACGCCGTTTCAGGAGATTGTTCTTGTCTCTATGAAACTAGACGATAAGAAGAGTACTAGCTACCGCTCGTCCGGGAACCATCGATAAGGTCTGCGGGGAACGGGCGCTAGCAAAAAAGCGTTGATTAATATCACTACCCCATGGAATTACTACCTCGGCAGTTGAATAGGTAAGATCTAGCCGTCTTTAGGTCGAAAACTTCCAACCTTTGCTCTTCGTACGGTACTACATCACCCCAGAGTAGATTCTGATCCTCGCAATATCCCAGTCATGGAATGCCTCGAATGTCCCCCAGCTCATATATTAGACATGTATCACAGTTGAATATTACCGCTCGAGCTGGTTTGCTCTGGTGCCGGGTACATTTGCGTTCCTGCGCTGCGGCGACATACCGTACTTGTACTCTGATTGATGGTTTCTGCGGCTGCTCAAGTTAGCGCAAGGTCTTTTGGGAAATTGATTGTTGAAATAACAAGCGATTGAGTTATCTCTGCAAATCTGCAGTGCTAATGTACGTGCTGGGAGGTGTTGTAATTTGGAGGGCTGCTTTTCGTGAAGTTAGCGGTAGGGGCATCAGCCGCTCAGCGTATCGCGGCCGCCAAAACCAATGGAAGTACCACTTTTAACAACCTTGGACTTGTCAACATGCGTAGGTCTCCTGCAGTGACTCCGGAATGCAGATTGAAGCTGGTGGGTTGGTGGGTTGAAGGCAAGTCGAGTGTTGCAGAAGTGGTACATGACGTACTCTGGAGCCAGTTTTCTCGCGGAAGGCACGTGATAACTCGTTGGGGGCTTATGATGTTAAATAAACTCTTTTGTTGCAATCACTCAGAAGCGAACGCCCCGTTTAGGCGGGAACTGATATGACACTGGCCTTGTTGCTCCCTCTTGATGTTGCACGTTCGTGGAGTGGTTACTCTTTTTTTTTGACTTTGTTTCTCTTGCTATCAAATTTCCCGAACTCCATGGTACACATAAGACTTAAATATGTATCGGTTTAATTGTTGTGGGTAATTAATGCAATTTTAGGGGCTTTTTCAACTTTTTGTGCTGTTTGTTTACCTACTCCGATACCCTCGCTTAACCCCTGTCAGGAGACAACAGAGTCGCGCTACCGCGCACCTTCCATTTAAACTCTCAACTTGCTGGCACTTGATATAGCAGGTTACGAAATAAGTTAATTTTAACTGTCTGGAAATTCTCTTTTGTGGCCTATGAAATAACTAATCGTTATGGTAATGGCGCGGAGAAGACTTGCAGACTTTAGATTGCCGCAATTCTAGAGTGATTCGTCCCAGCCGCATTAACATCAAAAGCCAACAAATCATGGGCCTGATATGATACATCTCTAGTACTTTAGAACCTATCATCAAGAACGTATGACAAGGAGTACGGGTCCTAGTTCGTCTAAGCGGTCCGAGTAGCCTGTCACCGATCCTCCAGTCACCTGATATGACTTCCCGTCGGATTTTAAAAGTTCACTCTCGTCCGAAAAATCGAATTACTTGCCTCGGACAAATTTAAATTTTGGAGTGGTGACTCAAGTCAAAGTCCAGCGAAAAAAAATATCTCCAAAAAATACCAACCCTCCACAATCAACCCATCTCCGCCATCCCAACCCCGTCCGAAGCCGAGCAAGATGTCATCCGCAATTAATCCAACACATGTAGTACTTAGTAATATGTACTACGGAAGGATCCATGATTTCTTTAGACGAATAGGGCAGCCCCACCCCGGATTCGAAGAAATACAAGTTCCTGCCGCGCCAGGCTTCGTCGCAACCAGATATGACAATGGCATCAGATGGATGTCAAGATTGGGGAAGACGGAGGATGGAGATTGGACGATGTACAGTACTCAGACTAGTCTGGCATGTCAAGGCGAGGAGTACAGGACCAGGGAGCAAGCTCGTCTGGCCTTCGTGGTGTCTTTCGGCAAAGATGTTGTTGTAAGTCTTAGATGGGTTAATGATATCATCGTGGAGACTTTGGCAATTATTGTAGGCATTGGGGAGTGAAGCCGCAGCTCGAGAGTGGTTTGCCATTAGGCACAAGATACTTGTAAGTCTTAAAATCTTGGGGATAGGAATGGGATATTGATATGTACTTGTAGCGTTATTCGCTGCCCGCCAACAACCCCAGATACCTCAAAGTAAGCATTGCAAATCTCCAACTACAGGATTTCAGAATTGAATCATAAGAAGAACTTGGCTAACCCATTTTCACGACACAGAACTTGACTCTCCCCGACCGTACTCGTATCTTCGGTGACCTGGAAGTGGCTGTTCGAAAGATTGAACTACTCGACATGCAATTCCTCATCGTTGGCAGAACTTTTGGCCGTGCCCTCGCCATCAACCTCCACAAAAAGCTCCTGAGCATCGCAACCAACCTAGCGATGGGATTCGCATTAGGTCTTGCCAATGCAATCCGCAAAGTCCTGACCACTCAGAATTCGGTCAATAAACCTGCCAACATGCTGAACCCATACCCCTATTACGATTATGGTGTCGTGTTCCAGGACGAGATGTTGCTCAAAGAAGCGGCTGATGCAGCTTATGCTTGTGTCATCGCCAATAATGACGATCACAGCTATAGAACAATCAAAGGACGAGCTGGAGTCTTAGGCGCGGAAATTGGAAAGGCGATGGCAGAAGTGGAGTACGAAGTTGCTGAGAAGTTCCGAATTACGATGAAGAAAGAGCTGATGGCATTGATCAAGGATAGAAAGTCTGAGGATGGTCTGGGTGACTTGTACATGGGTGGAATGTTTTAGAGAAGTGGAGTGGGATATAACTTTGTTGTGTTGAGATATTTCTGGTTGATCGCAATTGGTGCTGCGCTATGCCTAGGAAAGATACATGCCAGCGCGATCATCTCTCGTAAATAAGTTGATTCAGGCTTTCTTCTGACAATACTTCTTCTTTCCCCATACTTTCAAGCAGTCCTTCCTCTTAGCCAACATTTCGAGAAGTAAGAGTGTGAGTCCTTGCTTAGTACAGTGCTACATGTGCATGAAGTCTATCCGAGACTAGTCTCGCTATTTGGGCGAACACCAAGAACCTGAGCTTGCGCTGTCCAGGATCATGAATGGAAATAGAGCGGGTCTGAGAAATCAGGAGTACCACTGAACGTCTTAGCACAACGATGGGACAATCTTCGATGCTATGGCAAAGACGTTGGTCTTCACCCCAGAGACCCACATATCCGCGCCTTCGATGTGCTCTAGGACTTTAGAGAAGAGTTTACGCGATTTCTTGATAAGTTCACGCCAGACCGGAAAGAGTTTTGAATTGACAATGTAGAAGAGTGTGACAATAAGGGAATAATGCGCAGCGTCGCATTTCGTGATATTTTGCTTGAGACCAGCACCGCACTCTGTTCGTACTTCTCGGCGCTATCCGTGAACGCTGCCATTATATCGTTGGATCAAATTGTAGCTTGTCCATCTCCTAAGTCGTGGTTGAAGAAATAGTTGTGAGACCGTTGATGGCAGCTAGAAAGTGAACATGGAGATCTTAAATAGTGTTCTAAGTTGAAGCTCGAACGTGGTGACAGACAATTGAAAGACTGCCTCCTGTCACACCTGCATTTCACTTAGCGCCTGTTTTGGAACGGGCTCGTGGATGCAGTATTAAACCTCGGCTAGAAATTCATAGCCTTCAAAGGATATCTTCGCTCTTTCCTGAAGCTAGAACATTCTATCACTAAGTATATATGTCGTGACTGGCATGGAGGTATAAATCGTGGCATCAATGGCGTATCCCCAACGCAGAGGAGATTGACTGCTTGAAACTTAGTGGTGGTCTCGGGCGTTACGTGCATTATAATGATAGCGAAAACTCTCTTCTTCCTCTGCTTATTCAAATCGAATAGTGGTCTTCTTTGCTGCGATTGGTGAGGGCTGGCAGGACGGTACTCGACGAGAAGATAATTGACAGCAAGGTTTTGTTGTTGTCATTGCTGTTCTAAAAGGAATTATGCATAGCGAAAGCCAATCCAAGTACTAGAAATGTGAAGCGGGTATTCGATAAAGCCGCCGTAGAGTTCAAAATACAAGAGGCTCATGACACAGAGAATTAAAGACAGCGCCACTGACCCTCCCACGTAAATTTGGCCGTATCAGCCGTCCGTGAACCTCCAACGAAGAATGAAAGAGTGCTTATATACATCCTTCGAGCAGGACGCACATGATGAGAATTCGCAATTCAATACCAATATCTAATCACTCACAGATGCTGCTAGCAAGACTTGCCAATACGACTTTAGCTTATGCTGACTCTTGAATCCCTTCATATAGACGACTTCAACATCGCAAATGCGAAACATCAATGGAAACGTTCACGAAAATGCCAGCGATGCCAGTTAACTCCAGACCAAGAAGAGTAAAACCTCGTAGTAACTTGTAAATGAGTTTTGTCAAGCAAGACCACAGCAAATGAACTCACGCATGAATTTGAGCAAAATGCCTCTGCAAGTCCAAATCATCCTGAAGCAGAAGTTGTCATAGGGGAAAAAACATTAACAACGACACTTTATTGTTGTCAATCCGCTGGATCTTAGCCAGAACCTTTGTGTTTAGCAATCAATTGCAAAGGGTGTCAAAATACGTAGCACCGAGTATTCCAAATAGAGCAACAAGCCAGCATATTTCTGATATCAAAGAAGACGGCCATGCTCTCTCTCCGATTATACTTCGAGACATATTTGCCTGGAGGCCTGGATAAGCAATACGGGAACGGGGACAATATATATACAATGTGAAATTTGAACCTCAAGCTATTTCCAAGCACAAGACACGCAATGACGTTGAGTCAATAGCTGCTTCTGAAATTATTCCCTCTTCAGTTTAGTCTCTGACTCTTGTATGTCGAGCAGCTAACTTGGCTTCGTTGCCATGGCTTATATAAAGTCCAATCTCTTCAATTTTCCCTCAAAGCAACAAAGCAGAAGCATATCAGTCGACACAGCTAGACTGGTCTTCTATTCTCATTGAGGGATCTGTGAGATCTGTGCCCTCGAACGAAAGATTACACACAGATGTTTGATCTTATGAACTTGATGTAAGGCGATGTAGATCCAAAAGCGCAAACATATGTGAGACGCGAGGAGGAGAGAGAATGACAACAATATGTTGTTGTCATTCTTATTTCTCTTGGTAGGACCGTCGATATCTGCAACACCCTCGAAATTACAAGTATAATGTCTTTTCAATTCGGATTAGAGATAAAGATTGAGATCTGAGGCTCCAGGCGGCTAGGTGTAGTTTCGGGGAAGTGCGCTGGTCTCAATCTCTAGCTTGAGTCGGGTCAGGTCATGACTGGGAAAGAATGATAATCAGAGCTTGCGACATGATATAAATAAGAAGATGCATCATGTATGCCGAACAGCCAGGATCCTGATGCAAAATGTAGTTAACGTAAACAAGTACACTATATCATATCTCACACCTCGATTCACTCACTCACAAATCCCTCCTGCAGCAAAGAATCTTTCCCCTAGTTCTGGAGGGACATATAAACGACCCCAAAGCACTCGCTACTAGCTCTCCAGCAAGAAAATGGCATTCTACAAGAGCTCGAAATGGGTGCGGAAACTCCTGAGCAGCGTACACACCGACCTTTCATCCTCACCGAGCCCAAGCTGGCTAGTACTCCTTACTTTGCCGATTTCATTCAGGGTGGTGGCTGCACACTGAACTGATGTAAGCGGGATGAGAGAGGAGAATGACAACGAAAGCTTGTTGTCACGTATCCCGCCCAAGCTCCAGAACGTTGGATCTCAAAAGCAGCAACTGATTTGATACGCATCTCGTTTCGAGAAGGTAGAGTTGCATGCTCGAACAAGTGTTTTTCGGGCGAGTTGCTTCGAGGTGTACCCCTACTAGAGGTCTTTGTTTTCAGTAAAGAGGTTGGGGAAGCTTGTGTTTGGGCTTTTATAGGAAGGAAGAGCGCTCGAAAGGTTCCCTCAAGTGCAAACCATACTTCACGCACTCCTCGATCGATCACATAACATCACAAAACTAAGCTCACTGTTCCAACACCATACATTAAATTCTGATACCTCACGGCTGCGTATTATCCCACAAACTCCTAACAACAACCAATTCCTGCCAGCCCTTTACACCCCCATCATCTTTCAACGTAAACCCAACCTCCTTCACCCCATCGCTCGGCAGTAACCAAAACGCATTACTATCGAAGTTCCCCAGAACTCCCGCTGGGAGGTCAAGCCATACCCACGCCGCCACCGCTTTCGTTGCTTGCAATGTGAAGTCTCCTGTTGCGTTATTGTAGGTTAAGACGAGGCCTGGGTCGGAGAGGGAGGCGGTGTTGAGATGCAATGTTGCGAAGATCGAGGAGTGGGTGAGTGTGCTAGAGTTCAAGGTGTTGGGGAGAGTGCCGGTGGCGGTGAGGTTGAGTTTCATGAATGAAGAGGTGAGGTTGTAGGGCAAGTCGTTCATGCTGCTTTGCAATACTCTCGTTGTGTTCAGGCCTCCGACTGTGAAGGGCACATTGCTAGGTGGCGAGAGGAGGGTGCCGTTGTAGTCGTACCACGCCAAGCTTGCCGTCCCTTCTGCTTCGCTCCAGAGATCAGATGTCACGTATCCTGTCAAGTCACCATTCGTATCGTTCAGGTAGCTGGCGATGATGAGCGGCTGGTAGATGTCTTTTGCAACGTAGTGGAGCACTTTCCAGCGTCCGTCATACTCGATGCCTGCCCATGTTGGCGCTTGCCAGATGTCTTCGAGTTGCCAGTACAGGCTGCCTAGCTGTCGCTCTGGGAATCCCGAACCTCGACGGTAGTACTCGATCTGACTGCGATAGAAGTCGGCTTGGAAGATCTGTGTTGTCCAGCACCAGGCTGAGAAGTTCGCTAGTGTGTCAGAGTGGCGGGGGACAGGGTAATATCGCTCTGCAGCGAGAGTCATCTCGGCCATGCCTTCTAAGCCAGGTGCGAGATTGGTGGTGTTGGGACCGCCTTGTACGTAGTGGTGGTTTCGAAGCACGGTGGTGCTGCTGTTGAAATAAAGATCGGAAGGCTCGACTGCTTGTTGCCATGTTTGCAGGGAGGGCATGGAGTGGAAGCCGAATTCGTTGGCGAAGCGGCCAACGGGGTAGCTGGAGAGGTTGAAGGCGACAGAGGAATCGTAGTTGTAGTGATCTGTGTCGCCGTAGATGAAGCCGGGAGTTGCGTTGTTGTATCGCTCAATCATGGGAATCGGGAGAGAAAAGTTAAGGGTTAAGTAGCCATTGGTTGTGCTGCTGGGGATGTAGGAAATAGATTTTGTGTTTCCGTACACTGCAGGGAGAAGAATGTCAAGGAAGAGCTGCTCGTACTCTTGCCTCCATCTGTCATTTCCGGGATCTGCTCCAGCAGCGAGCTCAAGTTCTAGATTCTCCAGCTCGTTTCCTCCAGCCCATAGGGCCAGAGATGGGTGGTGATTTACTCTCCGCACTTGGTAATTGGCCTCTTCTTTGACGTTGGCCAGGAAGTCTGTATCAACAGGATACAAAGCATCACCAAATTCAAACTCGCTCCAAAGCAAGATTCCCATCTCATCTGCAATGTCGTAGATGAAGTCAGGCGAATAAGCACCACTAGCCCAAACGCGAAGCATGTTTTGATGACCATCAACCACGGACTGGAAAAGCTGATTTATCTTGGTCTCGTTGACCCGCGGCCAGAATGCATCTGGAGGAATGAAGTTCGATCCTTTTGCGTAGAATTCATGGCCGTTGATTTCGAAATGCCAATTGTTCCCAGGAGCAATTCCTTGATTTAATTGAGCTTGAGAGATCGGCTCCATATTCAAGACGATAGTTCGGAAACCACTCCTCTTCGTCACAGACTCAAGGATCTGGCCTCCATCAATCACACTAATCTTGAAGTAATAGAGATTCTGGGGACCAAGGCCGTTCGGCCACCAGAGCTGACAAGCTTCGCCATCCACAGCAACGCTTCCTGTGATAGTCGAGCCCGTGTTTGTGACATTCTCCAAGAATCCACTGGCAACGGTAGTGTTGCTCATGTCCATGATCTCTATCGCAAGAGCGGCGCTGCTAGGTATGGTCCCAAGCACATCGAGACTAGCGTTCACAATCCAAGGCGCACTTTGATCAGGGGGAAGATTGTTCAGTTGACCCCTCCGATGGATATCAAGCAGAGTGTTCCGAACATAGATTCCGGAAGGCGGTAATTGAATAACAAATGCCGGCAACCAGACACCAGCGGGAGCAAACGCTGGTCCCCAATCCCAACCGAAATCACTTTGCTCTTTTCTCATGAATTGCCGGTTGGGAAACTCGTAAATCTGCTCGACACCGAAAGGCCATGTTTCTTGGCCAGGTTGAGTGGCGATATCTTCTGTGATATTGACAGCGGAGCCGAAGTTGATACTCAACATCGGGGTACCGGAACATGATGAAAGAATGCTGGAGACGTCAAAGTAATATTGCCGGAATTGATTGTTCGTGGATGCAACGTGTTGTCCATAGAGGGAGATGGATGTAAATGTGTCCAGGCCCTGGAAGAGAAGCCATGTGGAAGTCCCATTTGATATGTCTCTGGAAAATGTGAGCAGGAACGGATTTCGATTATGGGTTATGTAAAAAAAAACAAAGGAGAAGGAAACCATTCATCCTTCTTCTTTCCCTCTCAAATAAAATAAGACAGAACTTACAGTCCTTCCACCTCAGCTGTGTAACTCCAATTACTCCTCGCCACCCATCTCAAGTCAAAATCATTCAACCCAAAATACGGATCCGGAATTATGCCCGCAGCATACAGATCCAGATGTGCCTGGCTCGGTACCTGTCCTTTTATAGCCGCGACGGAATCGTTCCCCGGGCTCGTCAGCGTCCACTTTGCTTCACTGAGATCGAAGACTTTCGCTGCCGTGACATGGGTGGAGGCGAGGAGGGCCGCCGTCGAAAGCGAGGGAAGTTTCATGTTGGAAAGAAAAGGGAGGCGCGAGACCAAGAGCTCCAGGAGTTGCTGAAAGAAGGAGAGCATGTTTTCCATGAGGCGTCTTGTTTTTATACAGTATTTGGGTCGACCAAATAGAGTTTGTCCCGCGTTGATCTTCAACGTCAAATCTGCATGGTCTCGATGTCAAGCTCGCATCTGGGGACAGCAAGAGGTCAGGTTATACCAAAGGTGGAAATCCGAGGAGTAGCCTCCATTTCCTAGGCCGCTCGTGATACGTTACTTACGTGGAGAGTGGTGGTCGTCGGTGAGGGCGCGGGTTCCCCATTGAAGTGGGGCTGATGAGATGACGAAGTGGGACGATCCTTGCTTGTATTGGCTAATATATGCGCAGCGTGGGCCTCCGAGGCGCTATGGAGTTGAAATGGGCATGCTTGATGTTGGTAAGGCGAATTGAGGTTTGTTCCTGGATCTTGGATGGATGAAGAGAGAGACAGGACGTGATCAGACTGGATTGGAGATGAAGTGTGGCTGGTGAGTGAGCCTCACGTGATGATTCGATGTTCTTGATGCACCTGCATATTCCAGGCTTAAATTTATGCAGCTATGCTGAGCTTGGTTACAAGCCGCTGAGCCGAGAATGTAGCCTAAACAAATGATTGCAACGATACTCAGCGGTTTGTTGTGGTCCTTACTGAGCTGTGGAATCCCGCACTCTTCTCTCAAGTTGATCTCAGACTGGTTGCACTTACATCAAGAACAATTGTGAATTTGCCCTAGCAGACCCATTGTAATCCACCATTATGCTGTTTATTGTTGTGATGTACAGACATACAAAGAAAAGTGTCACAGGATATGTGCAATACAACGTCGAACTCCCTTGATCCGCAGTTCTCTTTACCACCGATTCAAGATCGTTCACGCCCTGCCCCTCATCCTCGTCTCCTCCAGATTCCCCCAATCTATCTTCTTCATGTTCTATTCCATTCCCTGCTCAATGATGAGCACCAGTATCGCCTCGGTATCCAATAAGCTTGAATCTGCCAATCATCTCGCCCACAGTGAAGAAACCTAACAGTTCGGCACCAATAACGGCACCGGCGACGACTTGACTTCTGTTGAGATTTCGGACTTGACTGAGGACACTGGAGGGAGCAGCATCGGCTGATGCTGGAAGGAGGGCCGATGGGTTTCGTACGCTCTTGACGAGACGTTGGAAGTATGCTTGGAAGGTTGATACAGGTCTATTCTCTTAGTTAGTCTCGCGACCACGTTTTTAATCTCTAGAGATCAAGCTTACGGAGGCGTCATGCTCTGTCCTTTGAAGACAAGCTTGCCAAGCTCTAATCCAACTCGCGCATAGTAGATAGTCGGCGGGATTTGTCCTGTCGTTGCACCATTAGCCATTGAGCCCTCAGATTTGCCCCAAGCATTCCGATCATGCTCATTAACAAGACACTCACGCTCAATAAACGCAATCAACCGTCCAGTCCGTCCTCCAATCTTCCCGAGAGCATTCCCAACACCCTTGGCCGCACCACTGATAGCCGGACCAGCCGCGGAAGTGACCTTCGACAGACCTTCCGAGGCTTTGCTCTTGTACTCGTTCGCCGTCTGCGAGGCCTTCGAAGCGGTATCCTTTGCGGCCTCCGTGGCTTTCGAAGCTGTCGACTCGAATCTGGCAGTAGTTCGTCTGATAGGGAGCTTGGTGGTGCGCCGGAGGGCGGCGCGCGACACGGCGAAGGACATGATTAGAGAGGAGTATGCGCCCGAGAGACTCAAGGAAATGATTCTCGAGATTCCAGAGGGAGTGGTGGGCGTGCAATGGATTGGGAGGGGATCGCGCAAGAAAATTGTCTGGTGTTCGGAAGAAAGAGGAAAAGATGGCGCTTATGTAAGCGAGTTCTGATTGGTTAGAGCTGCTCAGGTCAGGATTTCACATGGATGGAGCTTTTCCTCTTCAAAGTCCGTGAAACTACGCTCGCATGAAGATTATTCTAGTTGCCAGGTCTGCTTCTACCACGCCTCGCCAGTACAAATTCTTAATCTTCACTCTTGATCTGCACCTTGATTGCCCCTGTCTTTGGATTTGCCGCCGTTTCAAAAGCCTTAATAGCATCCTCCAGCTGGAACCGATGTGTGACGAGCTTCTTCATGTCAATGATTCCGCTTTGCACGAGTCGAATAGCTCGCGGCCAGGTATTGCAGTATCTGTACTGAAATTGTAGGTCGATTTCGCGCACACTCAATCTCATGAATGGCATAGTCATCTCGTTCTTCCCAACGCCAATTACGAATACCTTCCCTCCGAACTTGACGGCCCAGATGGCTGCAGCAACGCTGCTCTCGACTCCGGTACACTCAATTGCGATAGCAGGCTCGATTCCTCCAAATGCAGCTACAATCGACTTCGCTGACTCCTCTGCCGACACGCGCTCGACTTTGAAAGTGGTGACCGATGGACATATCTCCTTGGCGAACTTCAACCTTCCTTCGTCGATGTCGGTAATCACGAGTGGACAAGCTCCAGCAGCCTGGCAGCATAAAAGCGTGATGAGGCCAATTGGGCCGGCACCGCAGATGAGGACTGGATCTCCAAGTCTGACACCGGCGCGTTGCATAGCTGCTAGGGAAACGCTCAAAGGCTCCAAGCATGCTCCATCCTCGAAAGACATATCGCCAATCTTATGACACCAGATAGCAGGATGATTGACATATCTGCGAAGGAGGCCGGGGAAAGGTGGGGTGGATAGGAACTCGACTTTCTCGCAACCGTTGTATCTTCCTGTGAGGCATGGCTCGCATTCGTTGCAGATGATATTGGGTTCGATGGCGACTCGATCTCCCACTTTCAAAGTCTCGACAGAAGGGTGGACGGCCAGAATTACGCCGGCAGATTCGTGTCCGAGAATATGTGTATCTTTGACAATCATAGGACCGATACAGCCTGCATGCCAGAAGTGAACATCGGAACTGATCTGGAGTCAGTAGAGAACGCTCTGAAGATATCTAGCCGCTCACCCGCAGATGCCGGTACTCTTGATTCCAATTGTCACCTCTCCTGGCTTCAATGTATCACCCTTCTCGACCTCCGCAAGGGACGGCTTGGCCTCTGCTACCCACAGCTCGTGCTCCGGGTTCGTGTAGACTCCAATGTTGGCCTTCGAAAATTTTTCCATTGCGACTCTTGGAATTTCCGTGGCAGACGGAGCCATGACTGCTTCTCTTCTTATAGTTGTTTTTGTCCGCGGGATGAATTGACAACGCACGTTCGGCGTGTAGGGCGTGTCACGGGCAAATTAAGTACCGTTTCTGAGAACTGATCAAATGACCGCTCTTAACCGTGGGATGCGAAAACGGAACGCAGAGAGCAGCTGTGCTGGCTGTGCTGGGTCATTCGTGCCTTCTGGTCCAAGACCAGGAGCATTCCCGTACAAGGAGCGGCCCTTTTTTATAGGAGCTCTAATTGCATCTCCACGAATCAAAGATCCTGTATCCCGAGGTCTGCTCCGGCATCTGCCCTGGATTTTTGTGGCGGGGTCCTCATGAGTCGGGGCAGCAAAAGCCGATGATGGGGCTGATCCTGGACGCCCGATGCGCGCCAATCAGCACTGCATGGGCGAACTTCACCTCGAGCCTCTTCACGAGCTGTCCTCCCCCACCGGGCGTCAAAGAAGTATATACGCGTGAGAGAGTACCTTACATACACCTCTCCCTCGTTGCTTTGTCAGTTGCGTTGGAGCTGTTGCTGACAAAATTGCGTCATGAAAATCCTCCCCGATGTCGCCCCGCTTTACCCTAAAGTGGGGCTGAGCCAATGTGAACCTCTTCTAAAGATGGATATGAATTTACCCTTTCTTTTCCAGGCTATATCGAAGCTTCTTTCAAGTCAAAGCTCCGCTTCTTTAATCTAGTTTCTCCGTGAGTCTTTGATGTCCAACGCAAGCAGACTTTCTCGACTTAATTCGATTCGGCATCAGCTTTCAACCGACACCATGGCTCCAATTCCCCCAACCCTGATCAAGCTGGCTATCCTCGACGACTACCAAAATATAGCCGCACCACACTTCGAGTCTCTCAAGGCAAACTTCTCCATCACCGTCTTCCGCGATACTCTGCTCCCGTACAACCATGCCTCCACGCCTCCAGAAGTCAAGCAAGAACTCGTCGACCGTCTCAAACCCTACACCGTCATCTCCTCTATGCGCGAACGCACCCCATTCCCCCGAGATCTCCTCAAGCAGCTCCCAAACCTTAAACTCCTCCTCACAACAGGAACCCGAAATGCAAGCATCGACCTAGTCGCCGCCAAAGGACTCGGCATCCACGTGACCGGCGCTCTCGGAAAGGGGCGCACCACCTCTACCGCAGCAAAGAAGAAGAGAGGCCCGGATTCCACAACCCAGCACTCCGTAGCACTCATCCTCGGTATCGCCCGCGGCATCGCATCAGACGACAAAGAAGTCAAAGAAGGCGGCTGGCAGACCTCCCTCGCGACCGGGCTCTCCGGGAAGAACTTCTCGACCCTCGGCCTCGGACGGCTCGGCGGCAACGTAGGCAAGATCATGTACCAGAGCTTCGGGATGCGGATCTTGGCTTGGTCTTCAAGTTTGACGCAGGAGACGGCTGATGAGAAAGCCAAGGCTCTGGGCTTGCCTGTTGAAGATGAGGATGGGAAAGTCTTCAAGGTCGTTTCGAAAGAAGAATTGTTCAAGGAGGCGGATGTCTTGTCCGTGCATTACGTGCTCTCTGACCGTTCACGCGGAATCGTTGGTGCGTCTGACTTGGCGCTGTTGAAACCCTCCGCTCTGTTTGTCAATACGTCCCGAGGACCATTGGTAGATGAAGATGCATTGCTCGATCTTCTGGAGGAAGGGAAAATTAGGGGCGCGGCTATTGATGTTTTTGAGCTGGAGCCCCTCCCAAAGGAGAGTAGGTGGAGGAGCGATAAGTGGGGGACGGAGGGCTCGAGTAAGGTGCTCCTGAGTCCGCATATGGGGTATGTCGATGGCGAGACTATGGCTGCGTGGTATGAGGAGCAGGTCGAGATTGTGGAGCGGTGGCATAGTGGGGAGGAGCTGCTTAATGTTTTGGCGTGAAAAAAAACTGCATAGGTTGTTTGATTTCTGATTGTTTTGGAGAGTGTAATGGAATTCTTAAATGTAATCGATTCTCGTCCTTGAAGGCGTTGTTGATTCCTCCTCCTATGCTTTGACCACAATATCCCAAAATATTTCAATTGCAAAGTTGCAGATTTCGCTGTTCATTTTCGACTAGTAGAAGTTTGTTTATGCTTTGCCCTCTAATGTTTCGCTTCTCTGGTGTTCCGCCTCATTTATACTTTCTCTTGCCAAATCTTATCCATCTTAAGATCTCTACCTGTCCCATTTCCGTTTGCCATTTTCTTTTTCTTCTCATACTCGGAAATTCGGAGAGGGACAGATAAGGGAGAGTCTCCACTGGTCACGAGAGAACCAAGGCCGTGAAGGTCACACCCTATGCTGATCCCAGCCCATTTAAAGGGCCATCTGAAGGAGAAGTAAGAATTGACCTATAAAGATTGATCCTCTCTTACCCACCAGGCGAACTTGTGAGGTCTTGAAGGAGAAAGGCCATAAGCTTGAATGAAGTAAAGAAGAATAGAATGAGAAAGCGGAGAGCACTCGTCTATGGCTCTGTTAAGCAGTTGTAGTAGCCGCACCTGGACCAGACATCCCCACTTCACGATTACACTCTATTTCTTGGATGTTCTTCTAGTGGAGGTACATTGTGGATACCAGTATTGCGTCGGCATTGCACCTCGAGGTCCGAGGCTAGCTAGTTCTTGTTCTGCATAAACTCAAAGCGCCTTCATTGTAAGAGCCATCCTACTTGAATCACCCCGCAACGTATACATGTTACGCCTTCCGCCTCGCCATCATTAGCCTTTCGTTCTGGGGTCAGACATCTCACATCGCTTCCCGCCTTCCATGTCACATTGGAATTCGTTGACCTCATTTCAACCATCTCATCGGCGCTCGGAGTCTGGTAAATTTACATTCTTGCCTCGCCAGCTGCCAAGCTATACAACCCAGTTTAGGCGCCATTTTGCAAATTCAACGGTGTTAACTATGTTAAGCGGCTTTCACACATTGCTATCAAATATTTGCAACCATCTCCCCTCCTACCATTATCCCATAACGCTGGGCTGCAATTCCAATTGCAGCAGTTAGAGCGCATAAGTTGCTGATGTGCTTCCCCGCATTATGGCTACTATCGCCCGTGCCTGCAGGCGTAGATGCAACTTATGTTTGAGTTCAATTATTGAGATGGCTTGTGCGCACCACGGCTACTATAGCTCGTGCAGCAGTCATTCTTGAAGTTCAACTCGCTCGCATATCCCAGGTTCTGTTAAGTCTCTTTAAATATTGTTTTTTCCCCCGCAACGCTGGGCTATAATTCCATTTACAGCATTCAGAGTCGTAGTTGCTGTGTATGTGCGGCATTAAAGCCCGTCTACAAACAATCTTTCAACGTGGATGAAATTTCGTACTAATGACATTGATCCGTTCTTGCTATGAACAATGAAGTCCTACAATCGAAGAACAGTAGAGCCAGAGCTGTTGAAGTACAACTGCCATCACCAAATGCTCGGTGTTGCCTAATATCCAAATATTCAGCTCCGATTTACTTGCTTCGTCTATCTAGAGGGTTGTAGACATTGAACCGCCGCCGCAGCTCGCTATACCCTTAATCGTGATTGACTTCCTCTACTTGCACGCAATTGCAGAGAAAATGCTGGTTCAGTGTTTCAAGTGCTTGAAATCTGGGCCGTGAATCAGTAAACAGCATTTAAGCGTGAAAGAAAACGAAGAAATGATCATACCTAGTCCTTCGGTGTGTCGTTCGACTTGCAAAGCAGGGAACTTATTACCAAGAATGATACGCTTCCTTCTCCCCTGGCGTGGCTTGAAAGTCTCCTTTCGAGGCTCTCCTCCATTTCCTATTTTCGCCAGCCACTTCTGACGTTTCTTGTTCTTGGGAGGTTTCCGACAGACAGCATTGAAATGGGGAGCCTTGAGAGGTTAGCTATCGAGCCACGAGAGTCGTGAGTGCAAGAGAAATGACTCGCCTCGGGACCAAGAAGTCCTGTTCTCGAATCAAGTTGCTCCAACATCTGACCATAGAAGTACCACCAGCAAGCCACATCCGCAACACAATGCTTAGCAGCCTTCTGAAGACTATGCGTACCATCTGATTCAAACTCCTTTCCGTGAAGTTTTATCTTCGCAGTACACCTGTTCGAATCATTGCGACAAAATGTGTATGAATATCGAGGTTTCGTCGCTGCGGTTCTTTGAAGAGCGATGTCGAGAAGGGAAATGGCGTTTTCACCGCTGCGTGTAGCAACCTCGAGTTTTGGCTTCTTTGTGGAGTTTTTGTAGCTCCTGAAAGAACAAAGGCCTTGATCCAAGGTTCGGAAGGCATTGTTGATTGTTCTCTTGAGTGGACCCTTGGTCGTAAATAATAAAGAACTCAACCCGTGGCTCTTGGTCTGGAAGGTAGGAAGTGGTTTTTGCGGACGGCCTCGAATTGGCAGTTGGAAGGATGTGAGACTCATCGCGGACGGATATCTTGGGCAAGGCTTCCAAGTCACCAACTTCTGAGGGCAAAGCCTGAAACTTAGTGGCGCGTCCGAGTGTTCTGCTGTATTAAAAGCAAGATAAAGTTGGAGATAATACGCGTTCGCCAGCCGTGTGCTGGAAATTTGTCAAGCATAAATTTTATGTGGAAAGCATGTCAGGTGGACAATTTTTTTTTCGTTCAGATGGCTGTCGGCACAATTAATTTTCCAGCTTGCACACACTCCATTCAGATGAGAATGTAAAACAAGTAGGCTTTCCAAATCCAGAGCGCACTCATAACCATCTAGAAATGATCCTCGGCGGTCCGTTATCTTACTTCTAATATTCACTAGATGAAAGCATGCCCTGGAAGATATACGAACAGAAACTAATCGTAATCTACAAATTTCTACACACCCTCTCTTTATCATAACAAAAGAGTATAATCTCAGCACCGTCTTCATGAATCTTCCATAAACGCCCGATTACCTCCACCAAAATCAAAGAGTAGTAAACCTACGTCTTTAGTCTTAATCCTATGCACCAGCACACCAGGGAAGCAAAGGTGCAGATACTCCTTAAGAGAAGCCTACTGCCTTTGCTTCTTATTTGAAGGCCCTTCCCCCTTGGACGACTTCCCTCTCTTATCTTTACCGCCACCTTTGCCACTCTTGTTAACTCGCTTCTGGCTCGCATCATCCTCAGATTGCTCGTTGTCTGCCTCATCATCCGAGTGATCACGGTTCAGACTAACACTTGCCATAGAATCAGCCAAGTCGAAGCTGGAAGAGGCGTCGGTTGTGGTAGATGTACTGAATGGGGTAGAAACACTTGACGACGGTGTAATAGAGGATAGCAGTGAGACCTGTTCAGTGGACGTCTCTTCTTCTTCATCTTCTCCTTCGTCCTCACTTGACGAAACAACGATCTTTAGTGAAAGCTGAAGGCTAGTTCCAAATGAGGTTTTATGAGTCGTACGCTGTGGTAAAGAAGCACTACGTGATCTTGTATCACCTGAAGTGGTGGTCGTTTGAATTGAAGATCTCGAAGCCGTGGGGCTTGCCTTCTGTTCCGTGGATGCATTGCTTGCATTAAAATGAGCGGGATTCTTCATGAAACTGACTCTGCCGTTCTCATCCTTATACACTCGAACAATCCGTCGTCCTTTCCGGGAGGAAGCTGGTGGCGATACAATCTGGCTAGGTGCTTCGTCATCGGATACATCTCTCTCATTTCCGTTCTCTCTCTCGCTCGTGTTTGCGTCGTCGCCTTCTCCGTCAATCTCAATGTCAGAACTAGCAGCTAGAGATGTGTTATCGCTGCGTTCATCGTTGCTTTCGTCCTCGCCGTTATCAGAATCAGGGGCAGAACCAGGTAGACCGATATTGTTGCTCTCCGAAGTCATACCAGGCTTGCCGTCTTGTCCCGCGTTATCTCCAGCATTGCCACCAGAACTGCTATTGTCAATATCTAGGTTGTTGTCATCAGTATCATCGAGGTAGCTTAATTCTTCTTGTGCTGCCTGTTGCGGCTGTTATGCCTGAGGTATGGCGTTTTCAATGGCAAGCGTTCCAGTTCTTGTAATCAACAAATCCATTTCTCTCTCTAATGCTCTCTCCATCAGTTTTTGCCCGAAGGGATCAGCTGACACTACCGCGCATACGTTGATTGTACTTGAGATGATAGGTTCAGTAGCAAACTTGTGTGCGCTCGAATCCACTGTAGGACCAAATGGAGTCTTCTTTGCCCCATTGACGCTTTCCACGCTTTCCACGCTTTCCGGAGCACCAAGCGCTTCTATAGTCTTGTTCTCACTGCCCAAAAATATTTTTAAACGAGCTGGAAACAAGTTCTCGAAAGCTCGCCGGCCGATAATATCAGCCAAAGCCTTCCTGACATCGTCTGGTGCCTCTCTGTAGGCAATCAATGTTGCGTACACTACAAGATCTGAGCCCACAAGCACCTGACCTAGCGAGTATGGCTGAACAAACGATTTATCAAGTGGTGCGATTGAGATGTAGTTCACAATTCCATTGCCACCGACAGTTCCTTTCAACATTGAAGCTTCACTTAGTGCACAGGCAGGGTTCTCGTAGAACATTGCAGCCCCCTTAATTCTGGAAGCAATCTGCTCCCGGCACTGTGGTGAGAAATCGAGATAATGGAGGGTCATTGGGCGTCGACGACTAGTTCGAAGATATTCGTGATAAGATCTTTGGTCAATGGTTGGAGTGTGGTGCCTGGACTGGGCTTTCGAAAAGCAATCGCGATCGACTCGCTGTCGTGAATGGCAATTTTGAGATTAAAGATATCGGGAATTAGTGCAGTGGCGATAGATCTAGAGGCTTTTGGGGAGGTCGAGAGCAGGTTGGTGATTGACTATTTCCAAGTTAGTCTGACGTTTGCCTAGGTGATGCTAGAATCGGAGCAGAACTACCTTTAGAGATGGGAGAAAGCCGAAGGGGTAGTCATCAAAGGTCTATTAACTGCTTAGCAACACAAACTTTGGTGCTAGCATTAGACAGGATGTAAGATTACCGTGTTCGGGATGGTAAGAAGCTCCATGACGTCTATTTGAGTTTCGAACTCTCCCGCAACTAAGTCGTTTTCCCCGTGCCATTGCAATATCCCAACCGCCCAGCTTCGCTACCTCAAGCATAGCATTGTCTTTGTTGGGGTAATAGTGCAAACTTTGGATATGACGGCCAAAGATACGAATGTCGGCATTCCACACTCTTGTGTTCGTTGCGAAAAGCCGGAAGTCTAGCAAAATGTTCATTCAGCAAGGGACGGCCAAGGAAGAAGTGGCCCTGTTCAAGAGCTCTCACACAGTTATGTAAGGCATCGGAACATCTCTGTTCGTCTTCAGCCACCAAGACATTTACAAGGATGCAGGTTCGAATGCCGCCTGAGGACGGCACCCCATAGTTATACGTACCATACTGTGGAGTAGCGATTCCAGCCTTCCTCGTAGCTTCATTTAACAGGGCAATTGAGTTTGTCTCTTTCCCGTCCTTTTTGAGAATCTTGACAAGCCAATTGCCGTGCCCCTCATCGCTGTCACGCTTGCGTTTCTTGGATCTGGGGACTATGTCGTCTACTTGTGAAGCCATTGCGAGCTCTGCAAAGTACAGACGGCTCGGTTCTTGGGTCGTGTCAAGGATAAATAGAAGGGAGGTTAGGTGGTTGTCG
>Ga0302140_10003406_pt1 | contig 20440 bp, 9 predicted proteins | sample I_Bog_E1_1_FD_202095 | JGI IMG/M metagenome (GOLD analysis project Ga0302140, IMG submission 202095) | Peat permafrost microbial communities from Stordalen Mire near Abisko, Sweden - I_Bog_E1_1 | ecosystem: Environmental > Terrestrial > Soil > Wetlands > Peat | place: Sweden: Abisko, Stordalen... | reverse complement strand
GTTTTTTTTTATATAAATGCAAATGAATTTCTAGACTTTTTAAAAAATTATAACTTCTTTTAAAATATTTTTTTAACAATCTCTGATTTATAATTTGAAAAACTTAAAAGAAAAACAACAGAAATGACAGATATTTCCAATATAAAAAATCAAAATAGCGCAACTTCCACTCCGAATCAACACAAAAGCAAAAAATTCGTCTATCGTGATGGTCGTTTCACCAAACAACGCTTTCTCAAGAGAAAAGAAAAAAATTTTTCTGAAGCAGATGTAAAAGATTAAAATATTTTTTTTTTAGTCAATTGTGTTTTTAGGAATTGGTAGAAATTCAGGAAGAAAAAGAGACAGTTCAGCAAATAAAAGACTTTTCCTCATTTAACCTTGAACAAATTTTTCAAGAAAATGGGGCTGATCTCAATTCCTTCCCAAAATATACCCAATGGTTGCCTTTGCATTATTACGATGATGCGTCTTACGACGATTTTACCAATGAAGAATGGGGTGCGAAGCTAGAACAGGGACCTCTTCGCGCCAGAGTGATTTCAAAAATCAAAGGCAAAATTACTTGGAAGCAGGCAGACGTCCATAGTTTTAACAAGGATGAAGATAAATTTTCTGGATTTTTTTCTGATGATAAAACGACTTTCAAGTTGCCTCGGCTATTTGTAGTTTTTGACTCAGACAACCCTTGGAAGTTTACTGAAAGAATAATTTCAGCCCAAGAAAGCCGTACTTTCGCAGATAGCTTGATCAGATATAATTACTATATTGAGAATATGCCTATCAATGAGGGTTATGAATTGGAGCCAACAAAGAGGAAGCGGTTGGAAAGTTTAGCCATCAACACTCATTACTTGGATGGAGTCGATACAACAGCTTTACTTCTTGAAATCAATAATGACTATTCGAAGGCTTTAAACAAAATGTTATTTGACAAGTACCTCGAAAGCAATTCAGAAGATCTTTTGTTGCACAACCTTTCTCTTCCAACGAAAATAGAAAAGGAAGTTCCTTATTATGGTTTATTGGAGTTAGAGAGCAAGAAAGGAGCAAAGGAAATTTATATGTTCAACCACACTGAAATCTTCATTCTAGAACCAAAGTCATTTGAAAATACCTTTAAAGAGTTTTGCCTTGCAACTTTAAAAATCAAATCAGAATCAGTTCTGGCTTTGCAAGAAATAAAAAGGGAATGCCTCAAGATTGTTGACATGGAAGTCTTCAATTTCAGGATCAATAAGGCAGTTCGTTACGAAGAATACAAACAATTGCAAGAGAGTGAATCCAACAATGTTAAAGATTATCTAAAAACTACATATTTAACTGAATTAATCAATACCATCCGAAGCAAGTTCCAAGATGTCGAAAAGGGATGGTTTAATATCAAGGATTCCAACAAAGGAAACTACGATTTTGGAAAATTAAAGAGATTCCTGACTCTAGTGAGATTGATGATGCAGGACAGTCTTTTGACTTTATGTTTGACAAGCTTTAGGAAATATGCAGATTGGCTTCACCATTTCTTGCCATCAAAGGTTGAAATAAAATCAATAAGTGAAGTTTTGAATGCCTGGACCACTTCAGATCGATTAGAAAATGAAATTCCTCCTTTGTTTGCAATTGATCTACTAAAATCCACTTCAAACGACGAATATCTTTATTCCACACCTCCAAAAAACTTTTTGAATGCAATACTCACTCATTTCGATAGAGTGCTTGAAGATTTTTCCCGAATTCCCGATATAGAGCAAAAAGTGCTTTCAGAGCTCTATAAGACTCATCAAAGAATCGAAACATTTATAAAGTCACCTGTGCGACCTACAGAAAAGCCGGAAATGTTTCAGGATTCGAGAAAGTTCCAAACAGACAATCATTGGGTTTATTACATCTACGAAGAAATTAAAGGAATGATGGAAAATGCAATAACTCCACTGGCTGAATACCTGAAGCAATTTGATAAATTTAAAGAAATTTTAAGTCTTAATCCAAATGAATATGTTGAGAAACTAGAAAAGGAAGAGCCTCCGAAAGACATCCAAGATTTGAAAAATGAAATTCTTGAATTTCAGAAAAAGGATAAAATATTAAAAGAATCCATTTCTGAAGTCGTGAGGATTTCATGCTTTCAAGTATATTGCAAAGATTTACTCCTTTTTTTAACAGGAAAATACTCTGCCACCATAAGAAATTTGAAGGATTTGATTGCAAAACGAGCTAAAACCAAAACTCAGAAAATCTTTGAAGGATTTCAGACAATACACTCCAAGATAAAAGAAAAACCCAAGGATATTGAGAAATTGACAGAAATCAAAGAATACATGGCAGGAATTCCAAAAGATCTAGAAGGAATTCGCCTTGAAATTGGTGAATGTCTTGAAATTTATGGTATTCTAGAGGAATTTAATTACAAATTTAGCATTGAGGACTTGAATAAAAAATGGTTGATTTATGGAGGACCTAAAGATACTTTGGAATTAATTGAGCAAACGAAGATTCTATTAGAAAAGAATGTCAACCAATTTAATGAGGAAATGAAAACAAAGCAAGAAGAATTCAAGGAGAATGTTGATAATTTAGAGAAAACCATCCAAAATTTCAGTCAATATCAAAACATTAACCAACATGCAGAGGTGGCCAAAGCAGTCGAATCGATCAATGAATCAATGAAGCTTTATATTGAAGAAGCAAAGAAATATAACACTCGGGAAGGTCTTTTTGGTCAAGAAGCAACAGATTACAGCAAATTAGCTCAAATGGCCAAGGAATTTCTTCCATTTTCCAATCTTTGGTTGACGACAACCAATTGGTTTAAGAACATAGTGAGTTGGCAACATGATGAATGGAATAAATTAGATGCCTTGGGTGCAGAGAAATTCGTGGAAGAAGGCTTAAGAACTTTAGGAGGGGTGATCAGATTCTTTAGAGATAAGGAATTAGGCCCAGTTTTGAAAATCGGAGAAAGTGTCAGGGCTCAAATTGAAGAGTTTAGACCCAAAGTCCCTTTAATGGTTGCATTGAAACAAAAGGGAATGAAGGATCGACATTGGAATCAGATATCAGAGGCAGTTGGTTTTGAAGTTAAGCCTGATGAAGGATTCACATTTACCAGAGTTTTGGAAATGGGTTTAATGCAAAACATTGATGCATGTTGTGAGGTGGGAGAACGTGCTGCCAAAGAGTTCAACATCGAGAATAAGTTGAATGATATGATTTCCACATGGGAGAAAATAAATTTCGAGCTGGTGAGTTATAAACAGATTACATCTATAATCAAAAATTACGACGATATCCAAAATATTCTTGACGAGCACATTTTGAACACACAATCAATGCAATTTTCTCCATATAAGAAACCTTTTGAGGAAAAAATCGTTAATTGGTATGCCCAACTGAAACTTATGTCAGATATTCTGGAAGAATGGGGGAAGTGTCAAGGAAATTGGATGTACCTTCAGCCAATTTTTGACTCTCCGGATATTTCGAAACAACTTCCTGGAGAATCTAAGAAGTTTAAAGGTGTGGACACGACATGGAAAAATATAATGGCCCACACAAAATCTGTCTTAAATGTCGTTAAAGTCTGTGGTTATGAAAATTTATTGGAGAAACTTCAAGAAAACAATAGAAATTTGGATATTATTCAAAAGGAATTGAATAACTATTTAGAGCGAAAAAGAGAAAGATTTGCAAGATTTTATTTCTTGTCTAATGAAGACTTGTTGGAAATCCTTTCTCAAACAAAAGAACCTACTGCAGTTCAGCCTCATTTAAAGAAAGTCTTTGAAAATATTCATCAAATAGAATTTGATGATATGAAGATTATCAAAGCAATGTTTTCAGCTGAAAGGGAAAAAATAGATTTTGTGAAGCCAGTGAATCCCGTTAATCGTAATGTTGAAGATTGGATGAATGATGTGGAAGATCAAATGAAGGCTAGCGTGCGTGCAGCATTGTTCAATAGTGTTGAAGATTATAAAGTCACCGAAAGAACACAATGGGTAATGAAACATCCAGGTCAATGTGTCTTAAATGGGTCTCAAATTGTATGGACTCATGAAGTTGAGGAGGCATTAATGAAAAACAACGTAAAGGAATATTGGGAGAAGACACTCAATAAACAATTGTTAGATTTGGTTGAACAGGTGAGAAAGAAAATGACTAAACAGCAACAAGTGTCAATAAATGCCTTGATTGTTATTGATGTGCACGCCAAAGATGTTGTTGAAAGATTGTGGAGAAATGACATTGATAATGTGAATGCTTTCGAGTGGATTTCTCAATTGCGATATTATTGGGAGCCGGAAAATGAGAAAGAAACAACCAATCATTGTTTCGTGAAATGCATCCAAACAAAATTTCCTTATGGTTATGAATATTTAGGAAATACATTGAGGTTGGTCATCACTCCTTTGACTGATAAATGCTATATGACTTTGATGGGAGCGTTAAAATTAAATTTGGGAGGAGCTCCAGCTGGACCTGCAGGAACAGGAAAAACTGAATCAGTGAAAGATTTGGCTAAAGCTTTAGCTAAACAATGCGTGGTGTTCAATTGTTCAGATAGTATGGATTATATAATGGTGGGAAAATTCTTTAAAGGGTTGGCTTCTTCTGGAGCTTGGTGTTGTTTTGATGAATTCAATAGAATCAATATTGAAGTCTTGTCAGTCATTGCACAACAATTGCTTTTCCTATTCAAGAAAAAGGCTGAAGGAGTAACTCAAGTCACTTTCGAAAATTCGGAAATAAAAATTCAACCAAGCTTCTCTGTGTTTGTCACAATGAATCCAGGTTATGCAGGACGTACTGAATTACCTGATAACTTAAAAGCATTATTCCGATCAGTGGCAATGATGGTTCCCAACTATGCCATGATTGGAGAAATTATGCTTTATTCCTTTGGGTTCAAAACAGGAAGAGATTTAGCCCAAAAAATGGTGGCAACCTTCAAGCTTTCCTCTGAACAATTATCAAGCCAGGATCATTACGATTATGGTATGAGAGCTGTAAGATCGGTCATCAATGCAGCTGGTCTTTTGAAATCCGCTGAGCCCGATATGGATGAAGAGAAGTTGTTATTGAGAGCACTACGAGATGTGAATGTTCCTAAATTTTTGAAGGATGATTTGCCCTTATTTGAAAATATTATGAAAGATCTATTCCCTGGAGTTGATAGACCCACAGTAAATTATGGATCTCTTTTAGACTCTATTAATCATTCTTGCGAAAAATTCCAATTGATTCCAGTTCAACCTTTTATAGATAAGGTTTTGCAGCTTTACGACACAATCCAAGTGCGTCATGGTCTTATGCTTGTCGGTCCGACTGGAGGAGGTAAAACAAGCAATTACAAAGTGTTGCAAGCTGCAATGACAGCTCTTGATGGTAATGGTTATAATAAAGTGCACACCTACATTCTCAACCCAAAATCAATTACAATGGGGCAGTTATATGGTCAATTTAATGAACAAACACATGAATGGACAGATGGAGTTTTAGCCTATATAGTGAGAGAAACTGTCAAAGATCAAAGCCCTGACAAACAATGGATTATTTTTGACGGACCCGTTGATTCTTTATGGATTGAGAGCATGAATACCGTGTTGGATGATAATAAGAAACTTTGTTTAAATTCAGGACAAATTTTAACATTAACTCCGATGATGACCATGATGTTTGAAGTTGAAGATTTGGCAGTCGCTTCCCCTGCAACTGTTAGTCGATGTGGAATGGTTTATATGGAACCTATCGCCTTAGGTTTAAAACCATTATTGGATTCATGGTTTGGAAAATTACCCAAAAGTTTTAAAGAAAAAAAAAGTTTTATTCCGACCTTGGAAAAATTATTTGATGCATTTTTGGAGCCATGCATTGATTTCTTGAGAAGAAATTGCAAAGAAATCATTCAAACCAATAACAATAACATAGTTCAATCCTTGATGAAACTTTTAGATTGCTTTATGGTTAATTATAAAGAATCAGAAACCAAAAAAGTAACTCCTGAAGAAATCGATTTGTTGGAAAGCTTATTGGAGCCTTTCTTTGTATTTTCTCTAATTTGGTCGATAGGATGCACAACGGATTACCCAGGCCGTGAAAAAATGAGTCTCTTCATTCGGGGATTGATGATGACACATAAAGCTAAATTCACATTTCCCGAAGGAGGTTTGGTTTATGATTACAAATTTATAATCAAAGAAAAAAAATTTGTTGCATGGACAGAAGGTTTGAAGAATTTTGAAATTGATCCAAAGCTTTTATATAATGAAATCATGGTGCCGACCAACGATTCAACAAGAAATATTTACCTTATGAATTTGCTTATCGCTAACAGCAATCATATTTTATGTCCCGGTCCCACAGGAACAGGAAAATCCCAAAATATCTATAACTTATTGAGTTTTGGCTTGTCAGAAGAGTTCCAATATATCGCCTTGTCTTTTTCTGCTCAAACCAGCGCAAATCAAACCCAAGATTCAATCGACTCGAAATTAGGAAAAAGAAGAAAAGGTTATTATGGGCCAGATTTTGGAAAAAAATGCGTGATCTTCGTAGACGATCTCAACATGCCTAAAAAAGAAGTTTTCGGAGCGCAACCTCCCATAGAAGTTCTGAGACAATATTTGGATCATAAAGGATGGTACAACCGCAAAGATTTAAATTTTATGAAATTAGAAGATATCATCTTATTAGCAGCTATGGGACCACCAGGAGGAGGTAGAACAAAAATCACTGATCGTGTTTGTAGGCATTTCAATATCATCGGTTATACCGAATTGGATAAAGAAACAGTCACCAGAATCTTCACTGTTTTGTTGGATTATTTCTTAAAAAGGTTTTCTGAGAACGTGAAACAAATTTTACCTGAAGTGGTGGAATCTGTTCTTTTTGTTTATGAGACTGTGAAAAAAGAACTGCTTCCAACTCCCACAAAATCACATTATACATTCAATCTCAGAGATATATCAAAGGTTTTCCAAGGGATTTGTTCTGGGAATCCGAAATCCATTCCTGAACCAATTAGTTTAACGCGTATATGGTTCCATGAAAATATGAGAGTTTTCCATGATAGATTAATAAATGACGAAGATAGAAAATATATGAAAAAATTGCTTTATTCCCAATTCGAACGATTTGGATTTTCACCGGAAAATGTTATCAATCAAGAAAGAATCATTTTTGGGGATTATTTCCAAGGTCGAGATATTGAACCAAGAAATTATATGCAGACTTCGGATCTTAAAACCTTCCTGAGCAAAATGGAAAGTTTCCAAGAAGATTATAATGCTGAAGCTGGTTATAGTAGCACGAAGAAATCTATGAGATTAGTCTTGTTCTTAGATGCCTGTGAACATATTTCGAGAATAACGAGAATTCTTAGACTTCCACAAGGGCATGCCTTATTACTAGGAGTTGGAGGATCGGGAAGACAATCTTTATCAAGGATGGCCTCATACATTGCTGGATATCCTTTAGTGCAGATTGAAGTGATCAAGAATTATTCAATGAAAATATGGAGGGAAGATTTGAGAAATATATTAATGCAAGCAGGAGTTGATAATAAACAAATAACTTTCCTCTTTGTGGATACCCAGATTATTCACGAGCAAATGTTGGAAGATATTAATAATGTATTAAATTCAGGAGATGTTGCCAACCTATATACGGAAAAAGAAATTGAGGAAATATCTAATGCTTGCAAGAATGAATGCATTAAAAAAGGCTTGCAACCAAATAAAATGAACATTTACTCTCAATTTTTGGTAAGAATTAGAAAAAACATCCATTTAATTCTTTGTATGAGTCCTTTGGCCGATGTATTCACAACTCGTTTGCGTATGTTTCCAAGTTTGGTGAATTGCTGTACTTTAAATTGGTTCACAGAATGGCCTGAAGAAGCTTTGGTGGGAGTTGGGAAAGGTTGTTTGTCAGATTTCGAAAGAGATTTGGGTATAGAAGGTCAAACGAATGCATATGTTGAAGTTTTCAAGAATATTCATAAAAGTGTAGAAAGTATATCTGTGAGATTTTTGCAAGAGTTAAGACGACATAATTATGTTACCCCTAAAAGCTACCTGGAATTGTTGGCTCTATATATTGCGATTTTGAAAGAGAAGAAAACAGACTTTAGAAAACAAGTAGATCGTTTGAAAGGTGGATTGAATAAATTGGTTGAAGCCAACAAACAAGTGGAAGAAATGCAGGCTCTCTTAATTAAAAAGCAGCCTGAATTGGAAAAGGCGCAAGAAGAAACAGAAAAAATGATGAAGAAATTGGTAGTTGAAAGAAAAGAAGCAGATGAAACCCAGAAAATCGTGGCTAAAGAAGAGGCCGAAGCTACTAAACAGGAATTAGAGGCCAGGGAATTGGAAAAAAAACAAGAAGCTGCAGTCGAGGAAGCTAATATTATTTTAGAAACAACTCTCAAGGAAGTTCAGAAATTAAAAAAAGAACATCTTGTTGAACTAAAATCATTGTTGAACCCAGCTGATGCTGTGAGAGTTACCTTGGGAGGAGTGGTTATTTTGTTTCAAGATCACATCAAAAAAGACTTAAATGGAGAAATTATTCTTAAGCCAGACCCAGACCCAAAAAACATAGGAAAAAAAGTAGAAGACTTTTTCGAAACAGCCAAGAGATATCTATTAAATGACCCTAAAGAATTGTTGGATATTCTCAAGACATATGACAAAGATAATGTCAATCCAGCTTTGATCACAAAATTGGAAAACAAGATCCTGCATCATAAAGATTTCACTTATCAAAGAGCAACAGAATGCTCATATGCTTTGAAATTCTTGTATTCTTGGGTTAAGGCCATTTACGATTATCATAAAATTTATACTGAAACTCAACCACTTAGAGATGAATTAATGGTTTAGTTTTTTTATTATTCAATAAAATATAATTATTTTTGTTTTAGGTTGTCAAAAAAGTTGTAGCTGAAAAAACATTGGAACTTCAGATAAAGAAGGAAGCCTTGGAAAAAATTAACAACAGAATTAAAGAATTAGAAGATTTATATAACGCTAAAATTCTTCTGAAGGAAAATCTCGCCAAAGAAATTAATGATTGCCAAGTTAAAAAGGAAAGAGCGGAAAAGTTGACCAGATCTCTTTCCGATGAAAAAGTTCGTTGGTCTCAAGATATTGAAACGATTGAAAAAAGGGGTGTGTTTTTGGCCGGTGATTCCATTATAGCAGCAGGAATGATAGCTTATGCAGGCACATTTACTTCACAATATAGGCAAGAATTAGAATCCTCCTGGGTGAGAAATCTTAAGGAATTAGGAATCAAACATACAACTGATATCACTATGAAAAAATTCCTGGAAATTCCTGTGATCACACAAGGTTGGAACATAAACGGCCTTCCTAAAGATGATACATCTACTGAAAACGGGATAATTATTGAAAAAACTCGCAGATGGCCTCTTATGATCGACCCTCAGACTCAAGCAAATAAATTTATCAAAAATATGGGAAAGGACAAAGCTGAAGGTTTAGAAGTAATCAAAACTTCAGACCCAAATCTTATGAGAACTATTGAAAAATCAATACAATTGGGACAATCTGTGCTTTTGGAAAATGTTGGAAAGGATTTGGATCCTGCTTTGGAACCAATTTTATTGCAAGATGTAAAAAAAGAGGGAACTAGTCTTACTTTAGCTATTGGAGATAAAATTATTGTTTATGATGAACATTTTAAATTCTTCATGACAACAACATTACCTAACCCCCATTATTCCCCTGAAACTAGTGTGAAAGTGACCATAATAAATTTTGCTATTACTCCTTCTGGACTCGAAGAACAGATGTTGGCACGAATAGTGGAACTTGAAAATCCTCAATTAGAACAAAAGAAAAATGATATTGTGAGGAAAAATGCTGCCGACAAAAAAGAATTATTGAGCATCGAAGATTCTATTTTGAAATCATTGAGTGAAACCAAAAATATTGATGATCTTTTGATGGATGAAACCATGATCAATAAACTGCAGACTTCAAAAAAATTCGCAGCTGAAATCAACCAAAGAGTCAAAGATTCCAAAATCACAGAGGCTCAAATAGATGAAGCCAGAGAATCATACCGTCCAGTTGCTTATCGATCTTCCTTATTGTTTTTCTGTATTTTGGATCTGTCCTTTATCGATCCGATGTATCAATATTCTTTGCAATGGTTCTCCAATCTTTTCTCATTGGCCGTTGAAAACTCACCTACTTCAAATGTTCATGAAACGAGACTATTAAATCTCAACAATTTCTTCACCTATAGCTTATATGAAAATGTTTGCCGATCACTTTTTGAAAAACACAAATTGCTTCTATCTCTCATGTTAACTGTGAAAATCTTGCAAGGAGATCATTTCTTGAATGAAATGGAATGGAGATATCTTTTGGCAGGACCAACAGGAGAAATCAATGTTTTATTGAATCCAACTCAATGGATTTCAGAAAATATGTGGGCTGATCTTTATAGACAACTCGCAGGACTTTCGCAATTGGAAGCTTTCAAGGGACTCGATGTTTATTTCATGGAGAATTTTGAACATTTTAAGTCCTATTATGATTCAGCGAACCCTCAGAACGAGGCTTTACCAGGCCATTGGAATCAAAAATTGAATGAATTTGAAAAAATGATGGTTCTCAAGGCTCTGCGTCCAGATAAGGTGATTCCTGCCATTAAGAACTGGATTTCTTTGAAACTTGGGAAAGATTATATTATTTCTCCGACCTTCGATTTGGGAAAATGTTACAAGGATTCAAGTCTTTATACCCCTTTGATATTTGTTCTTTCTTCGGGATCTGATCCTGTGGCTGATTTTCTCCGTTTTGCTGAAGAACAAAGCTTCGGAACTAAATATGAGACGATTTCTTTAGGACAAGGTCAAGGAGTGAAAGCAGAGAAAATGATAAAGGAAGGAAGCTTGAAAGGAATATGGGTTCTTCTGCAAAATTGTCATTTGGCTAAATCTTGGATGCCTGAATTGGAAAGAATTGTTGAGGAAATTAATGAGAATGTGCATAAAGATTTCAGATTATGGCTTTCGAGCATGCCAGAATCATTTTTCCCTATATCTGTTTTGCAAAATGGAATCAAAATGACGATGGAGCCTCCCAAAGGATTAAGAAATAACCTGCTTAGATCTTATAATAATTTAGATGATAAAGAACTCAATGATTGTAAGAAACCTGAAGTCTTCAAAAAATTATTATTCGGATTTTGCTTTTTCCATGCCATTATTCAAGATAGAAGAAAATTCGGTCCAATTGGATGGAATATCGCTTATGAATTTACTAATGAAGATCTTACTGTTTGCAAACGTCAATTAAAGTTATTTTTAGATGAATATGAAGAAGTCCCTTACAAGGTATTGAATTATTTAGGTGCAGAGATTAATTATGGTGGAAGAGTGACTGATGATAAGGATGTCCGCTTAATTAAAACAATTTTAATAAATTACATCAATGAGGATGTCCTCAAGGATGGATACAAATTTTCGACTTCTGGAATTTATGTTTCAATGCCTCCTAGTGAACAAGCTGATTATATCAGATATATAGAAGCTTTGCCTTTAGATCCAAACCCTGAAGCTTTTGGATTACATGAAAATGCGGCAATAACTAATGCTCAAAATGAAACAAGAGAACTTTTAGAAACCATTTTAGGTGTGCAACCCAGAGTGAGCACAAAGGAAGGCAAATCAAGGGAGGAGATTATTTATGAGATAGTACAATTCGTTGAATCCAGAACTCCTGATGTCTTTGATTATGAAGCTATTTTTAAGAAATATCCTACATCTTATGAAGAATCAATGAACACAGTTCTGGTTCAAGAAGTCATTAGATATAATAGATTATTAGAAGTCATGCAAGATTCCTTGGTTAATATAAAGAAAGCATTAAAAGGATTGGTAGTCATGTCTGATGAGTTGGAAGCTTTGGGAAATAGCTTATATGATAATCAGGTTCCAACTCTTTGGGCAGACAAAGGATTTCTATCCTTGAAAGCATTGGTTTCATGGACTTCGGATTTGAATAAAAGAATAAAATTCTTACAAAAATGGATTGATGAGGGAACACCATCCGTATTTTGGATTTCCGGCTTTTTCTTCCCTCAAGCTTTCATCACAGGAACCTTGCAAAATTACGCTAGAAAACATACAATTGCAATTGACAAATTGACTTTTGAATTCAAATATCCGGATAACATTTCTCCTAATGACATTAAGGAAAAACCACATGATGGATGCTTTGTATATGGCATATATTTGGAAGGAGCTAGATGGGATTATCAAAAACATATGTTAGGAGAATGCAAACCAAAAGAATTATTTGCTGATTTACCTTTGCTTCATTTAGTTCCAATCCTTATTAAAGAAGATCCCCCTAAGGATATCTATAATTGTCCATTATATAAAGTGGAATCAAGAAGAGGAACTCTCTCCACAACAGGACATTCGACCAATTTCGTGATGTTTTTGGAGCTTCCTTCAGACGAATCTGAAAATAAATGGATAGTTGGTGGCGTTGCGGCTTTCCTATCTTTGAGATATTAATAAACAAGAAAGAAGGAAAATTTTTTTTTAGCCTAAAGACAAAAAGACATTAAATTTTAATAAGATTAAATTTAACAGAATTATAAAACAGAAATTTAAATATTATAAAAAAATTGTCTAGTGTGTCTGTTTTCTAAGTTTCATTTCCCAAAACAAAACAATAAAGTAAAATTTTAATTAAGACTAATTTAGAAAATGATGAAAAACAACAATCAGGAAATTTCAAATATTCCATATATGATTGAGAAGAATTTCCCCTTTTTTAAATTCATGAAATATATCGGATCAGATAACATGGTTGTGGTTCAGGACATAAATACCAAAACATTAATAAATTTGCGTTTAGTGCCCAATGTTGAAAGAACAGATTATACTTCAGTGCGAAAATTCTTTTATCAAATGGAAAAAATTTCTCATCCTAATATTCTCAAATACTTCCAAATATTTTATATCAAAGAGGAGAACGTCTTAGTCATGACTAGCCAATTTGGAGACATTTCTTTTCAAAATTTTATGGATGAAAAGCTTCAAAAGGATCGCCAATTGTCTGCAGAATATTTAAAAAGGATCATGCATCAGAAAATCCCCCAGGATCGTCGAATATATTTCGAATATTTCAAGCAAATCGTTCAAGGTGTGAAATATTTGCATCGAGATATGAGAATAATCCATGGAAACCTCAAATTATCAAACTTGCTCTTGATTGATGATCTCATTAAAATCGCAGATTTTAGAGAATTAAAGCCTCATTTGTCCAATCCAACGATTTGGAAAAGTTTCGATGCCGTCGAATATTTTCCTCCTGAGGTTCTCTTATTAAAAGATATTAATAATCTGACTGATAAATGTGATATATGGGCACTTGGAGTTATTTTACATAAAATGTTAACAAATCAAAAACATCCTTTTTTGCCAAATTCGATAAATTCAATGAATAATTATGAAAAATTGTCTCACCTCAAAACACAATTTTCAAAAAATACTAGATGTTTCGATGCATCTTTGGATGAACCATTATATGTGGAGTTATTAGATCAATGTCTTCAATATGATCCTGGAAAACGACCGAATATAGTCCAATTGTTAGATTCTTTGAAAGACCTTGAAGAGAAAAGCTTAGTGAAAATCAATGAAGATGATTTCAAAGATGATATTTATTCATCGAAGATCCCCATCAAATCGCTTTGCAATGGGCTTGAAAATTATGGGGTCAAGGATTTTGATATCGAGAAAACGCAATCCATTTATTTGAACTCCCAAAAGGGTTTTTTTTTTAATTATGAGCTTCTTTCCTTATTCACAGAAGTGATCAAACTGGATTATTTTAATTTGTTGGAATTAAATCTAAATGGAAATTTTCTGGGGGAATTGAATAAGAAGCATTTCGGGATTTTGTTAGATGGATTGAAAAATAACAAATCAGTTCAGAAATTGGAATTGAACAGAAATGGACTGGGTAAAAATAGTGAAGATTTCAAACTTTTATGCAATGCTCTGAAAAACATGAAATTGACATCTATGCAAATGTCTGAAAATTTAATAGGATTGCATGCTTTGAACCTGAAATATTTATCTGAAGTAATCATTGTCAATGAGGGTTTGGTTGTTTTGGATTTGAGCATGAATTTTTTAGGTAAATTTTCAGAAAATATGGGCTTTTTTTGGGAATGTCTAAAAGAACATAAAAACCTCGCAGATTTGAATTTAGGCAAAAACGATTTAGGGAATTTCTTTGATTCCATCAAACTCCTATCAGATGGCATTAAATATAACAAATCATTAAAATCTCTTGATCTCAATTCAAATCTTCTGGGAAAAGAGTTACAAAATATCGACAATTTGACTTATTCTTTCAAAGTGAATAAATCATTAACAAGTCTTTCTTTAGCTAACAACGATTTAGGAAATTATAGCGCAGGTGTGGCAATGTTTGCTGAAGTGATAATAATGACGAAAAAATGGACTGAACTGAACCTTTCCACCAATAATTTAGGAAAAAACTCAAAAAACATAAAATATCTAGCGAAAGCTCTCAAAGAAAACACTTCCATTGTAAAAATTAATTTAACTTGTAATAAATTAAGTGTTGAACTTATCAATCTTTGCATGAGTTTGGTGTTTAATGAAACTATAACTCATCTGGTTCTATCTGAAAACTCCTTAGGCAATGATTTGGATGTTACAAAGACGTTGGCAGAATATTTAAAAGTTAATGAACATTTAGAGATTTTGGATCTTTCCAATAATGACTTTGGATCTGAGATTGAATCAATGAGGACTTTATTGGAGTCTTTAAAATATAACGTTTCGATAAAGGTGCTTTTTTTGAACGATGTGAATTTGAACAAAAAAGTGGAAAACTTATATGTTTTAGCCTCGTTTTTAAAGGCGAACAACACTATTAACACCATTTATTTGTTTAATAATGAAATAACAGACATTGATGAAGAGAAGTTCCTACGCGAAAGAGGACATATCACTGTTTATCGTTAAATTATTTAAAAAAATATGTTTATGTATAATAATAATATAAGGAGGGAACAAATAAAATTTTAAAATGTCTTTTTGTTGAAAAAATGGGAAATCGAAATAGCTCCAGCAATTTCTGCTTTTTTCTTAATCCTTTTTCCCCTTGTGTAGGCTCCAAAAAAAATGAAAAGAAAGAAAATGTGCAAGTCTCCAAAATTTCCAAATCTTCATTAAATGGCTCCATAATTTATAGTGTGGATCCAGCTCCATCCTTACAACAACCAAATTCAATCCTCGGTTCGAAAAACTTCCATTATTCTCCGCTTCTTTTCTCACAATCTTTCCATGGCAAAGATTCTCCGGATATCAAACTTCATGAAACAAATGATTCAGATTTCGCATTGCATTATAAATCATATCCCGGAAATAATCATTTGATTCGAGAATCATGGGATATGGAAATCGAAAATGTTGATGAAAGACGATCAGCTGTGGTTGCTAATGCTCTTCTAGAAATGGAAAAAAATGTGGTGATTGGCAAAAAAACCTTAAATCTGGCATTGAAAGGAAATGTGAACACCAACGATATGATTTTTTTATGCGAAACTATCTCCAAAGCGAAGCCGTTTCATTATTTGAGGCTTGATTTTAATCGAACAAATATTAAAGACGCCGAACTCTTACCTTTGACCAAAACCTTTGACGCTTTGCCAGAAATAGAAGGCCTAGAACTTCTTTTGCAAAATAATCATATCACCTATTTAGGCGGAAAAGCCTTGATAAAAAGTTTAGAAAAAGTCAAAGATCTCAAAATATTTTCGATAAATTTAAGCTATAATATAGAACTATCAGGCAATGCCTTGGAAGAATTAGCAGAAGAAATCGGGAATTTAGAGAAACTTGAACAATTATGTTTAGAACTCCAGGCTGTGAGATTGAGTAGTTCTGATCTATTTTTCATAGAATTGCTCAATAGTCTCAATAAATGTAAAGCCCTCAAAACTCTGCATTTAAACCTGAGCGAAAATATGCTAAAATCCAACATTTTGAATTTCTTCTTGAATGGCCTGAAAAATATTTCGACCAAACTCCTCGAATTTCAATTGATTCTCAACCATAATCCCCTTTCCTATCAAGATTTTTGCGAAATTTTCCATTTATTTGAAGAATCAACTGAACTAAAGTCCGAGACTTTTTAGGAAATGACCTAAATCTCCAAAACCCTCGTTTTTTGGTGGATTATATAAATCCAGAATTTTCTTTCCTTTTGATAGAACGTTTAAAAATCAACCTTTCTGATTGCGTTCTGAATAAAGCAGTTTATGAAAATCTAGCTTTTGTATTGCATTGTATGAGGAAAGTGAAAGAATTAGGGCTTTTATTTTGTTCAACAAAGAGCATGCATAAAGGATTTGAACAAATTATATGTTCTTTGCCAAATTTCCCAAAATTAATGAAATTGAAACTTGATTTGAAGAAATCAGAATTTGGGTTAGAAATCCTTGAAGTTTTAATTATTAGTTTGCAACATTTGAAATTCCTTCGTTCTTTGAAATTAAATTTATATCAAATTCCTTCACTTCGATTGAAAGAAGTGAAGGAATTTTGCAAAGTCATTGCCAAAATGGATATTTTACAGAAGATCCGCTTTAATGTCAAAGAAAAAGGAAAGAAAAAATGTGTTGAAGCCTTAAATCAATTTGTCAACTTTAGACAAGCCCTCTTGTACTTTAGTTTAAAATATAAATTATTAAACAAGGAAACAAGAGGGAAATTATTAGTAAATTATATAAATAAAATATTTTTAAACAAAAAGTAAGAAATTATTAAAATTAAAAAAAAAAAAATGTATTGTTTTCTTGTTCATTTTTCTAGTAAAAAATTATAATAAAAAGAAGATATCGTTTTTTAGATAAGTGAACGATATTTTTTGAAAATCAAAAATTTTCTCATTGTAAAAATCTCCTTCATATCTTCTCCTCATTTCCCCTCTCAAATGTTTAAAAATTCCTCTCCAAAATTGTTCCGATTCAATATATATGCCTTTTCACTGTTTTCTTCCCCTTCAGAACTGAAATCCGAAGTTTTTATTAAATCATCATAGCTGAAACTTTTGTCAAAATTCATAAAATTCATGTGAAAAATAAAATAAAAACCTTGATTTTTTAAATTCTTGCTGTTGTCTGCAAAAAAATTCATCAAAAGCCATATCAATACATCCTTTGGCTCTTCTATATAGCAGGAACTCTTGTAAACATTCGTTTTTTTGTGTACTTTGGTATTTAGTCCATAACCACTTTTCTATCATGACTTCTTGATCCGTGCCCACTTGTTTCATCACTTCCAACGAATTCATCATTTCATGGTTGCCAATATAACCGTTTAGATCCAAATTGCTTTTTTGGTACAACTCATGATGGGTATCTTTCAATACCATTTGCAGATGGTTAGGCCAACATGGAAAATTAATAAAAGGTGCCAAGATTTCAGCTGTTTTGGGAGAAAGACAAAAATCAGAAAATTTCATGGAAGGGAAGTCCGAAGTATCTGCTGAGGAGGCAGATGCTTTTTTTTTGGAGGAAAATTTGGGCGATTTCTTGATTTTATGGTTGGAAAGGATCATAAGAAGTAAGATTGGTGGAAGGGTGGTGTTTTCGCTTTTGAAAAGAGAAAATTTTTAATTAAATTTGAAGTATGCTTTATTGCTCAAATTAGCCAACAAATACTTTCAAATTTTATACTTTTAATATATTGCTTAATTTCGTGATATATAATTAGGAATATTATTTAATTAATTTTTTTTTTCATCCTAAAAAAAAAAATAACTAATTAATATTATTTCCTTAAAATAACTACTGCTTCTTTACAACATTCCAAGAAAAGCCCTCAACGAGTCAGTTTGCTTGAATATTGGATGATTCATTAAATATTTCAAATAAACCTGCAAGGCAAAAACTCTGAATTCAATTATTTTGTTCTCATTAGCAAAAAGACCAAGGTTTCCTTTATTGGGCAAGTCTTCAATAATTTCGTTTTTCTTTTTCGCAATAACTTTGAGGTCTTCATGCAATTCTTTGAAATTTTCATAGGATTTTAGGATCGCGCAAATGATTTTTCCAGATTTTTTGATTCTAATTTTATAGAATGGCTTTTTATTGATGATTTCATGTCCTAACACTTCTATATCCAAAATGGCTTCTTCTTCTTTATTTTCCACAAAAGATTTGCATTCTAAATCAAAGAAATTGTCATTTTGGTTAGGAACATCTTGAACAACTGAAATTTTTGGAGTTGCTGTTTGGCTATAATTCTGAATTAAAGTGTTTCTTAAATCAGTGTTTGGGAATTTCTGGCTAGTGGTTCTGAAATGTGGTTGAGATTTCAATAATTGATGAGTGGATTGTTGGGGCATTGTATGTTCATTGGTTGAAGTTGTGAATGTAATGACTGTTTGATTGTTTGGATTATTTTTTGAATTAATATTTAAATTTGAGCTGCTGCTTTTGTGCTATTCATATTTTTAATATTAGAAGAAAATTTATCGAAAACTACCTGCTCTGAAGTCAAATAGTTATCAAAGTCAGGCCATAAAAAAGTTAGAAATATGGAATTAAGGAGTCTTTCCTTCAAGAAGAAGTTCATCAAGAAATCAAAATTTTCAATTCTTTCTCTAATGAGGCAGTCTTGATTTCGTCTAATTCAATGATGACGGAAAAGTTTTTTAAAAATTATAAAATAAACTCATTAGGCCTTTTCGGAGGGAAAATAGGGAAAATCAACTGTGGATAGTTCAGTTTCATGTTCTTGTAAAGACTTAAAAACTCATTATAACTTCTAAAGCTTTTAAATAGTTTTCCACCAGAGGAAAACTCTACATGATATATCTATTTTTGTTCAGATTGATTTTTTCTCTAGGAAATTTTTAAAAAATGTACTATTCTTTCTTTGTTTTTCTTTGATATTTTGGAAAATTGACTGACTTTAATATTTTGGATATTTTCTAGATCGACATTATCGGAGGAACCAGTGTTGTTTGGAGTCAATGGTGGTCTATTCGAACTCAAACTTCTCTCAGAAGATCGGTTTTCCATGATACTGGTTAATGGATTCACGGAAAGATCGCTTTTTCTTCTCTTGGCATTTGTGAAAACTATATAATTTTTATCACTACCTATTCGTTGGAAAGAATTGTCAATTGTCAAGCTTTTTCTTTTGTCAGTAAAAATAGATGTATCTATATTGTCATAATCCTTTTCTCCGTCCAATAATGTTTTTCCTTTGTTAGGCTCATTATTAAGAAAAAGAAACAATACTTTTTAATTATTAATTAAAATTATTAAACAATATTATAATATGAACAATTCTTACAAAAAAACATATAGAACAATTCTTCCGCACAGGAATAGATCATAAAGTTTTGAAGTTCGGACATTCGGGTTTCAGATATTGTTATGTACAAGATCACTTGAATTGAATGCAAAATAAAACTAAAGGCCCATAACTTTTTTAAATGGTTTGGAATTCTCCTTTCTCTGCGTTTTTCCATCATAATTACAAGAAAGCTTAGAACCTAATAAAAAAACATTTTTAAGATAAAATAATGTTTTAATTTATTTAACCCAATAAAGAGAATTAATCGCTTTTAAAATCAACAATAGCAAATCAACATTAGCCTCTACTTTTAATGAATGGATTATGTATGCAATGGGGATTATTATCAAGAAAATCATTGCTACAATCATATAGGATCTCTTTTTTGATGTGCAAAATGATTTCTTTTTTTCAACGCCTCTGAGAAATAGAATATTTTTGAGGAAAACCAACAGCGCGCTTATAATATGCACTAGGGAAATAGAGATTATTATAATTTGATAAGGTGAAGGCACAAGCTGAATTATTTTCAAAAATATAATGAACAGTTTTTAATAACATAATTAATGAAAAAAGACATACTGTGAAATAGATTTCTGTCATAAATGTGAACAAAGTTGTATTTTCTAGCAATATCAAACAAAAGAAGCGAAGAACAAAATAAATAAATAAATAATTTTATTAAAAAAAATAAATTTTATTAAAAGCCGCTGGGTTTTGTTGCAAATTAATTATAAATCATTTTTATCAGATTTTCAAAAATGCAAAACTCCACCTTCCAATCCTATATTTTAACAAAACATTTTCCTCTCAAAACAAGGTCCATCAAAAAAAAAACCAAGCAAAAAGAGTTCACGGAAAGGAAAAAAGCTCTTTCAAGCTCAGAAATGCAATTGATCTCAGAGCCAGAACGATGCATTCAACTCTATAAGTATTATGTATTTTCTGGACTGATCATTCATGATCATTTGAGCATTGAAAAAGATGGAAATTACTTTGGGTATTATCAGGCCCTCAACTATGTGAAGAAAATCACCGGAG
>Ga0302140_10003403_pt1 | contig 20443 bp, 21 predicted proteins | sample I_Bog_E1_1_FD_202095 | JGI IMG/M metagenome (GOLD analysis project Ga0302140, IMG submission 202095) | Peat permafrost microbial communities from Stordalen Mire near Abisko, Sweden - I_Bog_E1_1 | ecosystem: Environmental > Terrestrial > Soil > Wetlands > Peat | place: Sweden: Abisko, Stordalen... | reverse complement strand
GTTCGCAGTTGGCTTCTTTGTGGGGGTGATTGTGGTGGCGATCTATGGAACACGCATCGCCAATGCTGCCAGGTCAGACACTACGGCGCTGATCAACGGTGTCGAGAATCGACTGCACGCAAGACTGGATCGATTCAAGACGGCGACGACTGCTGCAGTGACGAAGGATATCAGCAAGCTTTAACGACATACCACAACGAGCAGCCGAAGACGCGCGAGCTAAGAATCGGCAATCAAATAGACGGCACTGAGTAGCGAAATGCGAAAGGTGCCGTTTGTTTTTGGAGACAACATGCGGATCCAGGACCAGGTTGTATTGGCGTTGACGATATGGCGCGAGAATCGCGGTGGCGGCATTCCGGGTATGCAGAGCGTGGCCAACGTGATTGTGAATCGGGCGACGCGTAACAAAACCAGCGCATTCGCTGAGTGCGTCAAGCCGTGGCAGTTCTCAAGCATCACAGCGAAGGGCGATCCAGAGCTCACATTGTGGCCGAAGGATGATGATGTGCGATGGGCGCAAGCATTGGACCTGGCAGAGCAAGCAGCATCAGGCGCGCTACAAGACATCACTGGTGGTGCGTTGTTGTACTATGCACCGCACGGCATTCAGGCAACGAAGCGGTTCACACTGCCGAATGGTGAGACGATCCCGTTCCCAGATCGTTGGGATGAGACGGTAGTCAAGTATCTGTGCACGGTGCAAGATCAAGTCTTCTTCCGATAGATCGTAATGGAGCTGTGATTGCTATGCGACCATGCGCGCGGTCTGGATGTCCGGCAATCGTCGATCGGGGTTACTGCGACGCATGCAGGCCATTCAGTGAGCAAGCCATTCAGGAGCGTCGGCGCGGTAGCGCGGCGAGCCGTGGATATGATCGTCACTGGCAGAGGTTCCGCACATGGTATCTAGCGCGCCATCGTCTCTGTCAGGACTGTGAAGCCAAGCCAATTCCACTGTACGTGGCTGCAACGGATGTGCATCACGTGAAGAAGGTAGGCGAGTACCCCGAGCTGAAGTTGGTCGAGGACAATTGTATGGCTCTTTGTCACGAATGCCACAGCGCAAGGACTTTCCTCGGTCAGTAGTGCCGGTCGGGCGGGTAGGGGGTATCAAATCCTTCCGACCATGGCGCCGTAGACCGTAGCATACCGTCAAAGACGCTTCCACATAATTCAAAGTTTTTAGGTTCAGCAGATTCGCCGTGATCGATTGCAATTATCACTGGCGAATGGGCTGGATAGCGCCACAATGACCCGCCCTGACCTCGCAAAGGCTTGGAGGTCTCCAATCGAGGTAGCAAATGCCCAGGGGCCGACCTCCCAAGCCGCTAAAAGTTCTTGAGATGTCGGGGGCCGTACGCAAGAACCCAGGCAGGTACCGCACACGGCGAGCAGCCGCTAAGAAGCTTCCGTCGTTGGGCCCCCCTCCCGCTGAATGGACCGTGGGCAAAGATTCAAACGGCCGCTTGGCCCACCTCCTCAAGATTTGGGGCGAGATCGTTGACCAGGATACCGCCGCGCTCCGCGTGCTGAATGTTTCGCATCGCATGCTAGTGAAGAATACCTGCCTGCTGCAGTACAAAGTCGAGCGCGCCAATGAAGGCTATGGCAAGGCGACGTCGGGAGACTACGCGCAGATCGAAAAGAATCTTGCCAAGATGGGCATGACACCTGCCGACAGCGCGCGCGTCGCGGAAGCGGTTCGCGTGCCCGATCGCGAAGCCGGTGCAGGGCGTCCTAGCGCGAGCTGGGGCGAATACGTTGGCTAGAAAAAAGGTTCCCGAAAAGTGGCTGGCTTACGCCGAGAGCGCCACACAATACGCTCGCGACGTCGCTGAGGGTCGCATTCCCTGCTGTAAGTGGGTGCGCTTATCCGGTCAGCGGCATCTCGATGATCTTGCCCGCTCGCGGGGCAAGGACTTCGAATACAAGTACGATCCAGTTCGTGCCGGCCGCGTCTGCGCCTGGATGGAGCGCTTCCCTCACGTCAAAGGGAAGTGGGCGCGCGGCTGGCAGCCAATTCACCTCGAGCCATGGGAGCTCTTCATTGTGTGTTCCATCTTCGGATGGGTGCACAAGAAAACCGGCCTGCGACGGTTCACTGAAGCCGATGTCCTGGTACCACGCAAAAATGGGAAGACTGTTCTCGCCGCGCTGATCGCTTTGCGGATGTTCGTGGCCGACGGTGAGCCTGGCTCCGAGGTCTACTGCGGCGCGAGCGATCGGAAGCAAGCCAAGGAGGTTTTTACTCCAGCGTCGCGCATGGCCAAGCGCGCCGAGGGCTTCAAGGAATATCACGGCATCACCTTCGCCAAGGAGTCGATGTATGTCGCCGACGATGGAAGCAAGTTCGAGATCGTCATCGGCAATCCAGGAGACGGCGCGAGCCAGCATTGCTGGGTGCTCGATGAGTACCACGAACATCCCACCGATGAGCAATACCAGACGGCGCGCACCGGCGCCATGTCGCGCGAGCAACCCCTGGTGCTAGTCATATCGACGGCGGGGTTCGATATGGAGTCGCCCTGTCTCGAGCTGCAGCGTAACCTCGAGCAGGTTCTGTCCGGCGACATTACGGATGATCGGCTCTTTGGCATCATCTATACCGTTGATGATCCCGAGAGCATCGTCGAGATCGACGGAAAGAAGGTTCCGCGCTGGACCACGGTTGAAGCGGTTCGCGAAGCCAATCCGAACTTTGGCGTAAGTGTCCTTGAAAATAACATTCTGTCCGATCTGCGCCGCGCGATTCAGCGGCCGAATCTGCAGAACAGTTTCAAGGTCAAGCATGAAAATATCTGGACCAATGCGCGCGAAGCATGGATGAACATGGAGGCCTGGAGAAAGCAGGCCGACTCAACTCTTTCCATTGATGATTTCTTTCATGCCCCCTGCTACGAGGGATTCGATCTGGGAGCTCGGATCGATCTGACCTCGCGCTGCAAGATCTTTGTCCGTTGGGAAGACGACGGCAAAAAGCACTACTACGTTTTTGGCCGGCACTACGTGCCGCTCGACCGGGCCAACGATGGGGAGCACCAACACTATGAGCGCTGGATCAAGCAAAGCGATGCACTTGAAGAGCCGCACCGGTTCTTCATCGGTCACCCCGGCCCGGAGATTCAACTCGCCTTCGTACAGAAGGAAGTGAATGCCGAGCTGGACCGCTACAACTATCAGCGCTTGGGATTCGATCAACACCAGGCGCTGCAGATGGAGCAGGAGTACAAGCTCCGTCTGGGGCAGGATGCGCAGGGCAACGATAAGGTTCTCGATATTCCGCAAACGTGGAAGTATCTTGACCCCGCAATGAAGGAAGTTGAGGCCGCGGTCCTTTCAGGCAGGCTGCACCACAACGGCGATCCCGTTCTTCGTTGGGCAATCAGCAATGTGGTGGTCAAAGAGGACGCAAACGAAAACGTCTTTCCCCGCAAGGAAAGCCGCAACAACAAAATCGACCCGGCCAGCGCACTCCTCAATGCCATGTACCTGGCTCTTACCGCTCCACCGGTGCGCAGGTCGATCTATGAAGAGCGAGGCATTCTAAGCCTATGAAGCAAACCATGATTCGCGATCTTTTCGGCTTGGCAGGCTGCGCTCTGATGGCTCTGGGCGCAGGAATGATCTATCGCCCGGCCGGTATCATTCTCGGCGGCGCATTTCTTCTGGTGCTCGCGCTTTTTGGCTTCAGCCCTGAAAAGAAAGCCGGCGACTGATGGGCATCTTCGGCAACATCCGCAATGCGATCGCTGTCGATGGTGACTCGATCGCGCAGCCTACAGGCTGGCTGCAGCGCCTCATGTCTCTGACTCAGACCTCATCGGGCATTGTGATCCATGAGGCCAATGCGCTCACGGTCGGCGACGTCTATAAGTGCGTCAATGTCATCGCCGAAACCGTCGCCATGATGCCCTGGAAGATGTTTCGCTCCATGGATCCGCGTGGCCGCGAGGAGGCGAGAAAGCACCCGCTCTATTTCCTTCTCCACGACGAACCGAACGAGCGGATGACGTCGTTCACGTATCGAATGACGATGGTCTATCACCTGCTCATCTGGGGACGTCATGCCAGCTATATCGAGCGTGATGCGTCGGGAAAAGTTGTTGCGCTCTGGCCGCTTCGTCCGGATCTCTTCTATTGGCAGATCCGCGACGGAAAGATGTGGTTCTACGTCTCCACCATGGACGGCATTCCAGAGCAGTTCTGGGAAGACGAGATCTTGTACATTCCAGGGCTCACCCGTGATGGATACAACGCCTACTCGCCGATCGGGTTGCATCGCGAGACACTTGGCCTCACCAAGGCGCTGGAAGTATTCGGAGCCACAGTATTTGGCAATGGATCTATGCCGGGAGGGTTTCTCAAGACTCCGGGCAATCTTTCCGCGGATGCTGCCAAGCGCCTGAAGGCTAGCTTCGAAGAGAAGCATCGCGGGCTCGATCATTCTCACCGCCTGGCCGTGCTTGAAGAGGGCTTGGACTATACTCCCAACCCCATCGACCCGGAGAAGGCGCAGTTCATCCTCAGCCGTCAATTTCAGCGTGCGGATGTTGCCGGCCTCTTGCGCGTACCTCCGCACAAAATCGGTGACCTCAGCCGGTCGACCAACAACAACATCGAGCATCAGGATCTGGAGTTCCTGCGCGACTGCATTGCCCCACGGCTGGTGTGTATTGAGCAGGCCTGCAACCGCTCTCTGCTGCTGCCGCGCGAAAAGGGCAAGTTCTTCAACGAATTCGATGTCGATGGCATGATGCGTGGCGATACCGCGGCGCGCACAGCTCACTGCAAAGACATGTTCTTGATCGGCGCCTATTCCGACAATGACGTTCGGGAGTATATGGGCAAGAATCCGATTGAGAACGGCGATCGTTACTATATTCCGCTCAACATGGTGCCTACCGACCAGGTGGGCATTGAGGCGAACAGCTCCGATCTGGACGAAGACGCCGAGTCTTCAGTGCCTTCGGTTGACGCACGTGCGAAGGCTCTGCGGCGTGCCAAAAATGTCAATCTGCGCTTCTTTCGCGATGCGATAGGACGTGTGCTTCATCGCAATCCGTCAGAACGCGCAAAATATGCCGCAACAGCCTTTCTACAGCCGGTTTTGAATGTAATTCAGTGTGTTTTGGGCGATATTTCACCGGAAATGGAAGCTTTTGCGGCGCTTTATGCGGCCGAAATCGGCGAATCTTCCGCCGGATGGAAGGAAGAATCCGCCGAAATTCGGTCCAGTAATGAACTCGATCTCTGTATTGACGCAGTGTTAAAAAGGAGCGCGATCTGATGCCTCATACAATGAAGCGTATTTTTGCCGCCGCCGTTGCCGGAACCACCCTCGAACTGCTCGTTTATGACGAGATTGGCGAGAATTATTGGACCGGCGGGGGCGTAACCGCTACGTCGGTCGCCGATGCCATCAAAAGCGCCGGCAACTTTGATCGCATCGCTGTGCGCGTCAATTCGCCTGGCGGGGATTGCTTCGAGGGTGTGGCGATCTACAACCTCATCCGCTCGCAAAACAAGCCGGTCGATGTCTTCGTCGATGGCCTGGCAGCCTCTGCGGCATCTGTGATCGCCATGTCCGGCGACACGGTCAGTGTTGGTATCGGCGCGATGATCATGATCCACAACGCGGCCTGTTTTGCTTACGGAGACGGTCCTGCTTTCCTCAAGATCGCCGATACCCTCGACAAGATCTCGCAAACGGTCGGTTCCATCTATGTCGCCAAAAGCGGCAAGACCGCGGACGACATTAAGCAGCTGATGGACGCCGAGACCTGGATGGGCGCTCAGGAAGCGATCGACAATGGCTTTGCCAACGCCATTCTCAACCAGGATGAGGAGACCTCGACACAGGCCCGCGCCCTGGTCAAGAGCTTCAATCTCAAATCCTTCAAGCGCGTTCCCGCGCAGCTCCGCCGGCAGCACGCCGCAATACCGCGCGCAGCCTCTTCGGACTGCGAATGTGATTGCCAACCCTGTCAGGACGGTAACTGCGACGGCTGTCTCAATGATCCGTGCGACGCGCCCGGCTGCACCTGCCCGAACCATGATTCGAATATCGGCAGCCAAGCACCGGACACCTTTGATGAGATTGCGCGCCAGCGCCTCAAGCTTTACGAAAAGTCGTAAATAGGTTTTTGCGTCTATCAGGCCTCGCCGTCGCGGGGCCTTCTCATCTGCAGCCAGCTCGCCGACAAGGACCCGGGTCCAAAACGGCAGAGAAACCATCGACAGCCCGCGCAGGGCGTGCCGGATGATCCTTTGCGTCTAGGAGGACGTAATGCGTAGATCGATCGAACTCAAGAACGAGAAAGGCGAGCTGACCAATCAGTATCGTCAGATTCTCGACAAAGCCGCGGCGGAGAAGCGCAGCACCAATGCGGATGAGAAGGCAACCCTCAGCAGGATGGACGCGCGTTTCGACGAGCTCGACAACGAAATCAAGCTCCACGAGCGTCAGGAAGAGCGCGAGTCCAATGGTGCAGCGCGTCTGGGACAGCGCGCCGCCGCCACCGATCCGCGGGCTGACAACAATGGCGCCGCAACCAAGCCGAAGGGTATCCGCGCCACCCAGGCGTATCACGATGCGTTTGTTTCCAGCCTCTTTGGCGGCGGAATTCCGAGCGACACCGCGATCGAGGTCCGCAACGCCTTGGCCTCCGACTCCGACGACGGCGGCGGCTACCTGGTCGCATCCGAGCAGCTGGCGAACAGGCTGATTGAAGTCGTTGACAACGAGGTTTTCATGCGCGGTCTGGCTACCACCACCACGCTCACCTCGGCTGTCTCGCTGGGCATTCCGGCACGTTTGACGGACGTCGATGATGCGGACTGGACCTCGGAGCTGCAAACCGGGCAGGAAGATCAGAGCTTGAAGTTCGCCAAACGGGAACTCAAGCCGCATCCTCTCGCCAAGCGCATCAAGATCTCGAAGAAGTTGCTGCGCATGACGTCGATGGCGGAGGGCGTTGTGCTCGCCCGTCTCGGATACAAGTTCGGCATCGCGCAGGAAAAGGCGTTCCTGCTCGGAACCGGCGCGGAGCAGCCTCTCGGGGTGTTCGTACCTTCCACCGACGGAATCGACGTGTCGCGGGATGTTGTTACCGGATCCGCCACGGGATTTGCCGCCGCGAACGGTGCCGACTGCCTTATCGATGCGCTCTACACCTTGAAGGCCCAGTATCAGCGCACTGCCAGCTGGATCTTCCATCGCGATTCGGTGCGCCAGATCCGCAAGCTGAAGGATCAGTACGGGCAGTATCTGTGGCAGCCCGGGATCACGGCCGGCGAACCCGACCGCATCCTGAACCGGCCCTTCCACATGTCGGAGTATGTGCCGAACACCTTCACCACCGGGCAGTATATCGGCATCATCGGCGACTTCTCGAAGTATGAGATTGTCGATGCTCTCAGTGTCGAGGTGCAGCGCCTGGTCGAGCTCTATGCCGAGCAGAATCAGGTTGGCTTCATCGCCCGCGCTGAGACGGACGGCATGCCGGTCCTGGCTGAAGCGTTTGTTCGCTTGAAGTGCTCCTAGCCTGAACTGACCATCGAATCCCGCGGTCTGTCGACAATTCCGCGATCGCGGGATCCTTTCCCTTCATCCATCTCATCGCGAGAGCGAGAAATCGAGGAAAGTTATGCAGCTTTCGAAAGCTACAAAGGTCACCCGCGTGCTCAATGCGACCGCTGTGGGGACCACCACTGTCACGGGTACCGCCATCGATACGTCCGATTACGATGGCGTTGTTTTCATCGCGCAATTCGGAACCATCACCGACGGGACACCGGCATTGAAGGCGCAGGGCGGAGCTCAGGCTAACGGTAGCGATGCCGCGGATCTGGCTGGTACCGCATGCACGCCGGCTTTGACCGACGATAACAAAGCCGTCGTGCTCGATCTCTATCGGCCGACCCAGCGCTACATCACGCCGGCAATCGTACGGGGCGGGGCCACCGGCGCCGTCATCGACAGCGTGATTGCGATTCAGTACGGGCCGCGCTGCAAGCCTACGACCAACGACGCTACCACCGTCGCAGTCACCGAAGCCTGGGTCAGTCCGGCACTCGGCGCTGCCTAAACTGCGGTCTTTCCTGGATGCGGAAGCCTGGCTTCCGCATCCTCTTTTCCTCTACTTCTGAACCCTGCTTTACGGAGCGAATCCATGGCCGGCATTGATATCACGCAACACGCGACCTCTGAGCCTGTTTCTCTCGACATGGCCAAGCGGCAATGCCAGGTCAATCTCGACTTTCCCGACGACGACGAATACCTTATGAGCCTCGTGTCCTCTGCGCGTGAGAAAGCCGAACTGCATACGGCGCGTTCCTATCTCACGCGGGGTTTCCGCGAGTACTTCGATGGATTCCCTGAAGACCGGTTGCCTATCCCCTACAACGTCACCTATGACATTCCCACGCGTCACGATCTGGAACCGGAAGAGCATCGTCTCTTCGAGCTCGGCCGTTCGCCGCTCCAGTTTGTTTCCGCCGTGCAGTATCTCGATCTCGATGGAAACCAGCAGACGCTTGATCCCAGCCTTTATCGGGTCGCGCGCTGGAAAGAGCCGGCACATATCCGCCATGCTCCGCGTTCATGCTGGCCGCGTCCCATTGAAGGTGTAGATAGCGTCTGGGTCGATTACGTGGCGGGCTACGGCGCTCCGGTGATCCTTTCGATAGGAGAGGGCTCGCAGGTTATCGATGGCGCGTCCTTCGCCCCTCAGACTGTCGGGCAGTCCATTGTGATTCCTGGCGCGGGTGTGGCCGGGGTCCCGCTGCAAACTACGATCCTCTCCGTCGATGACACAGGGAACGCTGCGCTTGCGAACCCGGTTGTCGCTGCCGTTGTCAATGTCTCAGCCTGGCTCGGCCGGCCCGTTGCCGCCATCGCGATCCGAGCCATGCTGATGCTCGTGACGCACTGGTATGAGAATCGCCTGCCCGTCGCCTCCGCGAGTCTTAAGGAGCTTCCCTACGCCGTCAAGGATTTGCTTGACGCCAACCGCGTGTACTACCAGGCCTGACCATGCCCGCACCTGTGCTCTTCCTCGATCCCGGTTCGTTGCGCCACTCGGTTCAGATCCAGAAGCCCACCGACACGCGCGATGCCTCCGGGCAGCCCGTCTCTACCTGGGCGGTTGTGCTCACCACGCGTGCGTCGATCGAAAATACCAACTCGCGCACCTTCAAAGAGTCCTTTTCCAACAACACGCTGGCGTCCACTTCCACCGATGTCCTGACGATCCGCTGGCCTGGTGTTGCTATCACCATTCAGCCCGGCATGCGCGTCATCTTCGGCGACAACACCTTCCTTATCCAGGCGGTGGACAACGTCCTGCGCCGCAACAAGAAAGTCACGCTGGCCTGCATCCAGATCAGCGCGGACTCGAATTGAGGTACCCATGGCAGCCATATTACCGAATCCTGGGGTCGTCAAGGCGCTCACCGAGGCGGGAGTTATTCCTCTTCATTGCATTTCTCTGGAACTGTCGATATCTGTCGGCAAGCCTATTCGGATTAAGACCGAAGTATTCGCCACAGAAGAGCAGGTTCTAGCTATCGCGGAAGTTCTGCAGGAAAACCCCGAGGAAGCGCGTGAGATCGCGAGATCGATCGCTTTTCGGTCGCGCAGCTCTGATGCGTCCGTAACGGTGGATCTGTAAATGAGCGACGAAATCGACCTGGTCATCGACACCCGCGAGCTGGAAGAAGCGCTCGGAAAGCTTGCAGTCAGGGTGCGTGGGCAAATCATGCGCGAGGCGCTGCAGGCGGGCGGCGACGTGATGCTGGAAGCGCTCGTGGAGTGCGCGCCAGAACGTACAGATGATGCGGAGATGCCTGAAGAGTTATTTCCGCTTCCGGCTGGGTTACTGAAGGAGTTCATGACCACCGAAGTGCAGGTCCCCGGCGATTCGATCCGGAGCGGTAAGGGCTACTCCCAGGTGCAGAAGCCTCGGGTAAAAGTGGGGGTGCAGGCAACTCCCCCTGTCAACGCTCCTGCCCGCGTCGGTTACTGGCAAAACAACGGCTGGATACTTACCCGGCACGCCAGCCGCTCCAATCCGAACGGTAAGCGCGGCAAACGGGGCTGGAAGGCCGGCGGCCAGATCCGCCCGATCCCTGGCAAGCACTTCTTTGAGAAGGCCTTTGATATCTCAGCACAGGCGTCCGTCGATGCGTTTCTGGGGGTTCTTCAAAGTCGTATCTTCGACGAAACCGAAGGGATTTCCTACCCCGAGAACAACTCTCGTGACGTCGATTTCGGCTAGCCTCTGCCCCCTATTCCCTAATCCCTAACCCCTAGCCCTTGAGGTCCCCCATGCTCCCTGAAGGCCTGGTTACCTATCTGCTCGCCCAGCCAACGGTAACCGCGATCATTGGCGACCGCCTGCAGCCGAACCCGCCGCCGGAACAGGTCGATTCCACCACGTACCCTTGCGTCGCCTACACCGTTCCCAGCGACGTCCCCCAGGAGCGCGCTCTCGACGGCAGCTATGGCGGCCTGCAGATGCGCATCGTCTTCGATTGCTTTGGGCTGCGCTTCCTGGACGCGGCGAATCTGGCGCGGGCCGTCAACGCGGTCCTCGATGGGTTTATCGGAACGCTTCCCGACGGAACGGTCTGCAGCCCTATCGAGGCCACGCTCTCCAGCCGTTTCGACGATGGCAGCAGGATCTATTGCTGGTCCGTTCACGCCATCGTGCACTACTAACATCCTTCGGCGGCCGCCTGGCTGCTGAACTCCATTCACCTTTCACATGTTTCCGGAGGCATCACAATGGCAAGTAAGGGCGCTACTGGCGCAGGGAGTACATTTTCCATCGGCAGCACGCCTGTTGTCGTTGGCCAAGTCAAAACCATCCAATTCAACGGCCAAAAGATCACCTACGACGATCTGACCAACCTGTCGTCGCCCATGATGGGGACCAGCACGGTGGTCATGGGTGAGAAGCTCCCGGCAAAGGCGGAGGCTGGCACTCTTGCCATCGGCTTCACCTACCTGCCCCTCGATCCCGGCTATCAGGCTCTGCTGGCCGCGTTCGAGTCGCAGGCCCTGACTGCCTTCACGGTGCAATCCGCCAAGGTACCCCCGCAGACGACCACCGGCAACTCGTTCGCATTCTCCGGCTATGTCTCCGAGCAGCCGCTGCCGGACATTCAGGTCGACAAGACCATGACCTCGAAGGTCACCATCGAGATCAGCGGCCTCATCATCGTCACCCCCGGCACCTAATCCCCGGAGCGTCCGCCCTGCGCAACGCCCTTTGAATACCCTTTGGCCAACGGGCGGTTCCTAACCGGCCGCCCGTTTTTTTAGGAGAAGAATATGCCCCGCAGAAATCCCACCGAGCCGACAGGTGAGCTGAAGCTCAACGGCGAAACTTTCACCCTCTTCTTTGACTTCAATGCGGTTGCGGAGGTAGAGGATCAGACAGGGATCCCCATCATTCTTGGTCTGAGTGCTCGCGAAGTCGCTGCGCCGCGCGTTTCACTTGTGCGGGTCATGCTCTGGGCTTGTCTTCGGCCGAAGCATTCCGATATCACGCGCGAACAAGCCTCCGCCATGGTCACGCAAAAGACCATCAAGGAGGTCTGGCGGTGTGTGTTGGAAGCCTGGTCTGCCAGCATGACGGAGCAGGAGGAAGCCGCTGACGACCCTCTCAAGGGCCAGAGCTAAGCGCGCGCCAGCTCTGGCTCAGGCTCTGGAGCCATGCCATTTATGACCTGGGCCTGAGTGAGGCGCAGTTCTGGCGCATATGCCCACGGCAACTCCACGCGCTCTCCAGCCGTTTCGACCGTCGCCAGCAGCGCGAAGATCTACTCTTTGGGATCCTGGCGGCCACCACGGCAAATTGGAGCTATCACGCACCCAAAGAAACGCTTCAGCCGTGGGATTTCATTCCCTCGCTGAAGCCGCCTCCGCAGCCTGAACCGACCGAGGAGGAGATCGCGATGCAGATTAACGCGGTTTTTATGCCGATTTCAATCTCCGCGTCGGCCGGATAATGCTACACTTCCAGCCGTAAGGGGGTAGGCATGAGAAAGCTGGTTGTTTTCCTAGCCTTCGCGTTTTCGCTCTCTGTTGCTTTTCCGCAATCAAATACGGCAACCGTCTATGTCTATCGTCCGCATAACGCCTATTGGGGCGCGCTGGGGCACCCTTTTGTTTATCTCGACGGAAGTCAGATGCAGCGTATTACAAACGGCTCATTTCTTGCTGTGACCGTTCCAATTGGGCAACATCAGCTCGCGATTGGCGATTTTCAGATTGGGCGGCTGATTGACTTCGAGCCGGGAAAGTCATATTACTTTGTTGCTACCTTCCATAAATCTGTAATGGCGAAGGATCGTCCCATGTGGTCTCTGGAGCCCTCTGATTCCGGGGATGCTGCACTCTCTATGGCAAAGTTGAAGAGAATCGACGTCAAATAGAGCTTGACAACCTGCGAATTGTGAAGCCGCCTTCGGGCGGCTTTTGTTTTGCCCGAAAGGATCATCATGGCTGCTAGCGCAAAAGTTGCTTCCGCGTACATCGACCTGGTTGCGCGCACGGAGGCTTTCGAGAGAGCTCTCGATGACGCAAAGACGCATGTGCGCAAGTTTAACTCCGAACTGCGCGCCGAGATGCGTGAGGGTAAAGGTGCGATCGCACTGCTTGGTGAGGAAGTGGGTATCCATCTCCCGCGCCATTTGCAGACGTTTCTTGCCAAGTTACCGGGCGTTGCTCCTGCAATGTCCGCAGCGTTTAACGCCGTCGCTGTCTTCGCACTTGCCGACATCGTCTTCAAGGCTGGCGAAAAGGTCGTCGAGTTTGTAAAAAAGAACGAAGAGGCGGCCAAGAAGAATGTCCTGGCATGGGAGTCGGCGAAGCACTCTATCGGCGAGTCGAACGATGAACTCGAGCTCACGAAGGCGAAACTTGAGAATGCCATTGCCAAACTGGAGCACAAGCCGCAGAACGCGCTGAAAGAAGCGATTGCGGAGGCGAGAGTTGAGGCCGACAAACTCGGCGACAAACTCACCACGGATGTTGAGAAGATTTCAGGCCTATTGAAGAGCGAGCAAGCGGGTTGGTTCGCAAGCAACGTTCTTCACCGGACCGGCGGCCAATCTGCCGACAAGATCGCTGACGAAACGCAGGAACAGCTTGCCCAGGTAGGCGCCGGGACGTTCAAGGTTGCGAATCCAAATGCGAGCTTTACGTCTTTAATGGCTTCGCGTGGCGATGCGACTGCCCAATATGCGGTGGTAATCAATGAGAATCTCGCAAAGGCCTCTGCTGAGTTGGCGAGAATAGCTCCCGAGGCAGAATCGTTTCGCCGGCAACGCGTCGAACACCCGCATATGAACATGTCCAATGCGGAGACAGATGAAAAGTCGCTTACGCAGCTTGTGGCTTATCTTCGGGCGATGCAGAATGCGGTGAAGCTGACCGGGGACGTTCAGAGTCTCACCGGAACCAAGACGGGGCTCGAAGCGGATGCAACTCTGGATGCTGAAACGGAAAAGCAGAACGCCAAAAAGCTGCAAGCTTTTGAATCGGAACTTGAGGAGGAGAAGCATCTCAAGCAGAAGTACAGCCAGAGTTTTGGCGCTGCTGATGAATTCTCTTTTTGGAATGAAAAGCTCCAATACCTTGACAGGGGATCCAAGGCCTACCTTTCCGCGCGGGAACGCGCAGATAAGGGTATGGAGGGGATGTCAAGACAGGTAAAAAGTATCCGCGACGAGGCCGCCGGCGTTGAGCCTGGCTTCACCAAACCTGGCGAGGCCGCGGACAAGGGCGATGATGTCCTGGCGGCTGCGACTGTGAAACGCGCCGAGGCGCAGGCGCAGATGAACGCGCAGTGGGCCATCGCTTCCGCACGTATCGGAGCGGCGACTGGCGCGCTTAATCCCCACCAGGTGGCGCTGATCGAAGCGACCGCACACACAGCCGAATATGAGGCCAAGATAAAGGCGCTCGCCGACGAGTTGAACCGGCTTAGACAGCAGGATCTGCTGCAGGGTGTTCTCGGCCCGAACAAGGAGCAGCAGGCGAAGGAGACCGCTCTCCAAACGCAAATCGACACGCTGAAGGGGCAGGGAAAGCTTCAGTCGGCACAGGATAATATCGCCGTCTTGCAGACCACGTGGAGCGGCATGATCAATGGCGTCTTTGATGAATTCATCAAAAGATCTGAGGAGACGGAAAAGCAGATTCAGCAGATCGCTGTGCGCATGATCGATAGCCTGAACACTGAAATGTCGAAATCACTCACGGGCGGCAAAACGAATTATCACGCCATCTTCGAGCAGGCCTCTCAGGCCTTGGCCAAAACAGGCCTGGAGAAGATCGAAGGCGTCGGCTTGCAAGCGCTCGGCCTGGGAAGCAACGGCAAGATGGGCACGAAGGGCAACCCGATGTACATCAAGAACGCTGACGGCGCAACGGGTGGCGTGGCCAGTGCCGCCGGCAAAGGTCTGCTGGGCTTCCTGAATGATTCCGACTTCTTCAGCTCTATCTTCGGCGGCCGCATCTTCGGCGCGGGCGGCGTCTTCGGCGGCGGCCACGCCCTGGGCGGCGATGTGGCCGCGGGCGTGCCGATCGACGTGGGCGAACTCGGCCGAGAGCGCTTCACGCCCAGCGTTCCTGGCCGCATCACTTCCCATGCGGATCTGGGTGGTGGCCCGATGATTGGCTACATCGACGCGCGTGGCACGGATCCGGCCCTCACCCGTTCCAACTTCGAGGCGGCGCTCGACGCGACTCACCGCTCCGCGATTCAACATGCTGCGCACCTCATAGCCGAGCAGCAAATGCGCCGGCCGCGCTAGGAGACCAAAATGCCGCAAATCACCATCGCCGCGCTCAACGTGCCGAACTGGCAGGGCAACACCGCGGGAATATCCCTGCGCATCTACGCCAACGCTCCGTTTACCGCGCAGTCCGGCACCGTCTACGGCATGGGCGCGCAGAACAACCCAGCAGCCCTCGGCACGTTCTTTCAGTCCATCGCTTGCACCGTCGCCGATGGCGTTTTGACGATCCCCGCGTTCACTCTCGACTCCACGGCCGACAGTCCGGACAACCCGGCCGCAACTTATTCCGCGGTTCTGTGGGATGGGGCAAGCGGGCAAAAAATCCAGAGCTTCGGCACCTTCTCGTCCTTCGCTCTTGCCGCAAACACTCCAACCACATGGGCCGCAATCTTCCTGGCTGAGGCAACCGACTAACCATGCGCAAACTTATCCTCTTCACCGCGCTGCTGAGCGCGGCGCTGAACTGCGCCTGTGCGCAGACCACGCAGATCCTCGCATCCAACATCATCGGCGCGGATACGCACAAACTCACCGCCGGCACCATCACCTTTCGCGCCACCGATATGCAGGGCAGCCCGTTCTTTGGTCACCAGGTCGGCCTGATGATTCCCCGGGCTGTGGTCTGCCTGATTGCCAACGGAGCCATTACAACGGCGCAATCGGGCGGCGCCTGCACGCTGGTAGACACGGCCGCGACCAGCCCCACGCACTTCTGCTACGCCACGACGATCTACGATTCCATCTCGATGGGTAAGGTGCCCGCCATTCCCTGCCTGCAGCCCACCGGCAGCACGTGGAGCCTGGACAGCTATGTGCCGGTTTCGCCCACGGAACTCGTGGCTCCCGGCCTGATTGGACCGCAAGGCGAGCGAGGCCCGGCCGGGGCGACTATCGATGTCGGATCCACCACCACCGGGGCCCCGGGCACTCCGGCCAGCGTGGTCAACAGCGGATCCAGTTCGGCGGTGATTCTGAACTTCGCCATTCCGCAAGGCGCGACCGGAGCGCCGGGGCCCCAGGGCGCGAAGGGAGATCCCGGGCCTCAAGGTGTTCCGGGAACGGGTTGCACCGGCTCGGGCTGTGCGGGGGCAAGCTTCCCCGACATCACCGACGACAACACAGCCGTGATCCTCTCCAAGCCAATGCGCGTCTCCGGGGCCGGTCAGGGCGTGCAGGTCTATGCCGGGGGCGTGCCCTCCAGCACTCCGCCGCCCGATCTGCCCACCCATTATGCCGGGTGGGGTGGACCTACCTCCGGCACGCAGGACTACATTCTGGACATGCCGCCTGCCGCGCCCACGCAGCTCTCCGCGCTGGTGTGTGGCGTTCCGAGCACGGTCGGGACCCTCAACCACTCCCCGTGCCAATGGATGGCTCTCGCGGGCTCTGACGCCAGCATTCCCACGGCGGGCACCTGGGCCGGACAATCGGGAACCATCGGCTGCATCGACGGCTCCGGCGGCCTGACCACGGTGGGTTGCTCCACGGTGCCGACGGCAACGCCTACGTTCACGCCTGCCTCGCCCTACACCGGTTTGGCCGGGACTTTGACGATTGCCGACGGAACCAGCGGAGCGATCATCCAGTACTGCACCACGACCAGCGGAACCAGCTGCATCCCCGGAACGCAATACACCGCTCCCATCGCGGTCGCATCCAGCGAATACGTCTGCGCGATTGGCGCCGCGACCGGCTATCTGGCCAGCCTGCCGGTGTGCTGGCAGGGCACCATCAGCAGCGTCGTCTCCACGCCTACGTTCTCGCCCGCATCGCCGTACAGCGGATCCAGCTCCACGACGTTGACGATTGCCGATGCCACCAGCGGAGCCACCATCCTCTACTGCACCGACACCACCAACGCCTGCACGCCCGCGACCACGTACGCCTCGCCGCTCACCATTTCTTCGTCGGGGTATGTCCGTTCTCAGGCTGTTTTGTCTGGCTACACCAGCAGCAGTGTGGCCTCCTGGAAAGCGACCATTCAGGTCTTCGCCGGCGGCAATCCGGTTCTGATCCAGCACGCGGCCATGACCAGCAATACGGCGACAACCTCGAGCGCGGCGTCCTACGCGACGGGCCTCACGCCCACGGCGGGGCATCTGATGGTTCTGGCGATTCTGCTTGCGGATGGCGGCGGGACCACGCTGAACAGCGTCACGGACAACCTGGGCAATACCTGGGTGATTGACGGCATGAGCAAGAACCCGGGATCCACCTCTTCGGCGGCGATCGCGCACTCTTACCTGACCACGGGGGGCGCGGCGCTTACGGTGACCGCCGCGTTCAACCACGATCTGACTCACGTGGCCATGGAAACCAGTGAGTGGTCCGGATCCAGCAGTGCGGATGTTGCCAACGGCAGCACCGGCACGGGAACTGTGGCAACCACGAGCCTGACCACTACCGCGTCGGTCGATCTCATTATCGGCGTGGTGATGGACTACGCGGCGCAGGTCTCCACTCCTTCGACCGGAATGACGCAGCTCGATGTTGTGGGCGGATACGGGCCGGTTGAATACCAGATCACGACATCGGCGGGCACCTACACGCCGGGCGCGATCCTGAACAACGCCGCCGGATGGGCTGCGGAAGGAGCTTCGTTCCGATGAGGAAGAGTTTGGCAGTACTGCTGTTTTGTCTTGGTCTGTGCTCCCTGGCCGGAGCGCAGACCGTTGACCTGAATATGGCGGATAACGGCGCTTGCAACGCGCCATGCGCGACGATGGGCAAGTATTACACCAACCCGGTTGTCGGCGAACTGATCTTCCTCGAATTCGGCTGGGGCGGCCAGACGCAGACGATCACCAGTGTCACCGACGGCGTCAACACCTACCATGCTTTGACTCCGGTTCAGCGCGTCGGTTCTACCTTCTCCACGCAGGTCTGGTGGACGATCAATACCGGTGCTCCCTTCGAAGCGGTGGCCACGCTCAGCGCGCCCAGCGTGGCCGGATGGTTCGATGGTATGTTCGTCCAGTCGATCGGCCTCCTGGGCGTTGACGCGAATAACCCGATCGACACCGGCAGCATCGGCACGGGTACCGGCACGGGAACCGCGTTCTCGGCGACCAGCCAAACCTTTGCGGCCAGCGGGGAACAGGTGTGGGCGTTCTGGACGGAATCGGCGGCGGGTCCGCCCTACGTGGCTCCTGCCGGATGGACGGAAGTGGGCGGCGGTGAGGCCATCTCCGCCACGTCGTACAACACGACGAACATCACCTCAACCACAGCGCAGACCGCAACGCTGAGAGCGGGCAACCCTTCGTCCTGGGCTGGCACAGTCTTCGGCGTCGTGCCCGGGACATCCGGAACCGGGAGCGGAGGAGGCGGAGGCTCAACCAGCGGCATATTAACCGCGAGCTGCGAGAGCACCCTGGTCTGCTACGTTCTGGCATCCGCCACCGGGAACGGAACCGGCGTGGACTGGTACAACGCCTACACGTCGTTGCCCAATGATCTGCAGCGCGGGGCAACCTATTATGTCGCGGCCGGCACTTACCCGGGCCACTATTTTGATGATCAGGATAGCGGCACGCTGACCATCACCATTCAGGCCGCGACCGTTGCGGCGCATGGCGCGAGCACTGGCTGGAGTAATAGTTATGCGGGCCAGGCGGTGTTCAATCAAGCCGATGCGACCGGCGTTGGAGACATTCTCACCTTCGGTACCGACTACTACATCCTCAACGGAGTCACGCGATCCAGCGCAACCGGTAACCCGGTCACCGACTGGCAGCTGGAGAGCGGCTACGGATTCAAGATCGACAACTCTGGCAAAGTCGCCTGCAACGCGGACATCGACATTGCCGACAATGCCGCCGCTCTGCCGATTCCGGTGCATGACATTTTGATCGAGTATGTGGACGTGAACGGCTCGCACGAAACGGTTCCCGACGGCTGCCGCGAGGCCGGGATACAGGCCGTGTGGGGCAGTTACAATTACACGCTGCTCAACAGCTATGTGCATAACAACGGGGGCACGAACCTGCAGCTGCGCGGGGATCACGCCAACTGCGACGGCACCAGCTCCAACGTGCTGTGCGGGCCGCCCCAGTCCGGCTACGGGTTGGGTGGAACCTACGGCGATGGAAGCAACATCCTCGTCGCCAACAATTATTTCTATCGCAGCTATTCCGATCCCACGCGCCACGCCGAGGGCTGCTCCTGCAGCGAGGGTCTGCAAAACTTCACCATCGCCAATAACTACTGGCAAGACATCAGCGGCACGGCCGTCATCGCCACGCCCTCCGGAGGCGACTGGAACACGGGCAACGGCGGCAACGGTCCCTGGTACATTTACGGGAACGTGGCGTTCGAGACGTCCTGCGCGGCGTTTACCGGCGAGACGGCGGGCGTGGCGGCGTTCTTCTACAAGTGGGATACGACGTTCATCGCGCCCATTTACATCTTCAACAACACCATCTACAACTTTCCCGCCGCCTGCAACAGCGGCAGCGGCATCCTGCTGGACGACGGCAATTACCCCTCGCCGGCCTTCGCGGTCTACGTGGAAAACAATCTCTGGGTCAATGCCGATGGAACGCAGATCGCGAATACCTGCGACATGTCGGCGGCGTACGCTTCCTGCACTTCCATGACCTGGTCCAACAATGCGTACTTCGCCAGCGCGGACAACAGCGGCAACGCCGACTCGGACTCCCACGCTCAGATCAGTTCGTCCATGCCGTTGGTCAATCCCTCGGCCGGCAACTTCGGGCTGCTCTCCAACACCTTCGCCGGTACCAACACCAACTCGCTGCTTTTTTCGAACAGTGTCGACCTGCTGGGAACCGTGCGCGGCGACAACGGCGTGTGGGATCGCGGCGCGCTGCAAATCTTTCAGCTTTCGCCCACCGTCTTTCTCACCAATGCCGCCGCATTGACGGCCAACGGCGTCGTGGTCTGGTAGGAGCTTCCATGTCAATCCTCGGCACGTTCAACGGCCTCAACCTGATCGCACTACCCTGCGATACCGTTCCCCGCGTCTGCGGGCCCTCGTCCATCGAGTGGGATATGCAGGAAGTGGTATCGGTCAGTCGCTCGCCCTTCACCGGCCAGACCCAGACCTACGACTGGCAAAACTCGTGGTGGGAGGGGCAGGTCAGTTTCAAGCCGATGAACCGTCACAGCTTTGACGCATGGACCGCATTCCTGGCCCAGTGTCGCGGTCAGAGCAACGCGTTCTCCATCGGGGACCCCAAGGCCGCACTGCCCAAGGGTGTGGCCTCTGGGACGCCTGTGGTGAGCGGCTCGGGGCAAACAGGGTATTCGGTTGTCACCAGCGGATGGACCCCTGGTGTTTTGTCGATCCTGCAGCCCGGCGATTTCATCCAGATCGGCTATCGGCATTACAAAGTGCTGAACCCGGTCGCGGCGGACAGCAACGGCAACGCGACCATTGCGATCTGGCCCAACCTGCGCGACCAGCCGCGCGACGGCACAGTCATCCAGACGCGCAACTGTGCAGGCCTGTTCACGCTGAAAAACAACAGCGGCAACAAATTCTCCACCAATGTCGGCAATTATGGACTCGCCGGCTTTGCCATCAAAGAGGCGATTTAATGATGGTTTTCAATTCACAATTTTCAGCGGCTCCACGTGGAGTATCCAAAGTCGATGAAACCATATT
>Ga0302140_10003402_pt1 | contig 20444 bp, 20 predicted proteins | sample I_Bog_E1_1_FD_202095 | JGI IMG/M metagenome (GOLD analysis project Ga0302140, IMG submission 202095) | Peat permafrost microbial communities from Stordalen Mire near Abisko, Sweden - I_Bog_E1_1 | ecosystem: Environmental > Terrestrial > Soil > Wetlands > Peat | place: Sweden: Abisko, Stordalen... | reverse complement strand
TATTTTTAATTTTGGTAATAATTCTCATTTTTTTATCGAATACCCCCAAATATTATTACATTGCGTTTCGTGTTTGGTACCCCCCCCCCCCCCCCCTAATCTTTTTAAAAAAGCATGATTTTTTTCAGTCGAATGCATGGATGTGAACCCGGCTATTTTTACGTAATGAAATGTCTTATGAAAAAGGCTCCTCAACAAGTAATTTGGGTCGCCATGACCATTGTCATCACTGTGTTCGGTTATGCCATTAAAGTCATAGAGAGACCTTTGGTTCTCGCCCTGATCCAGGCCAATCCGGATAACACAGCAGATGATCTGTCTTCTTATTTGAACGCAGTTTGGTGCATGATTGTAACTTTGACAACTGTGGGTTATGGTGATTATTATCCTAGAACTTTGCCAGGAAGGGGCATAATTTTTGTCATTTGCATTTTCGGGGCCACTTCAGTTTCAATGATGGTATTTAGTTTACAGACAGTGCTTGCATTGAATAATGCTGAAAACAGAGTAAATTTTTAATATGATATCAATGTTATTTTTAATGAAAAGGCTCAAAATGTCATTGATCGACTTCTCGTGAGAAAAAAAATGAGGAAGGAAGCAGCATGTGTCATAACGCATTTGGCGAAAATCCGATTCTTATCGAAAAGATCGATGAAATTCTCCAAAGATACAATAGCTTCGGTGGTCGTGAAAATGAAGATCCACATGCTACGTTTCAGAGGGCTCCGTGCGTAATTAACAATTTTCACTTTATATATAAATTTCGCTCTCTAGTAAATTGAGATCATTACAGGATAACACCAGCATCCAGGATGAAATTTCCAGATACTTCCTCTTCTTGAAAGATGATTTCGTCGTTCTTGAAGAACGTATCGATTTCCTGGCAAATTTCCATGAAATGCTCAGAAGATACCTGCAGGAGAAAGATCTGATCAAACGACCTGCTGGGGTTCAGAAGCCAACTTCCATGATCCCGAGCTCTATAACGAAAAAGGAGATAAATAATCTCAGAACTAGGATCAGTACTGAATTGGGACATATTGATGGAAAGAAACTTAATTTGACACCTTCTTTGAAACAATTCGCGGAAAATAGTTCATTGCTTACCAATTATCTGAGGAAACAGCGACTGCAAGAATACCAGTCGACGACCAAATACTATCAAGAAAACCCACTCAAGTCACATAAAAGAACCCCATCTCATCTGGATGTCCCTCCTAATTTGGGAAGTGGGATGTTGAACAAATTAGAGAAGATCCATGAAGAGGAAACTGAAAATCGGGATTGAAAGAATGTGAATGAATGAGAGGCTTGTTTTTAAATAATATTTCTTTTTTGAAGGAATTTGTTAAAATTGTAAAAACGTTAACAGAAACATTTCCAAAGTCTTAAATATTCATTTGCTATATAATAAACATTAATTCATTTTTATTAATAAACATTGGAACTTTTGTTGTATCGATTTGAGATGTTTTATCAGATCTGGTAACCATTCATTCTATTCCGTTGAGAAAAAGTATGCAAACATACAAAAATTTTTGGGAAGAAACTGAGAACCTGATTGTAAAAAATAATTTCTTCATTAGTTTTTAAAAATTTCCAAAAAAACATTTTCTTTCTTTTAATTATCACTTTTTGTTTAGATTTTCCTTTGATTTATTTTATTTATTTCGTTAATTTCCTTTCTAAGCCTCATTTATTTAATGTGTGGGCTGTGGTGTCGATTGTCCCGAAGCAGGAGCAGTCGTTTGAGGAGTCGCAGGTGTTGCTTTCGGTTCAACAATCACATTATCCTTGATGTATCTGGTGATCTCATACATCGAAAAAGGGTCAGTGGCTCTAGGGAATAACACTTTTAAGGTATCGTCCAGATGAATCGCTCGTTTGTCCTTTTCCGTTTGCAATTTTTTTACTTTGATATGAGCCCATCTTTATTTTAAATAAAAAACATGAATGGTGGAGGAAATCAAAAAATTTAAAAAAACAAAAGAGCCCTCTGATTGGAGCATATCATTGGTGTTAAAATAAAAAAATTAGGAAAGCGTAGGGTGGGGGGGGGGGGAGGGAGGAAGGGAGGGAGGGAGGGAGGGGATATTGAAAATGAAAGAATACATTGCTCGTTGAATGTCTGGTCTGGTGGCTTCCTGAAGGTTCATGAATTTGGACATTTCGGCTGAAAGTTTGACAACTTTGTAGATTCTTTTGGCCATTATGAGAGCTGGAATTTTTTTTTGAAATTTTTTGATAATTTGATTTTAAAAATCACGAAGGGGCTTAAATATCGAGCTCTGGAACTTTCTATTCAAAATTTTAGAAAAATATCTTTCGGGCTTTCAATAAAATTTATATTTTTCATCATAAATTTCTGAAAAAATTGCCCACCGCATGTAAATTAAATTTTTTCCTTCAAGGTCATTTTTTCTCTGTCATCAAAAGCATCAGCTTCAGGTCGAAATTCTCTGCCTCAATTTTCCTTTGCATTTCCTTCTGTTCCAACTCCTCTTCAAATCTATTACAAATCCTTTGTTTCTCCCCTTCCCAGAACCCTTCCCTGATTCTCACCTCCTCTTCCACCAAACTATCAAACTTCCTTCTTCTCATTTCATCCTTATATTCAAAATCCAACGCTAAATTCCTCCTCATATCCTCAAACTCCATTTTCAACCTTTCTTTTTCGTGTTGTATATCAAATTGGCATTTATCTTCCACCCCCTTTAGTTCTTTCTTATGAGTTTCTAGCATCTTAGCCAACTCTGGCTCTAATCCCTTTACCGTCATATCCTTTATTTCTTTGGTCTTTTCATTGTACCATTGTTTTCGCCTCTGCTTTTCTAAATTCTCAAGGTTCTCCTTTTGAGTCTTGAGCTCAGTTCTGAGTTTCTCACGATAGAAATTCACCACTTCTTGTTTCTTATGTTCCAGCTCGTTTTTCTCTTTTAGCAATTTCTCCAGTTCCTCATTCAATAATTGCTTGTCTTTCAATAAGTTCTCTATCATCGTGAGATTACGTGCTATCGTACCTTCGTATTTCAGCTTCTCTAATGAATGGTTTTCCAAGGTTTCCTGATGTTTTTGTTGCAAAATGTTGAAACTTTCCTGAAAAATCGCTAATTTTGATTGGAGATCATGGTTATCTTGCTTGAGGGATTTTATCAATGTGACGATTTTATGTGATTCTAATGTAATTGGTGTTGAAAGAACAGTTTTTGTGAGTGGAGGGTCCAATTGAGACTCATATTCGAGCAATAAACTCTTTATTTTATTTAAATTTTGGTTTTGGTTTTGTTGGATGCATAATGGAATCATTTTATAATAAAAATCTAAGCTAATTTGCCTAAAAAAACTCAAGTGAAGTTATGATTCGGAACATAATATTCTTTATTCTTCAACCTGAATTGCAGATTTTCATCCTTTAGGAACTTCAAAGGAAATTGCACTGCATGACCCACGATTTCCCCCATCAACTCCTCATATTTCTCAGGTTTTGCCTCCTTACAAAACTTCTCATATTCTCCAATGCTAGAAATCTCATCATCTGGGTAACATCTGAAAACTTCACGATAGATCTCAGTGTTTCTTTTGGCGATGAGATCCATTTTGTTCAAGGTTTGCTGATTCAAAGGGTCGTCCAACTCCTCAAGACTCAATCCGAAATGTTCCATAAATAGTTTGACCCTAAGACTGTGTGCGAGTTTTGAGACTTTGCAGAAATTCCCCTTCATTTTGCCCACTACCACATTATTATCTTCTATCAACATCTAAAAATTTATATTAAAAATCAGAAAATTCTAGATAACTGCTATTTCGGAATCTCTTTTGCCTAACATGCTGCGGTCATTGATATTGGCAGACCCCACAATCACGAACATATCATCAACAATCATCAATTTGCTATGGATGTAGACTATTTCTGTGACTGGAGTCTTGTTTGGCATGAGTCCATGGGTACGTAGGCCATAGATTGAAATATAATCGAAAGGATTAGTGATGTTCGGATCTTTTGCTAGTTCTTCAAAAAGGGAATGACCTCCACGAGAAAGAGTAAAAAACTCGTAATGCAATTGCACCTTTAAAACGGCAGAATTTTCTCCATCTATTTCACCTTCGAAGCCCTATAATCATCATGATTAATGAGCATTGGTTAAAATTTATTAGAAAATTAAATTTTCTTAATTTTTTTACAGGCAGAAGAGGCATCAAAATGATAACTTTGAACCTTTGGTTTTCAGCAGCTGCTCTTTTGATTCTTTCTAGCAATGCCTCCGCAATTTTATTTTTCACAGGCACAGGGAACCCCGCAATCGAGGAAATGAAAAATTGATTCTCTATATATATGAAGCTCTCTGCGTTTGTGATCAACGCCAAATATGCTATATATATTGAATTTTCGAAATTTTCACTCTTTAATCCCAATGACCAAAAAGAAGCTGATCTCAACATTTGACATTTAGCCTTGCCCTCGTAATGTTTTTTCACATGATGGAACTTTATTGTGTCATCTTTCAATGATAAACGGACATCTTCTTTCTCATTAAAAAGGTTAGTTTGGGCTCTAAAAAAAGAGTGGTGTAGATTTGGACGTCGACTCTTTAAAATCTCATCCTTGTCTCGAGAGAAGAAACTTCGTAATTTCTCATATTTGGACATCTGCTTGTTGGAAACGACAATGTCTTCACCTTTTCCCTCCTCCATTTCTGTTGTTCTTCGACCGTTCAATTGAATGAACTGATCAGTTTTATTTTCACTAAATAATTTAAAAAAATGATAAATTTTATTGGGGGAAAAAAAAAAAAAAATAAGTCAAAAAGAAATATAATTTCAAAAGCTTACTTGCCTAATTCCTTAGTGGTCTTCATATAATCATCATCTATTTCGATTTTCGACTGTTGCATTTCCTTTAACAGGTTCATGAACTTCGGGTTTCTTTCGAAATTATCAATTTTGTTGCTTTTTTCACTTTGTGAAATAGACCCTTTGTAATTATTTAAAACTTTAATGATTCTTAACTTATCATACTTATTCTTATTTGCAAGGGGGGGTCTTGGAAATAATCCGATGGTCGTGCCGCTGCGATGGACTTGATGACTAAAACAACTATTTTTAAATGAAATTATTAATAAAAATCCACAATTTCTATTCTTGATAGAGTTCTTCTTCAGAATATTATTGCCCAAAACTGGTTCTCCCTTTAATTCTTCGTTTTTATTTTCATTATCAGATTCTTCATTTTTACCCTCCTCAAATTTCTCATCCCTCATCAAATTCTTTAACACTTTCTCATCTTCTTCAATTTCCAGTCTGATTTCCTCATTTTCCACTTTCTTTATCTGGGGCGCGTACATATCAAACACCGTCTGTCCAATCGGATGTTTTATCGGCCTAAAATCTGATTTCACCAAGTAAAGCGACTTATTTTCATTTCCATCACTTTGTTGTTTTGTGGTCATAATCTCCTTCTTTGGACTCTTACTTTCCTCTATCAAACCATTCTCCTCTTTATTCTGCAGACTAATGCCTCCGATTTCCTCAGGTTTTTCCTCAGTATGTTTTTCCTCTTTCAGTGCCCCCCTCGGTTTGATTCCCATATCTTGCTTAAATTTGGTCCATTTCCGTTTCATTCTCTCCATATAATTCCCATTATTATTTTTATTTCCCTGATTTTTATTATTGATATCGTTTTCTCCATCATCCCCCATCGGAGCCGCTTTTTTTTTTAATTATCACCTTAAAAAACTTAAAAAAAACCTTTGGTGAACAATTTTTTCCTCTTTTTCTTTGGCTCCAAATCAAATTTCACGAAATTCCAATACTGTATGAAATGTCTAGACATGTCACTGACTGCTTCTCCCACTATCCTCACAGCTATATCATGCCATGGCATCCTAGGAACCTCTTTCTTCGGAATCAAAGGTTGTTCGAACTTTTTCACATTCACGAAATCTTTCTTCCTGCTATTACTATAATCAATTCCAGGGAAAAACTCCTCATTCTCACTATTCGCAAGCTCCTCCTCGTCTTTCTGCAGGCTCTGATATTGTGAATTGTCGAATAAATAATGGTTCTGGGTGTCCATGCGACCATAACAGAGGTCAAACCCCCCTAAAAACCCCACTTCCTGGTCCACTATGATCATTTTCTCATGATGCGACCATAAAAATGTCGGCAAAAGGTACCCTGGATGTCGGATGACTGTGATATTTGGGTGGAGATTCTGCAAAGTTTTTTGAGTATGCTCGGAATCCAGAGACAAAACAATTTTGCACTCGTTATAAACGATGATTTTCACCAGAACCCCATTCTCAGCAATCCGTTTCAAGATCCTATCAAGTCTCGTGTATGTATTCCTTGTCAATGAAACAGGCCGCTTGAGGTAAAGTTCAGGCGAAAGCCACCAATCCGTGATAAAAACTTCGGTTTGTGCACTTAATAAGGCATCACAGACATCATGGAAATACTCTTCCCCATCTATATAATACTTACAAAATGAATTTTCCCTAACTGGAGCAAAGGATCGGAACCGATTCTGGAGAATATAAGGTGAATTCTCAAAAGCATCTGTTAATGAAGCTAAAAGATCGAAGAATCCGAATATATCCAGAGCTTCTATATGCAACTTTCGATTGGAATAGTTCAGATTGAGTCCCCTTTCCAAACCAGTCTCCTGCTTCCCATATTTCAATTCGAAATGATGGTCGAAAAGCAGGTTTTCTCTAATGAATGAATCCACTTTCATATGACCTTTCGAATACATCACACCTTCTGAAGTAATGATCATGTAGCGTTTGTTCCAACATTTCCAAAATGCCCCGCAACGCAAAATAAGCTGGTTCTCGTTATAACGTCCCCCTGCACGCTTACGTACGTAGAGCTCCTTATATTTACGTGCACCCCCCTCATTTTCCACCTGAGAAATCTCAAGAAACAAGCTGAGGGACACAAAATTTTGCAAGGCATGGATGTTGAGTGCTATTTTGAGGTAACTTTCTAAAAATATCAGGTTTTGAGCTGGGTCATCTTGAGGCTTGTCTTTTTGAAAGGGAATCGCAGGCAATTTCAATTTGATCTTAAGTCGTTTGGCTTCATGTTTGAGATTTTTGTCTAGAATGATGAGGGATTTGAAGTTTCTTCGGATTCTATAGAGAATTTATTTCTATATATATAAATTTAGATATTTTTACATCCAGGATTCATATGTAGCTGGGTTGGCCTTAATGACTTTGAAGAAATATACGAAAGCACCTATATCTCTGGTTGATTTTTTGAGTTTTTCATCTGTGAAATTTCTGAGTTTTAAAGATTTCAAGAAATCAATCGAAGGGAGGGCATATAGTTTTTCTAAAGATACGCCTTCTAATAAAATGGCACTTTTCGGGGGCATATCGATTTGTATGGGGAAAGGCTCGTTATTTTCGAGAAGAGGGGCGATTCTTTCCATTGGAGGGTCTGTATTCATTGGAATTTTAATTAGAGTTAATTATAGAAAATTTTATTTTGTATTTTTTTTGAATTATTTAAATATTTATTTATATTACAATTTTCTCATTTCGATGTTATTATTCGTCTGATTATTATTATTACCGTTATCATTTTCTGCATCTTCAATCATGTCTAATAGTTTTTGACCAATTTGGGGGTCTTCATTTATAATATTTCTTATTTCATGGTTCGTGACGAAAGAGTCCAACGCATTCAATTTCTTATTTTCTACAAGATTTATCCTAAGCACGAGACAAAATGACAGTATTAGGCATAATATCATGCAGAAAAATGCCCAACGATATTGATGTCCATCCTTGACATTATCGAGGGGATCAATGGAAGCACCCACATAAAAAGTGGATAATACCAAAGAAATGTTCAAAGTGGCGTAAATGATTGCATAGGCCATACATTGTTGTTTTACTTCAATAAGTAAAGGAAACGAAGACCAAAGGACTGCAGCGTAACTTGAAAAAAACACACCTATGAAGACTAAAGATAGAACCATGAATTTTTTGGAAAATTCGACTGAAAGCACCCCAAAATTTATGAAAGGCATCATGAGAAAAACCAACAAAATCAATAGAATCTTCACTCTTTTGCCAATCCGATCTATGATAAAACCGAAAACTGGGGTCAATGCAGCTGAAAAATACATGATGGTCACCATTTCGCCTGCCTGTTGAGGCGAAAACCCATATAAACTGCATAAAATATCATTGGAGTTGGTGGTGAAACCGTAATAACACGCATATGCTAAAAGCGCGTTCAACACCATGATCCAAAAAATCCCGCCCAGATCCTTCAATTTCTGCCACGTCAATCCATTTTCAACAAAAGAAAAATCGCGCAGAAAGCTCTCAACATCCTCCATATTCGCCTTATGTTCCTCACAATTTCTATCAATAAAAACAATGATCACAGAGCAAACCACACCTAAAAAAGACAGCATTAACCCACTGGACAAAGCCTCGAAAAACCCACCAATTATCATTATTTTGGGTGTGAAAAAGATTGTCAGGGCTGAGCCAAAGCGACACGAAGCGAAGCTGAGGCCAACTGCTAAGGCCAGTTCCCGATCGAAGAACCATTCCGTTATGATAAGATCTTGACATACTTCAAGACAAGAACAGCCGATTCCGAAGATCAGCCGGCCAAAAAGCATAACCACGTAACTTTCGTAAGTGCCTCCAAGCATGAAAAAGAATTGCCCGATGAACACGAGAAGACAAAACAGAAAAAGACAAAATCTCACCCCACTTTTTTCCACAAAATATCCAGAGCAAAACGTCAGCATAAAGAAAAGAGCAAAAATGCCATAAAATAGATTGTATTCAATGCTTGAAAGGTGCAAATTGCCACGATAGAAGTATGTCTGGAGGGCTTGTGCAGAGTCCATGCAGTAAAATTTCGAAATATTGATCAGACAATCACAAAACGACACCACCCATCGCACGTTACTTGGGTTAATTTCTGAGCCATGTGAGGTGAAGCTGGTTTGCACGCATTGATCCTTCTTTGAATTTCCCATAAGAAATGATGATTTCATCGAGGTTTCATTGTCAGGGAGAAAAAATGAAAAGTCATTTGAGGTTTGAATTGGGATGCGTGAGGGAGAATTTGGAATCGGGATCAGATTTAGAGAGGGGCTTTTATGTTTGCATTTATATAAGGATTTGAAGTTGGCGCTGGAGTTGCAATTTTTGAAGGCCCGCTTGGCCAAGATTTGAGGGTCTGTTGACCCACGGGCCAAGAGGGACGAACTGTTATTCACAAAGAAGTAATTAGAAATCATTTATTTTTGGGTCTAATTCTGGTTAAAACATTTAATACTGATATATTATGGTTTTGTTTGTTTTTTAGCAAATTATAACTAAAAAAAAAATTAAATGATTATGATGTTTTTTGTAATTGTTGATAAAATAAAATCTTCAGTTTAGTTTGACAAAAAGAAAGAATGAAAAAAATTACAAAATTGGGTTTTTTTCCCTCATTTCAACAAAGCTTGGCGTCATATTCTTCTTATCATCATCTTCTATCTCCATCATTTCCAAAATCCGTTGGCCCAAATTAGGGTCCTCATTAATGATATCTCTTATCTCTTGGTTCGTTATAAACGAGTTCAACGCATGCACTATCTTCTCACCGCTGAATTTCACCTTCATCACAAGGAAAAAACATATTCCCAAACACATCACCATGCAAACGAATGCTCCTTTATACTCATGAGGCTCATGTCCATCTCCTCCCAAATCACGCAACCCTCCCACAAAAAACGATGCCAAAATCAATGAAATGTTCAAAGTTGAATAAACTATCGTAAAAGCTAAATATTGTTTTTTTCCCTCGACCAATAATGGGAATGATGACCAGATAGTTGCAACATAACTTGAGAAAAACAAACCTATGAAAACTAATAAGAGTAATATGATTTCCTTGGTGAATTCTTTCGGCGTAAGACAAAAACACAAGAAAGGCACACTGACCAACAACAAGAGAACCAACATTATGTTGACTCTTCTCCCGACTCTATCAATGATCATCCCGAAAATTGGAGTCATACATGCTGAAAGATACATGAGTGTCACCAACTCACCTGCTTCTTGTGGACTATACCCATATAAGCTACATAAAATATCATTCGAATTATTAACAAACCCTAAATAACACGCATATACAAACATCACATTAAAAACCATCAACCAAAAAACTGGACCCATCTCTCTTAAGCTATCCCAAGACAGTCTCTTTTCTATATAAGAGAAATCCTTGAGGAAACTCTCCAAATTCTCAAGATCACCCTTTTGTTTCTCGAAATTTCGATCCACAAAAGCCATCACCAAGGAACTTATGATACCCAATAATGATAACAGTAAGCCTATTAATAGAGCTTGGAAATAACCCCCGGTTATCATAACCTTGGGAGTGAAATATATCGTCAAAGCAGAGCCTATGCGACAGGTTGTGAATCTCATGCCCAACGCTAATGCCAACTCCCGATCAAAGAACCATTCTGTGATGAGAACATCTTGGCAAAGATCTAGCCAAAACGAGCCGATCCCGAAGAAAAACCGACCTAGAAGCATAACTCCATAGTTTTCAAAGCTACCCCCTAATGTAAAAAAAAATTGCCCTGAAAAACAAAGGGTACATAGCATAAAAATGGTGAATCTTAAGCCGTATTTTTCCATGATGTTGCCCGAGAAAAACGTCAGAATGAAGAAAAAAGCAAATATACAGTAGAAAAGGTTATATTGTAGACTCGAAAGATGTAGGTCTCCCTTGGAAAAATAGGTTTGAAGCGCTTGTGGAGTGTCCATGCAATAGTATTTCGAAATATTGATCAGACAGTCACAGAAACAGATCACCCATCGCATATAACCATTATTGGATAAAGATTCACGAGAAGAAAAACTGGTTTGAACCTGTTTATCGGCCTTTTTTTGTGAAATTGATGAGAATTTCTCTCCATTATCCTGCCAAGTGAAGGAAAACTCATTGGTATTAGTGTTATTTAAAGGATTTTGGCTTTTTTGTCGTTCGATTCTGGGCAGATTTGGTGTCACAGAAAATGATGGGATTTTAACGACACTACTTTGAGTTTTGGCGATTTTTAACGATTTCAATTGGAGGTGTGAAGAGGTTTGAAAGGAAGAGTTGGTAAAAAAGACTTTAGAGATCATTGGATTCTGATATATTATTAATTAGTTGTCATTTTTAATTATTTAAATTACAAACAGTTTTGAATTTTAACTCCATTTCCAAAAATTACCCACAAATTCAAAAGTTGTACTTTTTCCCATGAGCCTAAAACAACTTACTCTCAACCCAAATGGCAAGGCAGACCCCAATAAAACCTCTTTCGCCATATCCAACTCAGCTCAGAAGTCTTTGATCCACAAAGACCCTCTCAGAGATAATGAAGAGATTCAAGAAGCCTCTAGTATAAGAGAATTGACGAAAGAGGAGAGGAAAGCACGTAAAATAGCTAATTTGCAAAAGAGACTGATGTATAGTTTCCTTGGTGTAGATCAAAGTGATGAACGGGATGCCAATGGTAATCAGATCACTTATACAGGGAGCTATCATGATGAGAAAGAATACGTCCATGGGGATTATATCATAGTGTTTCCCAACCCAGATCATCCAATTTATAAGACGAAGTTGAATTATACCTTCAACTTCCAAGAAACTCTGCAATTGCTCAACAAATTCTTCCTGGTGAATCCACAAAAGGATCAGACCTATAGTGATTGCTTCGATCGAGCCCTGGCATTGGCGTTCAGTCAATTGAAAGACTCGGAGATAATCGGCAAGAAACCTCATTTAATCGAGCGATTAAATGACAAAGCAGGGTCCAAAAAGGAAAAACCATCCAATGGAGAGATCTATGAAGATATTAATATGAAGTTCTTTGATGAAAAAATGAACATAGGAGGTGGGTTCCTGCGCCAAACAGCCCCTCCCCCTTCTCCTTCTGACAACCGTTTTTCTCTCAACTTGAAAAAAAAACAGGGTCCTTGGCTTCGAACCAAGGAGGTCACCAAAGACCTTTGTACTTTAATGAGACATGTGTTCATGGTGAAGCTTGCCAAAGAATATGGGTTCAAAATGAGAAGCTTCATTTCAGACGATGGGTCGAAGATTTACATGGTGTTACATGCCGAACAGAACAACCTTCATTTGATCGCAGAGGAATCCTCTATTGATAAGGAGATAGAGTTGGCTATATCTGATTTGATGAGTCTGGAGCCTTTGGATCATAGTTATCGGCCTTTGCGATTACATAGCTTCTTACATAAGGAAGATTATTTAGAAAAGAACAAGATGAAAACCGTAGAAAATGAGAAACTCCGGAATGAGATCAAGGCATTATTAAAAGAGATAGATTATAAAAAATTGACTAGGAAAGTGAATTGCAAGCTTTTTTTGGATGAGAAAGAAAACGCTAATATTAGAAATGAAATCCAAGTCCCGATGCATACTTGGAAGCATTATTTAGAATATTTGAAGATAGTGGCTAAATCAGTCGAGGAATGGCGTAACAAATTAGGCAAGCCTATAAACAAGGAGGAGGAGGAGAAAATCACGGTTGCAGAGAAAGAAATGGCATTTTATGAGGCTCTCAAGTTGAAACGAGGACCTCAGAATAAATATTTCGAGATTGACCCTGAAAAAATGCGAAACGAAAGTACTTTGCTTTTCAGAAGTCGGAAGGAGCAAATGCGAGACAAAACTAATGTTCAGATCGTGAAGAGAATTAGAACAGAAAAACTTGCTCAGAAATACAAGCATATCTTCTTAGATGCGTTACGAATCATACAGAAGAAATACGGCAAGAACTCATTAAGAAATTTATGGAATTATGCTGGAGTGCAAAGACCGTTAGATGCCTTCTCTGATTTTTATAACTCCACCTCGAAAACCTCCTTGAAGAAGAAAAATAGATTGGTGGCACTTTGGAAGAAATACCAATTGAATGAACTTGGCCTGATGGGAGTATTTCTCAATATGGAGAAACTCAAATTGATCCAAAGGATGTTTGATAGTATGTTTAATTTATCAATGATTAAGGAAAATGGGTTCATTTTGGATTATTTTTTCCTGAACGACCCTTATGCTCTCAACGGACTCTCCAATGCGAAATATTTCGTAAAATTTCGAAACGCATATGTAGAAACAATTAACAAAACATTAGGAGCATCAAAAGTGGAAAATGAAAAACCAGAAAATCATGCTGGATATTCAACAATCAAGCCTCTGGAAAAAGAATGGATCGGGTTCTTTTATGTTCCCTTGCGAACTATTCGTGATTATTATGGTGAAAAAATAGCATTATTCTTCCATTTTCTCAATTATTATATCTATTGTTCATTCTTCATGATCATTTTCAGCATCCCGATGTTTTTCTTACAGAGATATTTCATAGACTCGGATTTTTTTGAGACTTACCCTACAGGCAGTGATGACGAAAAAGGGCAATACGCGTTAAAGATTGCAACATTGATCTTTTGTCTCGTGATTGCATTATGGTCATGTTTAGTGAGTGAATTATGGGAAGGGAAAGAAAGCATATTTGCTGTAAAATATGGTCAAACGGAATTCGAGCTTGAAGAATTAGAACTTTCAAGTTTTGAAGGTAATTTCCATCGGTCCTTTTATAACGACAATATGAATGAAGAATATACTGGTCCTTGGAGACGTTACATTCTATTAACTATAGCTTTGATAACTGCCATTTTGTTCTTTATTGGTAATGTGGGGGTAACGGTTGGGATGTCATTTTTAGCATCTAAGTTAAATGGAATAAATAATGATCAATTTTTGTTTGTTGGTATCTTTATATCTGCTTTGATTAACACTGCTTATGTATTGGTGACAGGGTTCATCTACGAAAAATTATGTGTTTTATTCACGGATTTTGAAAACCATCGCACTGCTTCTGATTACGAGTTGAGCTTCACTGTGAAGGTGTTGTTATTTAAAACCATCAATAGACTCATCCCTTTGGTGATGATAGCCTTCATTAATGATTACTTCTCTTGGGGATGTGGAGATTGGCATTGTTGGGATTATTTGCTAGTTTATTATAGATCGATGCTTTATGTCTTTTTCGCGCTTCAGTGCTTTCAATATGGTTGGGCTGGATGGATGTTTCTGTTAAAAAAAGCAAGTTATAAGCTGTTTGAATTCCAAAAAGGGGATAAGACCAGCACTTATCGTAAAATCAACAAATATATCTTCCAAGAAAGCATCAAGCTTAATTTTTCGCCTTCAGAAGAGCTCGATGGCACTTTAAACGAATTCATCAACATGTCTATCAACTTCGCAATGAATGCTTTGTTCGGAGTATGTTTCCCCGTCTGTTTCCCTATGTCTGCTGCAATCTTCTTCATCAGTCTTCATTTCCTCAAATTCAAATTAATCAAACTTTGCAAAAGACCCAAACCTGTTGGTTCGGCTACGATTGGAGCCTGTAAGACTGTATTCCATTTAATTGGATATTTGTCAGTTTTGTCCAATGCTGGGCTTATTTGTTATACCTCGAACATTCTAGATGGCCAACATGCGGTAAGTTATTTCGTAATAATCGTGCTGGGGATCTTTATCTTGAAATTCATGGTACAAAGGTTCGTGGTGAAGGTCCCAGAAAAAATGGATTTGATTCTGAAAAGAGGGAGTATGGTGGCAGAAAAATGCGTGAAATCGTCGAAAAAAAGCGGAAAGAAAAGAAATTACATTTGGCAAGAAATGGAGCCCATTTTCAAGATATATGGGTCGTTGCTAGAAAGTAGACCGAAAAAAAAAGAGGAAAACGCCTTTGAAGAAAAAACTCCGGAATTGGCTTTAAAGGAACAAATGTCGCCGGATCAAGTGAAAGTTGATATAAAGGATGAAAAAAAAATGGAACAGAATGGGAAAATAAAGGAAGAAGAGAAAAATAGGAAAAAATAAAGAAAACTAAAATTAAAATAAAGAAAATTTAATTGGAATTCTTTGAGAGAAAGAGAAAAAAAAATATTGAAAATTAGTATATAAGTATAACTGCTAAATCACATAAATGTTTAGAGGATTGTCAGAATCTAAGGATTTTCCCAGAGGGAAAAAAATGAACCATCTGAGCCGTTCTCAACGGCATCAACAATTTGATTTGGGGATTCCTGAATGGCAGCAAAGTTATTTTACCGCAACACAAATTCTTCATAATGAGAAGCCATTGGGCGAGAGGAAAGCGAATCATGAAGGCAGGAACCAATCTCATTTTAATTTTCAATCAGACAATTTAAAGGACGCGAAGTGTTATCTAAGTGAAAAAGCGGATAAGTTTCGAAACAATTTCAATAGAAGAGAAGAAAACAAAAAAATTAACAAAAAGGAAATTTTAAAAACGACGTTTGTTTTGGGTGAAGATGTGGGAAATTATTCGACTCAACATCAAATGAATTTTTATGATAAATCGAAAATCAAATTACCGGAAATACAATGGAAAGCACAAAGGGAACGATATGATATTCTCACGAATAATGAAGTAAAAAAAGAAAGGTTGGAAAAAGCATGTGGGTTTGATTTTTGGAATGAAAACAAAGATAAAAAAAGAATCTCAAGGAACTACACTCAGATACCGAAGGATAATGAAGTTTTTGATGTGATAATGGGAAGAATGAGAAAAATACTATAAATTATATTTTTCTGAAGTGCTATGCCTTTATATTTTTTTTCTAAAGGTTTTTTTTTAGAAAAAAAATCAAAAATATTTTTTTTCCACATTTCAATAAAGAAAGAATATTTTTGTTTTGTTTTTTAATAATTATTTTTCTTTTGATTATATTTTAAAAACTTTTTGATTTTTTCATATTTTTTTAAAAAAATGTTATTGTTTATATTTTCTATAAAAAAAAAAAAAATAGTTATAAATGAATGATAATTTTTTATCTAATGTTTGTTGCATTATTTTCAATATAAAAAATGGCCCATTTCTGGTTATTAATTATTTAATAGGTCCCAGTTTGATTCGCAGGCGCAATCTCACAATAATCTAGTGCCCTCTTATGCAATTATCGCATCTTCCCTTTCTATTAGATTGCCCCCATTAAAACATCCTGTCTATTCGGAAGATTAAGAACCGAAGCAAATGCAGCATAGAAAAACATGTTTGAAGCCCCCCTTGCAGAACAATATCAGTTATTTGCAAAGGACCTTTTGTCAAAGAGTTAGAACTGTTAATTCCTTTGAGAGCTTCAAGAAAAATTAAAAGAACATCAATGATTTATTTACATTTCCAAGTATTTGGCAATCTGGGGATATTAATAGAAGCTGCTGTCGTGGGGAAAAACTCATCTTCCTGATCTGGATTCAAATTATATAAGTTATCAATTCTTTTTCTTGTTTTTATCTTTCTCCAATCATAAAATGCGCTTTCATTGTATTGAGAAAGAATGAGACATTGTAGTTTGAATCTAAAAAATTGAGAAATGAAAATGCTATATTAAAAAAAGATAAGAAAAATAAGAAAAGAAAAAATTTGTTAATGGTACTTGAAGTTTCATAATTCTTCCCAAAAAGGAGAAGTAGCAATGCATTTTATTGAATAATATTTTTAAATTATTTGGTTTATTTGGCTTCCTTTTAGAGAATTTATTTTTCGAAAAATAGATCATGAACATCATTTTTTAATTTGGTTTTAAGAAGGAAGTAATTTCATATTCTAAAAAAGAACAAATTTGGTAACCCGAATTAAATATTAATCATTGAAACTTCTTAGGGTTTTCAGCCAAAAATTTCTTCAATTCTTCCATTTGTTCCTCATAAACTTTTTTATCGTATTGTTTTTTCACTTTTTGATATTCTTCCTCACTCACTCTAAAACAGAATCTTGGCAACATTATTATAAACAAGATGACACCAGCAACCAGCAAATCAAAAAGCATATTTTGATATTTTTCCTCCATTTTTTATTTTTCTTTTTCGTAATATTATGTTAAAGTATAATTACATGGAAAAGAGAAATAAAAAAAGCATTTTGCTTCTGAATTATTAAATAATTTTTTTTTTTGACTAATCATACATTAGCGTAATAAATATTCATATTATAGAAACAACTGCTAAAAGATGCAAATTTTTTTTCCTGAATTAAAGCAGCAAACGCTGGAAAGTGTTTCAGGAACTTCGTCTTACATTTTCTTCTTCATATCTCTGAGACCTCTGAAAATCTCATCTTCGTCATATTCATCCACATTCCGTGATTTTTGCGAGTCGCCCTCCTCATTCTTTTTTTTGAATTTTTTATTGTTTTGATCTTTGAATTTCTACCAAAATATAATTGTATTTTCGAGCCATAATGAAAGAAATTACCTCTAAATATCCAGGAGGTAGAGTCAAACTGATTTCAGGAGGATTTTCACCATTCATTTCAGCCATAATTAATGATCTCTATAAATTTTTTATGTATTTTGCAAGGATAACAAATTTTAAATACAGCCAATTTCTCTCGTTCAGTTTTGTTGCCTCCTCCATGTTTGATTTTTATATGTAAGTTTAAAGAAACATCAGAACCATAAGTTTTATTGCATTTGGGATAGGGACACTAGAAATATTAATCAATATTAAAAATAACTTTTCATTAAAATTTTACAAAATTCAAAAATTCAAAAATTTTTAAAAAAATTTTAAAAGTTCAAAGTTTATAATAATTAAGATATATTATAAAGAAAAGTTACAAGATATTCTTTCGAAATCTCATCAGCAGTTCTCCTGTTTTTTTTCTTATAAGGCGATTTTGGTATCTTGGACGTTGTCAGCTGTTTATGCAAATCCTTCATATTTAAATAAATATATTATTTCTAAAAAAAATGTTTCCTGGGGGGAAGATATCTAAATTATTAAAATAAATAAAATGATAAAAATGTCGAAAAAAAGTGAAAGAAGAGAAAGAAAAAAATCATTTTTTTGCTTTTTTATAAAAAAAGGAAGAAATTTTGCGTTAATTTAAATAAAAAAACGCCCTTCCAAATTATTATAAAATAAATGATTTACTTCTGTATGAGCGATTTTGTTCTTCAGATTCTTGATCTCATTGGCATATTCCTTCATTTCTCCGATTAATATCTCATTGTGTAGGTAGATCTTCCAAAATTCTTGATAATAATTCTTATTCTTATCATATTGAGGATAAACTAAAATAAAAAGATAAAAAACATTATTATGTGTTAAAAGGGTCCTTATCCCCAATTAAATTAATTTTAATTACTATCAGTCAGATTATTTAACATTGTGTCCTCATCGTTGTTATTTTGAAAGCTATTCCCTGTGAATGGTGATTTTTTGTTAGTGTTTTCATGGTACATCATTTGATTGGTAAGAAAAGTGTTGTTTTTTAGCGAATTTTCTGCAGGATTATTAATTAAAATGATATTCTGTTTGTCAGAATTATCGTTCGGACTGGTAATGTCTTCAATTTTCCGAAGACTCATGAAATAACCGATTCTGAGCACAAAAAAAGCAAAAATAAAATTAATATTATAATTTTTCTCCGAATAAAACTTAGAAAAACTAAGGTCCTATGCTATTTTCTCTTAATAATTAAAAAAAACAAAGTTTGAAATTTTTTAAATTTCGATTTTTAAATCTTTATCCAAAAATTTAAAATTTTTCTTATTTTAAGCCCCTCCCACAAAAAAAAGCTCATTTCACCCATTTTCAAACTAAATGAAAAATTTATTTATTAGCCTGAATATTCATTAATCCTCTCATCATCAGCATTTTTTCAGTTACCTTCGGCATTCTCTCCATCATATAATAAAGCATTGCTTGTTTCGGGCATCCAATTATCCATTTCTTCCCTCCTAAATTCCTCAAGCTGTTTTTTACAACCTCGCTACCTTCAGCGTTAAAACCTTCATAATCCCCATAAACTCCTTCTCTTTTTAATGGTCCTGGTGTCACTAAAAGCACATCCACCTTTTCACCAACCTCATAAGCCAAACTTCTGGTCAAATAATTCATAAAACTCATGTTTCCAGCTGAGACGGAATAATAAGGACCACCTAAATTTCCAAAGGCCGACCCTGCAGTAATAATGCAGGAATTAGCGATTCTTTTTTGAAAGTGCCCCAACAAATGATTCATCAGGACTGTTCCAGGTAATAAGGTGCTCAAAACTTCAGTCTTCAAATTTTGAAGAGAGGTTTCTTCGAAGTTTTGTGCCAATGCTTTTGAATCGATTGTGTTTATGAATAATCCGATATCCAAACCCTCGAAATTTTTATAAAGTTTCTCATAAGATTCTTGATCTTCAGCATTTGGATCAATTTCGAACACCTTTATATCAATTTTAGGGTTGATTGTTTGGAGATCGCTTTGTAATTTTAGCAACTCGGACTTATTTTGTGATAAAAGAATGAGATTCTGAGAATTGGAAGCCAGAGCTTTGGAAAATTCTTGACCGAGTTGAGTGCTGGATTCAGAAATCATAGCGTAGCTGCCTGAACCGTAACGAGATTGCAAGTCAGGACTTGAGGATAAATAATAGGTTTGAAGGCCTTGGAATGAATGGAAACCAATTTCTCCTAATTTGTAGCCACCAACGAGAAAACAGAGAATTTTTAGTTTTCGAAGCATTTTTTTTTTATTTAAAAGATGGTTTTTTTAATTAATTTAAATTCGTTTAAAATCCTAAGTATTTTCGATTTTTTTATTTCAAAATCCTAGAAGAAGAAAAAAGATGAAATTTTTTTTTTTGAAAAAGTTGTAACTTTTTAGTATTTTTTTTTCTCTCTCTCTCTTTTAAAGTTTCAAAATTAAAATGTATTTTAAATTAGTTTCTTCTCTGGTCAGGTTTTGTCATCGCATTATTTTTTTAGTATGAAAATCATCCAGCAGTTTCAATACCATTGCGGTCCTTTCCTCTGTTTTTTCAAATTCCACATTCAACGTTTGAACTCTTTTTTTAAAATCCTTGTTTTCTCCCTCGTCAATCAAACATATATGTCTTCCTTTTGATGAGTAATGCTTTAATATTTCTTTAGTCCTTTGCGAATAATTTTCCACTTTTTCATCAAGGTCTTGTAAAATAGAAATCATGCTCTGGGAATCATTTTTTGGGCTTATTATAAATCTATTCATCGTTGAAAATTTTGCATTTTGAGGACTTTTTAGATTGATCATTATTAAAGAGATTTTTCTCAGAAATAAATAAATAATTTTTTATTTCTTTATCATATTCCTAACAAAACACCCTGAAATGTCCTTGGCTTCTGAAATTGAAACAATACAGTTTGAAGAGAACAAGAGTAATTTGATCGAGGGGTCTGAAATTCGAGTTAGCATTGAACAGAAACTCATAGATCACCTTTTTCACAATGAGTTGCAACTTTTCAGGCAGCTCTTAGAATCAATCCGTGATCCTTCCATCAACATCATTCCAATCCACGATAAAAAGAACTATAATTGTAAAAATCATTAAT
>Ga0302140_10003400_pt1 | contig 20448 bp, 21 predicted proteins | sample I_Bog_E1_1_FD_202095 | JGI IMG/M metagenome (GOLD analysis project Ga0302140, IMG submission 202095) | Peat permafrost microbial communities from Stordalen Mire near Abisko, Sweden - I_Bog_E1_1 | ecosystem: Environmental > Terrestrial > Soil > Wetlands > Peat | place: Sweden: Abisko, Stordalen... | reverse complement strand
ACGTGCCACTGACTAGGACATAGGTATTCGCGGAGCAACTCGTGTAGCCAAGGCCTGTATGGTTCAATGCGCCCGCGATTGTGGAAGAGGTGCCAGATGTAATCGTAGCTCCGCACTGCGTCCATGAACCGGACGGAATCCCGCCAGTCACTCCCGCATAGGACCAGTTTGTATAGCGTCCAGTGCTCAAGATAGTGCTCTGTCCATAGGCCGTTGTCCAGCCCATACAGCACAGCGCGAGAATGAGAAGAAGTCGTTTCATATTATTGATCAATTTCTGCACCTAGAATAACATAGGCAATACCGCCTGTCCAACCGGCTCCGATACCTGATGCGGTAGTAATACCCCCACTATCAATAAGTCCTACAGCACAATTACTTGAACAAGCTACTTGACCTTCAAGTGTTGTGGGTCCTCCAGTATAGCCAGAACAATTTGAACCGGGACAGGATGCAAAATTTTTAGCTGCTTCAGTACCTATAATACCAACTAACCAAGGACTTGACCCTAAAGTAGTTGTTGGGGTAAGAGTGGCTGTAGATGCGGTTCCTGATATACCTGATGATATATTGCCCCCAGGTACTAATGCAAAATTTTTATAATCTCCTACTATTATAGCGGCTATTCTCGATGTTCCGGAGTAAGAACAAACATAAGTTGCCAATTGAAGGGCTGTACTTCCACCGCCTTGACTTGTAACTAAATAACTAGATGCAGGCCAAGTCCATTCTGATATTCTACTGTTTGCTGTGCTATTAACTAGTAAATTCACTGGAAGTGGAGCATTATTTGAACAAGTAATACCACTTAATGTTACAGTTCCACTGTAAACTAAACCCACAATTACAAAATCCCCAACCGCCGGTGGAGTAGGTGTTCCACTGGTGCATGTAGAACCGTTACTAACTCCCCCAGGTCCACATAGTACAACAGATATTGATGTAGATGCTGTTGTTGCTGTGTAACCAGACCATTGCACTAAACTATAAGGACTAACTACTGTAACAAATGCAGAACCGGGGTACGGCATCGTTTGCGCCCCCATAAAAAATGCAATACTTAATAATGCAATAAATCCTAACAATATTTTCATTATCTTGACACTCTATAATTCAAAGTAAGTCCTGTGGGTACGGTGATGGGTCCAGTGGACCAGTTACAAAGTTCTACATTAATACCCCCGACTGTTGGGTACATATCCACAGTTAAACCTCCTGAAGATACAGGGGTAAATCCTGCAAAACTACCAAGACGAGCGTTCGGAGTAAAATTAATAACATCATTAGTAAGTACTCCAGTCGCTGTAATTGGGGAGCTAGAATTATTGATACAAGTTGTTGCTGGCACAGATGACCCAAGACTTGTCAAAAGATATGTACCTGCTTGTACTGTTTGTGCTAAAGTACTTAACCCAACTGGAATAGGGATTTGCATAGCTACGGTACCTAAAGCTCCAGTTACAGTCTGTAAAGTAAGTAAGCCACTTGTCGCGTTACCAAATACAACTGAACCCGATACTCCAGATGACCCAAGAGCTAACATTGGGCCTGTGATAGAAGCGCTTGGTGTGGTGCAAGACGATCCAGTTGGACATATAGTCAGCTTTCCAGGGTTAGAGGCTCCCGTAGTACTGCCAGATATTTGAACACTTCCTCCGATCGTACTATAATTTTGCGCTCCTACAGTAAATGTACCTCCGTACCCGAATTGATACATCAATTGTCCTGGGGTAAACACTCCAGCGGCGACCGCCCCTAAGTAATATAAATCCAAAATATCAGCACCGGAGTTATCAGCTTGGTTAACAATTAAAGAAGCGGATAAAGATGAGTGCCCACTAACTAATAAAGCTCCCCCAAGTGTATTAGAGTAAACATAGGGGTACGTGTATTGTCCTGTTTCTTTCCCGGCGAATGTAATAATATCCCCAAGTGCAGATTCAGTAAGAGTTGCCGCAGTGGTAGCACCGCTAAGGTTACTGAGAGTAGGTGCTCCGCAGCCTGTGCAAGAAGTGACGACTAGATTACCCAGATGATCTACAGTTGCGCCCCCATTGTACCAGTAGGGAACAGTTGTTTGCGTTCCTGCTGTGGGGGATACTGTCATCGTCGTAGTATTAGACACTGTGCCAATGGTATAAGCAACACCATTGATGACAATCGTCCCCGTCCAAGTAGTAACAAAAGGTGTACCTAAAACTGAAGTAATAGTCGTTCCATTTGTACTAACATATCCAGATGGAGCGCCGATATACATCAGTGTACCCGCTTGATTTTCCCCTATAGTCTGGGAATAGTAGTCTACATTTGCTCCATTAAAAGTTACATTACCAGCAAGCGAATTAGCACCGTTACCCCCCCCTAAAGTAATATTTCCAGTTGCATTAACAAGAACACTATTTAAGGCACCTAGAGCTAAGGAATTGCCAGTAAAGTTAATAATCGAGCCTGTAGAAAGAATACCGCTAACGTTTAGAGTGTTAACGTCAAATGTTCCTGTAGTTAAATTACCAGAAGAATCTGTACTTAATGTAGCCACTGTACCACCAGTATTGTAAATACCTAATGATCCTGAAGTAGATGGACCGGACCCAAGCACAAGATTGTTTGATACTACAGATGTTGAACAAGTCCCGTTAGAATTTAAAAACCCAGAACAACTGCTTCCGAATAACGCTACAATTGGAGCGTAGGATGTCAGCGGAGATATTATGTTACTTGTGCCATTGAATTGTGCAATGGGGCTTCCAGTAATATACCCGGATGAAGATAGCCCAGAGGAACACGCAGCGCCAGAGTCCTGCACCGTAATAAAATTAGCCTGATTAGATGAAATACTTAAACAATGACCATTTGTAAGGGATGCTCCAACAGGTACTAACAACGGATTCGCTGGACCATAGAGAGTACCTCCATTATTCAACGCAATTTCAAAATCCCCAGCGGATCCAGGACCATAAGATATTTCATTGGCTGTGCCCGGGGGTACAATGTTTGATGATGGGAATGTACTGGTAAATACAGTAGCTTGACCTACAAATGTTATTGGATTCACTAAAAATAACCCACTATTATTAAAATAGTCTCCTCCGGGCATTGTAATTACTGAATTAGAACCCGAAAATGTATTACTAGCGGAGAATGTATTAGGGGCAATTAATGAAATTCCGCCCCCCGTAGGTACCCAAGTATTATTTTTAGTACATGTATATTGAGTTCCGAATCCTCCAACCGCTAAAACAACAGTATCAGTAGTAACACCTGCTTGACCACCTTGACAAAATGCTGGAAGTACGGACACAGTACGAATAGGTGTAGCTGTTTGTGCTAAAGCTAGGGTTGAAAACAACATTGAGATTAATAAAAATAGTTTTTTCATAGTTTCCTTAATTAGCGGTAGCCGTAATCACCCATATACTGCCTATATATTCTAAAGTTACACTTTCATTTTGATTTGTTAACTCGTAACTATACACACCGGGAGATATATAATACTGAGTGCCATAACCAATAGATGCACTAGATAGAATTGTCACACCTGCTGTACCGGGGGGAGAATTTACAGTGCTCCCGCCTTGATCCGTCATTATTACTTTAATAATATGTCCAGCTATTATATTGGCTGACGGTAGAGTAAGCTGTATTCCTAAATTACCAGCTGTAGCTAAAATCAGTGTTGACATTTGACCTTTGGGGCCAAATCCATAAACACCGTTCGTTTGAGTTACACTAAGTATTGTAGATACAGTAATCGGTTGGATATAATCTACAATCGGAACCCCACCACTTGATGTGGAATTTGTTACAATATTTGGGGCTAGTAAATTGTTACTATATGGCTGGACATTACCCGCGGAGTCATATACAACTACCGCATTTAGAGCGGTACTATTTCCCACTGTTAACTGTACTTTACTTCCCGCCCCTGATATTGTGTATGCGGGATAAGTAAGCATTTGACTAGTGGCTATGGTACTAGCGATTTCACCAAATGTTGGCTGACCCCATGTAAATACTCCAGTAGTAGCGTTATAGGTCTGCAAATACTGACTATAAGGAGGGGAATCAGGAGTAAGATTGGCTGATTGCACATAAGCCGTCGATGCTAGAGTAGCTGTAGAATTACCAGATCCAAGATTTGGAAGATTAAATGTAGTTGTATTAGCGTTACCAACAAACGCTACATTACCCGCGCTAATACTCAAAGTTTGATTGTTTAAAGTTAACCCGGTAACTGTACCAGAATTCCCGCTGATATTTCCCGTAATTGTATTATTAAATATAGTGTTTCCGGTGAATGTGGAGTTACCGTTTACGGTAGTTACAGTAATTGTTGGTGTGGTAAATAACCCGTCACCACGGAGAGAAGTGATTACCGTTCCACCGGTTACTCCATTTCCTTGCGTTGTTACACCGGAAGAACATGTAAAGAAGTTGAAATCGTATGGCGGGGATCCAGCTACATAGGATGTGGCGTTGTTAATACGTAATTGTGTCCCAGAAGCAGCTATAGAATCTTGATATATAGTTAATCCGGTGTTTGAAATACCACCTGTGTCTTTACTGGTGATCCACATGGTTGATGGATCGACACTATTATAAACTTGGGTAGGAGTGAGAGCGCTTCCAACCAAAACACCACTGATTTTTACTGCTTGAGTTGTAGCGGAATTGTAAACTTGAAGTACCGCTGTTCCATTACATCCTACCATTAGGGGGTTGTGGTAACTAGTTCCGGTATTGATATTTACGTTGTAGCTTTGATCACCAATACTACTGGCTGCTGCATCAGTAAAGGTGAAAATACCATTATTGTAAGCTGGTGGAGAACTGAAAGAACCAGCTGTAAATGCGCTTGTATACAGACCGGTAGATAATGAAAGGTTTGCTGTAGGCGCAGTTAAAGCACTCCAAGCCGTTGATGAAACAGACCCAGGTGCTACCCAACTCGTATTACCGTTTGTATCGCTGCTTAAAACATAGCCGGATTCATTAGGGGATGAAGTTGGCGGTTCCGGAGGAAGTCTAAAAACCCAACTAGATGTAGATGCTATTGAAGAAGCTGCAATAGCTGTAGTAAAAGCTGAGTTAGATTGCGCCAGTACCAAGGAACCCGCTACTGAGCTAGTTGAACCTAAAGTCAAAGCCCCACCAGAAATAGAAGCATCTACCGCACCTGCTACAGCAGTTGTAGCATCGGGAGAACCTGGGTAATAAGCGAGTTGTCCAGGAGCACCACTGTAAACAGTTCCAGATCCGCCGGAGGAGACAGCCGTCCATGTGCCGTTACCGCACCAGAAAGTCGATGATGAAGCATTCGTCCCCCCAGCCAAGTTTGTTACGGGAAGATTACCGGTGACTCCCCCGTTGGTGCTTGTTGCTAGATTAATCGCTGGAATATCCGTACTAACAAAAACTCGGAAAGTCGGTGCTGCTGCGGTTCCAGTTGCCGGACCCATAAATGCTGTAGCTGCGGCTTGATTTGGTAAGGTAGGTACATTACCGAATGTCGGTGTACCAGAGAATGTTGGATTTCCTGTGAAGGTGGGGTTACCTCCCCAGTTACCAACTAATGAAGATCCAGATGATATAAGGGAACTTTGGAAAGTAACGCTACCCTGGTGGGTAACTGAGGATTCAAAAAGAGGAGTTCCAGAAAATGTAGGACCACTAGCGGGTGACCCACCGCCAGCGAAAATAGGATTACCTACAATTGTACCGGATAAGCCAGGAGAAACCAAACTTTTATTGGATAAAGTTTGAGTAGCATTAATCAATGTAACTACATCACTGTTTACATTGGGGAAAGTGTATGTATAGGTATCTGTACCAGCCAAAATAAGGCTATTTTGTACGGTAAGAGTTTTGCCTCCTGCTACAGATAAACCGGTAACTGTAGCCGCATTACCTGTACATGATCCTGATGATCCGGTGATGTTTCCTGTAATTACATTACTGAAAACAGGGTTACCAGTGAAAAGAGGATTACCACTAAATATCGGACTACCGTTAAAATTGCCAGCTAAAGTTGTAGTTGTAGGGGGAGAGCTAACTCCTATAGTGTTGGCCGTAAGAGTATTTACACTAATGTTTGGAGTTCCGGATAACCCGGTAGCATTACCTGAAATATTTACGGTTATAGTGTTTGAAAATGTAGGAGTTCCAGTGAAGCTTGGGTTACCGCTAAATGTAGTACCCCCAGCTAAGAAAGTTTGAGTTACGGCGACTGGACTTCCACCTCCATTATTTAATAATGCTACATTTGTAGAGGTCAGACCATTAGATGCTCGTAGATTACCGTTGCCATCCGTTATCGATATCCAACCTATAAGAGCTGTTTGGATTGAACCTTGGTCAGTTACAGCCGTGGTTGTATTACCTGATCCTAAGACGGTAACGGTGCCTGTAGATGTGATTGGTCCACCGGTAGCTATACCCGAGGTAGAAATACTTGTTACACTACCTGTCCCAGCGTTTATCCATTTAACTCCCGTTGCTGATTCTGGAGGACTAATTGGACCAGAACAACTAAGAACTTGTCCACTCGTACCTACTTCACCGAAGCTATCTTTGAATGTTCCTTCGATATACACATTCGATATAGTAGTTGTACCAGTGAACGAGGCATTTAATTGCGGGGCGAAATTAGCCGCAACATATGCTGTAGTGGCAATTGGTACACCAAGGATTGTCGGTGTACCTGTAAAATTAGGTCCCGTTCCATATATTGTAGGGGTGTTAATACCAGTTACTGATAATAAACCGTCCCCACGCAAAGCAGCTACAGGGTAAGCTCCTGTCCATCCATCACTGCCAGTACCTGATGCATAACACTCAAAAAAATTAAATGCTACATCTGGTGGGCTACCAGCACCGCCATAAGGAACAGCAGTTATCATGCGAAGTTGAGTCCCAGTGTAATTGGTATTTCCTTCGTATAAAGTCAATCCAGCATTACTTGTAGAGTTATCTGTGATCCAAACTTTACTGAATGGATTAGTTCCAGAATTATAAGCCGCTGTAGGGGTGATGGTATTCCCTATCATTACTCCACTTACATGCGTTGACCCCACGGCATAAACTTGAAATTGTTCTAAACCATTTGCCATTACCATCAAAGGACTGTGGTAAGAATGGGCTGCTGGTGAAGCTGAAAAATTTGTAGCTATACAGACATTATAAGATGTATCTGTGCTAGATGTGGCGTTATCTGTAAATGTAAATACACCGCCGCCGTAAGCAACTGGAGAAGCTCCAAAATCCCCAGCTGTAATTGCGCTGAGATCAGTACCGGTAGTAATAGACATATTCCCGGTTGGGTTTGTCATACCACTCCAAGGTAACGAACTAGCAGCGCCTGGTGCTGCCCAAACCGGTAATCCTCCAGATACAGTTAGGACTTGGTTTGTTGAACCAATTGGTAATCTAGATGGGGCTGGGGTACTACTTTCAAAAATAATATCCCCAGCTGTAGTCATAGGGTTGGCAAATCCAGCAGGGTTATTCTCCCAAGCTGGTAATCCACCTACTACAGTTAGAACTTGACCAGTTGATCCAATTGGTAATCTAGATGGGGCTGGAGTAGCGTTTTCGAAAATAACGTCTCCAGATGTAGTCATGGGATTAGCAAATCCAGCGGGATTATTTGCCCAAGTTGGATAACCTGATGAACCTACTGTTAATACTTGATTCAATGTTCCAGTTGCACTTAGGCTATCAGTGAGATAATCAGTGATTTTTATATTTTGGAAAGTAGCCGTTCCACTAAAAGTTGGACCAGCAGTTAAAGCAAGGCCAGACAAAGCTTGTGTAGAATTTTGTACGTTTCCGTTACCATCCGTAGTTACAACAAATCCTGAACTTGCACCAGCAATAGATCCTGCATCTGTTACAGCAACGGTTTTACTATTTGTACTAGACCCCGTAACAGTGATTGTTCCTGATGTTGTAAACGATCCCGTAGCGATTCCACCACCACTAACAGAAGTTACCGTTCCGCTTCCAGCATTGATCCATTTAACTCCCGTGCCTCCCGTAGTACTCAATACTTGAGTTCCACTACCGACAGATCCTGTACCATCTGTGAGCGTACCGCTAACTTTTAAATTAGTTACAAAAGTTGCTGTTCCTGTAAAAGTTGGTCCGGCCAAAGGTGCATAAGAAGTTGCTACAAATGCTGTAGTAGCAATTTTTGTAGAACTATCTCCCGCGGTTGGAGTAGTAGCAACAGCCGTACCAGTAGGTAAAGAGACGGCGGCTGTAAGATTAGCAGCGGTACCTGTTGTATTTTGATTTAATAATGGTACTTGTCCAGTACTAATTGAACCTGATATTTGTGCGAAGCTATAGTCTCCAGTTTGAGCTATTACAGTACCCGTACGACTAAATACTGAAACAACAGCAGATGTAAGACCAGATACAGCGTTGGCGACAAAAGCTGTCGTAGCTAAATTATTTGTATTATTTCCTGGCAGTTGAGTAACGGCTTGGACTCCGTTAGGTAAGAGAGGAGTTCCACTTAAATTGCTCGCTGTTATAGCTGTATTGGCTGTACCAGCATTACCACTAATACTAATTGCATACGTAGCGTTCGGAAGTACTACAGTACCGGTAAAAGTAGCATTAGATAAAAGAGCATAAAGGCTTAAATTAGGAGCACCAGAAACTTGGGAATAAGGAACTGTACCTGTGATAGTACCAGCTGTTGAAGCTGAATTTGCCGTAGCGGCATTGCCGCTGATGTTTATTCCATAAGTCGCATTTGGCAAAGTTACTGTACCAGTGAATGTTGGGTTTGCTAGAGGAGCCAGTAAAGCAAGGGCAGAAGTTAAACCCGTAACTTGCGCTTGTGTTACCGTACCTGAATACGATCCAGCTGTAGTGGCTGTAGCGGCGTTGCCACTGATACTAATCGCATATGTAGCATTCGGAAGTACTACAGTACCGGTAAATGTGGGAGAATTCTTCGGAGCTAAAAGTGCTTCCGCAGCTGTCGCTCTAGATGTTTCAGTTCCAACAGCAGTTGAAATAGCAGCGTTACGATTTGTAACTTCTGTACTTATAGCAGTTACAATTGATGCTGTAGCAAAGTTTTGAGCGTTTGTCTGAGCGGTAGTCGCTGCCCCAGCTTGATCTGCACCCACCATTGCATAAGTGATACCGCTGACGGTACCCGTGAATGTCGGAGCATTTATAGGAGCTAAAAGCGCTAAAGCGGAAGTTAAACCCGTGACCTGAGCTTGGGGAATAGTGCCAGAAAAAGACCCAGCCGTGGTAGCTGTAGCGGCATTACCGCTGATGCTAATTGCATATATACCTCCTGGTAATGTAACCGTACCAGTGAAAGTAGGATTATTTTTTGGGGCTAAAAGTGCTTCCGCGGCTTCTGCTCTGGAGGTTTCTGCACCGATTGCGGTAGTAACATTTACTGTAAGAGCTACATCTAAAACAGATACTCCAGAGTCTTGTATATTTCCCAAACCATCCGCTATAATAATATCATTAGCGTTAGCCGTTGTTACATTCGTAGTTGCAGTTGCCGCTGTAAATGTACTACCAGAGCCAAGTACTTGAATTGCACCTGAAGCTGTTACGGAACCTGTAGCGATACCCGAACCAAATACATTACTAACTGTACCAGTGCCTGTTACTGTCTGCCAATTAAGTATACCCGTTCCATCTGTTGTAAGAATTTGACCGCTGGAACCAGGCGTAGAAGGAAGAGTAAGAGTGTAACTTGTTGTAATCTCTACCCCAGAAATTGCAACCGTATTTCCAGTTAGTCCATAGAGGGTGACTTGCCCAGCTACAGATACACCACCGAGACTTAAAGATCCACCATTAATTATAGCGTAAATTGTTCCATCTATTGTGGAGCCCGTGGTGGCGTAATAAGCTAATTGTCCGGTTAAACCTTCATCAACTGTACCTCCAGCCCCACCGCCAGAACCCCCACTGCCCCAACCCAAAGTTATCGCACTTCCATTAACACTGGTTGCTATTAGTGCTTGATTAGATGCTGGAATGGAATTAGGTAAATTAAGAGTGATATCCCCACCGATACTTTGTGCCTGAACCGCTACTTGTCCAGCGATAGACCCAAGAAAAGTGAGTTGACCGTTAATGATCGTATTTTTTGACATTACAAACTCCGAACAAGGACCTGAATTAGACTAGAACTAGCTAAAAACTGCACTTGTCCGTTAGCTTGAGTAAAAACAGAGGACGGAAGAACAAGAAATTCCGTAAATCCCCCATTCGGAACTATATAATTGGTAAAATTTGCCGTTCGTCCGGTACAGGCATCAGGAGCGGATATGACACTGATGGTTGACAGTCCATTATAAACAGCCCAATAAGCGGCATTAGGAGGCTGCTGTACGGAAGTTGTAGGTCCGCTGGATGCAACAGCTATATAGGCACTGGAAGGGCTTCCACCGCCATTTACCACCATACCAAAAGTGTAGTTTACTGTGTTGCTCCAAGCTGGAGCCAAAGCAACAGATGAGCAATAAAAAGTCATAAGATCTCGCCCAGTTGCTGTGAAATAATTACCGTTGAGTGGATCAGCGGCTACAAAAGATGGATTGTATTGAGTTCCCGAGGCAAAGCCTGTCGGTTGTAGCGGTACCGCTGGAAGATCTGTGATTGGAGTCATTACCATGATATTTCCCCCGTAAGGCCATAAAGCCCTCTATCTCTAGATTTTGGTAGATGGTTTTTGAGAAAGATAGTAAATTTTCGGTTTTAATTGAAATTTATACGGTTAGAAAAGATTCCAGTAATTTTGGTTCTTTTTAAAATATTTATCAGAACGCCAGGTAAGAAAGAACACTTTTAGGGAGAGCCATACAACTCCCCATATGCCTATTTTAATATACCGTCGATTCGTGGTTTCAATTCGCCCCTGTATTACAGAAAAATGGTCACCATCTACCCGCTTAGATAGCTCATAATCTTCACCGTAAAGAGCTTCTTCATCAAATCCCCCCAAAAAAATAAAAGTACGGGTTCGCCATAACATAAACATACCGGTAGCAAAAGGCACTCCTATCCACTTTGACACTCGTTGACACCAGTTCGATAAAGAATACAGAATTTTATCTCGTTTTCTACCAGTGGGGCAAGCTACATTTGTTGTTATTAAATCCATATCATCAAGCCGCATTCTTAGTAATGCTTTTTCAAGTAAATATTTATCCGCTAAATAAACATCTGCATCAAGAAAAAGAATGAATTCAGTTTCTGCTCGTTTCGCCCCAGCGTTTCTACCAATCGATGGCATACCACCTGGAATTACTTCAAAACCTCGCAAATTATATTTTGCAGCTGCGGAACGAGCTACATTAATGGTTGCATCTGTGGAGTTGGCGTCAGCTAAATAAATTTTAACGTTGGATATTTTATAATAAGTCTGGGATCCCAAAGAACGGAGGAGATTAGCTATATGTTTTTCTTCATTTTTCGCTGGAATGACTATGGTTAATTCTATGTTCATGCAGTTTTACTCCATCTTCCCCCAAAGTTATATAAGTACCAAATTCTCCCACCCAGCTCCCACAATTCCAATACTCAACATTTCCTTTAACTACATGAGTTGCTTGATGTGTGTGACCACAAAAAACAAATTGGGATGCTGATCTCGTGCCAAAACGCAGCGCTCCCGCAGCTACTTTACTATCTAATCTTTCCCAGTGAGTATGAAACTTATCCATTAATTTTGGTAACCATTTTTTGAAAATATAGATTTCTTGCGCCCACAAATATATAGGGGTAAAAATACGACCTAATACTGGAGTTCCCTGCGCCCACAAATTGTCATATTGATGACCATGAACAGCGATACATTTTTTGTTTTCCCAAGACCATTCATATTCTTTACATACCTGTATTCCCAACATATGCTGCATAACTTCAGGAATACCGGCATCATGGTTTCCTTCCACCCATATTATTTCAATGTTACGTTTGGGGTTAGACAGTTTACGAATATAGCTGATAAGATTCCAGTGTTCGCTAGTAAGCCTGGAAAAATTGAGATCCTGAAAAATATCCCCCAATAAAATCAATCTTTTGAATGTGGTATTTTGAAGTAAATGAAGGAGATCGGCTGCAAGACTAACCGCGCAGCCTAAGTGTACATCCGAAACTAAAAGAGTATCATAATGCATTATGCCCCTAATTATGGGAACTATATACTCCTAAGTCCCTACTTTCGGTCCAGTTATGCCGTTCATCTCGTACCAGACAAATTCACCGTCATCGCCAACTGGAAAATGACCGCCACAGGTTGTGCAGAATGTGCCCGAGTAGAAAAATGGATCACGAGCATACGTCTCCGCAATGGACCGACTCATGGTCGTTATTTTTCCGCATTTCAGGTGCCGGTAGGCATCACGATATGGTCGGACAAAACCTTTGCTTCTCTCTTCCGGACTCAACACAACATACCCTTCCTGCATCCCATCAGCGCGAAGTTTCGTATGGCTACGATCTTCCGGTACAGGGGAACCATCCGTAAGGATTTGAGCACCGCGATCTACTGGGATTTTAGTGGCTTCCTGTCGGCGTTTTTCGATGGTCTCTTCCTCCGCACTATCTGCCTTTTGCCGGAGGAGAAACGCGAGAGCGCGGGCCTGCTGAGGCGAAAATATGATGTGCCCGACGCCATCCTTGTCTGGCTGCAAATCGGGGTGATTAACCACTACTTCACCGACCCCATTTGTGCCGACTTCTAAAGTATTTTTTGTGATATCAGAAGGCATGAAATTTCTTTGATGATTAATTTTTAGGGTTACTTGTTTCCCTTTACTAAAGGTTCTTCCGCTGATTTAGTATCCGAAAATGCCAAATTATCTACATTACAGTCAACAGTACTGGGCCAAGAGTTATCTTTTGAGATATCTTTACACTTATCTTTGATCTGTTTGATTTGCTCGTTAAGTACACTTTTTGCAGTTTGAGCGTCATTTTGGAATGACAACATTTGCTGTTGAGTGAGTTGAGCTTTCAATAGCATATTTTCAAGTTCTAATTGCTGCACATGATTAGGAACATATTTTGAAACACTATCAACTGGTTTGGAAGTTGGTTTTTGTGCTACACCAAAAATGGAAATTGAAAGCAATAATACTAAGAGTGATTTATACATGGAATCTCCTGATTTGCTAATACTGATACTTCTTCAAAAGCTTGGACAAATTTACCAATTAACATAGGAATTTGAGGTACTACGGCGTTTCCGAGGGCTTTAAATCTGTCCAACCCACCGGGAATCCCATGTGTTTCTCGCACAATTCCGGCGTAGGTGCTTGGTTCCGGCAGGCCATTTCCTGCATCCAATTCATCGAACCATCTTTTCCCTTCTTGCTCCGCTTCCGCCAACGCCCTGATCTTAGTTTGAAAAATCTTCCATCTGTTGGCCAAATTGTTTCCATTGCCATCACCGCTGTTGGAGTGGCAAAGAATCCACGCTCGATTGCGGCGATGCGAAGCCCCAACGCCCCAAGCTCCCAATACGATCGGCCAGCTGGTGTAATTTTCTTTTTCCATTTGACCGAGAATCTGGTCACCTTCTGTACTGAGTGCGCGAGGTACGTTCTCAATAAGCACCCAATCGGGTCTGAGTTCCCCGATAATGCGGGCGTATTCGTACCAAAGTCCGGATCGTTCGGTGGGATTATCTGGAGTTCCGAGTCCTGCTTTTTTTCCAGCTTGGGAAAGGTCGGTGCAGGGGAAACCTCCAGAGATGAGGTTAACTGGGGTAAGATTGTGTTTTCCAACAGTTTTGACATCTTGGAATTTTTGAATGTTAGGCCAATGCTTTTCTAAAACCTTATTACAAAATGGATTAATTTCTACTTGCCATTTGGTTTCAAAACCGGCCCATTCTAGACCCAGGTCAATTCCGCCGATTCCCGTAAAAAGACTGCCGTGCGTCAGACCCAAACCGTTTCCTCCGATTGTTTAATACTGACGATCGGACGCAAATAAAAAAGGTCGCCCGAGAGCGACCTTCACTTGGAGGAATTCTTGGAGAGTCACGGTTTGAATTCAGTGAGGACAGGAGTGGGAGGAACAATCATCTCCTTAATTTCTGCGATTACAGCAACTTGCTTAGTTCGAGCGTCTGAACACCTCAAAAGATTGTTAGCATCGTTAGCAGCTTCTTCCTTGGTTGTTCTTGCAATAACCGGGAGACTTTGAAATAAAGCGTAAGTAGTATCATCATACTCAGGTCTATTGCCAGTGTTCTTTATCAGTAACAACCCTATCCACATATATCTCACCTCAAGGGATTATACCCGTATTAATCTGTTTCTGTTACAAAATGCACGGAGTGGGTAGGCTAGCTTCCCAGGTGTCAAGTGGACTAACTAGTCAGTAACCAGGTCACCCGGCTACCCACCCACTCCTAGCTACAGCCGTTTAGCTCTACGCTAAACCCCAAGTGCTGTCCGCGTAACGCCTGATGATGCCCCTATTCGCTAGAACATATTGATCCCTGCGAAGTTGGTGCTGCCAAGCAAACTGAGTCGGACGACCCGTATCTAGTCGTTGATTTTTGGTAAGCTTCAAATTTCGACTCTTCGCCAAAGAATAAAGCTCTTCCGTAGTTTTTCTCTGCTTTGCTACAACCCTGACAATGAAAGGCTTAAAAGTTCCATCATCGGGTAAAATATTATTTTTCATTTTTTCTCCCGCCTGCTATTTGCAGGTACATTTGTAGTATATCACACCTTTTCAGGTAATACCAACTTCCGTCCGGTTACAAGCGACTGTTATTCCTTAGGAGCATTCTCCTTCTCCCTTCTATAGTAATCGAGATGAAGGCAAAGCAGGAAACCTACTCCCCAGTTAAAGAGGGCCAGTATTGCAAAATAACCTCTCCATGCGTCACTCCAAGACCCGCATAGTAATCCTATTCCGGAAACCCATAGGAATACGACTATAATTTGAATTCCGAAAAGCACCCATCTGCTCATTTTTAGCACCCCTTTGGAAGTAGACTCTGGACCTAACAAGTAATCGATTAGTGTATCAATCATTAATCATTACCAAGACCTCCCTGTTAACCAACAGGATTCCTCCCTTAAGCTCCTAGCACATATAAATTCTTGTCCTGTTTCTTTGTCATGCCACACTTCGAATTCATATAAATTTGTTCCAACTTCTCCATGATTTTCTGTGTAGATTTGTTCAAAACGAGGTCTTTGGTTACTGCCTGCTTTAACAGAAATAGCAGAAACAAAGAAAAAATATATTGCGATGCTAAATAAAGTTCCTACTATCATGGAAACCCAGGTCTTAATTTTCATCTTCATCCTCTTCGATTGGATCGATATGGGTGTGCATCTCGGCTCCATCTCGCACGGGCCCAGGGGAATCAAAGCAGCCACAGGTGAATTCTGGACACCAAGTACAATGCAGGTCATGCCCACAGTTGTCGCACTTCAGGGAGGTCAGTCCTTCAGGCACCTCGATTCGTTGTCTCGCTGGCTTGAATCCAGAAACCTCAAGAGCCTCCGCAAGAGATATTTTTTTCACAGCGGATTTTACCTTACTTTTAGGTTTGGGCTTCGACTTGGGTTTATCGACAATCTCGGTCAACATCGCCAAAATTTCTTTCTGATGTTTTTTGGATATTTTGTAAATTTTAAACAGCTCTCCCAATGTGGGGAAAGGAGTGGTGATCAGAATTGGCTTTCTTTTTTTCATAATCAAAAAGATGTGTCCACGCTCAAGCCCCAGTACCTCAAAAGGGGCTCCGGAACATAGCGTGTATGTCTGTTTTCTATCACCCAGTCCCTCAGGGGCTTAGATGTGAAATATTCATCTGATGAGAGTTTCAATTCATCAACTTTTTTCTCAAAAGCTGTTGGTTGAATGCTCGTTGGCACACTATTCATTTTACCCCAATTAGAATTTACAGCTCTCGGCATATTCACTCCAGATGTTAATGGTACAGCAAAGCGTTAGAGAACGTTATGTACTTTAGCCGCTATGTACGAAGCGGGATCGGTTACAGCCGCCATGGCACGATCTTTCAACAAAGCGTGTATCACCCGGCGATAATCCGCTGATAAATTAGGCTTGTTATCCAAGATGTTTTGCAGGTGGTCACTGGTGCAGTCCTTCAACAGCACTGCGACGGCTGGTTGATTACCAGTGCTGCCCTTTGTTAGCCACACAGCCGCAGCTTTCGCTGCTTCGAGGCTGTTAACGGTGGTGTCGATAAGGTCAGGACGCTGATGATTTGGCGACTGAGCATCGATAACCTTAATGGTGTATGGATCGACTGGATTCAAAGCGCTGTTACCAAATGCTGTGATGCCAGCCAAAATACCTTTGATATTTTGTAAAAAATTCATATTGTTTCTCCTTTTTTAGTTTCCACTTTTGAACATGCTTGTCAAACAAAAAAATCTATTCAGAAAACTCAACCATGTAACGAATGTTAGTTTGTGAAGCTCTGAAAACAATTTGTTCGTCATTTATTACCCCAGACTGTCCGGGTTTTGCCCAGCAAGAATCAAAGCCAGGTTTTTTACCGTTACCTCCGCTGCGCGGAATGTATTCCTTGCCCATCGCAACATCCACTAAAAACATGTAACAAACTTTATCAATCCCCGTGCTCCACACCCCGCCTCGGGAATAATTCAAACTCTTAGTACTGTTCGCGGAAAAATACAAACCTGGGCCGTACATTGCCCCTGTAGTTTGTACTGTACTTAATTGATGCGGCAGTACGAAACCGCGCTTTAAAATTGAAAGCACATTGAACATACGGGTGCCGTGCCAGAGCAGCTTTACATTACCCACCTTCTCTCCGTCTGTTTTAAATGCGGTGGTCATGTGCGGAATCTCTACCTCATACACACGAGCGGGTTTGAGGCGAGATGATTCATGATTGCGGGTGCTACTGGATGAATACATTCGCGTGACCCGGTCTATTACCTTATCATCGGAGACCACAACGAGCTTCACATTGAATACAACTGGCTTCTCAACATCTGCCCCGTTGCCGTTGATGACGGCATCTTTAATACGCTGCTCGGCCAACTCTACGGATGCTTCCAATTGATCGAGTAGTTGAGTCTGTACTTGCAGGTTGATAAACGACTCGTACCAGCCCTTCCTGCGCCCCACATCTTGAGGTACTAGACGCAAATACTCGCCCAGCAAATCGGTAAACTTGGAATTTCCGGTGTCGGATTTGGTTACATAAGGAGCCATCCCATCGAGTAGGATACGAGCATTTTTAACTTGGTTGATAGTGACTACACCAAGCGCCGTGCTGACCAAACCTGTTTCAAGATCAATGTCCATCTTGCCGCCTGTGACGGTAATCAGTTCATGGCGATTTGCTTCCGCAAGCTTCTTAACGAGCGCGGAAGTTACAGGACAACCCCCAGATATTTCTTTCACCGCCAATTTTTTTACTTGTTCGTCAGTGATGGATTTAGCGGTTTTCGGTGTTGCCCCAGCTTCCATTACTTGGCATTCGGTGTATGGAGGACCATTTTTCTTTCCACGAAGTTTACTGTGTACTTTACTGGCAAGCCATTTCTCATCGTACATGCGAATTTGGAATTCGGGGTTCCCGCTGCCAACTCTCCCCCAAACGATTTTGAGGTCCCCGGTTTCACCGTTTTCGGTGATGGGTTGAGCGTAGCGTTCGTACTTCCAGAATTTATTGTTATTGGCGAGAGGGTCAACAGCCACATACATTTTAGATTCGAGAACAGCTACCATTTTGCTTCCCTCCATCACCAGTATACATTGAGAACACCAAAAATGTCTATTCATTTATCGGGTTGATTTAAAAGACTTTACAGGACTTTACACGCTCGGGTAGACAAAACTATTCCAAATGACAAGAGGCCAGATGAACACTAGCAAAAATAAAACCCATACATCATTACGAGTTTCCTCATGCCAACCAAGCCAAGTTTCCACGCAAAAAATAGCTGTGACAGCAACGCCAATTATGATGTACAAACAAAGCAAAAGTAACAAAAAATGATGGGGCATTTTCTATCCTTTAAAACGCCTCCCAGAAAAGACGGGGCCATACGAGTATAATTAAAGCAAAGAATATCACATAGTTACCCCAAACAGGAATATCTCCGAAAATATTATTTTCTTTTTCATAATTTTCTATTTCATATTTTAATTCCTGCCAGGAACCGTTTGCTATTTTGACTCCAGCTACACTTGCGATCATAATTCCCATACATATATACCATACAAAAATAAACATCCAAAAAAATATAATCACGATGTTTCCTCCATCGGAGTAGTACGCTTTTTATATGGGCGGCGTTGTTTAGGCACTGTTGATTTAGATGTGAAGCATTCTGCTAGTCGCTTCAATCGCGTACGAAGACGAGAGAATTCTTGTTCCGATACCCCAATATAAGCAGCGGCATCGCTCAAAGGTCCTGTGGCTTCCAAAGCTTCTATTGCTGGATAAACGATTGGATCAGTTTTCCGCACATAGCGTTTGAATTGATTCGTGAACAACCTATCATTATGTTGTTTGCGATTTTTCTCCGCTGACGCAGCTAGCACTGTAGAATGACTATGAATGAATTCATCATCTTTGCCCAGATAGTCCCATTCAGTATCGGTCGCCGCGGCAGCTCCAAATTGGACATTTCCAGAACGACAAACTGGATTCTTCAATCGTTTTGTTTGAATGGTATTGAATTTATTTGCGAGACAAAAATTGATGTAATAGCGGAATCGCTGCTCACTGGCTCCATATTGTTGAATGGGGTTAAAGGTTTCAATAACATCTCCGCAACCCTGTTCGCGTCCGTTAGCTCCAGGTAACCGATGCTTAGATACCAGGGGTAAGAATTTCATGTGAATAAGCAAATCTTGAGTCCAGTCTTCTACATCGTCATCGACTGCATAACGATTCAAACGCTTCTTGACCCATGCCATAACATATTTTGGAAATCGTTCGTAGAACTCATCAAAATTTTTAGGGACTATAAATCCATCATTTCCTACATAATGGCCGTCGGTTGTACGAGTGAATGGGTCACCTGTGTAATCTGCTGGATACCCATCCACAATAGTGGGGGGCTCAATTTTTGGCGGTGGCGGAGTTTCAACGATGGGGGGCTTTTTTCTATCCGCTAACACTTGAACTTTTTCAGCGGCCTGTTTCTTCGCTAAATCCAATGCCTCGGTGTCTAAGACAAATTCATATTCTGTAGCGGATGTTTGAGATGCAATTTTGCCAACTATTTGATGCCCCCAAGGGACATCGCCTTGTAAGGATTTTTTACCGTTCCAAACAATAATAGGGGCCCCAATTAACGAGTCTCCTTCTTTTACCACTACGAAAGAAGGAATATTTAGTTTTTTCCATGGACGAAGATTTTTATAGATGGTGAATTCGGGTTCTACGGAAGGCTTAGGGCGTCTGGGACCGGTTAAGGTGTATACGTATGAAATTAAAGCGGCTTCTTCACGCAAATCGCCACTACACACCCATATTTTCGTGCTTGGATCAAGTAGACTGTAGACTTTAACGGCCTTTGGGGTTTCAAACATGTCTTTCCATTATACCACACTAGCATCAAATCTACCATCAGATTATTTTGCGTAGGCTGATTTAGTCTTAGGATTTTCCAGTTTAACCAGTAGCTCTTTTAGTTCCACCATATGTGGGCATTTTTGCCCCCCGTCGCATAATTCACATCCATCGTCAAAAATCTCTTGCAACTGGGTGATTGACCGTAGCCTCTGTCTTTCTGACAAGATCAGTTTAATCATACCATTCTCCCAAACATGCAAAAAGCATACCATTGAAGATTGGTTGTGTCAATATTTATATTTCTATGATTTTATCTGCTTGAGCATCTACTATGGCTTGGGCGGTTAAATGCTTTTGTAGGAGAGCTTGCTGTTCTTTTACCACAATATCTGTAGCCGTCGCATACGCGGCATCTCCAGCTTCTTTTGTCAAGGCAGCCAACCTATGCGCTAGCACAGAGGTAGATGTAGCGAATTGAACAGCTGTTTTCAACTGCTCTCCCATTGCGCTATTTGTTAAAACGTGAGTGGCTTCAGTTGTTTTTTTGATGCTAATAATAACTTTATCGCGTGCAGCAGCTCTTGTCGCTTGCCACGCCCCTATAGTAGCGATTCCCAGTAAGGCGAAAGTATTTACTGCATTTATAAAATTTTGATTGTTTAAAAGACTTGCGGCACCTTGCAAAATTACAAGGCTAGTTATCATTAAATATGTTGTTAAATGTCCGGTTACCATAATTCTCCTATTTACCTATAATAAAAACCTCTATTAAAGTTATTGCCAGGCCAATAAAACCAAGAACTGCAATGTTTATAGCTGCAACTACTCCCCAACTTTGTTTTATACCGGATGATGCCCCTTCAATTTTACTTTTAGCTTCTCGAAGATTTTCAATC
>Ga0302140_10003397_pt1 | contig 20461 bp, 12 predicted proteins | sample I_Bog_E1_1_FD_202095 | JGI IMG/M metagenome (GOLD analysis project Ga0302140, IMG submission 202095) | Peat permafrost microbial communities from Stordalen Mire near Abisko, Sweden - I_Bog_E1_1 | ecosystem: Environmental > Terrestrial > Soil > Wetlands > Peat | place: Sweden: Abisko, Stordalen... | reverse complement strand
CAGTGCCTTGTCGGACGGTTTAGACGGAGCGCCGGGGACTGTCCTTTGCGTCACGGCTTGTTCTATTGCGTCATTGATGTGGGCCAGCAGATTCGACGCCCCAATTTGCGCCATCAAGGGAGTCCGCTCCGTGAAGTCCGTCGCTGCAGTGTGCAGCCCCATCAAAGATCGGAGCTTCTCGTCATCAACACAGCCCCATCCAACCTTGGAAGAATCCATGCCTTCTGTATATTCCAGCAGGAGGTTTTCGACCAGCGTAGACGCCGTGTTCAGTGGGCTCCGTAACTCGGCAACATGGCCGCCACTTCCCGGCGCAAGCGTGGCTGGAATGTCAAAGAGAGATGTTCGCTTAGGTTGGGAAGGAATGGCCGCCCCGCAAGTTGCCAGAATCTTATCCAACGCCTTGAGTTGCGGTCGATAGGCCTCGGCAAGGTTCGCAGGATTGCCGCCAATGCGACCTGCGATTGCCGCAGCGGCCTGGATTGGCGTCTTGTCGCCAAGTTCGGCAGGAGTTGGGTGGTAGTGGAAGAGAGGATCATTCGTGCCTTCAGGCAGGAATTGAACGGACACATGGCACTCGGGGAAGAGTCCCTCCGCAACCGCCTTCCCTGTTTCACGGGTGCGTTCATCGGAGTCCGCGTAGAAACTGATCTTGCTCGCATCCTCGCATCCGCTTGCGCTCAAGAGTCCTTCCTTCGCTAACTCCAGCTGATCGTACGCACCAAACAGCTTCATCAGTTGATAACCGTGGGCAGTCAGGTAGCCTGGCGGCACATCCCAGGCTGGCCAGGGAGCGAGAGAATATAGAGCGTATTCGGCCGGCAAGCCTGTCGGTGAGCGGACCCCATGGCGGCTGAGGTAGACCACGAACTTCAATTCAGAGGATGAGTTCCCCGAAGGGGCTAGGGTTGCCTGTGCGACTGTTGAGGCCGGAGTCAAAGATAGTATGAATGCAATGAACATCAACCGTTGCGCCACGGTAAGTCTCATGAAGTTCCTCGAAATCCCAGCATGTACGGGATTCATATCTTGCTAAGTCGATCGCTCGACTGAGGGGTGCGTGCCATCGAATGACTTGCTCCCCCTGTTCGAGCGAGAAGCTGCTGGTCTCCCATAACTACCGGTTGTGTCCTAGGGTATAGCGAAGACCGCCGGTGTAAGTTGGCTTGTAGTATTCGCGCTGATTTACGAATTGCGTGCTGCCCTGGTAATAGCCGAAGACCTCGTTATTGAGGTTCAGGCCATCGACGACGGCACTCAAACCTTTCCAGAAGCGATAGCTTGCTTGAGCATCGACCTGGAAGTGGCCAAGAGTGAAGATATCGCCCGAGGGTCCCTTCGTTCCCACGCCGCTTGGATCGGCTCCAGCAACATAAGTCGGCGAGACGTAGTTGTATGTGAACAGACTTGCCTGGTCATATGCCAAACCCACGCGCGCCGAGAATCGCTTGGTGTCGTAGGTCGGGCTGATCTTCCAGGTATTGGGCGCCTGGTCGATCGTTGTTGGAGAATCGGAACGTAGAGGAAGCCCCTTCTCGCGCGACGCAGTGTAGCTGTAGTTGGCCGAGACGCCCAGGCCGCGCAGCACCCCGGGAAGGAAGCTCAGGTGTTGCTGATAGCTCAATTCCAGGCCATAGATGTAAGCGTTCTGACCGTTCGTCATCTGCGTAATCGCGTCGCCGGGATACTGCGCGAGCACCGTCTGCACCGATGCAGGGAAGTAGGCGGCGGGGAAGGACGATAGGCTGAGTCCACCCGGGATCGAAACCGGAATCTGCGGCGCAGTCAATTGTTTGAAGAAGAAGCCGGCCTGGATGAGACCGAGCGGGCGGAGGTAGTTCTCGTAGAGCAGGTCGTAGCTATTGGCGTGCTCGGCCCGCAGAGTTGGATTTCCAATCGATACCGAAATAGGGCTCGCAGTCGAATCCTCGGTGATATAGGGAATGAGTTGGTAGGGATCGGGCCGGGCGACGCCGCGCGAATAGACGGCACGCAGCGCCGAATTCGGTGTTAGCGCGTAGCGCGCCTGCACGCTTGGCAACAGGTCGACGTAGGACGGATTGTTGTTGATTCCTGTGAACACATAGCAATTACCTGCCGCCGGGGCGACCGGAGCCGAGTCATTCCCGCAAGGCACAGAAGACGATCCACCAGAGTAAGTGCCGGACTTGGAGCTATAGGTGCCAAAAAACGTAAGGTTATATCCAAAGGTCGTCATCTGCGTGCCTTCGATCCGGAGTCCAGTCTGGACGTGCAGTTTGCCGAAGTCGACGGTGTTCATCAGGTAGCCCGCTGTGATGCGCTCGACATAATGAAATAGGTTCGGATACGTATCGACCGCCGTCTTCTGCCCGTCAAGATTCCCCTGGTAATTGGCCATGGTGTAATTTGCGGCCGAGGTGAAGTTGGATACCTGGCCATACTGACCGCCAAAGTACGTTCCGTTGAAGTAGTCCGTGTTGTTGAAGGAGTCTAGAAGCTGCGTCATGAGAGGCGCGGTACTTCCGAAACTATCGTAGACATTCTCCGTCGAGTCCGAGCTTTTGTGGTTGTTGCTGATCTTGAAGCCCCCCTCGAAGACGCCGAAGTGGCCGTTTACGGTGTAGTTCTTCGCATACGATGTCTGGGCAGCAAGATCAAGCTCTGCGTCCAACCCCTTGGAGATCGTGATGTCCTTGAACTGCCAATTGGCTGCGGTCAGGAGCGGTGACTGGTTCGTCGTATCGCAGGCGCCGAAGTGCGGATGATACAGATCGGTCTGCGCGGAAGGAACATAGTTGCAGTACATCGTCGGCCCAACCCACGAGAAGTCTGCCTTCGGGTTGCCGGCCGAATCGACCTCGTACGCGCGCGAGGCAGAGATCTGATAGGTAAACAACGAATCTTGATGCACGGTGCGGCCACCGAGAATCAACGTACCGACCGAAGCATTCGGGCGCTTGCTGGAGGTATAAAACTTGGGGCTAGACGACTTGGTTGCCGGGTTGGGCAGAACCGGATTGGCCGCCGTGCCGCTGATCGCCGCGGACACCGGCGAGTAATACCACTTATCGCCCCAGTCCTTCAGATCAGAATAAAACCCATGCGCGTAGATGGCCGTATTGTTGTCGACGCGATAATTGGCGCTGCCGTCGAAGCCGTAGCGCGTTCGGTAATAGCGGTATTCGCGGATCGTGTTGCTGTCATAGAACGGCTGTGCGAACGTCGAGAGTGGATCGAGTGCAGGCTGGATATTGTCGATACCGCGTCCGTTGTAGTCGTAAACCCCATTACCGAGGATGCCGAACTTCTTGTCCTCCCCGAAGCGCTTGCCTGCGGTTCCACCGAACGCGTACGAGTCCCGGCCATTCATAATCGGCGTATATCCGCCGTTGCTGTAGAGGCTGACCGTAGGCTGGTTACCCGCTTCCTTCGTGCGCAGGTTAACCGAGCCTCCGATGCCGTCGCCGTCCATATTCGCCTGCAGCGTCTTGTTCATTTCGATCGAATCGACCATGTCGGAAGGAATCACGTCGAGTCGCACCTGCCGCACCGACGGCTCCGGCGCAGGAATGGTAATGCCGTCAACCGTGACATTCGTCAAGCGAGGTTCTGTGCCGCGGACCTGGATGTAAACGCCCTCGCCTTCAATTCGATAGAGCGTGACAGAAGGAAAGCGACCGGTAGCATCCGCGATATTTGCATTGGGAAGGCTGGTAATTACCTCCGAGGGCAACACCTGTAGAAGGTTGTCGGCGCTGCGTGTCTCGTTGATGGCCTCCGCCTCTCCGTGCGGGCGCTCGGCCGTTACCATAATCTCTTCGCTCGATGAGGCTACCTTCAACGTCAGAGTTAGATCGAGACTTTGCCCTGCCGCCAGGTCAACGTCCGTCGCCTGCGGAGCGAAGCCAACGTAAGACACCGTAACCGTGTACTTCCCGGCTGCGACTTCGGGCAACCTGAATGCGCCATGGTCGTTCGAGACGACGGTGATGCCTAGGGGCGCGAGCGTGAGTTGCGCTCCCGGAACGGCTGCGCCCTGCGTGTCGACAACCTTCCCAGCAATCAGCCCCTTGGACGATTGTGCAATGGCCGCCGAGGAGACCAATGAAAGACTCATCAGCAGAAGCATGCCGCCTAAACTACGGAGTTTGTTTATGAGAAACATAGAGCCTCTTTCCTGAACCTGTGTCGTGCACGCTTCCTTGAGGGGTGCAAACTGAGCGGAGTATGGCAGGCGAGTCTAAGCGCAATCTAAGAAATGGCCTGCAGGTTGCGGCAATTCACAGAACATTTATGTAGCGCGCCTAGCATGAGACCATGCGAGTCTTGATCGTCGAAGATAAGCGAAGCTTGGCAGGCCACATCGGGCGGGCGCTTGAGGGTGAGGGACATAGCACAGAGCTTGCCTACGATGGCGATGAGGCACTCAGGCTGGGCAAAACCAATAACTTCGATCTGCTGATTCTGGACGTGATGCTGCCGCGCATGGATGGCTTCACTGTCATCCGCAAGCTGCGCGAAGACCGCCTTACCACGCAAACCATCATTGTGTCTGCGCGCGATTCGATGCAGGACATTGTCTACGGACTTGATTCCGGTGCCGACGATTACCTGACCAAGCCATTTGCACTGAATGTTCTCTTGGCCAAAGTCCGGGCTGCCGCGCGACGGGCGCCGACGCCAATTCCTAATGAATTGCAATACGACAATCTGATCCTTAGGCCGCATCTGTTCGAGCTGCAGCGGGGTGACCGAGTTACATCGCTAACCCGTACCGAGTGTGCGTTGATGGAGATCCTGATCCGTAGAGCACCTACCGTCGTCCCGCATGAAGTGCTCATCGACCAGGGTTGGAACTCCGACGCCGAAGTCAGCTACGACAGCCTCTATGTCTTCATCCGAGCATTGCGTGCAAAGATCACCCAGTCAGGAGAGCATGAGCTCCTTCACACCGTTCGCGGTGTCGGGTATTCGCTGCGGAGTGACGTGTGCTGAAAGGCCCAGTCTCGATCTCGCTGCGCCTGACTGTGTGGTTCGGAGGAATCTTCTTCTTCGGTTGGGTGCTATTTGCCTTAGTCATGTGGCAGGATCTGAAGAGCACGCTTCGGGCTGACCGCTACCAGACGCTCGCACGGCGGATCGACCGCTTGCAGGACTTATTGGCGAAGACACAGGGCGACAGCCAAGCGGACCGGCATCAGATTTTCAATGACTTCGCCCATGCAACGGGAAATGGCCTCGCGGAAATCTTCAGCGTTGATGGGAGTCGCGCCTATCCATCGCCCTCCGCTGCTGCGTCGCAATTTCCTTGGCCTTCCATCGCAGCCGCGAATGGAGAGCGGTTTCTGCACGTGGTCTCCGGAGGCCAGTCGTACTGGGTGATCACACGTCATTACTCCCTCACTGGACAGTCGCTGGTGCTGCTTGCTGCCGCACCCGAGGCGGGGAATCTCGTCATCCTCCAGAACTTCTGGAGAGGTCTGCTAACTTCGGTGCCGATTCTGCTATTGATTTCGTCTTTCGGCGGCTACTGGATGAGCCGCCGCGCACTCAAGCCAGTCGACAGAATCACCTTAGCGGCCCGCTCCATCACGATAGGGAATCTCTCCCAGCGACTTCCGGTTTCAAACAGCGGAGATGAGCTGCAACGGCTCGCGGAGACTTGCAACGCGATGCTGCAGCGGCTTGATTCGGCGGTGGGCCAGATAAAGCGTTTCACTGCAGACGCTTCGCACGAACTGCGTGGACCGCTTTCGTTTACCCGCACGGTGGCGGAGGTCGCGCTAAGAAATCCAAACACTGACATCGATAGCCGAAAGGCCTTCGAGGATATCGTCGAAGAAAGTGCCAAGGCTGCCAACCTGCTTGAGGGGATGCTCACCTTGGCTCGTGCTGACTCAAACTCGGTGGATGCGGTCTTGGAACCGGTCGACCTTGGCGCAGTAGTTCGGGAGGCCTGCAGCCTCGCGCGTCCGCTCGCCGAAGAACGCAATCTTACGTTATCGGTTTCAACTGCTCCGACATCGCCGGTAAAGGTGTTGGGGGACTTCTCTAGCCTCCGCAGGCTCCTTTGGATACTGCTCGATAATGCCCTCAAATATACGCCGGCACCAGGGCAGATTGACGTGGCTCTCGGCAGCGTCTCTGGCCGGGCTACTCTAACGGTTCGCGACAGTGGGATTGGCATCTCGCCGTCCGACTTGCCACACATCTTCGATCGCTTTTACCGCGCCGACCCGTCGCGCAGTCAAGTGGAAGGAAATGGATTGGGCCTCGCAATCGCAAAGTGGATCGCCGACCTTCATCACGCAGACCTGCTCGTCAACAGTGCACAGGATGAAGGCTCGGCCTTTCGGGTGGTCTTTCCGTGTATCGATCTATAACTCTCAAATTGTGCACAATGAAGCCTGCCTGCGCATTTTCACTCTGAGAAACTTTGGCATCGCCCTCGTATCTGCGGTTGTGGGCTTCATCACCTTTCAAAGCCTCCGCAAGAGACCCTGATTCGAGAAGCTGTGGTCCAAAGCCATGCGGAATCTTCGAGAGATCAATTTCTATCCAGAAGTTTCGGTGCCAAAACAGTCCCACGAAGTGCAAGTGAAAGCGGAGTATGGGTATTATTTTTTGGTCGGTACAGATTCAGGCGCCAGAACGTCGCTTCGTTGCGATTCTCGAACCCTATCAGGATCCATCCTTGGCGGCGAATTACGGTCAGTGCGCTTATTGGCGGCCTTTGAAAATCAGGTTTGCGATTGGCCCGGCTTTTCCGGGATGCCAGGATCGTCCAGGACCTGAACATCGGTAGCAGGGCCAAAGTTGGCCCAGTCTTTTAGAACCCAGACGACCTTCTTGTCTGGAGTTACCTCGACAAGTTGCGGGCCTTTCCCATCCCCGCCACGAGAGCAGATAATCGTATTGCCGTTGGCCAACCGTGTGGCGCTTTGGGTGTTGATGAACCGATTTCTATAACGCACGCCGATTCTCCTCGATGAGCACAAGCACTTTGATAAACGCCCTGCTGCGACGTGCTTACTACTTCGTCTGCTTCGGTAGATTACGGGCGGTCGTCCGAGAGAAGCCGTTCTGGCCGGGTGTCGCCTGCGATACCTGAAATTGCGACCTGCCTCATTCGAAGGCCGCGAAGATGTCGCCCGTATATGCCAAAGGCCGGAAGATTACCGCCAAACATGCGGACCTCTGGGTATGCTGCTGGGTTCTCGGCGGGTTGAGGAGGAAGTTGCGTCTCGAGTTCGCCCGACATTGTGATGGTGATTTGCTCCAGGGTGACATTCTCGATGACGTGTCCGGGGATACCGGAGATGAGGATGCCGATACGGCGGGCGTGTTTGACGTCCATGTCACGGATGACTACGTTAGAGAGCGTTCCCGGAAGGCGCGCCACATCTCCTGGATGAAACGTGCGGCCACGGGCGCCTAGCCGTAGAAATATAGGTGTGTCGGCGTCATCGACCTGGATCCTTTCGACGAGGACATCGTGTATGTTGGCCCCGTCGACGGAGAGGATCTTGATGGCACCGAGATTGGCTTCGACGACATGACAGTCACTGACCCGGATTGCAGAAAAGTCGCCTGCGGACTCGGTGCCAATCTTGAAGGCGGCGCAGCGCGTCGTCATGGTGCAACCCTTGACCGTAATGTCGTTGCAAGGTTTGCTGCTGGTGGTCTTGAGGCAGATCGCGTCGTCACCGGTCTCGATGGCGCAGCCTTCGACGTGGACACGTTGGCTCGAATCGATGTCGATCCCATCGTTATTGGCGAGGCCGACCGAGCGGATGCGGATGTGCGAGATGGTCACGTCCGAACACTGAAAGACGTGCATGGTCCAGGCGCTGGAGTTGACCAGGCTGATTCCTTCGATGCCGACAGCAGCTGAGCGCAGGCATAGTAAGAGAAAAGGTCTGGCAGAAGGGTCTTTGCTACCGGATGCCTGTAACATCGCTCCGCGACCGTCTATGATCCCCGCTCCGGTGATGCCTACGTTATGCGCGTCAACACATCCAATGAGAGCATAGCCGCGGGTGGCGCCGACGGCATCCACAAAGGGTTCCAAAAGCCGATAGTCGGCGGGGTCGGTGCTGCCGAGGAGCGTCGCATCCTGGGCGAGATCAAGGGTGACGCCAGTCTTGAGAAGGAGGGTTCCGGTTATGTACCGACCGGGGCCGAACCAAACGACGCCGCCGCCGGCGCTGCTGGCAGCATCGATTGCGCTCTGGATCGCGATGGTATCAAGGACGACGCCATCGCCCACCGCATGGAAGTCTCTCACAGAAAAGCGGCGTCGCGTCGGTTGCGCGAAAGTAAGCGGAGCCCGAAGCACCGCGATGCCGGTGCCAAAATGGGCCAGCAAGCGGCGGCGTGTCCAGTGTTTGCTTTTAGCCATGTACGAAGCTACCCTTGAAATTAGACGTGATTCGTTCCTGGTGCTGCGGACAATTGGTGCGAGATTCAGAGCCATCTGCAAGGAATTGAGCGGACCATCCGAGTTGCAGCACTCCGATGGTATCCAATGCCCCCAAATGGAGAACACTTAACGGAGGCGCGTGGCTTGAATGCGACCCGTTGGCGTTTGGCGACCGGTCATCCTGAATTCATGTTAGAGCCGAACCATTTACAGGGTTTCAGAGGTGAAAGACTTCACTTTCAGGAGTTCCTAAGCTAGTCTAACGGGATGTTCCCCCTCCGCCTTTGGGTGTTCGCGTCTCTATTTGCGTTAGCGCTACCGTTATCGCCCCGGATGCTGTGACAGGAGATGCCCTCCCCGGCACCCAGGACAATTGAAGCCCTATTACGAAGACCTGATCGCCGAGTTCTTTCCGGACAAGATCGCCTGGTAGACCGTTTCACGCTTCGGTCACGATCCGCACCGGCCCCAACAGCCCTGAAGCGACGAGAGGCGATTTTGGAGTGAAATAATTCCAGGTCGTGAAGGTGTACCGTTGCGAGGATGGGCGCGCTTTGCCTTCTAGAAACCATTCAGGAAACGCCTTCATAAACTGGCCGCTCTTGATGTCCGGGTCGCCATCTTCCCACTCCCAGTCCGGAGGTTGCTGCTCGTCCCCGATCAGGCGATTGGCCCATACGTTTGTTATCTTGATCTGCAGTTTATTTTCTCCAGGCTTGATGACGTCGCTAAGGTCAATGCGCCAAGGGGCCGTCCAGAGTACTCCAAGCGCCCTACCGTTGCACGTGATGGCGGCAAGATGATGGCACACTCCGAGGTCGAGGAGTACCTTCGCGCCTTTGCCAACCGGGTTGAACTGAAATGTCTTTGTGTACTCCGCTGTGCCCGAGTAGTAGCGGATGCCCGGCAGTTCGTGGGAAGTCCAGTCTATTAACGCAGGGAAAGTGATGGAAGAGGGACCACCCCAGGCAGGGCTGAAGGCCACTTCCCAACTTCCTTCGACCGTAGAGATTGTCTGGTAGCGTGCGAGGTTCGAGCCACGGCCATCGCCTTGTTGGGGTTTGCGAAAGACGAGGAAGAAGCTTTGCGCCGCGGCAAACTCCAATTCCAAATGGGTCGTGCCGTTGCTGCTGGAAAACTGCGGTAGGTCGCGCATCGACCCCCACACGGGGTCCCACTGCTCGGGCTGCATACCGCTGACGGGAAGCTGGATATGCACCTGGGCTCCCACGCGACCCGTGTTGGCCACGAAGAATACCGAGGCATTGCCAATCTGGCGATGGATGCTCCTGAACTCCGGCTTCGGCAAGTCAGCCCCGGAGGTGCCACGCACGTCGCTCAAGATCACCTGATTCCCCTGGGCGGGAGCGACAAATGTGCCCCGTTGCAGCAGATTCTGGCAGCGGGATAAATAGGCTAGCCACGCCTTACCTGGCTCCCACCAGGTTTGGTTGCGTCCGAAATGAACTCCCCATTGCCCCATTGTATTGCCGGGTTTGTACCGGTCATCCCATGGCTGCTGCACCCAGTGGTGCAGGTTCATGCGTTGGACGCCATCGCAAAAGGCCGCGTCGCCAATGGGTTTAAGCCACGCCGGATGTTCATCCCAGTGAGCTTCTTTCGGATCGGTGGTGAATGACTCTGCGCAGATCAGTGCGGCTCCACTTGCATGAGCTGCAGTCACGACCGGTACGAGATCGGATGGCGAGTACTTGTTGCCGTGCGTCCAGAACTCGACCGTCGGTACCTCGACAGACTTCACTACCTCGCCAATGACCCAAGGGCCCTCATACGGCTCGGCCGCGAATTTCAACCCTGCGCGATTCGCAAGTGGCCCGATCGTCGCCCAATACTCGTCGCGGTACAGATCGAAGACAGTCCGTTTCAAATCACTCCGAAAGCGCTTCGTGTCCACATCATTATTGATCGTGCGCCCCGCGAGGGCCGGCAGCCAGGGCGTGATGTCGTAGCCGCGGCGCGCGAGGAACTCCTCGCGCATCTTTGGTGTCCAGTTAGGTACGCCCGCCTCATAGCTGTCGAAGTAAAGCGTTGTAATTCCTTTGCCCATCAGATCGCCCAAGTTCTTTTTCATCTCGCCGAGCACGTGCTGGACGTGAAATGTGACCGCATCCTTGTTCATCTTGTCGCACTCAAGGCCCATCGCGTTCCACTGCGCTGGCTGGATCATCGCTCCAGTGGTGGTGTGTCCGAAGCGATAGACGGTCCACTCGCCCGAAGGGGCGTCCCATTCTAGTAATCCGTCTCCGGTCACGTGGTTGCTCAGCGAGAGGATCGCTGACTGCGCAACGTTGCCTTCGGCGGGAATCGCGAGCACCGCAATATCGTTGAAGTATGTTTGACGGGCTTCCACCACAGGTATGCCGACCCGTCCAAGTTCAGGGATGTAGACTTTTGGGAACTGGGCGTGGGGATGTGGGTCAACCTTCGGCCGAGGCAACTGTCCGCTGTAGACCGCGCCGCCGTGTACCCGCGTCTCCGACCACACCACCTCCTGCATCGAGAGATCGGGAGTGATCCACGGCCCTCCGCTACTTTCGTATCCGGGACAATTGTGCAAGATGAGTTCAAGCCCGAGCCGGTGCGCTTCGGACGCGGCGTGGCGGACAAGCTGCCACCAAGGTTGGGAGAAGGCCACAACCTCCGGTGTCGGACTCTGGCCGATAAAGCCAGCCCACGGAATGCAAGAGTCTGCAAGACTCATAATGGTGGCGCCGCCGATGCCGGCTGCCTTCATCGCCTCCAGGTCCTTGGTGATGCCTTCGGCGGAGACGTTGCTGCCCATCCACATCCAAAGGACGTACGGCCTAGCGGAATTAGGCGGCGAGGCAAACGACCATCCATCTCCGCCGTCCTCGTCGTCTCCGATTGCGAAGTCGGCACTCGAGGGGCCTTGTGCCTCAGATAAGTAAACGACTGCTCCTGGAAGGATAAGACAGAAGCCACGTCTGGAGATCATGAAGGATCCTTGGTTAGCAAACGACGTATGGAAGTGTAAGACAACGGCTCCCCAAGATTACTGGAAAGCCGGATGCAGTTTACTAAAGAGCTGTGGCTATCCACGGAGCGTTGCGTCAGCGTTCTTACGCTCTCATCCTCGCTTCCTCCGAAAACAAGGCCGAGATTGAGCAGGCAGAGATACGTATGATGCTCGCTCGTGGAGTGGACGCGCTGTTGCTCGCGTCCTGCCAACCTTCCTTACAGGGATTTTTCACGGTCCACGACCTCAATACACCGTTGGTCTTAGTTGACCGCCCGTTCCCGCAGCTGCGCGTAGGCTTTGTCGGAACTGATGATTATGCGGGCGGAAGACTGGCGACAGAGCACCTTATTCAACTCGGACGGAAACGTCTTGCGTACATCGGCAGTCCCGACCTTAGCCCTGCCGCAGACCGCTATCGTGGATTTCGTCATGCCCTCCGGGACCACGATGTCGAACTTAACGAGGCCCTTGTCGTCTCCAGCGAAGGCGAAGAGCCCGCCGATAAGGCAGGCTATGACAGGATGGCTGCATTGTTGACGCGTAGATCGCGACCTGATGGTGTTCTTTGTCACAATGATGTCGTTGCCATCGGTGCGATGAGAGCAGCCCAGGATGCGGTGAGTGGTTCTGGCGGTTACGGATGTCTTTTACCAGGTGAGCGAGAACGCCCGCTTCGTGATTGCAGAAACGATCTGCGGCTCATCCTGCGCTTCATCGCAATTGCATCCTCAAGCCGGCATCACCCGAATTTCTCCACCCACCAACTCCACCTGAATCCGCTGCCCCGGCTTGAGATGGATAGTCTTCACCGACGATCCGTAACGTACCCGGGCATCCGAGCCTCCGACGCTGCGGATGGTCGCAGAACGTAGGCCTCCATCCTCCCACTTCAGGCCTACCTCAAATCCCCCGCGCGCCTTCAGACCACGGATGGAGCCGGACGGCCACGCCGAGGGCAGCGCAGGCAGCAGGTCGATGACGTACAGGTCTTGATTTGGCACCGAGGGATCGCTGTACCGCTCGCTGCTTTGAAGCAGCATCTCGTCAATGCCCGACGTGCTGCCGAAGTTGCCGTCGATCTGGAAGGGAGGGTGCGCATCGAGCATATCCGCATAAGTACCTCCGCCCTCGCCATGGTAGTCCGTCCCATCAGCCGCTGCCAGACGAAGCTGCTCGTTCAGTATCTTGAATGCGTGGTCGCCGTCACCCAGATGCGCCCACAGGTTAATCTTCCACGCGTTGCTCCATCCAGTCGCCTCATCGCCCCGCAGCTCCAGCGATTTCTTCGCCGCAGAAGCAAGCTCGGGCGTCTGTCGGGGTGAAATCTCGTGTCCGGGAAACAACGCGAACAGATGAGATACATGGCGATGGTTCATCTCCGGAGCGTTCAGGTCCCAGTCATGCCCCCATTCTTCCAACTGTCCAGCTGCGCCAATCTGCAACGGCTCTAGGCGCTCATTCGCTGCCTCGAGCTTCGTCCGAAACGCATCGTCGATGCCCAGCACCCGGCTAGCGGCAATGGTGTTTGTGAAAAGGTCCCAGACAATCTCCCGTTCGATGGCAGAGCCGTCGACCACCGATGCCACAATCCTTTTATCCGTGCGGAACTTGTTCTCCGGAGAAAGCGAGGGCGACGTGATCAGCCTTCCGTCCGCATCCGGGACAAGGATTGCAAGGTAGAACTCCGCCGCGCCCCGCAGCATCGGATAATACGTCTTCAGATACTCACGGTCCCGGCTGAACGCGTAATGCTCCCAGATGTCCTGCGCAATCCATCCTCCACCCCCGAAGAACGGGCCCCAGGGAAGTCCAGCTCCGGGCGAGGTCCATCCCCAGGCGTTCGCTGTATACGCAACCGTCCATCCCGGCGCATGATAGTAGGCCTCGGCGGTCTTCCGTCCCGGCTCCATAAGGCTTTGGTCAAAGCGGATCGCCGGCAGATGAAGCTCGCTCAGGTTCGCTGTCTCGGAAGGCCAGTAGTTCATCTCGTAATTGATATTCGACTTGTAATCGCACTTCCATGGAAGGTCGAAACCGTCGCCCCATAGGCCCTGCGAGTTCGAAGGCAGTGGGTTGTTCGCGCGGCTGGAAGAGATCAGCAGATACCGGCCCATCTGGTAGTAGAGCGCCGCCAGCGAGATATCGTCCTTGCCATTGCCGTAGTCGCGCAGCCGTACATCCGTGGGCTGGCTGGAGCGCGGACCCGCCGGAAGGCTAAAGCCTACGCGATCGAATAGCAGTTTATAGTCCACGATGCTACGCCGCTTCAGGTCGTTGTATGTCCTACCGGCCGCTGCATCCATTTGACGCACTACCTGTGCGTGCGGATCCGGTCCGCGATAGCTCTTGTCGTAGTCCAGGAGGTAAGTCGTTCCTGCCGCCAGAATCACCGTCGCTTCATTTGCGCCGCTCACCGTCAACGTATCGCCACTGCCGCGCACCGTGCCGCCCGCGGTCTTCACCCGCACTCGGACTTCGTAGTCGAGGTTGCCTTTCAGTGCGGCGCGCTTGCCCAGCGCAGGCATATCGGTATTGCCACGCATAGTGAGAGTCGCATCGCCATTGCTGGACGTCATTGCGCTGACCGCGCGAGACAGTTTCAGCGTGAAGCTCACCTTGCCTGCATGGTTACAGCCGATGTGAGTCACCAAAACGCCATCTACTGCACTTGAGAAGGTCTCTCGCCGGAAGGTATTTCCCTCCACCGTGAACTCGACACCGGCAACCGCACTTCCAATATCCAGCCAGCGCCAGTAATTGGTTACCGCTCCGGCACCAAGGCGATTCTCGAGCGTAAGATCGCCCAGGGTCTGATACGACGCATCGTAAGCAGAAGCGCCTTTGCCCGTGGTGGTCATATTGGCCGCAACCAGCGCCTGCGCAGCGGCATAGTCGTGTCCGGCGAGAGCCGCCCGAATGGCCGGAAGAGCCAGGTAGGCGTCAGGACGGTCCGCATTCGGCTGCGGGCCTCCGGACCACACCGTGATTTCATTTAACTGCAGCCTCTCGTTCCGCGGCTCACCGAAGATCATCGCTCCCAACCGGCCGTTGCCTACGGGCAGCGCATCGGTCCATTTTGCCGCCGGGGCCTGGTACCACAGCGTCATTGGACCGACATCAGGCGTTTGCCGCGAAGTCACCGGCCCGCTCTGTGCAAAGCCAGCCCGGGCGCCCGGCGCAACCACGCTGACCCCCGCGAGGACTAAAGCGATTCCTATGCGCCGTATCGTGCGGGCCAGCACCGGCCCTCTACCGTCGATCACTTTGCCACCTCTCCGCTCATCCAGTGTGCGTCTCCCACACTCTCGGGTGAAGCGATCACGCTTGCCGCCGAGTAGACCATGACCGGAATCCGCGCCGGACAATCGACGACAATCTGGCCGTTCTCGGTACGAATCGGGAACGGCTTGCGCCCATCGATCGTCAGTACCCGCGCCGTGATCTCCGAGGCCTTCCATGCTGGCGGTACAGGATAACCTAACCGACCGCCGGCGCGCGAATAGAACGCGATCCGACTCTCGTCTACGGGGCATGTGGTCGACTCATCGATCGCGATCATCGCGCCATTGCAGACAGCTTTGTAAGAGGCGCTGGCAGCATCCATCGCAATCTTTGAATCTCGCTCCAGTCCGATCTCTCGCATCGCTCCACGCGCTGTATACGTCTCCACATCCAGCAGATGAACCTTGTTGTAAGGCAGCACGATCAGATAGTAGAAGTCGGTCATCGCCTTGCGGTCAGTCTTGTGCTCATACCAGACTCCCGGACGGCTATTCGAGAATAAGTTCAGCTGCGGAGCAACTCTGACGAAGATATCCGAATGATCTTACGAATTCTGAAGGCCTCAGGATCCGATGGATTGATCCATGAGAGTTACTTCAAGGATGATTCCCGCCGCTTCACCCGCCCATGGTTCGCCTGGGCGAACAGCCTATTCGGTGAATTGCTCGCGAAACTTTCGATCCACGCGCCTCAGACATTGAGGCTATAAGCTTCTGAGAAGGTAGCTCAGAACTGGCGGAGGGAGGCTGCATGGTCCAGCTAGAGCAAATTCCCTGTCGGTGCACAGGGAGGCGTTGCATCTATGTCCGTTCTCTTCCAAGGAAAACGGTACTGCACAGACCTCCCCACGCCACAACAACATGGAATTTGCTCTAGTCTTCCCGTGGAGCCGTCACAGCATCCACACGGTTTCACATGTTGGAGATGGATCAGGCCTTGGATGGGCGTCGCTTGTTAAGGTAGCTTCTTTCAAATCGTAGTTTCTGGCACGGACGCTGCAAAGATTTGTATGCTGTGTAACAAATTGACCGTCGGCAGTCAGCAGGTAACAAGCCCGACCCAATCCACAGAGTAAACCCACCCACCCTGGTCCTTCCCTCCATGACCAGCCACACGCCGGTCGAAGCCGTCAACCCCCAAATCGCCTATCTCATTCATTCCAAACAGGACATAGGCGCATCTGAGTTATGCTCCATATGCTATGCTTTAACTAGAGTTAGAAACCGAATGCGAAGCCTCGGCCACAGCCGGGGCTTTCCCTTTGCCTTTCTCGCCGACCCTGCGCAGGATACCCATCCGGTAAGATAAGGAGCAGAAACCAGAAGGACGCTCCCGCCAGGATCGCATCGGTCATGATTTGCACGAAAGGTGTTGTCGACTTAGTCACTCCCCTCCACTAAGCCGCGTATCGTGAAGACTTTAGCCAGGGGATAGGGGAGGGGGGGATAGTCTGCCGCGCACCAACCGCACCACCGCAATTCGCCGCATCGCCATCGACATGGACGGCACGCTCCTGGGCGACGACGGACAAGTCAGCACGCGCAAATCTGACTGGTAGAGTCAGAATCTCAGCTTTGTTCCTGTAGCCCCAGAAGAGACTCCCTGATGCGTATCGCTTATCTCGATTGTTTCGCCGGAATCTCTGGCGACATGTTTCTTGGAGCCCTGATTGACGCAGGCGTTCCACTGCAGGTTCTGCAGGACGCGACCACCGCGCTCAACGTCGGCGCAACCCTTCGCACCGAGAAGGTTGATCGCAGCGGAATCTCCTGCACCAAGGTCCACGTCCTCGAAGGCGGCCATCTGGCGGACCAGCCCATCGCGCCGCAGCAGCAACAGAAGCACGAAGCCCATTCGGTCCAGCCCAAGACCCAGCACCTGCACAAGACCGGCCATCCGCATACTCACGATCACGACCACACGCATGTGGACTCGACCGCGGCGTCCCATACTCACGGACGCTCGCTGACCACAATCCGCGCCCTGATTCAGGCCGCGCCGCTCGCCGGCCCGGTACAGCGCACCGCCATCCGCGCCTTCGAGTTGCTTGGCGCATCCGAGTCCAAAATCCACAACGTCCCCATCGACGACATCCACTTCCACGAGATTGGCGCCGTCGATGCCATCGTGGACATCGTCGCCGCAAGCGCAGGCATCCACCATCTGAACGCGGACGCATGGTATTGTTCGCCCATCAACGTCGGCGGTGGCACCGTCGTCTGCGCCCATGGCACCTTCCCTGTTCCCGCGCCCGCCACGGCCGATCTGCTCCGCGGTGCGCCCACGTATTCGGCCCACGTGCAGATGGAGCTGGTCACACCCACCGGCGCAGCGCTGCTGCGCGCTCTCGATCCCACCTTCGGCCCGCAACCCGCCATGCGCGTCGACCACATCGGCTACGGTGCCGGCACGCGCAACTCGCGGGACTTCCCCAACGTGCTGCGTCTGAGCGTCGGGGAAGCGGCCGGCATATCCGCGCCGCACGACGACGGCACCCAGATCGTCACCGTGCTCGAAACAGCACTCGACGACATCACCCCGCAGGTGCTGGCGCACGTTGCCGAAGCCGCACTCGCCGCCGGTGCGCTCGATGTCATGCTCACTCCCGTGCTGATGAAGAAGGGCCGCCCCGGCACACTGCTCACCGTCCTGTGCAATCCGTCCGAGAGCCGGACCTTCGAGCAACTCATCCTCCGCGAAACGACCACACTCGGCATCCGCATCCGGGAAGACCGCCGCGCCTGCCTGGACCGCACGTACGCCACAGTGTCCACGCCCTATGGCGACATCCGCATCAAGATCGGTTCGCTGGCCGGCGAAGCCCTGAATGCCGCACCGGAGTTTGAGGACTGCCGCACCGCTGCAGCGACTCACCGCACCTCGGTCAAGCAGGTCCAGCAGGCCGCCATCGCCGCCTACGTCCAGACGCTTTCCGCGAACGAGGACGCCTCATGACCTCCGCTGCCCTGCTCCAACTGCTCGCAGATGTCGAGCGCGGAGCCGTCACTCCCCAGGCCGCCGCAGAACGCCTGGCGACCCTCCCGTTTGAAGACATCGGCCACACGCGCGTCGACCACCATCGCAGCCTGCGCACTGGTCTGCCGGAGGTAATCTTCGCTGCGGGAAAGACGCCCGAGCAAACCACGCAGATCTTCTCCAGCCTCGCTGCGGACGGTGTTGACGTACTCACCACGCGCGCCGATGCCATCACCGCCGAAGCCGTGCTGGCAACTCACCCCGCCGCGATCTACAACCAGGTTGCGCGCACCATCGCACTCCGGCAATCCACCAGCAGCGCAGCCATACCGCAGGGTCACATCGCCGTCGTCTGCGCCGGCACCAGCGACATTCCTGTAGCCGAAGAGGCCGCAATCACCGCCGAGACCTTCGGCGCACACGTCACCCGCCTGTACGATGTCGGCGTCGCCGGACTGCACCGCCTGCTCGCCGTCCGCAGCGATCTTGGCTCGGCGCACGCAGTCGTGGTCTGCGCCGGTATGGAGGGCGCGCTGCCTTCGGTCGTCGGTGGCCTGGTGGGTGTGCCGGTCATCGCAGTCCCTACCTCGGTGGGATACGGTGCGTCCTTCGCCGGCGCCGCGGCCCTGCTCGGCATGCTCAACTCCTGCAGCCCCAACGTCTCCGTCGTCAACATCGATAACGGCTTCGGCGCCGCGTATACCGCGGTCCTGATTGCCAGGGCTTCTGCCCGCTGACAGATATATAGTGTTGGAAAGCCCAAACGATGTAACCAGATCACGCAACCAGACCATGCGAATTAACCTGACCAGGAGCAACGCCATACCCATGGAACGATGGCCTTGGCCCGTCCGAGCCCTGCTGGGTTGCTGCACGGCCGCGGTGGCCGTCGGGCTGACCTACGCGATCCATCCCCTGCGCGCCTTCCCGCTGCTGCTCGCATTCCCCACCGTTGTCCTGACGTGCTGGTTTCTGGGTATGTGGGGCGGCGTTCTCTGCTCATTGACCGAGGCAGTCCTGGTGGACGCTTTTCTCACCCAGACCCAGTTTCGCTTCTCGGTTGGCTTCGTCCGCGAGGAGATACGGCTCACCGTCTTTCTGATGGTATCGATCCTGCTGGGCTGGGCAGTGCGCCGGCTGGCCGAGCAACGCTCCCAAACGGGGCTGCATGAACTGCAGCAGCAACTCGCTCTTGCCAACGCAGAGCGCCTGCTGGCGGAAGAGCGCGTTCGCGCCGCTGAAACCCTGCGCGATCGCGACGACATGCTTCAGATTGCGCTACGAGCCAACGGCATGGGCTTCTGGGTATGGGACCAGCACCAGGATATTGTCCATTGGTCGGATGAGGTCTATCGCATTGCCGGCCGCAAACCCGGCCCCGTCCAGCCCAGCACGGAGACATGGCTCAGCTTCGTTCACCCGGACGATACAGAAGCCGTGCGCAAGGGTGTGCTGCGGGCCCGCGAAGGCGAGGAATACCACCAGCAGCATCGTGTGCTGTGGCCCGATGGCTCCGTCCGCTGGGTGGAATCCCAGGGCAAGTGCCAGCGAGACAGCGAGGGCCGCGTAACCCGCATCGTAGGCGTCCTGGCAGACATCACCGCGCGCAAGCAATCCGAGGAGGCGATGCTGCGCGCGGAGAAGCTAGCTGTGGCCGGCCGTTTAGCCGCCTCCGTGGCGCACGAGATCAACAATCCGCTGGAGGCTGTCGCCAACCTGCTGTACCTGGTCACCCACTCTGACACAATGGATGCAGCCCGCGCGCATGGACAGCAAGCTCTGGACGAACTGATGCGAATCTCTCTGATCACGCAGCAGACCTTGAAGTTCCATCGCCAATCCGGCGCTCCCAAGGTCACCAGACTTTCAGAGGTCATCCATACCGTGCTGGCGCTGTTTCGCGGCAGGCTGCGCTCCGCTCAGATTACCGTCGACGTTCAGGCTGAGCGCGAAATAAGCGTCTCATGCATGCCGGGCGAGGTGCAGCAGATCGTCGCGAACCTGATTTCGAACGCCATTGAGGCCATGCCGCACAGCGGGCGCCTGACCATCAGGCTGCGACCATCGAGCGACTGGCGCAACGGGAACTCCGCCGGAATGCGCGTCACCTTCTGCGACTCCGGCGCGGGCATGGACCGTGCCACCATGGATCGTATCTTCGAGCCTTTTTTCACCACCAAGATCGAGACCGGAACCGGCCTTGGTATGTGGGTGGTCGCGCAACTGGTGGAGCGGCATCACGGCTCCGTGCATGTGTGGAGCACACGGCGACCGGACGCGAGCGCGACCGCAGTCACGCTGTTCCTTCCACAGGGCGACGTTGCCGGGGAAGCACCCGTATCAAACGGCAGCCGAAACCACGACAGCGGCTGACTCCACGGCGCGGGCCATGGCCGCCCGAACGCCGCGCGCCAGAATCAGCTCGATATCGCGTGCAATCGCCGCGGATAGCCCGGGAATCGTCCGCAGGTCCTTGCCCCACCAATCGCCCTGGCGCAGCACGGCATTGGCAAGTTCGGCAACTCCCGCTGAGGAGCCGTCACAGTCCGCCCAGAATGCGGCCATCGCCTCCAGAATCGGCAGATTGTCCATCACCCGGTACGGCTGTCCATTGCGATGGCCGATCAGCGCTCCGTTCTCAATTGTTGTGCCGCGATAGAACACGATCAGCGCTGCCAGCGCAAACGTCAGCCGCGGGGGCAGTTGTCCGCGAAGTGCCAGATATCGCTCCAGCGTCGGCAGCACCCGTGCCTTATACTTGGACACTGAATTGAGCGCGATGCTGGTGAGCGAGTGGC
>Ga0302140_10003394_pt1 | contig 20473 bp, 16 predicted proteins | sample I_Bog_E1_1_FD_202095 | JGI IMG/M metagenome (GOLD analysis project Ga0302140, IMG submission 202095) | Peat permafrost microbial communities from Stordalen Mire near Abisko, Sweden - I_Bog_E1_1 | ecosystem: Environmental > Terrestrial > Soil > Wetlands > Peat | place: Sweden: Abisko, Stordalen... | reverse complement strand
GGGATTCAACACTCTTGCCGATGCAGTAAGACAGAAAGTGGTCTCGGAAGACCTCATCACCCGCTCCGCGGAACGGCTCTACACCGCTCGCTTCCAACTCGGGCTCTTTGATCCCCAGGGATCGAACGCACTCGATAACATTCCGTTCAGCGTGAACGATTCAGAAGCTCACAGCTTTCAGGCTCTAAAAGCTGCGGAAGAAGCGATCGTTTTGCTTAAGAACGACGGCACTCTTCCCTTCGCGAAAACACCCTCCAGCATCGCGGTTGTTGGTCCTGAAGCTGACTTGCTTGTGGGGCTTGAAGGCAACTACAACGGAGTTCCCCACTTCCCAATCGAACCGGTTGACGGCATCACCGACCAATTTCCTGAATCGAAAATCCACTACGCTCAGGGGAGTACCCTGGCCGATGGCGCGAAAGTCCCAGTGCCGCGCACAGTCTTTGACGATGGCGGTGGACTGACCACCGAATTCTTCGCAACTCCTGACTGGACTGGCCGCCCCGTAGCTACCCGTGCCGAAGCCGATATTCAGGACAACTGGGGCGATTCGTTACCGGTCGATGAGTTGAGCACCCACACCTACTCCGTCCGTTGGAGCGGCAAACTCGCTGTTCCGGTGCCCGGCCACTACACCTTCAGCATCGAGCCTGAAGATGCGTTTCCCTATTCGCCAAAAGACAGCTTCCGCTTGACTCTAGACGGCAAGGTACTGGCTGAAGGAGAACTTCGCAAAAAAATCGACCTCTCCGCCATGGGCAATTTCAAAGCTGCTCCGGGAGCTTCGCCAAGCGCGCCTCCAATCATGAATGGCAATGCTCCGGCGACAGTTTCCGTCGACTTCACGGACATCAATCCCCATGACTTCAAATTGGAGTACAGCCACTCTGGCGATCAGGCTGGCGGCGGACTCTACTTCAAGTGGGCAGCCCCGGCGCAAGCACAATTGGACGAAGCCGTTGCAGCCGCCAAGCAATCGGATGTAGTTATCGCCTTCGTCGGACTCTCAGCTCAGCTCGAGGGCGAAGAGATGGATGTAAAGATCGACGGCTTCGCTGGCGGCGATCGCACCAAGATTGCCCTGCCTGCGGCCCAGCAGAAATTGCTTGAAGCAGTCGCTGCCACCGGAAAACCAGTCGTAGTTGTCTTGATGAGCGGCAGCGCAGTTGCGCTTCCATGGGCCAAGGAACACGCCGCCGCCGTTCTAGAGGCCTGGTACCCTGGCGAGCAGGGCGGAGCAGCAATTGCGCGCACCATTGCGGGACTCAACAATCCAGCGGGCCGGCTTCCAGTCACCTTCTATCAAAGCGTAGACGACCTGCCACCCTTCACCGACTACAGACTTAAAGGTCGCACTTACCGGTACTATCCGGGTAAGCCCGAATGGGGCTTCGGATACGGACTAAGCTATTCAACTTTCCAATACGGCGCAGTTAAACTCTCCGCCAATAAGCTGCAGGCCGGGGAACCTCTGACCGCAACCGTCAGCGTGACCAACACGGGCAAGCTCAGTGGTGATGAAGTCGTCGAAGCCTACCTCAAGACTCCGCAATCTGGCGGACCTATCCATTCCCTCTCGGCGTTTGAACGCGTTCACCTGCAGGCTGGAGAGACTCGCGAAGTGACCCTCCATCTCGATCCACGCCAACTCTCGAGCGTCGACGAAAAAGGCGAGCGCAGCATCCTTCCCGGCAAGTACCAGATAACTCTGGCCTCAACTCAACCCGAAGAAACCGAAACCAAGTCTGCGGCGGACTTCACCGTCACTGGCAGCCAGGCCTTACCGAAATAGAGCTAAATTCTGAACAACAATGAGGAGAGCCCAGACCCCACGATGAGATCTGGGCTCTCCGTACATTACTGATATCTCAAATGACTTGTCATTTCGTTGGCGCTCGAAACAAAACAATTTAGGATTATCCGGTGAGCCGAAAAGGAACCCGTACAACAGTACCCAGCAAGCCAGACATCCGCACCGTGGCAGCACTCGCCAAGGTCTCGATTGCGACCGTCTCACGCACGATCAACTCATCGCCAGCCGTGAGCCAGAAGCTCTCGCAGCGAGTTTGGCAAGCCATCGAGCAGTTGAACTACTTCCCCAACACTCACGCCCGCAGCCTGGTCTCGGGTCGTAGCCGTATCCTCGGTATCATCGTCGAAAACATCACTAATCCCTTCTTCCCGGAACTTATCCAGGGATTTGAAGAGATCGCCGTAGCACACGGTTACGAAATTCTAGTTAGTTCAACCAATGGCAATCCAACTCAGCTAACCAGTTGCGTTCGCCGCATGTTGGAGCGCAAAGTCGAGGGTGTTGCCGTACTTACCTTCGGCGGCGAAGAGCCAGTCCTCGATCAACTCGCCCTGCACAACATGCCCATCGTACTGGCTGAGTTTCATCTCGATGATCCGAACGTAAGCACCATCCTGCTCGACTACTCTGCAGGCATCCACGCCGCCGTGCAGCACCTTGCCGAACTAGGGCACACACGCATTGGATTTCTCGCCGGTCCACACGAACTCCACTCAGCCGTCACCCGCGTCAAAGACTTTCAACGATCGATGGCCGATGCCGGTCTCAAAGTTCAAAAGAACTGGATTATCGAATGCGACCACACGCTCAAAGGCGGCGTAGCTGGATTCGAAAAGATGATGGGCTTGCAGCAACGTCCGACAGCGCTGATCTGCTCCAACGATATGACGGCCATCGGCGTACTACGCGCAGTCTACATGGCCGGTCTTCGAGTGCCGGAAGACCTCTCCGTTATCGGCCTCGATGACATTGACTTCGCCGAGTTTACCCTCCCGCCACTGACCACGATTCGCCTCTCACGTCAGGACCTGGCCAAAGCCGCATTTGACGCACTGCTACTGCAAGCTGAAAACGCCGCCAATCCAAACGCCGTCAAAGTGATCCAGCGTGAATTCCTCGTCTCCACCAGCCTCGTAGTCCGCGGCTCTACTGCGAAACCAGTTCAGGACAAGAAGTAGCATCCTCTTCGAAGAACTCGCGCATCCTCTCAATAGCATCATGGCTTCGCCAGGCAGCCGTGCGTCGATCTGGAAATCTCTCCGGCTGGCCAAACCGCACCACCGCTGTAAATCCCTGCACACCTAGCACTCTCAGCAGATGCGGAAAAAACAAATCATCACCAAACCAGCAAAGATCGCTTTCAACTAAGTCACTTCCTGCCGGCTCATAAAATATCGCTGCGGGAGTTACCGCCAACCCTGCTTCAATAGAAGGTGCAAACAGCGTTGAATGGAATCGCAGTACCTCGCTCCCGTCCGTACTTGTTCCTTCGGGAAAAAAGAGAACGGGTACACCATGAGCCATCCTCAATCCCATCGATTCCGCCGTATCCCAGGCGCTCAGGCGACTGCTGCGATCGACGAAGATCGTGCCTCCCAGGCGTGCCATCAAGCCAAATGCTGGCCACGAAGCAATCTCTTCCTTAGCCACAAATGCGCACGGCAACGCTGCGCTGCAAATCGCGATGTCTAGATAGCTGAGATGATTGGCAACGATCAGTGTCGGACCAACCGGCAATGGGCCTTCGATACGGAAATGAATGCCCAAAGACGCCAGCACAACACGACCACAGAACTGCATCCACTCTGCACGCTGCTGCACTCTGACTGGACCAAGCAGACGCATCCAGCCAAATCGAATCCAGCACCATAAGAGCGCGAGCAAGAGAACAAAGCCGCGCCAGGCGGCCTTACCACTCAATGCGTTAGCGGCGCCAGAAATCGGTTCCGCGCAGACGACGAGATGGTGCGCAGATCCAACAACGTCAGGAAATCGATCGTCCCAAAATCCTTGTCCCAGGCCGGCGGACCGCAGATGCGCGCTCCAATCGCCAAATATGTCCTGAGCAACTTCGGCACCCGCACAGCTTCTGCCGTGGTCTCAGAAATCTCAGATGCTGCTACGACTTCCTCAGGGCAAAGATAGCCATTCATGGGACGCGTCTCAAGCTCTGCTGCCACGCGATAGTTATCAAGCTGGCTATACATACCCCAGCCCTCGCGCGGATCAACTGAATTCAAAGAAGAGCAGCCGATCAAATAGCGTAGCTGCATGTCCGTGGCATACTGCGCGATGCCGCGCCAGAGCAGCGTAAGCACCTCCGGGGTGCGATGTTCACGATCGATCGCAGCGCGGCCAAGTTCCAGCACTTCGCCGCGCATTGGCTCATACACAGAAAGATCGAATTCCTGCTCGGAGTAGTAGCCCAGGTTTTCCTGCGCAGTCATGCCTGACTGCATCCGATACGTACCCACAACGCGCTGCGTGGAGTCAACATCAGCAAGCTTGTCTTCTACCAGTAAGTGTTCGCAGAATAAGTCGAAGTGGTCCGTATCGAGGCCTGTTTCATAAGACGCCTCAAGCCCTTTGCCCAACTCTATATTAAATACCTTGAAACGCAGCCGATACACCGCATCTCGATCCGCAACGGTCTCCGCCAACCGTACCCTATAACGCCCAACCTCAGCGTGAATCTGCTTGCGCGGAGTATGCACTGGAGGCGCTGTCTGCGGCTCTGCCGTCGGAGATACTGCAACCCCGCCTCTCGAATACGAATCCGAGTAATGGCCAGACAAGGAGACATCCCAAAGCGGTGAAGCAGCCACCGCCAACCTGGAAGCAACTGGAACTCCTGAACGGGTAATCACGCCGTCAGTATGAAGGTTCTATTGCTAAAGGAGAGTGAACCTGCTGCAAACAGCGTGCAAATTCTCACACGCGTCTACATTCATAAAAGCGCCCACAAGCGAACATCAGCTGCGCTGAGCGATGACATACTTACCTATATTTAACGCCATTGTTGCAAAGTCCTGGTTGGCGAACTCATCCACATCCAGTTGAACAGCGACCGTCCGCTCCTCTTGGGCGCTCGTGCCATCCTCGGCGTACGTCGTAATAAATACGCGGTCATTGCGCACGTCTCCGCAGGTCTCGCCTTTCACTCCGAAAACCACCACCCGGTGCCGCGTTGTTGCTGCGGGATCTGCATCTATATCAGTACCTGGCTTGATTTTTTGAATCGAGAGTTCGAGCGTAATTGTGTAACTGCCATAAGAATCGATGCGAGAACTGTGGCTTGAAAACTTCGTCGTCAACCCCTTCTCATCATTCGCCTGCCAATCGTAGAAGTACTCTTTGCCATCCGGAATATCGAATACGTCCTCGCGAGTAACAGAGAGACTTTCAATCGAAGACAATCTGAGTTCATCATTGGCGCTGCTCGTCTGACTAGCTTCACGAACTGCTTGCAAATTCAAATTAAGATGATCCACGAATCTGCCTCCGCAACAAAATATTAAAACTCCGCGTTGCCTGCCAGCATAACCGACCAAGGTGTTCTCTTCAAGGAGAGCCCTGAAACAAAAAGGCCCACGCTGTCAGCGCAGGCCTCTTCTCTAAATCAGCTCACTCAAGCTAGCAGCAACCACCGGCAATCGACGGAATCACCAGCACTTCATCGCCATCCTGGAACGCATACTTTTCATTACCAAGAAAGCGAATGTCTTCTTCGTTCACATAGAAGTTGATGAACTTGCGAACCTGTCCATCTTCACCACGCAGGTGCTGCCGTAGCGCCGGAAAACGGCCTTCCATATCTGTAACCAGTTCCGGTAGATTCGCCGCATCACTATCGATCTCGCGAACGTTATTCGTATGCTTTTGAAACGCATTCGGCAACAAAACCTTAACCGACATATTCGACTCCCACGCCCGTCAAGGCAGCTTGCTTTTCTTCCAGATACGTTACGAAATCAGACATTCTCGGGCGCACTGGAATCGACTGCTCATACGCGCCAGACAACACGTCTGTCGTCTTTAGTCCGTTACCGGTGATGCAGCTTACTGTCAGTTCTTCCGGCTTAATGCGGCCATGCGCATACAGCCGCGCGGTCACAGCAGTTGTCACGCCACCAGCAGTCTCAGTGAAAATACCTTCAGTCTCAGCTAGTTCCTGAATCGCTGAAACAATCTCGATGTCTGAAACATCTTCAGCCCATCCGCCAGTCTCGCGAATCGCGCGAATAGCATAGGGACCATCTGCAGGATTGCCAATCGCGAGCGAACGAGCAATCGTGTTCGGGCGCTGCGGTTCAATGTTGTCCGCGCCATTTTTGACGGCCGTCGAAATCGGTGAACAACCTGTAGCCTGAGCGCCAAAGAAGCGAACATGCTTCTCTTCCACTAGGCCTAGCGCAATCAGTTCACTGAATGCCTTCTTGATCTTGGTGATCAATGAACCACCCGCCATTGGAACGACAACATTGTCAGGCAGCTTCCATCCCAATTGCTCGGCAATCTCGAAGCCGACCGTCTTCGAGCCCTCTGCGTAGTAAGGCCGCAGATTCACATTCACAAATCCCCAGTTATACTTCTCCGCTATCTGCGAGCACAGGCGGTTGCAGTGGTCGTAGTTGCCATCGATGCGAACCAGCGTTGCGCCATAGACCTGCGTGTTCAAAATCTTTGCCGGCTCCAGGTCAGCCGGAACCAGGATGTAAGTCTTCAATCCCAGACGCGCGGCACCAGCAGCCACCGCATTTGCCAGGTTTCCGGTAGAGGAGCATCCAACCGTATCAAAGCCAAACTCCTGAGCATTCGCCAGTGCAACGGCTACGACGCGATCTTTAAAGCTCAGCGTCGGCATGCACACTGCATCGTTCTTGATGTAGAGATTCTTCGCGCCAATGCGCTTCGCCAGCCGGGGCGCTTCCACCAGCGGAGTCAGGCCCGCAGGCGTTGTCGGAATGTAGCTATCGGAAACCGGCAACAGTGCGCGATAGCGCCACATGTTCAGCGGTCCAGAAGAGATTGCATCACGGGTGAAACGGGATCGGGCATACTCGAGGTCAAAATCAACTTCCAAGGGAGAAAAACACGAGTCGCAGATCGACAGCGGCTGGTTCTCGTAACGCTTGCCGCACTCCTTACATCGCAATTCATAAGACGATGACATAGTTCCCTCACTGTGCGAAGGTCGCTGAGTCCGAATGCAAGTACGCCATCTCGGCTCAATGAGTGAGCAAACTTGAGAGGATTCCAATGCGGAAACGCCCAACCCAAAAACAAGTGCGCTTCCCGAATCTCATGTCCCCCGTTACCGGGCGAGAGTTGACACCGTGATCCTCTGTTGCGGAGGCCGGTTGTCGTGGCGTCACAGGGCTCGTCCCTCAACCACTCTTCATGAAATCCAAGTTTGCTCCCGTCAGGAACAAACCAGAATATGTATTGTTGATAACATACCCGCCATGCTGACGCAACTCCACTTGCAGCGAATGGAGTGCAACCGAAGCTGAACTGACGGTTCACACCATCCAATGGAAACGCAATCTTCGCGCCTCCACGGACTACTAATTCGCGTAGATACGGACGTAATCAACGACCATTTCAGCCGGAAACTTCGTCGCTGAATCGGGATCCTTCGGCCAATCCCCACCAACCGCCAAGTTAATCAGAAGAAAAGCACTATCCCCGGTGTCGAATGGCCAGACTGCATCTTTGAACTTCGCCAGGCACTCAGGATTGGTGTAGGTCACATACGGCTTTGCCGGGTCGTCCACGTAATACGCAACGGAATCCTTCTTCCAGATCATTCCGTAGGTATGCCATCCGGCAGCCGTTTGCCCTACGGGAAAGTAGAATTTCGTTCCCAGCCCAACATCCCCCGTGAAGCCCGTTCCATGAATCGATCCTTCGTTCCAATCGGGATTCAACGCGCCATTCACCCGCTCCAAAATGTCCTGCTCCCCTGAAGCTGGCCACTCAGCCGTAACGATGTTATTTCCGAGCGTCCAGAACGCGGGCCACATGCCCTGCCCTTCCGGTGCTTTCGCACGAACCTCGAGCCTTCCATATTGCAGGCTGAATAGCCCTTGAGATCTCAACCGCGCTGAGGTGTAGGATCCCGGTGTGTTTCCTGCCCCTACCTTGCGGGCAACGATATGCAGGAATCCATCCGTCCCGACATATGCATTCGGATGAGCTGGATCGCAGGGAGCCGCAGTCGATCCCCAGGCGCAATAGTCTTCAAGTTCGTGGTTGCCGAATCCACTGGAGCCAGTCTCGTAGCCCCATACAGTTGGGTCCGGCTGCTTATTTTTACCTGTGCCATTCGAAAATTCATCGCCCCAAACCAACGTCCCGGGTGCGATATTCGGAGTAAAACTGCGGCTCACAGGCAAGCTGGCCTTGTTTCCCGCAACAGTGGCGTAGGCTTTCACCGTCACATTGGAGGCCACCAGAAACGGGGCCTCATAGACAGGAGATTTATCCGAAGGCTCACTTCCATTGACGGTGTAATGAATCGTCGCTCCCGGCGTCTTGCTTGCCAGAGAAACGATCACCGCTCCGTGCTGAGCCTGTTTCGTGGTCAACACCGGGGTAGCCACCTGCCCCCATGCCGAGCAACAGAATAAGACAATCTCCAAAAGTACAATTCGCCGCATTATCCTGCCTGTTTCAATATGAATTAACAACGAAAGCGATCTTACGCGTGCGGCACGAGGATTTTCCAGCGCAGAGGGGTCTAAGCTTCCCGTGCGATGACGGGAAAGTACTGTCGGAACGCAAGCAGCACACGTTCGTTGCGTGCCGCGTGGACAGCGGCAGCCACGCGCTCGCGAACATCTGGGGAATGATGCACACGGCTGATCGCTTCCAGTGCAGAGGAGGCCTGGCGTGGATCTCGCTCAATCACGTTGAGCAGATAATTCATGCCTTCCTGCAGACGAGTCAACGCAATGGCATTGTCGAGCACAGACCCAAACCAAGGATCGCACCCTTTCACTCGCCGGGAGATGAGTGCTGCGAGGCTCATAGCATCATGGGTCTCAGCCAGCGAATAAGCAGCTTCAGCCGCAGCATCTTCGCCGTCTTCAAGAAAATCAGCCACCAGCCGAATTGCCGCCTGCTTGTTACGATCCATGCAAAGCAGCGCCGAAAAACACGCACCCAGCACTTCCGGATCTTCCTTGCGCAGCAAGATCCGTAATTTGATCAGCAGTTCCGCACTCTCACTGCCCACATGCCCAATTGCACGCGCCGCTTCCATTCGAACAGTCTTGTCAGTGTCGACCAACGGCTCCAGCAAAAGATTCAGCAACACCGCTTCGCTTAACTGTGGACAATTCACAAGAGCATGGGCGCAGGTGCCTCGCAAAGCTCCGGCAGTGTCCGAGTGACCGCCCCACACCGGCTCCTCCTGGTGGTGGCGCATGCCTCGCAGAAACACCTCCGCATCCTGACAACCAAGCTTCACCAGAGCCTTCGCCAGAGCAATCTTCGCCCAGCATTGCGGGTCGTCTTTCACTGGATCCACGAAGAAACGATCAAACGCGACCAGCACTTCCGGAAACAAACTGTTCAAGTTATGCTCTGTCGCAATCTTTGCTGCCTTGGCAACCAGGTAATTGTTTGAGTTCCCAAGCGCTTTGCGGACCTGCGCGACCTCCTGCGCATCCGGCACGTGACCGCTCATGGACTCCAGCACCGCCAATTCGCGCTCAAAGGACCTGTTAACCGGCATTCGTGCTCCTGCCGCGCTCAGTGCTGCCTTCAACACCATTGAACTCATTCCCTTCACATCTCACCCGCGAAAAAGCCCGCTCTTAGCCTCAAGCTGGACGCATATTACTCGCGGTTGATGCATCAGAAGTACCTGTGTAGTCTGCCCAGTTCCCGTTGAAACACATCGATCAGCCCATTCCATAGCCGGATGCTACTCGAACAATTGCAGATCAATATCTGAACAAGTCCAGATATTTACCTCACTTCTAAAGCTGGGCCCGATGGATAACCAAAAGAGTACCTCGAAAAGCAGTACTCTCGGGGGAAATTATTGGTTACTTTTGAGGAATATCTGTTAGTCATGCCCGCAAACTGTCGCTTATGGCTACAAACAGATCTAGTTATAGATCTCATGTCGCTGGTTATGACATCCGACAGACAATTTGAGTTTTTGAATTTACATGCCTTCCGCAGGTTGAACAGCTTTATCATCTCCACCCTCGACCAGACTCCAATCGCCACAATAGTGAACCTAGTAACATCGCGTTTCAAACTTTTGCATCAGTGGCCGAGATTGCCTCGCACCAAAGGCCTGCCGATGCCCCCACTCGCGCAAAACGCCTTCACTCAAAGTACCGTGGCGCAAAGTCTACCCAGGAGGCATTCCTGTCTGCCCCCGAATTCTTTCAGATATGCAGTCTTGTTCAAGTATGGAAACAAATGGTGGACTCTACTTCTGTATAAATATGGGCAGAGAAGTAGATCCCAAAGCGAATATTACTACGTCTTTTTGCTGGCCTTAGATTGCGTAGAGCCATGATTCCGGAGGAGAAAATCCGCAGCTGAACACGTTTCTTCCAGCGCAAATTAATGTGGTTAGGTCAGCTTGCGTAGGGACCAAACGCGGCTTTCACCGTACCGCTTTCGTCTCCGTCATCGACAACGAAAACCCGAAACTCAGTCCCTCCCGGAACGACTCGTACCACCACATGTCCCTGCCTGCTCTTGAATAGATCCGTGAATCGCGCGCATGCAAGTTCCGCCGCAGGATTCAGACCAAGGCAAAATACATCCCTCGGCCCTGGATACAAAATCGGCGAATACATATTCGCAAGCGTCGACATGGCCGGATGCGAAGCGTGCCAACTTTGCAGTATCCACACTCGAGGCCGTACCGCCTTTACAAACTCCGGCCCGGTAGCATCGAAATATCCATGATGGTTGCAGGTGGAGACACTCACCTGACCAGCCGCAGTCTCAACATCCCGCCATGGATCAGTCCCGTAGTTCGTGTCGCAATTCAGGTCACCACCAGTAAAGTAGCTGAATTTGCCGTAGCTAATTTTCAGTGCGATAGAGCATCCATTCTCCATCGATGGCGGATTAGGACCCAATTTTGCCTCGGGCGGAAACAAACGCTTGCTCGATTCTCCCTCTCCCGTCCAAACCTCTCCATCCCCTGCAACGATCCTCACTCCAAATTCTGAATATTTGCCCTGCGGACGTCGCAGTGAGATTTGCCTGCTTGAGCCAACCTTCATGCGTTCTAACTGAGTGCCAGCCAGAGAAATAGACCTGGCAAACGCCGCATAGTTCAAGGCCGCAGGATCAGTTACAGCTACGGGATAGTTGTACCCAGGAAATCCCCTATCGATCATCTTGCCAATCGGAATCACCTCCGCCACATCGGAAACGCCAGTCAAGTAGTAATCCCCATGAGCGGATCGAGGGTTTTCCGCCCGGACATCGCCCACGTGGTCGCCATGGAGATGCGTCAGCAAGGCAAAATCCAACCCGGTATTGCCAGTCACCGCCAGTTGTCGCTGCACGTACCGAGCAATCCACTGCCCCGGCCGGCTCGATTCATCGGGCTTGGCGGCATTCATCGCTGGCCCGCGCGTCCCGGATGCTCCAGCATCAATAAGCAACGAAGTTCCATCCGGCATCACCACCAGAGCCGAGTTTCCCCTGCCGGTATTGATGTGGTGGATATCTAAAGATCCGGCTCGCCACGGCTCCAGCGGAGAGCCCACCATGCCCGCCGTCTGCTCCGCCCAACCACAAATCCCACCAGTCACCCCAGAGAGAGCCGCAAATCCAGTCGCAGCCCGCAAAACATCTCGCCGATTCCAATCCGCCATGCCGTCAGTGTAACCAGCGAGCTCAATTGCAGCTAGAAATCAACTTTTGCACCCAAAAGCAAAAAGACCAGACCGAAATCGGCCTGGTCTTTTGCGAATTCGAGAAATAAAGCTATTTGGCCGTCAGGCTAGCTACCGGAATTAGCATATCTTCCTTGCGCATCACCAATGAGGTTGCGTTCAGCGTTGCCAGCTCAAATCCATGTCCGTGGGTAATAGCGTCCGTCGGACAGGCCTCAACGCAGTATCCGCAAAAAATACAGCGGTTGTAGTCGATGTTGTACGTCTTTGCATAGCGCTCGCTCGACGAGATCCGAACTTCCTTGGTGTTGTCAGCTGCCTCGATAAAGATGCAGTTCGACGGGCAGGCCGCGGCGCAAAGGAAGCACGCAACACACTTTTCGAGGCCGTTTTCGTCGCGCTGCAGCTCATGCGCACCGCGAAAACGCTGTTCAAACACTGCTCCACGCAACGGCCCATCACCGTCGGGATAGTTCTCTACCTGAGTCGGCTCAAGCATCTCCTTGAAGGTGATGCTCATGCCCTTGGCAATGCCAGCGATGTTGCGCACAATCGACATAAGCCCAGTATACGATGGATTCCGGAGGGTTTCACCCATGCGTCTGCCACTTCTCGCCCCTGCATTCCTCATCGTGACAAGCTTGACCGGCCTCACGGGCTTAGCTCTCCCCAATCCACAGGCGCAGTCGGCCATGCCCGCCGATGGAATGGCCAAACCTGCCAAGCCGACCGGCCCGGTAGGCCCACTCCGCATCAGCTATAACGGGCGCGCCGAAGAATGGACAGTCGCTACCCTCGCCAAACTGCCCCATAAGACCATCCAGGTCTTCAACGCCCACAGCAAAGCCAATGAGAATTATTCTGGAGTTCCACTAGCAGACCTGCTCGCCCGTATCGGCGTTCCTAACGACCCGCACGGCAAAGATATGCGTCTTTACCTGGCAGCCGAGGGAGCTGACGGGTATGTCGTCACCCTGTCGCTTGCCGAAGTTCTGCCAACCTTCCATCCCGGTGACATTCTGGTTGCAGACGCACTCGAAAGCAAACCAATCGCCGAAACTGGACCGCTGCAACTCATCGTGAGTGAAGACAAACGCCCCGCGCGCTGGGTGCACAGCATCGTTGCAATCAAGGTACAGCCGGTAGAGTAGAGCCTATTTCTTCGCTCCCGGCGGCGACGATCTTCCCCTATTATTCGCGGGAGGAGTCGTCGTGGGCCGTCTGCCTGTCTTCTTCACACCTCTGAGCAATTCTGCGCAGAGATCTGAATCCTGCCCACGCGCCAAAGAGGCCATCGACGGATCAACTTGTCCAGGATTCGCCCTGCACAACTCGTGCTCCATCTGGCTGGCATGATCCGGTCCCAGCACCTGCATCTGCTCCATCCCGCTTGCAGGATCGACGGCGTACTCGTAGACAAAATCCTCAGCCGGTTTGGTCTTGCCATAATCGAAATGGGTCCACGTCGCCAGCACATTCCGTCCTGCAGGCTCAGTGAGCAGGCCGTAAATCTGGGTACGAGTTACCCCATCCACATCCCCGGCAGTCCATAGCGGAGCAGCCTGATCGCCCCTAAGCCACCTTGCCCGCCATGCGTGCGCACCCACGTTGTAATAGATCGTCGTGAAAAACGTAGAAGCATCGCAAGCTGAACAATCATCGTAGACCAACCCCAGTTCTGGTACAGACTCGCCAGCAAAGGTCGTCCAGCCAAGAATGCGCGGATTGACCCCGTGCAGCAGGGGCTGCGCCTCATGCTTGCTGAGAGAAACGTTCCAAACGGTGTAGGTATCTGCTTGCGGACTAGACTGCGGGGTCTTTCTATCCACAGTAAGCACTACCGCCGCATCCCACTGTACACCGATCTCGCGAATATCGGTCCACTTCTCTGCCTGCAGGGATGTAGTCACCCACTGGACGATCGGGGCGTCCTTCTGATCGTGGAAGTTCACCCAGTGGAAAGCATCCAGCGGCGTCTGCGCCATGCATTGACCTGCCAGCAGGGCCATAAGTCCAACCAGAAACCGGGGAAGTACGCTGCAGGTTAGACCGAATTTGCGGCGAGAGAAAGACGTCTGCTCACTTGCCTTACGAAGCATCCATCGCTGGGGCTGGCGGGGAGATTGGAGCCAACGAAGCAATCGCATATCTCTAGTATGCCCCGTCAGACACCCGCCTGGACGAAGGGACATCATTCAGTAAACGGCCCTCTCTCCCCGCCAAGACCGCACGCCATTCAGGTCAATAGTGCTGTACGTTGTATTCCTTCAACTCCAACTTACCCTGTGCACCGGCTTCCGGTATGCCCACATAACGAGTCACACCGCAATTTAATGGCTTTTCATTTTCATCCAAATGCTTGAATTGCTCAGGACTCAGTCGTTCAAAGTTAGCTCGAGTGGCCAGGATCGTCAGGTGGTGAGTCATCGCCATCACCCGCTTTCCGGCAAATTCACGGATCAAGGTTGCGATCCAGGACAGATTCCGCTGGCGTACATCGGGGATATTCTCACCGTTCAGATAACGGTAATCGTAGTCACCGAGCAGGTCATGTAGCTTACCTTGCTCTGGATGCATAACCTGGTAGATACGCCAGTCGTTATAGATCAACGCTAACCCGTGATCCTGCTCGCGAATACGCTCGTCTTCAATGACGCGCGCACCCGCGAGTTCCGGCCACTCTTCCATGAGATGGCGTAATGTTTCTTTCGTCCGTTGGTACGGAGAGACAAATACAATCTCGGGGCAAGCCGCCTCGGATTCGCACATTCTTCTTCCGGTTATTCGCGCCTGTTCGATTCCGCGCGCGGTGATCGGTGTATCCCTGTCGCTAACGCCCAGCGAATATCGATCGTTCAAAAGCAACGCCAGATCACGAACCTTTGGATTCAAACGATCTATCTCGAAGAGTTTGCGAAATTGAGAGTACTCCGGATCCGCATCTTTTTTAGTCTTAAGTGTGTTGTATACCGATTGAGCGTGGCGAATGAGCAGAAGTTCCGTCGGCCATTTCATCGTTCGTATCATTCTTCAGACTATCCCAGAACCGTTACCCACTCAAGAACAAGTGCCATTCTGCCAAAGCGATTGACAATAATCCTTGACGCGCCGATACTTTCCCCCTAAGACTATTAGGGAAGAAGCGGATAGCGAATCCTAAGCAAAACGAATGTGAAGGTAAAGCGCGTCCGGGGAGAAACTGATGCTTCCTGCTCTCAACGAGTTCCTTGGCCGACTTAAATCTCTTTTCATTTCAAAACGCCTCGATAGCGACGCGGCAGAAGAGTTGGAGTTTCATCAATCGCTTCTGCGCGAGAAATTTCTTCGCCAGGGAGTTCCACACTCTGAGGTCGATGTAGCCACGCAAAGGACGTTTGGCAATTCTTCTCGCTGGCAGGAGAGGCTCAACGAACTTTGGCAATTTCGCGCATTGGAAAATCTTCGCCGCGACGTAATCTTCTCCCTTCGCATGCTCAGAAAATCCCCAGGATTTACAGCAGTGGCTGTGCTGACACTAGCCCTGGGAGTAGGAGCAAATACAGCCGTATTCTCGCTGATTAACGGGTTGCTCCTTCGTCCGCTGCCGGTACCTCACGCCGATCAACTCGCTGTTCTAGGGATGGGCGGGGATGGGCCAGACCTGAACTACGATTTCTGTACGCCATTCTTTCGCAGCCTCGAATCCAGGCATGACATCTTCGCCAATGTATTTGCCTTTGAGGGAAATGTGATGCAGGTGCGCGGAACCTCAGGCAATGAAAACATCGCCGGCGCAATGGTAAGCGGCGAATTCTTCCAGGCCTTGGAGACACAGCCTGTTCTGGGACGCGTTCTCACGTCACAGGATGATCAGCCCGACGGGAATCCCAACGGCCTGGCAGTCGTTATCAGCGATAGCTTTTGGCAAAGCTGGTTCAATCGCGCTCCAGATGTCATTGGACGTAAATTGATAATCGCGAACACACCGTTTATCGTCGCGGGTGTGATGCCTAAGCAATTTATAGGAGCAGACCCTGCCCAGCGACCGCAGATTTTTGCGCCCCTATCCTCAGAGCCGGTTATTGAAGCGCCCAGGCACAATCTGGATGAGAAGTTGCATGCTTGGTGGTTGACAGTTCTCGCCAGGCGCAGGCCAGAGATGAGTCTTGAAAAAACCAACGTCGTTCTACAAAGCATCAGTGACCCGATACTGAAAGAGACTGCCGACGATCCAGGCTACGTTAAGGATCAAGAGAAATTTCATTTCCGTTTCACTGCGGAATCCGGTTCTCGCGGATTCACTTATGCTCGCTTTCTCTTTCGTAAGCCACTCATCGCCTTGTTCTCTATGTGCATTGGAATTCTTGTACTTGCCTGTCTCAACCTCACCAGCCTCCTGATGGCTCGGGCCTCTGCGCGAGAACGAGAATTAGCAACAAGACTCGCCCTCGGGGCTACACGGAAACGCCTCGTTCAACAGCTATTGATAGAGAGTGTGCTCATCGCAGTTCTAGGCACATTTGCAGGCCTGGCGACAGTACCCGTCGTAAATCACTCCCTCGCCGCAATGAACATCAGCGACAACAACGGCAACGAGCATGTCCAGGTGGATACATCCGCAGACGCCGCCGTATTCGCCTATGCAGCACTCGTAGCAATCGTTTCAACCATGCTGATTGGTCTCGTGCCCGCGTTGCAGGTTACGCGCCGCAACCTCAACGACCACATCAAAGAAGGCCAGCACACAAACCATCTGCAAGAGCGTCGAACCATGCTGCCTCGGGTGCTGCTCGGCTCGGAGGTAGGCCTGGCGTTAGTGCTGGTGGTCGGCGCTGGCCTGCTTGCCACCAGTCTGGTACGTCTCTATCAATCAGGCGCAGGCTTCGATCCCCATGGCTTGGTGAATATCTCTTTCAGCATGGACAAACAGCAACGCGAAGGCGAACCATTGATGCAGCTATATCAGCAGATCGGTGACGAACTCCACCGTCAGCCTGGCGTCAGCAGCACAAGCTTTGAATTCATCGTCCCCCTCTCGCATCGAGGCTGGAACGGAAATTTTTCAAGTCCCGGACAGAGCCCGATCATGATGTGGATGAACAGCGTAGCGCCTAAGTATTTCGAAACCATGCGTATTCCTCTCTTTCTAGGTCGCGAGTTTACTTGGAGCGATACACCGGCAGGCGGACTCAAGATCATCCTTAATGAGAAGGCAGCCAAACTCTACTTCCCTGACCGGAACGCCGTGGGCCAGCAACTAATGGCTCCCCACACGAAACAGTCCTATCTTGTCGTCGGCGTGGTAGCTGATACGAAGTACAGAGACATGCGCACCACAGCGCCACCCACCGGATTCATACCGATCATGCAGGACGATCAACTGAAGCCATCGCTCACCGCTGTAGTCCGTACCGACGGGCCAGTAGCTTCGCTTGCCTCAGCAGCCCAAGCAATCGCGGCCCGCCTCGCGCCATCCATTCCTGCGCCAACTGTCACGCCCGTCACCGAAGTAGTCAATAACTCCATGGTGGCCGAACGCATGATGGCCTTATTGACCGTCTTCTTCGCCGGCTGCGCATTGTTAGTTACGGCTATCGGACTATACGGCACACTCTCCTACAACACCGGAAGACGCACAAGCGAAATCGGCATACGCATGGCTCTCGGCGCGCAGCGGGCAGAAGTCGTTGCCATGGTGTTCAGGGACAACGCATTCATAGCTCTCGCTGGCTGCGGCGCTGGGCTCATCGCGGCGGTGCTCGCCTCGCGTGCCTTAGGCAGCTTTCTCTACGAGACCTCGCCGCGCGATCCGTGGATCATACTGGGTTCTGTCGCCGCACTAACCTGCGTGGCGTCGGCCGCATCGTTCCTGCCGGCAATCCGCGCCGCCCTCATCGAACCTATTACAGCTATCCGTTGTGAGTGAAAGCTCGTGGGCGTTTGATCGGCAGAGGTCTGCTGCATAGCACAAAGAGGGCTAATTCTCTGCAAGTTTTAGCTAACTATTCCTGCTCCGAAATAGCGGGAATGCTAAGCCTGAAGTGTTCCACGTGGAACATTCCAGAATGGGTCTGCGCAGACTCAATAGGTTCTACGTGGAACATCTATTCATTTAAAGAGTCGGAGATTTCCGCGTTCAAGCCTGGGTGGGCTACGAATGAGTTGAGTTACCAAGTAATTATCTACAGGTACAAGTTAGTTGACAAGTTGGTAAACTGTGGTAGTCTTGATTTGCGCTCAGTTGTTTGGTTGTGAGCCGTTCTTGCTACCCGGTAGATTGATAGACCCCCTTTCAACATTCAAAAAGGCTGGGTTCACTGCCACAAAGCCAAGACCGCCCTGCAAAGCATTTTTCCAAGCCCCTCAGCGTAACCGCTCTGTTTCGTTATCTTTGAGCGGACAGCAGATCGTCAAAAGTCAATCGGCATCCGGTTTGGACTTCGCGATCAGAGGCAGCGTTTGGCAGGGCCGGATTGAGTTTCTGTACTTTTTAACTTCCACTCAATCAATTGGAATTATTCCTCTTCGGTACTCCACTACGCGAAATACTGTTTTCTTTCCGGCGCTTGAAGTCGCCGTCGAGATCTATCCAGGCCCACAGCTCAGGCTCTCAGTCCTGCTGTGCGTGGCCCCATAAGGATTTAAGTGACTCAATTTGCAGACTTTACTATCTCCGAAGCGCTCAAGAAGCGCATCGCCTCCCTCAGCTTTGTAACCCCGACGCCAGTTCAATCCGGCGCGATCCCTCCAGCGCTCGAAGGCAAAGATGTACTCGCCACCGCCCAGACTGGAACGGGAAAAACACTAAGCTTTTTGATTCCGATCCTTGAAAAGCTCGCTACGACAGAGGCCCGTTCCGCCACTGCCCTCATTCTGCTTCCTACACGTGAGCTTGCGATGCAGGTTGAGGTTGCTTTCCGCAGCCTGAATACCAATCCTGCAAATACCGTTGCGCTTGTTGTTGGTGGTATGGCGGAGGGTCCGCAGCTGCAGACGATTCGTCGTGGTGCACGCTTGATCGTTGCGACTCCGGGACGTCTTGAGGATTATTTAAACCGCAAGCTGGTCAAGCTGGACCAAGTCAAGATATTGGTGCTGGACGAAGTGGATCGCATGTTGGACATGGGATTCAAGCCAGCCATCAAGCGTATTGCTGGATGCCTGCCGCTGAGCCGTCAGACTCTTTGCTATTCCGCGACGCTGGACGCACAGATTCGTGAAGTAGTTCGCGAATATATGACTGACCCAGTTCGCATCGAGATTGGTTCGGTACTCAAGCCTTCTGAGAATGTCGAGTTACAGACATTTGAAGTTGAGCAGGATAGAAAGCATGAGCTTCTGGAGCACTTACTCGAGACGGGCGAAGGTAGCTTCCTGGTATTCGTTCGCACCAAGCATGGTGCAGATCGTGTTGCCAGCAGGCTGGTTCGTTCGGGCCACTCGGCGACGCAGATCCACGGCGATCGTTCGCAGGCACAGCGTAACCAGGCACTCAAGAGTTTCTCTGAGGGTCGTCATCGAATCTTAGTTGCGACAGACGTTGCAGCGCGCGGTATCGATGTTAAGCATGTTGCTCATGTAGTTAACTATGATATTCCCAAGGTAGCTGAAGACTTTGTGCACCGTATTGGTCGAACCGGCCGTGCGCAGAGCCGTGGTATCGCTTCTACCTTTGCTTCGGCATCCGAACGCAGCGATTTACGTAAGATCGAGCGTTCTTTGTCAATTTCCATGAAACGATTTAGAGTCACAGCGCCACAAACCGCGTAGACTATTCGTACCCGCGCACTCTACGGGTTTTCACAAACTGAAAAAGGGGAAACACCAATGGCTGGAGATCTGCAACTTACCTGTAGCGACTGCGGACGGGAATTTACTTTTACTGCTGCTGACCAAACGTTCTTCCAGGAACGGGGATATTCGACGCCGAAGCGCTGCAAGCCTTGCAGACAGGCCAAAAAGGCCGACCAAGCTGGTGGCGGCGGCGGCGGATTTGGTGGCGGCGGAAGCAGCTACGGCGGCGGGGGCGGTGGCTATAGCTCACGTGCAACGACCGGAACCGCGGTTGTTTGTTCTGGTTGCGGCCAGCAGACGACTGTTCCTTTTGAACCGAGAGGCGATCGTCCGGTATTCTGCCGCGATTGCTTCCAGGCACAAAAGGGTGGTTCGGGCGGCGGCGGCGGTCGTGGACGCGGCGGCAACGACCGCGGCGGTGGCGGCGGACGCGGTGGACGTTACTAACGTACTGCTACGCTAACTTCACAACTGAATTACAAGAAAAGGCCTGTTTCCAATGGAGACGGGCCTTTTGTCTTTGTTTGTCCGGAATAACTGTATTCACTCTCATAAGAACCGTCTCACAAACCGGCGGCACACCTGTTTAGACATTCCTATGCTAGCGGCATAGCTGCTAAAGAGTTTTGCGTACTGTTATGGTCCATGGAATGTCCACGATGTGTGGCTTTTCTTGATGAAAAGCCACGCGGTCCTCGGTCGTTTGGTTTGTGACTTTACGGAAAGTGCCTTAATGAGAATCGAGGGAAATAAAACTAATCCTCGTGCCATTCATCCCCTGATCGATGACAACGATACGCTGCTGTTGCAGCGTGCCTGCTCTTAATTCAAGATCGGGAGGTGAGGATTTCGTCGTGGTGGTTATCCCTGCATGCTCTATTTTTGAAAGGGTAATGTACGAACCCGAATTTGAATTGCATGAAAGTCCATCTTGGGTTCGGTCTTGAGTGCTGTCTGCCTGACCATTCTTGCATTCGACCAAATCACCATAGCGTTTTTCAAG
>Ga0302140_10003393_pt1 | contig 20473 bp, 16 predicted proteins | sample I_Bog_E1_1_FD_202095 | JGI IMG/M metagenome (GOLD analysis project Ga0302140, IMG submission 202095) | Peat permafrost microbial communities from Stordalen Mire near Abisko, Sweden - I_Bog_E1_1 | ecosystem: Environmental > Terrestrial > Soil > Wetlands > Peat | place: Sweden: Abisko, Stordalen... | reverse complement strand
TTCCGCATGGATGTGGCGCTGGACGGGGAGCGCGTGGTGCGGCTGAGGCCGGTCTTCGGCTACCTGCATCGCAACCACGAGAAGATCGCCGAGGGGATCAGCTACCTGGCTTCGATGCCCTATACCGACCGGCTGGATTACATCTGCCCGCTGACCAACAACTGGGCATACGCGCTGGCCGTGGAGAAGTTGACCGGTCAGGAGGTTCCCGAGCGCGCCGAGTACCTGCGGGTGATTCTGGGCGAGCTGACGCGCTACCAGAACCACGCCTCGTCGATTGGTTTTTTGATTCAGGAGATGGGCGCCAGCGGCACGCCGTTGATGTACGCCTTTCGCGAGCGCGAGAAGATTCTCGATCTTTTCGAGGAGTTGACCGGGGCGCGGATGATGGTCAACTACATGCGCTTCGGCGGCTGCCGCGTGGATGCGTCGCCGGGGTGGCTCGACAGGACGCGCAAGGTTGTCGCGGGCCTGGCGGGGTTTGTGGACGAGTTTGAACGGCTGTTGGCGACCAACGAAATTCTTATGGCGCGCACGCAGGGCGTGGGCGTTCTGCGGGCCGATCTGGCGGTGAACGCCGGGGTCACTGGGCCGATGCTGCGCGCCTCGGGCGTAAACTACGACATTCGCAAGGTGGACGGCTACGGGATTTACAACCGCTTCAACTTCCGCGTGCCGCTGGGCGATCATGGGGATGTGTATGACCGCTTCATGATTCGCCTCTTGGAGATGCGCGAGTCGATTGTTATTTTGCAACAGGCGCTGAAAGAGATTCCCGGCGGGCCGGTGATGAGCCCCACGGCGAAGTTGCGCGGCTTCCGCCCCAAGCCGGGCGAGGCCTACGGGCGGATCGAAGCGCCGAAGGGCGAACTGGGCTTTTATCTGATCAGCAACGGCGGACCGAATCCCTATCGCTACCGGGTGCGCCCGCCGAGCTTGATTAACCTGACGGTGCTGGAAGATATGTGTCTGGGAAGCGACGTGGCCGATGTGGTGCTGATCTTCGGCAGCGTGGATATTGTGCTGGGAGAAGTGGATCGGTAAGACGACTTTTACTGTTAGCTATTAGCGTTTAATAGGGTGTTGTTCAACCTGCTGTTTTATTTAGCTATTGAAGTTAGTACTTGCAAGGAAAGGCTAATAGCTGACAGCTAAAAGCTGAAAGCTGATTTTGGAGGTTTCATTGCTGGGTGAGGGCATACTGAAGGGCATGGCGGAGACGGCGAAGAATTTCTTCGGCAGCTATTTCTCCGCCGAGCGGCTGACGACGGTCGAGTATCCGGAGCAACGGATCGCTCCCATTGAGTCGGCGCGCGTCTTTCCCTTTCTGGTTTACGACGTGGAGAATCGCGACGGTGGCGGGCCGGAGTGGGAGGCCGGGATGCGCTGCGTGGCCTGCCAAATCTGCGAAAAGGAGTGTCCGCCCAAATGCATTTACATCGAAAAATCCAAGGATAAGAAGCTAGACTACCTGGGCAAAGCCCAGTATTATCCGGCGCGCTTCGACATTGATATTTCCGTCTGCATGAGCTGCCAGATTTGCGTTGAGGTTTGCCCGTTTGAAGCGATCAAGATGGACACCGAGTTTGAGTTGAGCACGACGGATCGCTTTGGCGGGCTGCTGCTCGACCGACAACAACTGGCTAAGTCGAACGAGTATTACCACCAGATTCATGCCACCGAAGCGGCTGCGGTGGATGCAAAGCTGGAGGCGGAGAAGGCCAAGGCCGACGCCAAAGCGAAGATCGCGGCCGACGCAGCCGCAGCCAAAGCCGCGGCGACCGCCGGGGAGGGATCGTAGACGATGATAAGCGGGATGGATCAAGTCTTCGTTCTGCTCCGGCTCTGGCTGGTGAGTTTTCTGCCCGCGGCCTGGCAGCCGGTGATTGGCGCGCTGCTGAGCGTGGTGGCCATTGTCTGCCTCTTTCCGGCGCTCTTTGCGCTGACCACGGTCTTCGAGCGCAAGGGTCTGGCGCGCATCCAGAACCGGCTCGGTCCCAACCGCGTCGGCCCGTTCGGCCTCTTGCAGCCGATCGCCGATGGCATCAAGTCTCTGACCAAGGAAGATATTGTCCCCTTGAGCGCTGACGCGGCGGTGCATTTTCTGGCGCCGGTGTTGCTGGTGGTGGCCGTCTTCATGGGCTTTGCGGTGCTGCCAATGGGCCGTAACATGATTCTTGTTGATATGGACGCAGGGCTGCTGTTTTATTTTGCCATGAGCGCTTCCACGGAGTTAGCGGTCTTCATGGCCGGATGGTCGAGTCGCAACAAGTATTCGCTGCTGGGCGCAATGCGCGCGGTGGCGCAGATGATCAGTTACGAGGTGCCGCTGCTGCTGTCGAGCGTGGTGGTGGTAATGATGACCGGCTCGCTTTCGCTCACGAAAATCGTCGCCGCGCAGAGCGGGTTCACTCGAGGATTGCCGCACTGGTTCATCTTCACGCCCTGGGGCTTCGCGGGCTTTGTGATGTATGCCATCGCGACCACGGCGGAGACCAACCGCTCGCCATTTGACCTGCCCGAAGGCGAGTCGGAGTTAGTGGCCGGCTATCATACCGAGTATTCGGGCTTCAAGTTTGCGCTCTTCTTTTTGGGCGAGTATCTGGCGATGTTTTCCATCTCCGGACTGGGCGCGACTCTCTTTCTGGGCGGATGGTCGGCGCCATTTTCGTTTTTGACCTGGATTCCGTCGTGGATCTGGTTCTTCTCGAAGTTAATGTTATCGATCTTTGTCTTCATCTGGATGCGGGGGACCCTGCCGCGACTGAGGCAAGACCAGTTAATGAACTTTGCCTGGAAGTTTGTTTTGCCCTTGTGCCTCTTGAATCTGATGGTCGCCGGATTGTGGCGATTTATGGGCGACGGGTGGCTGCGCTGGGTAATTTGTTCAGTGATATTAATTGGAGCCTATACGGCGTTGGGTTGGGGCGAGATGCGCAGAGGGAAGATCGGGCCGAGGAGTTATCGCTATGCGGAATGAATCCAGCGGTTCAAACAAAACTGGGTGCCCTACCCTCGCCGCATCTTTGTTTTTGCGGCTAGGGTGGGATACCACTGCCGAGAATGGGAAGGGCTTCCGATGAGCTTTGTCTTCTATATCCTTGCGGCGCTTACGGTGGCGGGCGGCCTGGCCGCCATGCTGCTGAAGAACACGGTGCATTGCGCGCTGGCGCTTACTGTAGCTTTTGCCGGATTGGCGCTGCTGTTTCTGAATCTGGATGCGCAATTTGCCGGATTCGCGCAGATTCTGGTTTATATTGGCGCGGTTGCCATTCTGGTGGTTTTTGCGATTCTGCTGACGCGAGGCTCGGAGACGCCCAGGGATGGAGTCTTCAGCCGGACGTGGCTGGCGGGGTTGTTGATTGCGGCGGGAGTCTTTGCGGTGCTGGGTTGGGCGGTGATCGGGAGCGTGCGAGTTTTGCCGCATGAGACAGCCGTGCCGACGGTCACTGTTTTGCAGATTGGCAATGCGCTGGTAAGTCGCTACGTGCTGCCGCTGGAGATCGTAGCGGTGCTGTTGACGGCAGCGATGATTGGCGCGGTGATTGTGGCGATGCATGAGAAAGAGGGGCAGAAATGACGCCGCTGGCGAGTTATCTGCTGGTTGCTGCTTTATTGTTCTCCATTGGCCTGGCTGGGGCGCTGACGCGGCGCAACGCCATTCTTGTGCTGATCGGGATTGAGTTAATGCTGAACGCGGCTAACTTGAATCTGATTGCCTTTTGGCGCTACGGGCCGCATCCTGAGTTGCTGACGGGGATGATGTTTGCGATCTTCTCGATTGCCGTGGCGGCGGCGGAGGCTGCGGTGGGGCTAGGTCTCGTGATTCAGATTCATCGCCACGCGAAGACGACGGACCTGGACGCGATGAACAGGATGAAGGGGTGAGAGGTTGATGCAAGAGACAATTTCATTCACTCCGCAGTTAGCGGCTTCTCCCATCGCAGAGATGCTGTGGCTGATTCCCGCCGTGCCAATGGTGGCCGCGGGCTTGGCCGCTCTGCTAATGCAGGCGAAACGCAAAACTTCCGCCGTGCTTGCCATTGGATCAATGAGTGTTTCCTTGCTGCTTTCGCTGGTGGCGTTTGCGCACGTGGTCGCTGGTTGGTCGCATGGACAGGCCGTGCGCGAGACGGTCAACTTCACATGGTTTCAAGCCGGCACAGCTAACATCGACCTGGGGTGGGTGCTTGATCCGCTCTCGGCGGTGATGCTGGTAATGGTCAGTTTTGTGGGCCTGTTGATCTTCATTTACTCCATTGGCTACATGAAGGATGATGAGAATTTCACCCGCTTCTTTTGCTTTATGTCGCTCTTTGCTGGAGCGATGCTCGGCGTGGTGATTGCTAACTCGATTCTATTGCTCTTCATGTGCTGGGAACTGGTCGGACTTACCTCTTACTTATTGATTGGATTCTGGTATCAGAAGCCGGCCGCAGCGGCGGCAGCTAAAAAGGCCTTCCTGACTACGCGCATCGGCGATGTTTTCTTTCTGCTTGGAATGGTCTGGCTCTTCGCGCAGACGGGGACGCTGCTCTTCTACAACAATGGAGCGGGTTCCATTGAGGCTGGCGCGCTGGCCGGATTGCTTGCACAGTCTGCCGCTCTGGGCCTCACGGCGGCAGGGGCGATTGGACTTCTTATCTTTGCCGGCGCGGCGGGCAAGAGCGGGCAGTTTCCGCTGCATGTTTGGCTGCCGGATGCGATGGAAGGCCCGACGCCGGTCTCGGCGCTGATTCACGCGGCGACGATGGTGGCCGCCGGCGTTTATCTGATTGCAAGAGTTTATCCGCTAATGCAGGCCGGCGCGCTGGCCGGCGGGACGACGACAGCGCTCACAGTTGTAACATGGGTAGGCGCATTTACTGCCGTTTTCGCCGCCATGATCGCCGTGGCGCAGAACGATATCAAGCGCATCCTAGCTTACTCGACCGTTTCGCAACTGGGTTACATGATGGCTGGTCTGGGCATGGGCGGGGTCGCGGTGGGGATGTTTCATCTGATAACTCATGCCTTCTTCAAGGCACTTTTGTTTCTTGGCGCTGGCTCTGTGATTCACGGCTGCCACGGGGAGCAGGATGTGCGGCGCATGGGCGGATTGAAGTCCGATATGCCGATAACTTTCCTGACTTATGCGATCGGAATGCTGGCGCTGTGCGGTTTTCCGCTGCTCTTTTCCGGATTCTGGAGCAAGGATGGGATTCTGGAAGCGGCGCAGCATTGGAGCGTGGTCAAGACGCCGTTCTATATGCTGGTCTTTGGTGCGCTGCTGACGGCGTTTTATATGACACGGCAGGTGACTTACATCTTCGGCGGCCACTGGCGGGGCGGCAAGCCTGCGCATGAGAGCCCTAAGGTGATGATTGTGCCGCTGGCGATTTTGGCCTTTTTCGCGATGGCTCTGGGATTGATTGGAACGCCGGCCTGGCCCTGGTTCCGAGCATTCCTGGATGGCCGCGCGGCTAGCTTCGACTTACATGGTTTTATGGAGCCGAGGCTGCTGGCGCTGATGGGCGGTTCCGCACTTGTCGTGTTTCTGGGGCTTGGGCTGGGATGGTGGCTCTACGGAGATCACTCCCCAAAGCCGTCGGAGCCGGATGCGCTGGAGCGGATGATTCCGCCGGTGTGGGCAGCGTTGAGCGACAAGCTTTATGTGGATGAGTTATACAGGGTGACGGTGATCGCATTCTATGGTTGGTTGGCACGGGGCGCGGATTGGCTGGACCGCCGGGTCTGGGGCGGCGCGGTGGCCGGGGTTGCGTGGGGCTTTAGTTTGGGAGCGGAGTTGAACCGCTTTCTCGATACGAATGTAGTGGATGGCGGCTTTGACAAAGGATGCGATGAGTTATCCGTGGGTGGCGGATTGCTGGCGCGGATACAGACGGGCCGCGTGCAGACTTACTTGAGAATTCTGGCGCTGGCCGTAGTAGTGCTGGTCGCGATCCTATTCTGGAGCAACAGGGTATGAGCGGAATACATCTATTGACGCTGTTGACCGTGCTGCCATTGGTGGGAGCAGCGATTGCGCTGGTCGCCAGCAAGCATGCGCGCGGCGTGGCCCTGATCACGACGCTGATCAGCCTGGCGCTGTCGCTCGCGGTGTGGACGCAACTGCCCGCGAACGGAGGCTACGGATTAGTCGAGCAACACGTCTGGGCGCCGTCGTTGGGCATTAACTACTATCTCGGCGTGGACGGGCTGAGCGCGCTGATGTTAGTGCTCTCCGCCATTGTTACGCTGATGTCGGTGGATGCCGCTCACCGGGTGCATCATCAGCCGGGGCTTTATTTTGCGCTTGTGCTGACGCTGGAAGCGGGCCTCTTCGGCTCGTTCACCGCACTGAATTTCTTTCACTGGTTTTTGTTTTGGGAGTTATGTCTGATTCCCGCCTTCTTCCTCATCAGGCTGTGGGGCGGGACACGGCGCGGTCCAGCGGCGACGCAGTTCTTTGTCTACACTATGGCGGGCTCCGTTGCGCTGCTGGTGGCGTTTCTGGCCGTCTTTCTTTCCACCGGAAGCATGGACTTCCCGCACCTGACGCTGTTAGCCTCGACCGGCGAGTTAGAGCAGATGGTAACTGCGCATCTGGGGCCGGTGATGTTATGGCTGGCCATCGGCGTGCTTGCCGGTTTTGCGGTCAAAGTGCCGATGATTCCCTTCCACACATGGCTGCCCGCGGCTTACGCCGAGGCGCCATCACCGGTGACGATGCTGCTAACTGGCGCGATGTCGAAGATGGGCGTCTATGGACTGCTGCGGTTAGCGCTGCCGCTTTTTGGCCATCAAATCTCGCAGATGCGCACGCCGCTGCTGGTGCTGGCCGTGGCCACGGTGGTAATGGGCGCGTGGGCGGCGGCGGCACAGAAGGACCTGAAGCGCATCTTCGCTTATATGTCGGTGAACCATCTGGGTTATTGCTTGCTGGGCATCTTCGCGCTGGCGGTTCCGGCGGCGGGCGCGGCGGCGCAGACGAGTCAGGCCATGGCGCTGAACGGCGTGATCCTGCAGATGTTCAATCACGGACTAACTGCGGCGGCGCTCTTCTGGTTTGTGGCGATGATACAGCATCGGACGGGCGGCCATCGCGGCATCGACCAATTCGGCGGCCTGGGAAAGCCCGCGCCAGTGCTTTTCGGGCTGATGTCCATTGCACTTTTCTCATCGCTGGGATTGCCGGGGCTGAACGGATTTGTGGGCGAGTTTCTTATCTTCCGCGGCGTCTTTCCGCTGGCCTGGGTAGCGGCGACAGTATCGATTCTTGGCTTGCTGGTCACTGCGGCCGTGATACTGACCGTGATTCAGAAGGTCTTTACTGGGCCCGTGCCGGAGCACTGCGCCGGCTTTCCTGATCTGCACCACAACGAGCGCATGGCGCTTATCCCGGTGATTGGACTTATGATTCTGCTTGGTCTTCTGCCGCAACTGATTGTGGAGAGCGTAAACCCAACGGTCGTTAACCTATTGGCGCACTGGAGATTTTGATGTTTCTGATATTGCATCCAAACTCGGTGTCGCTATTGGCATATACGATCTATCTCTCGTTTGCCGGATCGCTGGTGCTGGCGGTGCTGCCAAAGGGCAAGCCGGCTTTGGCGCGCTGGCTGGCGCTGGCTGTGGCTATAGCTGGTCTGGCGCTGGCTGTGCAGGGATTTATCGCCGGAATGGGGCAGGGAAGGACTGTGCTGATTGATCTGCCCTGGGTGCCGTCAATGGGGATTCACTTCCTGCTGGCGGCCGACGGCATCAGCCGCGTGCTGGTGCTGCTGACCGGTCTGGCCGCCGTGGCCGGAGTTTTATTCAGTTGGAATATCGAGCTGAGAACGAATGAGTTTTTCGCATTATTTCTAGCTTTGATCGGCGGAGTCTACGGAGTATTTCTCAGCTTCGATCTATTTTTGCTGTTTGTCTTCTATGAAATTGCTATTGTGCCCAAGTACTTTCTGATCGCCATCTGGGGTTCGACGCGGCGGGAGTACGCGGCGATGAAGCTGGCCATCTATTCCTTCGCTGGCTCGGCGATGGTGCTGATCGGCCTGCTGGCTGCTTACACGACGGCGGGCAGCCATTCGACGGGGTTGATTGAGTTAGCGCACGCTAACCTGCCAGTTAGTTTTCAGATGTGGTGCTTTCCGCTGGTCTTCACAGGCTTTGCGATTCTGGCCGGCATGTGGCCCTTCCACACCTGGGCGCCCACCGGCCACGTGGCCGCGCCGACCGCGGCTTCGATGCTGCTGGCCGGCGTGGTGATGAAGTTGGGTGCGTACGGCTGCCTGCGCGTGGGCATAGCTCTCTTCCCGCGCGGCCTTGACCCGTGGGGATTCTCTTTTATCGGCATCGGCTCGTGGCGCGACGTCTTCGCGGTGCTGGCGGTCATCGGCATTGTCTATGGCGCGCTGGTTGCACTAGCGCAGACCGACTTCAAGTTTGTCATCGGCTATTCCAGCGTCAGCCACATGGGCTTTGTGCTGCTCGGTCTGATGACTCTGAATCAGATCGGCGTAACCGGCGCGGTGATGCAGATGTTCTCGCACGGCATCATCGCCGGGTTGCTCTTCGCCATTGTTGGCCGCATCGTCTACGACCGCACGCACACGCGGCAGTTAGCGGAGCTGGAAACCATGCACTTATCGAAGCGGCTGCCCTTCGCCGCATGGGCCTTTGTGATTGCCGGAATGGCTTCGATAGGAATGCCGGGCTTCTCCGGGTTTATTGCCGAGTTACAAGTGCTGGTGGGAGCATGGATCGCCAAACCATGGTGGGCCTTGGCGGCAGGCGTGGGGGTTGTGGTCGGAGTGGCTTATACCTGGCGGGCGTTGCAGAAGGCCTTTTTCCCCGATGTTTTGCCCAGCGCGCACGTGCTGGAGCAGGAACACGGGCACGAGTTAGCCGCGATCACCTGGCCGGAAGTTACCGGCGTCGGCTTGCTGACGGGAGTGAGTTTGTTTGTGGGGCTTTACCCGAAGATACTGCTTGATGCGATTGAACCGGCGGTGAAGGCGCTGCTTGCGGGAGGTGTGCAATGAACTACGCAGACCTTTTCCGCGTGACACTGCCGGAGACGGCGCTTGAGGTTGCGGCGCTGGTCGTGCTGATTGTGGACCTGGGTTTTCTGCGCAAGGCCTCGCTCAAGGTGCGAGTGACCGTGGCGGCGCTGCTGGGCGTGGCGGGGTGCGGGGCAGCGTTGTGGACCTTACAAGCCTCCTATGGTGCGGGTTACAGCTTCGACGGCGCTCTGGTTCTTGCACAGGGGGGATACGTTGCAGTTGCGCAGGTCGGAATCCTGGTGCTGACAGCACTGACTTTATTACTCTTCATTGATTCGATCTTTACCAAGCATGTGGGTGAGTTTGTGGCCGTGGTGCTGATGGCGGCTTCTGGCGGCCTGTTCGTGGCCGCAGCACGGGATCTGCTGGTAATCTTCATTGGCTTGGAACTGCTGAGTCTTGGGCTCTACATTATGACGGCATTCGCCAAGAGTTCCGGCAAGAGCGCCGAAGCCACGCTTAAATATTATCTTTTCGGCGGAATGTCAGCGGCGTTTTTGCTATTTGGTTTCAGCTATCTTTATGGACTGAGTGGCAGCACGAATCTCTATTGGATACAGTATTCCATTGGTGAGTCAGGAACGAATCCGCTTCTTTATGTTGCATGGGTTCTAATTGTCGCCGGGCTCGGCTTTAAGGTTGCCGCTGTTCCGTTCCACTTATGGGCTCCGGATACATACGAAAGTGCGCCCGCTCCAGCGGCAGCGTTCATAGCATCAGTCTCCAAGGTGGCCAGCTTTGCACTGTTGCTTGCAATAGGCGGAAATCTGCTCATGCCAGGTGGACCAATAAGTGGACAAAAGGATGTTGTTGAGCATTATCTACGCAATGAGTACCTGGCTTGGCAACCATTGGGCCTGATTCTGCTGATTGTGGCGGCCGCTTCCATGATCGTTGGCAATCTCGCTGCCCTAGCGCAAGTAAGCGTACGACGCCTGTTAGCTTATTCGGCAATTGCTCACACGGGCTATATCTTGCTTGGAATCGCCGCTCAGCGCGCCTACCCAGGAGTGGGAAGCCCGTTTCAATTCTTCTTGAGTACGACTGGACCTGCTTTCCGGAGCGCCAATGCCGTTCTCTACTACGTTCTAACCTATGGCCTGACCACCATCGGCGCATTCGGCGTGGTCTCCGTTGTCGAGCGGGCCACCGGCAGCGACCGGCTGGATTCTTTCCTGGGTCTGCATAAGCGCAATCCTCTGCTGGCTGCGGTGCTGGGGGTGTTGTTTCTCTCACTCGCCGGAATTCCGCCGCTGGTCGGCTTCTGGGCCAAATTCAATTTGTTTGCCGCGGTGCTGGGCGTTTCAGCCGGGCCGGTTTCGTTTGCGCTGGTGGCTCTGGCGGTGGCGATGAGCGCCGTCTCCCTCTATTACTACCTACAAGTCCTCAAGCGAGCTTACGTGATGCCTGCCGTCGACGAGACGCCGATCAAGGCGCATCCGGTGACGATGGGTGTGCTGGTGGCGATTGCCGCGGCGGTGGTGGTGCTGGGCTGCTTCCCGGCACTGTTGCAAGGGTGGATCGAGAGCTTCTATCTGATCCTCTAGCTTGCTCTTCGCGCACCGGCTTTTTCCGTGCGCACAGGATTACGTGCGCGCGGGCTGGAGAGCAGAAAAGAAAGAAATAGCACGCACAGTTGTCCTGCTTCCCAGTCGGTCGAATCGGCAGTCACAAGCTCGAAAACCAACCAAGGTAACGTGAAAACCCCCTGTAAAATGAGCAACGTAACTGTTTTTATCTGGCGCAAATTACCATGGTAACACTGCGCACGTAATCTTGTGCAGGGGGTTGGATTTGCCTAAAATATTCACTATGGCAGTAACTTGACCTCTGCCATGCAAGAGCTTTACGCCTCAACTCGCTTTCCAGTGTTTGATTTGAAACAGGACAGCGGACGAGGTTGTGAAATGTACGGGCAGAATCAAAACCATCCCAAGGGACTGGAGTACGGCATCCAAGGGGCCAGAAAGATACAGAAGATGAAGCAGTCTAGAGTTTGCGCGATCCTGTCTATCTCCGCGTTTTGCTTCCTGTTGTTGTTCAGCCCGCTCAAGGCTCACGCGGATAGCCTCGTCACGCTGGAACTGACGGGCGTCGGTTCGAATACTGCCGGGGCGTTTGACGCATATCCCTACTACTTCAGTGTCACTGGGCTCCCCGGCGCTACCCCGCTGATGTGTCTCGGTTACTACAACGGCATCAATTTTAATGAGAGTTGGACGGCAGCGATTGAGCCAATCTCTGTGATGTCGACAGTCGTAACGATCACCGGGGCGTCAGCGACCCCGCAAACATTCGCTGAGAGCGTTTGGGAGGAAGCGGCGTGGCTTTACAATGACGCCAATGTCAATCCGTCCAACAGCGATAATGACCAGTTGGCGGCCTGGGGACTTTTTTCCAGCGGCGTGCCCGGCAGCGACAACGCTCAACTGACGCTCGCACAGACATTTGTTGGCGCTAACCCAAATTCCCTCTTATACTCCGAATTTAACATTTATGTTCCGGTAAGCGGCTGGCCCGCGGGGGACGATGTTCCTCAAGTTTTCATTGGGCAAGAGTATGGGCCCGAGCCCAGCAGCCTCATCCTCTTCGGGAGCGGTCTGCTCGGCCTCGCGGGCTTGATCTTTCGCAAAAGGCGCATTGCCTGAGAGAAGCGCTGATAGATCAACGTTGAACGAGAGGCCCTGGCAAGATTGCAGGGCCTCTTGTTGCGTTGGCGGTGAATCGCTCGCGCCTTACTTCACTTCATCCAAAAAGCGCCAATGCGGCTTCCAGTCCGGAGTGAGTTTCTCGCCGGTGAGCAGGGCGCGGAGCACCGGCAGGGGCATCATATTCTCCTCCAGGATGGCGTCGTGGTACTGGCGGCTGGTCAGCTTTCCTGAATCCACGAGTTCATGGCGCAGGGCGCGGAACTGGAGCGCGCCGAGCATATAGGAGCACTGGTAGAGCGGGTCATAGTCGCCGTTGACGGAGCGGCGCACCTCGGCGGTGGCGTTGTCGCGCTCGTGGCCAACTTCGCTGACCAGCAAGTCGATAGCCTGCTGCGTGGTCATCGCGCCCAGATGGAAGCTGAGCGAGAAGATGACGCGGGCGCAGCGGTGCATGCGCCAGAAGAGCGCACCGATCCGCTGCTGTGGCGTTGCATCGTACCCCAGATCCCAGTAGAGCATCTCCCAATAGAAGGCGTTGCCCTCGATCCAGAAGCCGGAGCTGAAGGCTTGGCGGTAAGGCCGGTAGCGGGCGGTCATGAACTGTTGCAGCCAGTGGCCGGGAATCAACTCGTGGAAGACCGTCGCGTGGGAGAAGGCGGGGTTGTTGCCGCGCATACTCATCATGCGCTGGTCGTAGGTCATCGTGTCGGTGGGGTAGCTGACGAGGATGGTGTCGCCGCCCAGGAAGAAGGGGCTGACGAGCTGGCGCTCGGGTGACATCATCTCCATGCGCCAGGTCTCTTTGGCCAGCGGCGGCACGGTGACCAGGGCGCGATCTTCGGCGAATTGTTCGCCTTCAAGGGCCAGTGAGCGAATCAGCTCCGGCTGCTTGCCCGGCTCGACGTAGGAGTTCTTGACCGCCTCCAGCGCCTTATGCCAGTCGTCGCCGTAGCCCAACTCGCGGCTGGCCTGCACCATCTCCTGCTGGCACCAGGCGAGCTGCGATTTTGCCATGGTGATCAGCTCTTCGGGCGAGTAAGGGATCATGGCGTCGTCGAGCTGCTGGAGCAGCGCCTCGCGGCCGATGGGCGTGCCGAGAACTGTAGCTTTATCGTCGGGGGCGATGCCGGACAGTTTCTCGCGGAGAAAAGTTGACTGGTCCTTGAGCGCGGCGGCGGCCTGTTTATAAGGCTGCGCGGCCCACCAGGTAAAGGTGGGATCGTAGCCGTTCCAGAGGTCGAACCAGTGCTGAAGCTGTGTGGTGAGTTGTTCCAGATCAGCGGCGGCGCGCCAGGCATTGATGCGGTCGGCGGGGGATGCGTCCTTGACCTTGGCTTCGAGCGCCTTGCGGCTGGCGGTAACGGTTAGTGTCAGCTCGCTCAACTGCGCGGCGGCCTTCTGCGGATCTGGCCGCTCCATGCGGCGGCGGGCGTCTTCGAGGGCAAAGATCGCCGGTGCGAAGGGCAGCAGCGGCGCAACCTCGGACCACTGCCGCTCGTCGAGGGCCAACTGGTGCTCTAGTTGCGTGAGGAGATTGGCGAAGCTCAGGTAGTCGGCCTTGCCCTCCTGGTCGAGGGCATTGAAGTCGATGGTGGCGAGCAAGGCATGTTGCTCGCGATAGAAGGCGGCGTTGCGCGCGCGGGCGGCTGGGGCAAGGGGATCGGCATAGACGCTGAGAAGCGTAGCCTGGTCGGCGGAGAAGCGCTCGATGAGCGCGCGCATGGGCGGAACGGAGGGGTCAAGGGCGCTGGAGCCTTGGGCGGCGAGGACAGGTGTTGCGGCGAGGGTGGCGAGGAGAAGCAAAGCTGCGGTGCGAGAGAAGCGCATAGGCTGAAACCCCTTGCGTAAGGTGCGGCTCCGGCGCAGGTTGCAGACCGGGTTGCCGGGTCACCCTCACCATACAGCATGGTCGTTATGAAGTGAAATTGTTGGTTGCTTCGGCTACAAATACTGAGAGATTTCTGGAATCGTTTACTGACTCGCGCCGCTTGATTTATAGTTCATCTTTGCTCGCCGTTCGGGATTCTGCTGCCGCTACGGCGAGAACCCATTGAAAGGAAATTTCATGGTTCGTATCTCTCGTCGCGACCTGCTCTCGTCTGGATTGGCGCTTTCCGCCGCATCTCTGCTGACTCGTTCGGCCTGGGGACGGGCCGCCGCACTGGTTGGCGGCTCTCCCGGCGCCGCTTCGGCCGAGGCGCTGGCCGCCGTGGCGCCGCGCGAGCAATTGCTCTTCGACTTCGGCTGGAAGTTTCAGTTTGGCCACGGCACGGACCCAGCCCGCGATCTGGGCTTCGGCAACGGCCAGGGCGACTTTGCCAAGACAGGCGAATTCGACTTTGCCAAGGGCAAATTCGACGACTCCAAGTGGCGTGCTCTGAACCTGCCCCACGATTGGGCGGTCGAGTTGCCCTTTGTGCATGACGATGTGCAGCAATCGCATGGCTACAAGCCCGTAGGCCGCCGCTATCCGGAGACCAGCGTGGGCTGGTACCGGCGCGAGTTCGAGATTCCGGCCAGCGACCTGGGCCGCCGCATCACGGTCGAATTCGACGGCGCATTCCGCGACGTGCTGGTTTTTGTGAACGGCTGTTTCATTGGCCGCAATAACAACGGCTATGCGCCCTTCCGCTTTGATCTGACGGACTTTCTGAGCTACGGGAAAAAGAACTACATCGTGGCGCGCGTGGATGCCAGCTTTGGCGACGGCTGGTTCTACGAGGGCGCCGGCATCTATCGCCACGTGTGGCTGACCAAGACCGATGCGCTGCACCTGGGCAAGTGGGAGAGTACGGTCCGCACGGCGGTTAGTGAAAGCTCCGCTCTTCTGACGCTGGACACCATGGCGCACAATGAAGGCAAACAGACCGAGAGCGCCAAGGTGAGCTGGCAGATTCTGGACCCAGCGGGCAAGATCGTGGCCACGGCTGAAACCGCTGGTCAGTCGATTGATGCAGACGGTTGCGCCAACTTTACAGCAACCGCCAAGCTGACGAATCCGGCGCTGTGGTCGGTGGATGCTCCGAACCTTTACTCGGTGATTGTGACCGTGGAGGCCGGCGGCAAGGCTCGTGATGCCGAGCGAGTGAGCTTTGGCGTGCGCACCGCGGTCTTCGACGCCGACAAGGGGTTCTTTCTCAACGGCAAGCCGCTGAAGATCCAGGGCACTTGTAACCACCAGGACCACGCCGGCGCAGGCGCGGCCCTGCCCGATCGCTTGCAGGTCTTCCGGCTGGGCGTGCTGAGGGAGATGGGCTGCAACGCGGTGCGGACTTCACATAATATGCCGACGCCGGAGTGGGTGGAGGCCTGCGACCGCATGGGCGTGATGATGATGTGCGAGACGCGGCAGATGAGTTCGAGCCCCGAGGGCTTGGCGCAACTGGATGCGATGGTCAAGCGCTATCGCAACTCGCCGTCGATCATTCTGTGGTCGATCGGCAACGAGGAGTGGCAGTTGCAGAACGAAATGGCCGAAGAGGGCGCCAAGATTGCCGCGACCATGGTGCGGCGCTGCCACGAACTTGATCCCACACGCGTAGTTTCCGCGGCGGTCAACGGCGACAACAAGCAGGGTGTATCCGATGCATTCGACATCATCGGATTCAACTATGGCCTGGACCGCCCCGACAACTACCACAAAGAACATCCCCGGCGGCCTATCTACGGCTCCGAAACGTCCAGCGCCATCTCCACACGGGGCGTATACACAACCGACCCGCTGCGCAACACCCTCAACGCCTATAACGCTGTGGTCCCCTGGGGCGAGACGGCCGAAGAATGGTGGAAGTTTTATGCGACCCGCGAGTGGGAGGCCGGCGGCTTTGCCTGGACCGGCTTCGACTATCGCGGCGAGCCCACGCCTTATGGCTGGCCCTCGATCAACTCGCAGTTTGGCATCATCGACATGTGCGGCTTTCCCAAGGACACGTTCTTCTATTACAAGGCATGGTGGGGCTCCGAGCCGGTGCTGCATCTGTTCCCGCATTGGAACTTCGAGGGGGAGGAAGGCGAGGAGATTCCTGTCTGGGTGTATTCGAACCTGGACGAGGTTGAATTGCTGGTGAACAGCAAGAGCCTGGGAAGCCAGAAGGTTCCGCGCCTGGGCCATGTGGAGTGGAAAGTCAAATATGAGAAGGGCGTCATCGAGGCGCGGGGTTCCAAGGATGGCAAGGTGGTGCTCACGGAGAAGCGCGAGACGACTGGGCCGGCGGTCTCCATTCGACTGACCGCGGACCGCACCGAGATTGATGCCGACGGCGAAGATGTGGCCATCCTGAAGGTCGAGGCGCTGGACAAGGAGGGCCGCCCGGTGCCGACGGCGAACAATTTGATTGGCTTCACAATCTCGGGAGCGGGCGCGCTGATCGGAGTGGGCAACGGCGACCCCAACTGCCAGGAGAGCGACAAAGAGCCTAAGCGCTCGCTCTTCAATGGGCTTGCGCAGGTGATTGTGCAGTCCAGCAAGCGACCGGGCGAGATACACATTGAGGCGGTCAAGGAAGGCTGGGATGGCCCGGAATTGACCCCGGCCAAGCTGGTCATTGTTACCAGGAAGGTTCAGCCACGTCCGGCTATTGGCTGAGGGGAGCTCTCCGGCGAGGACGCAGGGAACAGGAGACACCCGAGTAACCCTATTCCGGTTACTTTGTTTTTTTTGTTCTTGCGTTGACCGGCACTTCTCGTGTTAATATTCTTTTAAACAACCTCTGTACTGATGTTTGGAGGTTTTGCATACTACGGGGTTTCCGTCCCCGGCTCACTGAAACGGATGATGCTTGAAGCAGGGAGTATATTCCTTGCTCAAAGCGGATTCAAGACGTAGACTAGCAACATTGGATTTGAATCGCAGAAGGCGAACATTTGTACACCGAGCCGCATGATCTGGGGTCGCAGCTCTTCGATGATTTCATATCCTTTGCACAACCACAGAAAGGATTTCTACATGTCTAAGAATCTTCTGAAGTACACGCTTCTGGTCTTGGGTCTTGCGTTCGGTACATGCTCCTCTGCTTATGGCATGGCCTTCTTCAAGACTCCCGAAGTTGATCCCACCCTGGCAATCAGCGCCATCACGCTGCTTGCGGGATCGCTTGCGGTTCTGCGCAGTCATCGCCAGAAATAGAACATACTAATGTTGAACTCGGACCATGGCTCGGCTGGGAGCACTCGCTTCCAGTCTAGTTGTTCCATTGCTCTGCTTCGCCATCTTCTTGGGCGGCTTTGTCTATTGGCTGCAATTTATTCGCTAGAGGCCGTATTGGTGGTCGGCGCTCTCCGGATTGTATCGGCCTTTCATTTGGGTCTGACTCCGGTTGCGACGGTTTCCTTTGCGGTGTTCATGGGTCTTGGGTATCCGTGGTTGAAAGCCCAACGGGAAGATCTCCCGTTCGGCTTCATCTTTTTTGGCGGCTACCTGGCTTGCGTTGCCGCTGAGATTGGTATTCATCTCCTGGCGGCGCTCCCTGGGGCGAGCCCGCGGTTCTCCCATCTCGCGGCTGTCGCCATCTATGCAATTTATATATTGAAAATCCCCCTTCTGGCATTGGCCTGCATCCCGCTTCGCACCTGGATCAGGATGCTTCGTGCTACCGGTCTCTTATGTGTCTATGCCTGCCTTACCGGTATGACCGCCTGGTATTTGATAGGACCATCTCGGAGCTTATGGACTGCATCAAGCGCCAGTGTTGGTAGATTCATGCAGACAGCTTCCTTCGATTCCGTGCGAACGGTCCTTTACTACGCTCTGCCTGATGTCGCCGCCAATGCCGCCGCCTTCACGGTTTATACTCCTCGTTTTTCAATTGAGATTGCCCCCAGTTGTTCCGGGATGGAAGGTCTTGGACTGATCTTTGCCTTCACTTCTTTCTGGCTTTGGTATTCAAGGAAAGAGTGCCGCTTCCCGCAGGCGCTTCTGCTCATCCCGTGCGGACTGGTAAGCATCTGGGTACTCAATATCGTCCGGATTTGCGCCCTGTTCCTCATCGGCGAATTGGGCAGTCCTGAAGTCGCCAACGTTGGCTTTCACTCCCAGTTCGGCTGGATTGCTTTCACTGCTGTCGCACTGTTTTTTTCTGTGGCTACCCAAAGACTTACCTGGGTGCGAAAGGTTCCCTCCTCCGTTTCAGGCACAGCAGGCCAGTTGCGGACTGGCGGAACGGAGGTTGCCGCATCGGCGCAATTGACCGAACGTGGAGAATCTCCGGCAATCCGCGCGTATCTTGTCCCATTTCTTGTTATTCTGGCTGCGGCTTTTGTCTCCAAGGCAGCTTCCGGATACTTCGAATGGCTCTACCCATTGCGTTTTGTGGTTGCGGTTATCGCCCTCTGCTATTTCTGGCCGGAGTTGAAAAAACTCAACTGGCGCTTCGGCTGGTTCGGGCCGGTGGTTGGCATGGCGGTCTTTCTGATGTGGATTGCACCGTCCTGGTGGGCGCATGAGCATGCTGCCAGTCCTCTGGGTCCGGCGCTGGCGGCGCTTTCGCCCCCAACCCGATGGACCTGGATTGCCTTTCGCGTGGCTGCCGCGGTCGTCACCGTGCCCATCGCCGAGGAACTGGCCTTTCGCGGCTATCTGGCGCGCCGGTTCATCAGCCGGGAGTTTGACAGCGTCTCTTTTTCCAGCTTGACGGTGCTCTCCATTTGTCTATCCTCCGCGGTCTTCGGCCTGGAGCATATGAAAAATCTGATGGATTGGCAGCACTTGGTGCTCGGCACGGTGGCCGGCCTGGCCTTCGCCGCCGCGCTCCGCTGGCGGGGACGCATGGGCGATGCGGTCGTCGCGCACGCCGTCAGCAATCTCTTGCTGGCCGCGTGGGTTCTGGGCCTGGGCGACTGGGCGCAGTGGTAGGGTTGGCTTCCGGCCGCGCTCCAGCCTACCTCTTCTACCAGGCATTTTGGAAAAAGGACAAAATGCCGCGAAAAGTGTGGCATAATGTCCTTATGAGCCAAGCTGCCGCGATTCCCGCCGTTTCTCCGCATCCCTTCACCTTCGATTGGCGAGAGATTGAACGCGGCCTGCCGCTCTCCACGCTGGAGGAGTTCTCCGCCTACTCCGGCATTGCCGTCAAGGATTTGCTGGAGGTGGTGATTCCCGCCCGGACGCTGAAGCACCGCCGCCAGAAAAAGGAGCCGCTCAGCGTGATCGAAGCGGACCGGCTGGCGCGGGTGGCGCGGATGTATGAACTGGCCGTCAAGGTATTCGGCGATCCGGAGAAGGCGAAGCGATGGCTGACCAAGCCCAAGATGCGCTTCGACGAGCGTACTCCGCTTTCCATGATGCACACGGGTTTGGGCGGTCAGGGTGTGGAAGAGATGCTCTATCAGATCGATGAGGGTGTTTTCGCTTGAAGACCCTGTGGCGCATCAGCAATTACATCGACCTGGGCGGCTGGGGCGGGAGAAAGTTTTCCTCGCGTTGGACCAGTTTGGGCCGCCGCGTGGTTTATTTTGCCGAATCGCCGATGGCGGCTCTTGTTGAAACGCTGGTGCATCTAGAAGTAGACAGCGAAGACACGCCGGATTTCTATACTTTGCTTAGGATTTCTGTTCCCGATGATCTTGCTATTCAGCCGCTTGATCCTCCTGCCGGGACAGAATGGAAGCAAGACCTGAAATTAACCCGGCGCATGGGCGATGCCTGGCTGGCCTTGCGGGAATCTCCACTTGCGCGCGTCCCGTCGGCCATAGCCCCGCAGACCTGGAACTACCTGCTGAACCCGGAGCATCCCGACGCGAAGAAAATCGAAGTCGCCGAGGTAGTCCGCGAGCGCTTCGACAATCGGCTCTTCCGTTTTGGGGCGCGGTGACGGGGCGGGTTTACATTTGGGTTCCGGCTGAGCCGGGCGCATGACGCGGGGCGCTCTTTCGTGGTAATCTCTCTTTAGACACTGAAGAGTGGATCTGAGAAGACAAGAGGAGTCACACACGCCGTGCTGGCGACCGCAAAGAAAACAACCCTGATTGAAAGCTTCCGCACCCATGATACGGACACCGGCTCGCCGGAGGTCCAGATCGCGATTTTGAGTGCGCGCATCAGCGAACTGACCGAACACTTCAAGACGCACAAGAAGGACCACGCTTCCCGGCGCGGCCTTTTGCAACTGGTCAGCAAGCGCCGCCGCCTTCTGGACTACCTGAAGACGCACGATACCGATCGCTACCGCGACGTCATCGGCAAACTCGGTATCCGCAAGTAGCCAGAAAGCCAAAACATTGACCCGGAAGCGCCCAGACCGAAGATTGGTCACGGCCCCCATTCTACCCAGAATCTGGGGCCACGGTGTACCTGGCGAACTCGACCCGCTGCCAGGGACGGCGCACAGCTATGGGCTGCGCGCGTCCTGGGCGCGGAATCTGGCCCATAGACCGGCTAGCAGATTGGGAGAATCCGCTCCCCCGCGCAGCTATTACGATTTTGGCCACTCTTTTGCGCGCGCCCTGCCTTTTGCCCCGCCTATCGCCAATTCGCCCCTACCCTCCAGCGCTCTCCATCTACAAGTTTCCCAAGCGAACACAATGAAACGAGGATTCTATGTCCAAGCATGAAGTAGCCGTCGAGCTTGCCGGTGGCAAGCGGTTGGTCTTTGAGACCGGGCGCATGGCCAAGCAGGCCTCTGGCGCCGCACTGGTGACCACGGGCGAAACCGTGGTTCTGGCCACTGCCGTAGCCTCTTCCGAACCCCGGGAAGGCATCGACTTTTTCCCCCTCACCGTGGACTACCGCGAGTACACCTACGCCGGCGGACGCATACCCGGCGGCTTCATCAAGCGCGAAGG